>JAESFT010000037.1_pt1 | contig 354818 bp, 366 predicted proteins | sample 9269451 | NCBI WGS metagenome assembly JAESFT01 (sample SAMN14502557, study PRJNA617106) | algae metagenome | isolation source: Scytonema hyalinum WJT4-NPBG1 and co-occurring heterotrophs from well... | place: USA: Mojave Desert, Joshua Tree National Park, California | collected 2006-05-25
TCAGTCAGCGACGAGTCATACAACGGGCGGCACGAACACGAGCACACCCGATCCGATGATCACGGTGTCCCGGCCGCTACCACCAACGCCACGCCGAACGATCACCAGGTTTCACAACACGCTCTCACCGTTCCAGACCTACTACGTGCACGGCGGGCAGCAGTACCGCTCGCCGTACGCGGGGCTGTCCGACGGCGAGTACATCGCGGCCTGCGTGGCCGACCTGCGCGACATCCTCGACCACGCCGGCGGCGACATCGCCGCGTTCATCGCCGAGCCGATCCAGGGCGTCGGCGGGTTCACCTCCGGGCCCGACGGGCTGCTCGGCGCGTTCGCCGAGGTGCTGCGCGAGCACGGGATCCTGTGGATCTCCGACGAGGTGCAGACCGGCTGGGGCCGCACCGGCGAGCACTTCTGGGGCTGGCAGGCCCACGGCGCGGTGCCCGACATCGTCACCTTCGCCAAGGGCGTCGGGAACGGGCTGTCGATGGGCGGGGTGATCGCCCCGGCGGCGATCATGGACTCGCTCGGCGCCAACTCGATCTCGACGTTCGGCGGCTCCCCGCTGACGTCGGCCGGTGCGCTGGCCAACCTGCGCTACCTGCTCGACGAGCGCCTGCAGGCCAACGCGGCCCGCCAGGGCCCGCCGCTGCTCGACGGCCTGCGCGCGGTCGACTCCCCGATCGTCGGCGACGTCCGCGGCAAGGGCCTGATGATCGGCATCGAGCTCGTCCGGCCCGGGACGGGGACGCCCGGCGACCCGGCCCCCGAGCTGGCCGCGGCCGTCCTGGAGGCGGCCAAGCGCCGCGGCGTCCTCATCGGCAAGGGGGGCCTGCACGGCAACGTCCTGCGCATCGCGCCGCCCCTGACCCTGACGGCGAGCGAGGCGGCGGAGGGCCTGGCCGCCCTGGTGGCCGCCATCGAGGAGGTCACTCCGTGACCCGTGCGCGGATGTGGCTGCCCCGACGACCGTTTCCGCTCACGAGCACCGGAGGAGCCGCGTGACCCGCACCCTGATCACGGGCGGCACCGTCATCACCGCCGCCGACGAGGTCGCCATCGACGTGCTGATCGACGGGGAGCGCGTCGTCGCCCTCGGGGTCGACCAGGGGTGGACGGCCGACACCGTCATCGACGCGACGGGCAAGTACGTCATCCCGGGCGGGGTCGACGCCCACACCCACATGGAGCTGCCTTTCGGCGGCACGTTCGCCTCGGACACGTTCGAGACCGGCACGCGGGCCGCGGCGTGGGGCGGCACGACCACGATCATCGACTTCGCGGTGCAGTCGATGGGCTCCTCGCTGCGCGAGGGGCTCGACGCCTGGCACGCGAAGGCCGAGGGCGAGTGCGCGATCGACTACGCCTTCCACATGATCATGGCCGACGTGAACGAGGGCTCGCTCAAGGAGATGGAGACCCTCGTCGGGGAGGGCATCACCAGCTTCAAGCTGTTCATGGCCTACCCCGGCGTGTTCTACAGCGACGACGGCAAGATCCTCCGGGCGCTGCAGAAGGGCGCGGAGACCGGCGGGCTGGTCATGATGCACGCCGAGAACGGCATCGCGATCGACGTGCTCGTCGAGCAGGCGCTGGCCCGCGGGCAGACCGACCCGAAGTACCACGGGGTGGTGCGGCACGCGCTGCTGGAGGCCGAGGCGACCAGCCGGGCGATCAAGCTCGCGCAGGTGGCCGGGGCGCCGATCTACATCGTGCACCTGTCCGCGTCGGAGGCCCTCGACGAGCTGACGAGGGCCCGGGACGCCGGCGTCAACGCGTTCGCCGAGACCTGCCCGCAGTACCTGTTCCTGTCCTCCGACGACCTGGCCCGGCCCGGGTTCGAGGGGGCGAAGTACGTCTGCTCGACGCCGCTGCGCCCGGTCGACCACCAGGCGGCGCTGTGGAGGGGGCTGCGCACCGACGACCTGTCGGTCGTGTCCACCGACCACTGCCCGTTCTGCTTCACGGGGCAGAAGGACCTCGGCCTGGGCGACTTCTCGAAGATCCCCAACGGGCTGCCGGGCGTCGAGACCCGGATGGACCTGCTCCACCAGGCCGTCCTGGACGGGCACATCTCCCGGCGGCGCTGGATCGAGCTGGCCTGCGCCACGCCCGCGCGGATGTTCGGGCTCTACCCGCGCAAGGGCACGATCGCGCCCGGCTCCGACGCCGACGTGGTCGTCTACGACCCGGGCCACCGCCAGGTGCTGAGCGCCGAGACCCACCACATGAACGTCGACTACTCCTGCTACGAGGGACGGACGGTGACCGGCCGCGCCGAGACCGTGCTCTCCCGGGGCCGGGTCGTCGTGGACCGGGGCGAGTACCTCGGCAGCAAGGGGCACGGCCGGTTCCTGCGCCGCGACACCTGCGGGTACCTGCGATGACGGGGGGCCTGGGCGTCGGGCTCGTCCTGCAGACCGACCCGCCGGCGCGCGCGGTCGTCGACCGGCTGGTGCGGGCGGAGGCACAGGGCTTCACCCACGGCTGGACGTTCGACTCGCACGTGCTCTGGCAGGAGCCCTACGTGCTGTACTCGCAGGTCCTGGAGCGCACGTCGCGCCTGGTCGTCGGGCCGATGGTCACCAACCCGGCCACGCGGGACTGGACGGTGCTCGCCTCCCTGCACGCCACCCTCGACGAGCAGTTCGGGCACCGGACGGTCTGCGGGATCGGGCGCGGCGACTCCGCCGTGCGCGTCCAGGGCCGGCCCCCGACCACGCTGGCCCGGCTGGAGGAGTCGATCCACGTCATCCGCGAGCTGGCGGCGGGGCGGGCGGTGACCCTGGGGGACACCGAGGTGCGCATCCCCTGGGTGGCGCCGGGCGGTCCGGAGCTGCCGGTGTGGATGGCCGGGTACGGGCCCAAGGCGCTGGACCTCGTGGGCCGCTGCGCCGACGGGTTCATCCTCCAGCTCGCCGACCCCTACCTCGTGGAGTGGACGGTGAAGACCGTCAAGGCGGCGGCGCAGGCGGCCGGGCGGCCCGAGCCGACGATCTGCGTGGCCGCCCCGGCCTACGTCGGCGAGGACCTCGCGCACGCCCGCGACCAGTGCCGCTGGTTCGGCGGGATGGTGGGCAACCACGTCGCCGACCTCGTGACCCGCTACGGCGAGTCCGACGCCGTGCCCGCCGAGCTGACGGGCTACATCAAGGGTCGCGACGGCTACGACTACAGCCACCACGGCCGCGCGGGCAACCGCACCACCGACTTCGTGCCCGACGAGGTCGTCGACCGGTTCTGCCTGCTCGGCCCGCCCGCGGCCCAGCTGGAGCGCCTGGCCCAGCTCCGCGAGCTGGGGGTGGACCACTTCGCCGTCTACGCCATGCACGACGCGGTCGACGAGACGGTGGAGGCGTACGGGGAGTCGGTGATCCCCGCGCTGTAGCCCCTCCCCGTTGCAGGAAGGCCACCTTCACGCCAGGAGCTTGCGTGAAGGTGGCCTTCCTGCAACGGGGAGGCGCGTCAGGGGGCCTGGAGAGCCGTCGCGCGGTGGCCGCGCGTGAAGTCGTCGGGGACGATCAGGTCCTCCGGGCCCAGGTCGTGCACGCTCGCCTTCCCCAGGCCGAGCAGGGCCTCGTCGATGCCGCTGCGCAGGATCGACAGCACGTTGACCACCCCGGCCTCGCCGTTGGCGGCCATCCCCCACAGGTAGGCGCGGCCGATCATCACGGCCCGGGCGCCGAGGGCGAGGGCCTTGACGACGTCGCTGCCGCGGCGGATGCCGCCGTCGAGCAGGATCTCGGTCTGCCCGCCCACGGCCTCGACGACGCCGGGCAGGGCGCGGATCGAGGCGGGGGTGCCGTCGAGGTTGTTGCCGCCGTGGTTGGACACCGAGATCGCGGTGGCGCCGGCGTCGACGGCGCGCTTGGCGTCGTCGGGGTGCATGATCCCCTTCACCGCGAACGGGCCGTCCCACTGGCTGCGCAGCCAGGCGATGTCGTCCCAGGTCGGCAGCGGGGTGCCCATCCACTCGCCGTAGGCGCCGAAGAACGTGGGCGCGTCCTCGCCGGGCGCGGCCAGGTTGGGGGTCTTGAGGTCGGGCAGGCCGCCGCTGCGCGCCCACTGCAGCACGTAGCGCGGGCGCCGGATGCCCTCGGGGGCGAACTGCGCGATGGCCTTGAGGTCCATCTTCGCCGGGATGGGCGGGCTGCCCCAGTCGCGGCGGGTGGCGAAGCTCCAGTCGAGGGTGACGATCAGGCCCTTGGCCCCCGCGTCCTTCGCCCGCTGCGCGCGCTGCAGGATGCGGTCGCGGCTGCCGACCCAGTACATCTGGAAGAACGTCCTCGGGTTGGCCGCGCACACCTCCTCGACGGGCTTGCTCGCGAACGAGCTGAGCCCCATGGCCGTGCCGACCTGTGCGGCGGCGCGGGCCACGCCCACCTCGCCGTCGGGCGTGACGGCCTGCACCCCGGTGGGCGAGATCAGCACCGGCAGCGACACGTCCTGGCCCATCACGGTGGTGGCCTGGTCGCGCTGCCGGGGCAGGTCCGCGATGTGCGGGCGGAAGCCGATCTCGGAGAACGCCTTGACGTTGTCGTCGAGCGTGATGCCCTGCTCCGAGCCGGCGACGAGGGCGAGGTAGACCGAGCGGGGCAGCCTCTTCCGCGCGCGCCGCTGGGCCTCGGCCACCGTCTCGAACCAGTCCCTGCTGCTCGCCATGACCACTCCCTCGACGACCGACGACCCGGTCGCACCCTAACCCGGGACGGCCCCGCGGGACCCCTGCCGCGGACCCGCCCCACCCCCTCCGGCCGGGCCGGGCCGGGAGGACGGGGGTCCCCGACGCGCGACGGGCGGGCCGGGGCACGACCCGGCCCGCCCGCGGCGGTGGAGCTGGAGGGGACCGGCGTCAGGTCTGGTCGCCGCTGGTGGTGAACGTGCCGTTGGTGCCGTCGGGGAAGAAGCCGCCGGAGCCGGCCTCCTCCGGGGTCAGGTACACGATGTTGTGGACCTGGAAGACGTCGCGGCTGAACGCGATGCTGTTCTCGTCGGTCGGCACCAGGTTCGCGTCGCCGTCGCCGTCGACGATGCCCTGGTCGAGGTCGTCCGGCCCGTCCAGCGAGTCGCGGGCGTCGGAGATGGCGCCGGCGGCGTCCTCCAGGCCCCGGCTGAGCAGCACGGTGCGGATGATGCCCGCGTGGTAGGCCTCGACGGCGAGGATGCCGGCCGCGGCCTCCAGGAACGTCTTGTTCGAGATGAGCGGGGCCGCGCCCTTGTAGGCCGTGACGCCCACGTCCTCGAACACGAACGCGCCGAGCAGGAAGTTGTTCTCGTTGGCGAAGACGTCGAACTCCTCGTCGGCGCCGACCAGGCCCGCGGCCCGCGCGGCCGCGGTGAACGCGTCCGTCAGGTTGATCGTCGGGCGCGCCACCCGCGCCTCGCCGAGCGCCGAGCGGAGGAAGTCGACGTGCGCGCGCTCGTCGTCGGCGATCTCCTCGGCGTACTGGCGGATCAGCTTGGTCTCGAACTTCACCTGCCGTCCGCCGGTGACCTGGCCGAGCCGGCCGGTGCCGTCGACCTGGTCGTCGTCGAGGCCCTCGCCGTAGACGCCGCGCAGGTAGAACTCCGCCTCGAGGTACTCGAGGTTGAGCGCGAAGTTGAGCACCGCGGCGTCGGTGACCGCGCCGTCGTCCTGGCCGTCGTCCGACGCACCGGCGACGCCGCCGAGCGCGACCGCACCGCCCGCGACCCCGGCGACGCCGAGGCCGGTGAGGCCCGCGGCGCGCAGGAAGCGGCGGCGGTCGACGGCGTTCTCTGCGCTGCGGTCGATGGCCTCGCGGACGAACGCCTTGCTGAATCCCTCGAACACTGACTTCTCCTCGTGCAGGAAAGCGTCCGTCTGGGGTACGGCCGCTACTCCGTCAACGACGCCGGGGGCGGCGCGACACCATCCGATCCGGTGAGAACCGCCGGGGCGTCCGCGACGAAGGGACCGTCCGGCGGGGCGGGTGGGCGCGGGCGCAGCACCGGTCGGTCGATCGGGTGATCACCGTGCCCCGGATGTCCGGTCCGGGTGGGCCGGGTCGGGCGCGCCGACCGCCCGCTCGTCACCCTCGGTAGGCTCGTCGGGAGGCCTCGACCCGGGGGGGGTCACCGAGCAGGTCGCCGACAGGGCGTGATCGAGGACGAGGACGGTGGGGATGGACGACCGGGTGCACCGGGCGCGGGACCGCCGGCCCGCCGGGGCCCGCGGTCCCGCCGCGCGGCCGCCCGTCGACGACGCCACCCGGCCCGTCCCCCCGCCCCGGCGCGCGGTGCCCGACGGCCCGCCCGCCCGCCGCCCGAGCGGGGCGGTGGAGCGGCGCGCCGCCGACCCCCGCCGCAGCACGGGCGGCCCCCTCGCCCCGGTGCCGCGCGCGGACCCCCGCCCCGGGCCGGTCCCCCGGGCCCCGGTCCGGCGCGACCCCGACGACCTGCTCACCCGACCCGTCCCCCGGACCCCCGCCCCGCCCCGCCCTCCGCTGCCCGGCGACGGTCCGCCGCCCGGCGGGAGGGTCCGCCGCCCCCGCCCGGCCCGGCCCGCCGCGCCCGCCGCGCCCCCCGCGGACGCGTGGTCCGACGACGCCGACGAGCCCCCGGCCCGGCCGGCGGCGTCCGCGGGTCGGCCCCGTGGGCGCCGGCCGGCGCCGCCGCCCGTGCGGCGGACCGGGCGGCGCCGGCCGCGGACGCTGCGCCGCGCGCTGCTCACGACCCTCGCGGCGACGGTCGCCCCGGGCGCCGGGCACATCATGCTCAACCGCCGCCGCACCGGGGGCGCGATCCTCGCGGTCTTCCTGACCGTCGTCACGGCCCTGATCGTGGCGCTGCTCACCCTGCGTCGCGGCGCGCTGCTCGCCACCGTCCTGTCCGGGTCGACCCTGCTGGTGGTGGGCATCGCCTGCGTGGCGGCCGCGCTCGCCTGGGTGGCGGTGATCGCGCGCACCTGGGTGCTCGCCCAGCCGCGCGGGCTGGACCCGGGCGGGCGCGTGGCGGGCGTCGCCGTCGTCACCGCGCTGAGCCTGCTGGTGGCGGCCCCGCTGGGCTACGCCGCGAACCTCGCGAACTCCTCGCGCACGCTGCTCGGCGACCTGTTCGTCGCCGGCAGCGCCGAGAGCGCCGCCGTGCTCGACCAGCCGCGGATCAACCTGCTGCTCGTCGGCAGCGACGCCGGGCCCGACCGCACGGGCGCCCGCACCGACACGATGATCGTCGCCAGCGTGGAGACCGCCACCGGCCGCACCACGCTGTTCAGCCTGCCGCGCAACATCGAGGACGCGCCGTTCCCGCCCGGGTCGCCGATGGCCGAGGAGTTCCCGGACGGCTTCCGCGATCGGTCGGACCCCAGCTCCGGGGACTACCTGCTCAACGCGGTGTACGCCTACGGCCTCACCCACCCGGAGCTGGCCCCCGAGGGCCCGACCGCCGACCGCGGGCTGAACCTGCTGCACCAGACGGTGTCCCACATGCTCGGCCTGGAGATCGACTACTACCTCGAGCTCAACATGGCCGGGTTCGCGGCCATCGTCGACGCGCTGGGCGGCGTCGAGGTGGACGTGGGCCCCGAGCGGGTCCCGATCGGCGGCATCAGCCCGAGCGGCCGGGCGATCCCGCCCACCGGCTACATCGAGCCCGGCCGGCAGGTCCTCGGCGGGGAGCAGGCGCTGGCCTTCGCCCGCTCGCGGACGAACTCCACCGACTACGTGCGGATGGGCCGCCAGCGCTGCCTGATCCAGAGCATCCTCGCGCAGAAGAGCCCCGCGGAGCTGCTGGCCAACTTCCAGGCGATCGCGCGCGCCACCACGGCCAACGTGTCCACCGACATCCCGCAGGACGTCCTGCCGGCGCTGGTGGGCATCGCCGACGGGTCGCTGGCCCTGGAGAGCGTGGCCTTCGACCCGAACCTGCCCGACCCCGAGCAGTCCGACGGCCGGTTCAACACCGCGGACCCCAACTACGAGCTGATGCGCGAGGTCGTCGCCGACGCCCTGGCCGCTCCGGCCCCCGCGACCCCAGCGCCGCCCGCTGCGTCCCCGTCCGCCGCGCCCGACGAGGGGGCGGACGCGGAGGACCCGGACGAGCCGCAGCTCTCGGCCGCCCCCGCCGCCGTCACGCAGTCCTGCTGACGCGACCGGCCGATCCGGGGCCCACCGGCGCGCTCCCGGCACGCGGGATCGGCGACCGCTCGGCTACCGGGGCGGACCGCCCGTCGGCGTTCGGCGCACCGGACCCCGGGTCGTCCGCCCCGCCCAGCCTGCCTCTGCCACTGTAGGAGGCGACAATGACCTGCGGGAACACCCCCGCACGGAGAGGAGACACCCGAGATGGCACTGCCCACGCTCACCCCCGAGCAGCGCGCCGAGGCCCTCAAGAAGGCCGCGGCCGCCCGCACCGCGCGCAAGGAGCTGCGTGACGCGATCGCGAAGGGCGAGGAGACGATCCCCAACGTGCTCGGCCGCGCCAAGACCGACACGATCGTCGGCAAGACCAAGGTCGCCGACCTGCTCAAGAGCCTGCCCGGCTACGGCCCCGCCAAGGTGACGGCGCTGCTGGAGCAGACCGGCATCGACGCCTCCCGCCGCGCCGCCGGCCTGGGCGACCGCCAGCGCCAGGCGCTGCTCGACGCCCTCGAGGGATGATCCGGACGGGAACGCCGCGCGTCGCGCGACCGCGGCGTTCCCGTGACCTCCGGCGGGTGTGGGCGGAGCGGCCCCGCGGGTACGGCTCCCGCATGGATGCCGACCAGCCGGAGGCCGACGTCGCCGAGCAGCAGCGCCTCGTCGACGACCGCGACGACCAGGACGACCGCGACACCGGGCCCGGGCGCCCGACCGCGGCCGTGGACGCCTTCACCGACCCGGACGGGTTCCCCACCGAGGCCGACCCGGCCGACGTCGCCGAGCAGCGCGCGATCGTGCCGCAGGACGTCGACGAGCCCTGACCGCCCGGGACCCGGCACACCGGGTCCGGGGGCCCCGCCCCGCGCCGGCGGCCCCGCCGCCGGCGCACCCGGTCGTGCCCGCGGCCGCCCTCCGGCGCACTCCGTGCGACCGCCGCCACACCCACCGCCCGTCCCCGCCGCCGTGACCTGCGGCCGAGCGGTTCGGTCCCGACCGGGCGACCCCGGACGGGTCGCCCGTCCCCGGTCGATCCCCTCCCGGTGACGCACCGCTGCGGACAGCTCCCCGACACCGTCCCGTCGGAGTGGCGTGACCCGCCCGTGACCCCGCGCAACCGGAGGGGATACCCGCGGAAGTCGTTGCTCAAGCGTGTGGGAAGGTAGCGCCGCGTCACCGCGGGAGGAGAGTCGTGCAGGTCGTCTCGATCATCAATCACAAGGGCGGCGTCGGCAAGACGACGCTCACCGCCAACCTGGGCGCCGGGCTCGCCGCGCGCGGCAAACGGGTCCTGCTGCTCGACCTGGACTCCCAGGCGAGCTTGACCGTCTCCTTCTTCACCCCGCCCGAGTGGGCGGCCGACCTGCTGCCCTCGCGCACCATCAAGCACTGGTTCGACGGCCTCGACACCGGCGGGGCCCTGCAGAGCCCGGCCGGGCTGATCTCGACGCCGCGCCGCGTGCGGGAGAAGCTGGCCCGCTCCACCGGCCGCCTCGACCTGATCGCCGCGCACCGCGACCTGTCCGAGGTCGACACCGCGATGGCCGCGCAGCTCCTGTCCGACGAGGACCGGTTCACGCTGCTGCACAGCCGGCTGCGCGTCGCGCTGCGGCACGAGGCGTTCTCGGGCTACGACGTCGCCCTGATCGACTGCGCCCCCAACTTCGGGCTGGTCGCCCGCAACGCCGTCGCGGCCAGCGACCTGCTGCTGATCCCGACCAAGCCGGACTACCTGTCCACCAACGGCATCGACTCCCTCGGGCTCAAGATCGCCGAGTTCGTCGAGGAGTTCAACGCCCGCCGCGGCGACGTCGAGCCCGTCGTCCGGCCGCCGGCCGCCGTGGTGTTCACGATGGTGCAGCTGCACAACGACGAGCCGATCGAGGCGCAGCGCAGCGTCATGAGCCGCGTCGCCCAGGGCGGGGTCACGCCGCTGAGCACGACGATCCGCGACAGCAAGGCCGTCTACGGCCCGGCCCCGGAGTACGGGATCCCCGTGATCCTGGGCGGCACCGGCCGCGCCGCCACCCGCGAGCTGCGGGAGTTCGTGTCCGAGGTCTGGTCGCACCTCGACCGGGGCGCGGTGGCCGCGGCATGAGCACCGACGTCGCCGCCTCCCGAGCGGAGCTGCAGCAGTCCCTCCTGGTGCACCTGGCCGCGGCGCTGGACACGCTGTCGGTCGACGAGCTGCGCGACCTCGCCGAGGGCCGCGGACGGCTGGTGTTCTCCCCCGAGACCCCGGCCCCCAGCGCCCCCGCCACCGCCACCGCCACCGCTACCGCCACCGCCCCGGGCGCGGGGCGCGCCGTCCCGCACCGCCCGTCCACCCGGCCCACGGCCCGGCCCACCGCCGTGGTCGTGGACGTGACCGCCGACGTCGCGGCCATCCACCGCTGCGCCACCCCGGAGGAGGTGCGCGCGCACCTCGCCGAGCGCCGCTTCACCGTGCCGGTGCTGCGCCAGCTGGCGCGGGCCCTCGGGCCGACGGTGCCGGCGTCGGGCCGCAGCCGCGCCGAGCTGGTGCACGCCATCGTGGAGGGCACCGTCGGCTTCCGCGCCCGCTCCCACGCCCTGTCCGGCGGGGCCTGGGTCCGCTCCTAGCCCCCCGTGCGCGGATGCGGCGGCCCGGGCCGCCACATCCGCGCACGAGCCCGGAGGGCCGCTCACGCGGCCTTGACGGTCCCGCCGTCCACGACGAGGTCGGTCCCGGTGATCCACCGCGCCTCGGGGCCGAGCAGGAACGCGACGGCGGCGGCGATCTCGTCGGCCTCGCCCATCCGCCCCAGCGCGATCCCCATGCTCGCCGGCACCGCCTCGGCGAGCACCTGCTCGCGGGTGGTGCCCGACGCGGTGGCCATGCCGTCGGCCAGCCGCCCGTCCGCGGTCCAGCCGGGCGTGCGGACCGGCCCGGGCGACACGGCGTTGACGCGCACCCCGCGCGGCGCGAACTCCTCCGACAGCGCCGTGGTGAGGTTGGTCAGCGCCGCCTTGTGCGCGGAGTAGTCGACCACCATGGGGAACGGCAGCCGCGCGTTGACCGACGAGACGTTGACGACCGCGCCGCCGCTCTCCAGCAGCGCCGGCAGCAGCGCCCGGGTCAGGCGCACGGCCGACAGCACGTTCACGGCGAAGCCCTGCTCCCACTCGGCGTCGGTGACGTCGAGGAACGAGCCGCGGGCGTCGAACTGCCCGACGTTGTTGACCAGCGCGTCCACCCGGCCCCGCTCCACCGCCGCCGCCACGAGGGCGGCGACGCCCTCCGCGGTGGCGAGGTCGGCCCGCACCACGGTGAGGTCCTCGCCCCGCTCCGGCTCCGCCGACCGCGATCCCGTGACGACCGCGTACCCGTCCTTGCGGAGGCGCTCGACCACCGCGGCGCCGATCCCCTTCGTCCCGCCGCTGACGACGGCCACCCTGCTGCTCATCCCGACCTCCTGTTCGGGAGCGTTCGCTCCCGTTCGGAGGGGACGCTAGCACGGGAGCGGTCGATCCACAACCGGGCGTAGACTCGCCCCCGTGCCCCGGCCCCGCGAGTTCGACGAGCAGGACGCGGTCGCGCGCGCCGTGGAGCTGTTCCACCGGCACGGCTACCACGCGACGTCCACACGCGACCTCGGCGAGGGGCTCGCCCTGAGCCCGAGCAGCCTCTACCGCACCTTCGGCGACAAGCACGCGCTGTACCTGCGCGCCCTGGACCACTACCAGGTGTGCGAGTCCGAGCGCTCCGCCGCCGCGCTCGACGGCGACGGCCCGGTCCGGGAGCGGCTGCGGGCCTGGATGCGCTCGATGGTCCCGACGGACGGCGACGGCCCGGCGGGGTGCTTCGTGATCAACGCGGCCACCGAGCTGGGCACCGACGACCCCGAGACCACGCGGCGCGTCCACGCGGCGTTCGACGGCACGAGCGCGGTGATCGCCGACCTGCTGCGCCGCGGGATCGCCGACGGGGAGCTGCCCGCCGACCTCGACGCCGACGCCGCGGCGGACCTGCTGTTCACCACGATCGCCGGGTTGCGGGTCCGCCACCGCGCCGGGCACGACCCGCAGCGCCTGCGGGCGGCCGTCGACCGGGCGCTGCGCACCCTCGACTGACCGCGCCCGGCGCGGAGTTCGCACACAGCTCCGCGGGCCCGCACACACGTACGGACGTGTGTGCGCGCACCGGTACCCGTGTGCGAGCGGGTCAGGGGCGCGCCAGGGCGTGCAGGAGCAGGTCCGAGAGGGCCTCGTAGGCCTCGGCGTCCGCCAGGCCCGTCGCCTCCGCCACGCCCCGCTGCTGGATGCGCACCATCAGCGTGCTCACCGCGTCGCCGACGAAGGCCGCGTGCACCGCGCGGAACGCCCCCGCCGCCACGCCCGCGTCCACCAGCTGCTGGACGCGCCGGGCGGCGGCGCGGGTGTTGCGCTCGTACACCTCGGCCGCGGGGCGGAAGGCGGCCACGTCGTCGAAGAAGGCCGTCGACGCCGGGGCGAGCTCGCGGGCGACCGCGTGCAGGTAGGCCTCCACCCGCCGCGCCGGGTCGTCCACGGCGCGCACGGCCGCCTCCACCCGCTCGGTGGCCGCCCGGAAGAAGTGCACGACGACCGCGCGGACCAGCTGCTCCTTGCTGCCGGCCAGCCCGTAGAGGGTGCGCTTGGAGCAGTGCAGCCGGGCGGCGAGGTCGTCGAGCGTGAGACGGGCGAAGCCGTCGGCGAGCAGCAGGTCGACGAGCGCGTCGAACAGCTCGGTGCGCCGCGCGGCCCCTCGGACCTGGGTCACTCCCCTACCTCCCGGTAACGCTGTACGGTACTGGCGTACCCCCGACAGTACCGATAGGAGCCGACGTGGCCGTCGACCGCCTGCTTCCCACCCAGGAGGCCGCGGACCTGCTCGCGCTGGTCCGCGACATCGCCGACAAGGAGCTCGCCCCCCGGGTGGACGAGCACGAGCGCAGCGAGACCTACCCCGAGGGGCTGTTCGCGACGCTCGGCGAGGCCGGTCTGCTCGGGCTCCCGTACCCGGAGGAGCACGGCGGCGGGGCCCAGCCCTACGAGGTCTACCTGCAGGTGCTGGAGGAGCTGGCCGCGCGGTGGGCCGCGGTGGCCGTGGCCGTCAGCGTGCACGGGCTGTCCTGCCACCCGCTCGCCGCCTTCGGCACGCCGGCCCAGCAGGAGGAGTGGCTGCCGCGGATGCTCGCCGGCGAGCTGATCGGCGGGTACTCCCTGTCGGAGCCGCAGGCCGGGTCGGACGCCGCCGCGCTGGCCTGTAAGGCCGAGAAGGTGCAGGACGGGTTCCGGATCACCGGCACGAAGGCGTGGATCACCCACGGCGGCATCGCCGACTTCTACGCGCTGTTCGCCCGCACCGGCGAGGGCAGCCGCGGGATCAGCTGCTTCCTCGCCCCCGGGCGGGCCGAGGGGCTGTCCTTCGGCCGGCCCGAGGAGAAGATGGGCCTGCACGCGATCCCCACCGTCAGCGCGCAGTGGGACGGGGCCGTGCTGGGCTCCGAGCGGCTGATCGGCGCCGAGGGGCAGGGCCTGCCCATCGCGTTCTCCGCCCTGGACGCGGGCCGGCTCGGGATCGCGGCCGTGGCCACCGGGCTCGCCCAGGCCGCGCTGGACGCCGCCGTCGACTACGCCCACGAGCGCAGTGCCTTCGGCAAGAGGATCATCGACCACCAGGGGCTGGGCTTCCTGCTCGCCGACATGGCCGCGGCCGTCGACTCCGCCCGCGCCACCTACCTCGACGCCGCCCGCCGCCGCGACGCCGGGCGCCCGTACTCCCGGCAGGCGAGCGTGGCGAAGCTGGTGGCCACCGACGCGGCCATGAAGGTCACCACCGACGCGGTGCAGGTGTTCGGCGGCTACGGCTACACGCGCGACTTCCCCGTGGAGCGCTACATGCGCGAGGCCAAGATCATGCAGATCTTCGAGGGCACCAACCAGATCCAGCGCCTCGTGATCAGCCGGCAGCTCGCCCGGTAACGCCGGCGCCGCCGCGGCAGATGTCCGGTTGTGCCCGACAACGCCGCCCACGGCCTCGACCTGCTCGACCCGGACCACGACGTGGTCGTGACCGGCGAGGAGGACCACCAGGACGTCCTGCGGGCCTGGGCGCCGCAGGGCGGGGCGCGCCGCGTCGCGGTCGAGCTGCGTCCCGCGCCGCTGCGGCGCGGCCGGGCCGCCGGGCAGCCCGGCCTGGAGGCGCTGCTCGACGGCTGGCGCATCGGCGAGCTGACCCCGCTCATGTCGGCGCGCTACCGGCCGCACGTCGACGAGGTGCTGCGCCGCGGCGGGCGGCCCGGCGCGCTCGGGCTCGTGCGGCACGGCCGCCGCGGGCTGGTGGAGGTGGAGCTGCGGCTGCCGGCCGCCGACGCCGCGGCGCCGCCGACCCGGCCCGTGCCCGTACCCGCGCCCGTGCCCAGGCCCGCGCCGATGCCCATGCCGCTGCCGCCGTCCGGTGACCGGGCGCCGCGCCCGGCGCCCGCGCCCGAGCCGGCACGCCGACGCACCCCGCTGCTCGTCGGCGGGGGTGTCGTGGCCCTGCTCCTCACCGTCGGGCTGGTGACGAACGGGGCCGCCGGCGACCGGACCGCCGTGCCGGCGGCCGCCGCCGCCCCGACGTCGGCCCCGACGACCACCTCGGCCGCACCCACCACCGCACCGGCCCCCACGACGACCGCCCCCACCACCGCTCCCCCGACCACGCGGTCCGCGCCGCCCTCGACCGCGCGGGTCGCCGAGCCGGACGCGGACCGCGCCGCCGTCCCGGTGGTCCCCGCCCGCGCGTCGGCGTCCCCGGCCCGGCCGGCCCCCGAGCCGGAGCCGGAGCCGGAGCCCGAGCCGGAGCCCGTCGTCGAGCCGGCCGGCGGGGGCTGCCACCCGAGCTACGAGCCCTGCCTGCCCGACGGACCGGACCTCGACTGCGGCGACATCGACGGTTCGGTGCAGGTCGTCGGGCCCGACGAGTACCGGCTCGACGCCGACGACGACGGGACGGGCTGCGACGCCAGCTGACCCGCGGTGCGTTCGCCCCCGCGCCCATCTGCGACGATGCTCCCCCCGCGCTTCCCCGCGTCTCCCCCGGAGCATCGATCATGATCGAGAATTCCACGCACGGCCTGACAGTGCTGGACGCGGACCTCGACGTGGACGTCGTCGATCCCGACCCCGCCGCCCTGGCGGCGTGGACGCCCGCTCCCGGCCGGCCCGCCCGGCGGGTCGCCGCGGAGCTCGCGGTGGTCGTCGACGCGCGGGGCCAGCGGTGGGTCGAGGTCCGGATCGACGGCGTGCGCGTGGGCGGGCTGCCCGTGGACGCGGCGCGGCGGCACGCCCGGCACATCGACGCCGTGCTCGAGCGCGGGGGGCGGCCGGCGGTCAACGGGCTGGTCCGGCCCGGGCCGCGGCTGGAGCTGCGGCTGCCGGACCCGGCCTCCCCCGTCCGCGCGCCGCTGCCGCCGGCCGGGCCGCCGGCCGAGCGGCCGGACGCGATCGGCATGTTCGAGCCGCTGCCGCAGGAGCGGCCGCGGTCGCGCACCCCCGTGCTGGTGGGGGCCGGGGTGCTGGCGCTGCTGCTCGCGGTCGGCGTCGTCGCGGGCGTGCGCTCCGGCGGCGAGCCGGCGTCCTCCGGACCGGCCGCCATCCGCATCACCACGTCGGCCCCGGTGCCGACGACGGCCCCGACGACCACCGCCCCGGCGCCGACGACCGAGGAGGCGGAGGAGGCCGAGGTGGAGCCGGTCGCCACGCCGACGCAGGTCCGCCGCTCCCGGGCGTCGTCGGCCCCGGCCGCGACCACCGCCCCGACGACCACCGCCCCGGCGCCGGTGGTCGTGCCGACGACCACGGCCCCGGCGCCCGCCCCGACCTCCGTCGCCGGCCCGACCTCGGCCGCGCTCGTCCCCTCCTCGCCCCGCCGACCGGTGGGGCGGGATGACGACGACGAGCAGGAGGAGGTCGAGCCGGGCCCGGGAGTCGCGGGACCGGGCCAGGCCGACCAGGGCCGGCCCGGGCGGGGCTGACCCCCGCCGCGCCGGCGCTCAGCCGGTGCTGGTCTCCGCCCGCTCGCCGACGCGCAGCAGCGGGAACCGCTCGACGGCCCCGGCCGCGCGGGCCAGCGCCCGGTCGGCCCGGCCCAGGACGACGGTCGCCCGGCCGCGGGTGACCTCGTCGAGGCGCTGGACGTTGTCGCGGGTGCGGTCGAGCACCGTGAGCGGCAGCGCCGACAGCACCTGGCCGGGCGGGCGGCGGGACACCACGGGGTGCGCCCGCGTCGGGGCCACCAGCCGCACCAGCAGCCACGCCAGGCCGACGGCGCGCAGCTGCCGGACCGACAGCTCCTGCTGCAGGCGCGGCAGCAGGACGTCCTCCTCGCTGCGGACGTCCTCGTCGAGCACGGCGAAGGTGCGCAGCATGAGCTCCTCGTGCTCGGGGTCGTCGGCCGAGGAGCCGTCGAGGCGGGCGACCAGCTCGTCCACCTGCTGGTGCGCGGTCTCGATGTGCAGGCTGAGCGGGTCGCCCTCGGGCAGGGCGCGCCGGGCCGCGGGGAACAGCACGGACTCCTCGGCGAAGGCGTGGGTGAACACCAGCCGGGCGAGGGACCGCAGCACGCGCGCGTGCTCGCGCCCGCCCGTGCGGACGGTGCTGCGGGCCCGGGTCATCAGCCGGTCGAGGCGCATGTGGTCGGCCCGCTGCAGCGCCAGGACGCTGAGCCGGCCGCCCATCTCCGAGCGCGACTGGTGGGCGACGGTGCGGGTCGGGGCGGTCATGCCGTCGCGGTTACCCGGTCGTCGGCCCGCCCACCCCCGGTGCCGGTGGGACCGGGGGCGGCCGGCACCGTGATCACCGGTCGGGTGCGCGAGCGGCCGGAGGCGGCCGGTCCGGCCCCCGAACGGCGATCACGGTGCCCACCTTCACCCGTCCGCCGGGAGCCGGGCGACCGCGCGGGCCGGCTCCCGCTCCCGCGCTTCGCGATCCGCAGCCACGCCTCGCCCCGCTCGGCGTGCTCGTCGAGCCAGCGCTCCCACGCCGCGGAGTCGGGGAGGTCGAGGACGTCCATCAGCGCCCCGCCAGCTCGGCCCAGTGCGGGTTGGTCATGACGCCGAGGACGTTGCCGAACGGGTCGACGACCGACGCCGTCACGAAGCCGGAGTCCCCGCGCGGGGTGATCGGCTCGTACGGCGTCGCCCCGAGCGCGACGAGCCGGTCGATCGTGCCCGCCAGGTCGTCGACGTGCCAGTGCATGATCGCGCCGCCCGGCCCGTCCGCGGCGGCGGCGGGCCGCCAGCGGCGGTCGATGATGCCGAGCTCGTCGGCGTGGTCGCCGATCCGGAACTCGACGTAGGCGGGGCGGCCGCCGGGGCCGGGGACGGAGAAGTACGGCTCCCGGCCCAGGAACCCGGCGTACCAGGCGGCCGCGGCCGGCACGTCGTCGGCCCAGATGTTCAGCGTGGCGAATCCTCGGAGGCTCATGGCGCCGACGCTAACGACCCTTGTGGAACCTCCGGTTCCGCAACAGGATCGGGGCGTGCTGGAGACCTCCGTGCGCCTGCTGCGGCTGCTCGCCCTGCTGCAGGGCCGGCGCGACTGGTCGGGCGCCGAGCTGGCCGGGCGGCTCGACGTGACCACCCGCACGGTGCGCAACGACGTCGAGCGGCTGCGCGTGCTCGGCTACCGGGTCGAGTCGCGGACGGGCACCGCCGGCGGGTACCGGTTGGCCGCCGGCTCGGCCGTGCCCCCGCTGCTGCTCGACGACGACGAGGCTGTCGCGGTCGGGCTGGGCCTGCGGGCGGCCGCGTCCGGCACGGTCACCGGCATCGAGGAGACGTCGTTGCGCGCGCTGGTCAAGCTGGAGCGGACGCTGCCCGCGCGGCTGCGGCACCGGCTCGACGCCCTGCGCCGCGCCACCGTCACCGCACCCGGGAACGCCCCGACCGTCGACGCGGGCGTGCTCGCCCTGCTCGCCGCCGCCTGCCGGGACCACGAGGTGCTGCGCTTCGCCTACGCCGGCCGCGACGGGGACTCCGCGCGCCGCGTCGAGCCGCACCGGCTCGTCTTCACCGGCCGGCGCTGGTACCTGCTGGCCTGGGACACCGACCGCGGCGACTGGCGGACCTTCCGCGCCGACCGGATCGACCCGCGCCCGCCGACCGGCCCGCGGTTCGTCCCGCGCGAGCCGCCCGAGGACGCGGCCACGCACGTCGTCCGCGGTGCGGGGTCGCTGGCCTGGCCCCACCCCGCGCGGGTGCGGCTGCACCGCCCCGCCGCGGAGGTCGAGCTGCCCGCCGCGGCCGGACTCGTGACGCCGATCGACGAGCGGACGTGCCTGCTGGAGACGGGCGCGGAGTCGCTGCGCGACCTCGTCGGCTTCCTGACGGGCCTGGACGTCGACTTCGAGGTGCTCGACCCGCCGGGCCTGCGCGACCTGCTGCGCCGCCTCGCGACCCGCTGCGCCGCGGCCGCGGCGATCCCGGTTGACGGGGTGTGACGGCGGCGGTCGGATGGGGCCGTGGTCTTCGACGCGATGCCCTTCGACCCGCGCGACAGCTTCGGCCCCGGGGTCGCCGCCGCCTACGACGACGTCCCGCTCGGGGACGAGGACGCCGCCGTCGCCCGGCTGGCCACCCTGGCCGGGGAGGGGCCGGTGCTGGAGCTGGCCGTCGGCACCGGGCGCCTCGCCCTGCCGCTGGCGGCCACCGGCGTCCGCGTCGACGGGGTGGAGCTCTCGGCGGCCATGATCGAGCGGCTGCGGGAGAAGGACGGCGGCCGGGAGATGACGGTGGTGCAGGGGGACATGGCCACCGCCGAGCTGCCCGACCGGTACCGGCTGGTGTTCGTCGCGTTCAACTCGCTGATGAACCTGGTGACCCAGGACGAGCAGGTGGCGTGCGTCGCCAACGCCGCCCGGCACCTCACCGACGACGGCCTGTTCGTCGTGGAGATCGTCGTGCCGGACGCCATGTACGGGCTGCGGCACGACCGCGACGGCGTCGACCAGTACGTCGACGCCACCCGGATCGGCCCGGACGGGGTGTCGGTCGAGGTGGGGCGGTTCGACCGCACGACGCAGCGGGTCGACAAGTGCCACGTCGGCCTGGGCGCCGCCGGGCAGACGCTCGACCCCCTGGCGCTGCGCTACGTCTGGCCCAGCGAGCTCGACCTCATGGCCCGGCTCGCCGGGCTGCGGCGCCGCGAGCGGTGGGGCGGCTGGTCCGGGGAGCCGTTCACCGGCCGCAGCCTGCGGCACGTCTCGGTCTACGGCCGCTGACCGGCCGGGCGGACCGGCCGCCTCACACCTCGTCGGTCTCCACCAGGATCTCGCCGGTCAGCGTGCGGTGCACCGGGCAGCGGTCGGCGATCGCCAGCAGGCGCCGCCGCTGCTCGGCGTCAAGGTCCCCGTCGAAGTGGATCTCCCGCACGATGCGGTCGACGTGTCCCGTGCCCGTCTCGCACTCGGCGCAGTCGGTGTGGTGCAGCCGGTCGTGGGTGAGGGTCACGGTGGTGCGCCGCAGCGGCCAGCCCTTCCGCTCGGCGTACAGGCGCACGGTCATCGACGTGCAGGAGCCGAGCGAGGACAGCAGCAGCTGGTAGGGGTCGGGGCCGGTGCCGTCGCCCCCGCCGGCGACCGGCTCGTCCGCGGTCCACTCCAGGCCGCCCGAGCGGACGCGGTGGGTGAACCGGCCCCGCCGGGTCTCGGTGACGACGACCGACCCGTCCAGCTCGTCCTCGACGGGCTGGAGGTAGGGCGCCGCCCACGCCGCGACGAGGCCGGCGGCCCGGTCGGCGTCGACGGGCCGGGACAGCAGGTGGTCGGCCCCGTCCAGGGCGACCAGCGACGCCCGCGGCGCGGCCGCGGCGATCGCGCGGGCCTCCGCGAAGGGCACGACGTCGTCGTCGGGGGCGTGCAGGACCAGCAGCGGGACGGCGAGCTCGGCGAGGCGCCGCTCCTGCGGCTGGGCCGCGACGTCGGCGAGGGGGTCCCCGGCCCGGACGGTGGGGCGCCCGCCGATCGCCACCGGCACCTCCGCGCCCGGCGGGGGCGCGGGCTCGACGGGGCCGCGGACGTGTCCGGGGTGGCGCGGGGCGCCGATCGTGGCGACGGCGCGCACCTCCGGGATCCTCTCCGCCGCCGCGACGACCGCCGCGCCGCCCAGCGAGTGCCCGACGAGCAGGCGCGGCGCGGCGAACCGGGCGCGCAGCTCGTCCGCCGCGCGCACGAGGTCGGCGACGTCGCCGGAGGACGGGGTGCCGGCGGACCGGCCGCCGGACCCGCCGAGGCCGGTGACGTCGAGCCCGAGCACACCGATGCCCTGCGCGACCAGCGCTCGGACCAGCCGCGCGGTGGCGACGGAGGTCGCGCTGCCCGGGAAGCAGTGCGCGAGCAGCGCGAAGCCGGTCGGCTCGCCGTCGGGCAGGTCCAGGCGGGCGAGGTCGGCGCGGGTGCCCGGGACCGCGAAGGCGCTGGAGCGGGTCACGGGCGGGGAGCCGGGGCGTCCATGCGCAGAGCCTGCCACGGACCGCCGACCGCCCGGGCCGCGCGTCGCCGCCCCGTCGGGGGGCTCAGGCGTCGAGGACCGGGGCGAGCGCGTCGAGGACGAGGGCCATCGTGGCCGGGTTGGGCGGGTCGACGGCGAGGGTCTGCGTCGCGGTGAGCCGGACGACGCGCCCCTCCTGCACCACGGGCAGGCGCGCGATCAGCGGGTCGGCGAGCAGCGCGTCCTGCGCCCCGGCCGCGGCGGGGTCGTGGCCGTAGTCGAGGACGACGAGGTGGTCGACGTCGAGCCGGTCGGCGACCAGCTCGAGGGAGACCTGCTCGTAGCCGTCCTCGGCCGCGTCCGACGCGCCCGTCACGACGCCGAGCTCGTCGAGCAGCGCGGGGAACGGGCTCCCGGTGGTGAGCAGGTCGATCACCGCGGGGTCGGAGTAGCGCCCGATCACGGCGGCGGTGACCGGGGTGGCCCGGCGCGCGTCCGCGATCAGGCGCTCGGTGGCGGCGACCGCGTCGGCGGCGCGGCCGGGCAGCTCGAACACCTCGCCCAGCAGCGTCGTGGTCGCGCGCCAGTCGGCCGGGTCGAACGTCAGCAGCGGCGCGACGGCGGCGGTCGGCGCCCACACGTCCCCCGGCGCGTTGCCGATGTTGAGGTCCGGGGCGAGCAGCGCGAGCTGTTCGAGGTCCAGCGCGGCGTCGTTGTAGGGCAGCGCGGGGACGGCGGCGAGCGCGTCGGCGAGCCAGGGCGTGGTCTCCAGCGGGACGCGCTCGCCCCAGGGCGACGATCTCGACGTCGGGCAGGAACGGCAGCAGGTACGGCCCGACCTGGTTGCCGTTCAGCGCCGCGACCCGGCGCGGGCGGGTCGGCAGCGTGACGGGGCCCTCGACCGTCGCGACGGTGCGCGGGTAGCCGGCGCTCGGCGCGACGGGGCGCGGGGCCGCGCACCCCGCGGCGAGGAGGGCGCCCGCACCGGAGGCGAGCAGGCGCCGGCGGGTCAGCGCCCCGCACGGCCGGACGTCGGGGCGCGGCGGGGCGACCGTGGGCATGCGGGCTCCTCGAGGTAGGTGATCCTCACCTTATCCAGACGGTGCGGAGCGACCGCAGGGCCACGGCGCGCGGAGCGGCCGGGTCACGCCTCCGCCCGGCCCCGGGCGAAGAACGCCGCGACGGCGTCCGCGTCCGGGAGGTCGGCCGCCGGGCGCAGGGCGCCGAACGGGGCGTTCCAGAACGGGCCGGTGCGCGGCGTCCAGGGGCCGACGTAGGCGTACGGCGCCGCGTGCCCGCCGCCGCCGAACGAGATCCCGTAGTTCACCTCGTCGAGGGTGATCGCCAGGTCGAAGTGCTCGGGCCACAGCACCGGCTCGACGTCCGAGGCGAACGCGCGCAGCCCGGCGTCGCCGCGGGCGAGCCAGTCGACGAGCTGCGCGGCCGCGGCGGGGTCGACGGCCACCTCGTCGTCGGGGCCGAGGTCGGCGCCCCCGCCGTAGAGCCCCTCCGGGGCCCCGGCCACCACCCCGACGGCGGCGGCGAGCGCCCGGACCCGCCCGCGCAGCGGCACCCGCACCCCGTCGCCGACCAGCTCGGCGCCCTCCACCCGCAGCGGACCCACCACCTGCGCGAACCCGCCCGGGACCGCGCGCAGCCGGATCGTGCCGCGCTCGCGGTGCTGGGGGCCGGCGAGCACGAGCTCGCCCACGGCGTGCCAGGCCCGCCGGGCGGTGGTGAGGCTGTCGGTCATGGTGCTCCTCCCGTGTCACGCCGCCCCGGCGACGACCGGGCGGCGGTCCCGGCCGGGGCCGGACCAGGACGGCAGCGTCGCACGGGGAGGGCCCGGTGGTCGCGCGGTCCGGACGGGGGCGCGGCGGCGCGTCACGGCCGGACGGCCCGGGTCCAGGACGTGAGGCGTCCGGCGGGCACGAAGCCCAGCGCCTCGTTGACCGCCACCATCGGGACGTTGGAGTCCGCGTTGTGGGTCGAGATCCGCTCGACCCGCGGCCAGCCGGCCAGCACCTCGCGCAGGACGGCGGCCTTGATCCGGGCGCCCAGCCGGTGCCCGCGGTGCTCGCGCAGCACCAGCGTGGCCCCCTGCGCGGCCCGGCGCGGGTCGGCCAGCGGGATGTGGAGATCGGTGAAGGCGACCAGCCGCCCGTCGCGGACGGCGCCCGCCGACACCACCGCGCGACCGCGCGCGCGGTGCAGCGCCTCGTACTCGCGGACGAGCGCGCCGTCCCAGTCCTCCGGCTCGACCGGGAGGTCGCCGTGGGGCGCGTCGGTGGCCATCCGCTGCTCCAGCAGCGCCCGGTCGTCGAGCAGCTCGTCGGGGGTGCGGCCGGTCCACGTCCGCAGCCCGTAGGCCCGCGACGCCGCGCGGGCCTCCTCCTCGAGGGCGGCCAGGCGGTCGGGGTCCGGGGGCAGGACCAGGTCGCGCCGGGTCTCCTGCAGGTCGCAGGCGAAGCCGTGCCGGGCGAGGAACGCGCGGCCGGGCGCGGCACCGTCGGGCTCGTCGACCTCGACCAGCAGGCGGGTGCGCCCGGCCCGCGCGGCGAGCCGCGCCCCCTCGACCAGCAGGGCGGTGCCGGTGCCCCGGCGGCGGGCGGCGGGGTGCACCGCGACGTCCAGGACCGCGACCGACGAGTCGCCGCGGACCGGCAGGATCGTGCGGAGCGCCCCGACGACCCGGTCGCCGTCGACGGCGGCGCGGTGCGAGCCGTCGCGGGCGGTCCCGGGCCCGAGCAGCTGGCGGGCCAGGGCGACGTGGTCGCCGTCCGGCCGCGGCGGGTCGTGGGGCCGCGCGGCGAGCGACGTCGCCGTCCACACCCCGCACCACGCGGCGAACAGGTCGTCGTCGGGCGTCGTCCCCACCAGGCGCACGGTCACCGGTCCTGTGTAGCGGCGGCCGCAACGGGGTTGCGCCGCGGCCGCGTCGGTCCGGGCCGTCGCGGTCACCGCAGGGGTGGTGTGCGCAGGGCGGCGGCGAAGCGGGTGCGCGGCGCCAGCGCCGCGACCGCCGCCGCGTCGGCGACGGTGTCGACGTCGCGCAGCTCGGGCAGCAGCTCCACCGACAGCCCCCCGGCGCGCAGCGCGGCGAGGGTCCGCGCGCCGGTGTCGGCCCGGGACGTGGGCACGTCCGCGACCAGGGCTCCCGCCCGCGGGTCGCGCAGGCCCAGGCCCCACCACCCCCCGTCCGCCGCGGGCCCGAGCACGGCGTCGGCCGCCGCCAGCCGCGCCGCGGCCGCGGCCAGCACCGGCGCGACCAGCTGCGGGGTGTCCGTGCCGATCTGCAGCGTCGGGACGCCGGGGGCGGTCGCCGCCGCGTCGACGTGCGCGGCGGCGATCCGGGCCCCCAGGTCGGCGCCGCGCTGCGGGACGACGAGGACGCCGGCCAGGGCCGCCCGCACCTGCGCGGACCGGGCGGCGGCCGCGAGGTCGCCGGTCCAGGCCACCACCACCCGACCGCCCGGCACGGCCCGGGCGGCGTCGAGGGTGTCCAGCAGGGCGGCCGCGGCCAGGTCGGCGGCCCGCTCGGGGGTGGCCGGCGGGCACAGCCGGGTCTTCGCGCGGCCCGGCACCGGCGCCTTCGCCATCACGACGACCGTCACGCCCGTCGCGGCGGTGCTCGGGAGGGGCACCGGGAGGACGCTACGGGCAGTAGGGTCCGGCCGGGGCGACGGAGGGACGGGCGTGTCGGGACCACTCGCGGGGTGCAGGGTCGTGGAGCTGGCCGGTATCGGCCCGGGGCCGCACGGGGCGATGGTCCTCGCCGACCTGGGGGCGGACGTCGTGCGCATCGACCGCCCGGGGGGCGGGCTCCAGCTCGGCGACCCCGCCCGCGCCGACCCGACCCTCCGCGGGCGGCGCCGGGTCACCGCCGACCTCAAGACGGCCGGGGGCGTGGAGACCGTCCTGCGGCTCGTCGAGCGCGCGGACGTGCTGGTGGAGGGCTACCGGCCGGGCGTCACCGAGCGGCTCGGGGTCGGCCCGGCCGCGTGCCACGACCGCAACGCGCGGCTGGTCTACGCCCGGATGACCGGCTGGGGCCAGGACGGCCCGCTGGCCGCGCGCGCCGGGCACGACATCAACTACATCTCCCTGACCGGCGCGCTGCACGCCATCGGCCGGCGCGGCGAGCGGCCGGTGCCGCCGCTGAACCTGGTCGGCGACTTCGGGGGCGGCTCGATGCTGCTCGTCGTCGGCGTGCTCGCGGCGCTGTGGGAGGCGCAGCGCTCCGGGCGGGGCCAGGTCGTCGACGCCGCCATGGTGGACGGCGCGAGCGTGCTGTCGCAGATGTTCTGGGGCTTCCTCGCGCAGGGCGCGTGGACCGACGAGCGGGAGGCGAACGTGCTGGACGGGCACGCCCCGTTCTACGACACCTACACCTGCGCCGACGGCCGCCACGTCGCCGTCGGGCCGCTGGAGCCGCAGTTCTACGCGGCGTTCCTGGCCGGGCTGGGCCTCGACCAGGCCGAGCTGCCCGCCCAGTACGACCGCGCCGGCTGGCCGGTCCTGCGCGAGCGGTTCACCGCGGTGCTCGCCACCCGCACGCGCGACGAGTGGGCGGCGGTGTTCGACGGCACCGACGCCTGCGTGACGCCCGTGCTGGCCTTCGGCGAGGTGGCGGCGCACCCGCACATCGCCGCGCGCGGCACCGTCGTCGAGCACGGCGGCGTGGCGCAGGCGGCCCCGGCCCCGCGGTTCTCCCGCACCGCCCCGGAGCTGCCCGGCGAGGTGCGGGAGCCCGAGCCGGTCGAGCAGGTCCTGGCCGACTGGGGCTGAGCGGCGGGCCGCGCGGACCCGGCCCGCGACGCGCGGACGGCCCGTCCGTCCGGGGGTGCCGGACGGGCGGGCCGTCGGTCGTGCGGGGGCGCGTTCAGGCGGTGGGCTCGTCCACCAGCAGGTTGCGCGTGCGGTTCGGGTCCACCGGGATGCCCGGTCCGGTGGTCGTCGAGACCGTGATCTTCTTGATGTAGCGGCCCTTCGCGGCCGACGGCTTGGCCCGCAGGATCTCGTCGAGCGCGGCGCCGTAGTTCTCCACCAGCTTCTCGGTGTCGAACGAGGCCTTGCCGATGACGAGGTGCAGGTTGGCCTGCTTGTCGACCCGGAAGTTGATCTTACCGCCCTTGATGTCGGTGATCGCCTTCGTGACGTCCGGGGTGACGGTGCCGGTCTTCGGGTTCGGCATCAGGCCGCGCGGGCCCAGGATGCGCGCGATCCGGCCGACCTTCGCCATCTGGTCCGGGGTGGCGATGGCGGCGTCGAAGTCCAGCCAGCCCTCCTGGATGCGGGCGATGAGGTCGTCCGAGCCCACGACGTCGGCCCCGGCGGCCTCGGCCTCGGCGGCCCGGTCGCCCGTGGCGAACACGATCACGCGGGCCGTCTTGCCGGTGCCGTGCGGCAGGTTGACCGTGCCGCGGACCATCTGGTCGGCCTTGCGGGGGTCGACGCCGAGGCGCATCGCGACCTCGACGGTGGCGTCCATCTTGGAGCTGGACGTCTCCTTCGCGAGGTTCGCGGCCTCGAGCGGGCTGTAGAGCTTCTCGCGGTCGATCTTCTCCGCCGACTGGCGGTAGACCTTGCTGCGCTGTGCCATCTGGGTGTCTCCTCAGACTGTGGTGCGGGCCGCGCCCGGCCCTCCCACGGGGGTGGGGCGGTCAGCCGGTGACGGTGATGCCCATGGACCGGGCGGTGCCGGCGATGATCTTGGCGGCCTGCTCGAGGTCGTCCGAGTTCAGATCGGCCATCTTCGTCTGGGCGATCTGGCGCACCTGGTCCATCGTCACCGAGGCGACCTTGGTGGTGTGCGGCGTGCCGCTGCCCTTGTCGACGCCCGCGGCCTTGAGCAGCAGGCGCGCGGCCGGCGGCGTCTTCAGCGCGAACGTGAAGGAGCGGTCCTCGAACACCGAGATCTCGACGGGGACGATGTCGCCCCGCTGGGACTCGGTGGCCGCGTTGTAGGCCTTGCAGAACTCCATGATGTTCACGCCGTGCTGGCCGAGCGCGGGGCCGACCGGCGGGGCCGGGGTCGCGGCCCCGGCCTTGATCTGGAGCTTGATGATCGCGGAGAGCTTCCGCTTCTTGGGGGGCATCCTGTGTTCCTCAGATCTTCGAGACTTGGCTGAAGGCCAGCTCGACCGGGGTCTCCCGGCCGAAGATCGACACCAGCACCTTGACCTTCTGGGCGTCGACGTTGACCTCGTTGATGGTGGCCGGGAGGGTGGCGAACGGGCCGTCCATGACGGTGACCGACTCGCCGACCTCGAAGTCGACCTCCACCGTCGGCTTGCCGCCGGCGGCGGCCCCCGACTCGGCCTTGCCACCGGCCGCGGCGGCCGGCTTGGCCTCCGGCTTGGGCAGCAGGAACTTGATGACCTCGTCGTGGGTCAGCGGCGTGGGCCGCTGCATCATCCCGGCCCGCTGGGTGACCCCGACGAAGCCGGTGACGCCCGGCGTGTTGCGCACGGCGCCCCAGGACTCGTCGTTGAGGTCCATGCGCACGAGGATGTAGCCGGGCAGCACCTTGCGCTGCACCTGCTTGCGCTGGCCGTTCTTGATCTCGGTGACCTCCTCGGTGGGCACCTCGACCTGGAAGATGTAGTCCTCGACGTCGAGCGTCTGCACGCGCGTCTCGAGGTTGGTCTTCACCTTGTTCTCGTAGCCGGCGTAGGAGTGCACGACGTACCAGTCGCCGGGGGCGCGGCGCAGCGCGGCGCGCATCTCCTCGACCGGGTCGACCTCCTCCTCGGGCTCCTCGGGCGCGTTCTCGACGGTGTCGGCGCCCTCGGCCCCGGCGTCCTCCACCGCGGCGACGTCGTCGGCCGACACCTCGTCGTCGGTGTACGCGTCGGACACCGCGCCCGCGCCGTGGGCGGCGTCGAGGTCGGCGTCCTGGGCGGACTGCTCGGGCAGGTCGACCGGCTGCTCGCCGGTCTCGGGGGAACTCACGTCGTCTCGCTCTCTCGTCGTCTGCCGTGCGGGGCGGGGTGGCTCAGTTGCCGAACAGCAGCGTGACGCCCTGCGCGAACAGCAGGTCGAGACCCGACACGTAGGCCACCATGACCGCCACGAAGACCAGCACGACCAGCGTGTAGTTGACGAGCTGGCTCCGGGTCGGCCAGATCACCTTGCGGAGCTCGGCCACGACCTCCCGCAGGAACCGGGTGAGCCGCTTGAGCGGGGACACCCGGCCCGGGCGCCCCTCGCGGACCGCGGTGGAGCGGCCCTCGGCGGCGTCCGCGCCGGAGGACGCCCCGGAGCGGCGCGCCCGGCGGTCGGCAGCGGCGCGCGGGGGCTCCTGCCCGTCGTCAGTCGCCTCGCGGTCGTCCGCCACGCGCGTTCCTCCAGGTCACCTCGCGGAACCGGGGCCCCGGCCGCTCGTCGTCGTCCTCGATGTGCAGGGGTGACAGGACTTGAACCTGCAACCTGCGGTTTTGGAGACCGCTGCTCTGCCAGTTGAGCTACACCCCTTGGCACTCCGCCGCGGACGGGGTCCGCCTGCGGAAGGCACGCCGCGTCCAGCGGCGTACCCGGAGAAGTGTACGGCACCCCTCCGGGCGTCCGGCACCGCGCCCGGTCGACGGGGCGGTCAGCGCGGCAGCGCGACCTCGGCCACGGCCCGGCCGAGGACCGTGCGGCCGTCGAACCGCGCGGTGACGGCCACGGTGGCGACGCCGTCGGCCACGGCCGTGACCCGGCCGGAGAGCTCCACGAGCGCGCCCGTGTCGTCGTCGGGCACGACCACGGGCCGGGTGAAGCGCACCCCGAGGCTGCGGACGGCCGACGGGTCGCCCGCCCACGCGGTGACGAGCCGGCCGGCCAGGGCCATCGTGAGCATCCCGTGCGCGATGACGCCGGGCAGCCCGACCTCCGCGGCGACGCGGTCGCTCCAGTGGATCGGGTTGAGGTCGCCGGACGCCGCCGCGTAGCGGACGAGGTCGGCGCGCGTGACGCGGACCTCCAGCGGCGGCAGCTCGGTGCCCTCCGCCGCGCCCTCCCGGTCGGTCACGGGGCCTCCGCCTGGGTGACGAGCAGGGCGCGGGTGGTGGTCACCGGCTCCCCCGCCGCGTCGACGACCTCGCAGCGCAGCGTGAGGCGGTGGGCCCCGGCGCGGGAGGACAGGTCCTCGACGTGGATCGTCGTGACGAGCTCGTCACCGCCGTGGATCGGGCGGTGCAGCACCAGGGACTGGTCGCCGTGCACCATGCGCGAGTAGTCCCAGCCCAGGGCCGGATCGCGCAGGAACGCCTCGATCAGCGGCATCGTGAACGTCACGGCGAACGTCGGCGGTGCCATCAGGTCGGGGTGTCCGGCCGCGCGGGCCGCGGCGAGGTCCGTGCACACGGGAGCGCCCTCGCCGATGGCGAGGGCGAACTCCCGGATCTTCTCCCGGGCGACCCGGTGGGGCTCCGAGGGCGGCAGTGCGGTGCCGACGACGGACGCGTCGGGCGCCACCGTCAGCGGGTCTCGCGGTGCTCGCGGTGCACGCCGCAGTTCGAGCAGAACTTCTTGATCGTGAGCCGGTCGGGGTCGTTGCGCCGGTTCTTCTTGGTGATGTAGTTCCGGTGCTTGCACTGCTCGCACGCCAGCGTGATCTTCGGCCGGACGTCGGTGGCCTTGGCCATCGCGGGTGCCTCCTGCGTTGCTCTGTCTGGTGGTTCGCCGTGGTAGCGGTGGCCGGACTTGAACCGGCGACACAGCGATTATGAGCCGCTTGCTCTACCAGCTGAGCTACACCGCTATGCGTCGTGGCAGACGCCACTCCGCTGAGCCCCTTTACGGAATCGAACCGTAGACCTTCTCCTTACCATGGAGACGCTCTGCCGACTGAGCTAAAGGGGCCGGCGCCCCTCGCGGGGCGGTGTCGACTCTACACACCGCTCCGCGCGGGCGACGACGGGGTGCCCGTCCGGGCCGTCACCGGCCGGACGTGCGGCTCCCGGCGGCGCAGGGCCGTCACGCCCTCCCGGGACGCGGGTAGGGCAGCAGCGCCATCTCGCGGGCGTTGCGGATGGCCGTGGCCACCTGCCGCTGCTGCTGCGGCGTCAGGCCGGTCACGCGACGCGCACGGATCTTGCCGCGGTCGGAGAGGAACTGGCGCAGCAGCGTCGTGTCCTTCCAGTCGACGTGCTTGATCCGCTTCGCGTGCAGCGGGTTGACCTTCTTCCGCACGGGGCGGTCGGGACGGGGGGGCATTCAGCGCTCCTGGCGGACGTCGACGAGGGTGGGACCGCTCGATCCTACCCGTGCGGCCCGGAGCGGCTCCGGGGCGTGAGGGGTTCCCGCCCGGCTGAGGGGCCCTCACCCCGGTCGGGTGTCCGGGAGGGCCGTGCGCCGGGCCGTGACGGCGTGATCGTCCGATGCCGGGGCGGGGGCCTCAGGACGAACGTCGTCGTCGTGTTCACCGACGTCCCGTCCCTGTCCCTGCTGGCCGACCAGCGCCATCGCGAGCTCGTCGCCGACGCCGAGCAGCACCGGCTGGGCCGCCTCGCCCGCGCCGCGCGCCGCCGGCGACCGGCGGCCCGGTCGCGCCCCGCCCCGCCCGGCGACGCGGCGCGGCCGGCCCCGCCGGCGCCGCCGACACCGCCCCCGACCGGGCCGTCCACCCGCGGCGAACCCGCTCGGCACCGTCGGGCCCCCGTGCCAGGATGACCGGTGTGGCGCGGTCGGGCACCGGCATCGGACTGGTGGGGCGCCGGCACGAGGTGTCGGTGCTCGGCGCCGCGCTGGACCGCGCCCGCGCGGGCTCGGCGTCGGGCGTGCTGCTGTCCGGCGACGCGGGGGTGGGCAAGTCGCGGCTCGTCGCCGAGGCGGCCGGGCTCGCCCGCTCCTCGGGGGTCTGCGTGCTCGTCGGGCGGTGCCTCGACACCGGGGAGAGCGCGCTGGGGCAGTCGACCCTGCCCTACCTCCCGTTCACCGAGGCGATCGGCGCGCTGGCCGCCGCGCACCCCGAGCTGGTGGGCCGGCACGCCGCGCTGCGCCACCTCCTGCCCGGCGACCTGTCGCGCGACGGGCCCGGCACCGACCGCGAGCTCGGACAGCTGCGGGTGTTCGACGCCGTGCTGTCGGTGCTCGACGAGCTCACGGCGCTGACCCCGGTCCTGCTGGTCGTGGAGGACCTGCACTGGGCCGACCGCTCCAGCCGCGACCTGCTGGTGTTCCTGCTGTCGCGGTTGGACGCGCAGCGGCTGGTCGTGCTGGCCACCTACCGCACCGACGACCTGCACCGCCGCCACCCGCTGCGGCCCGTGCTCGCCGAGCTGGTGCGGCTGCCGGCCGTCGAGCGCCTCGAGCTGGACCCCCTCGACGAGGCCGACGCGCTCGTGCTCGTCCGGCGCCTCGCCGACGGCGCGCTGCCCGCGCCCCTGCTGCACCGGGTCGCGCGGCGCAGCGAGGGCAACGCCTTCTTCGCCGAGGAGCTCGTCTCCGCCTGCTCCGACGACCTGCCCGCGAGCCTGGTCGACGTCCTGCTCAACCGGATCGAGCGGCTGCCGGCGGGGGCGCAGCGGCTGCTGCGGGTGGCGGCGGTGGCCGGGCCCCGGGTGCGGCACGACCAGCTGGCCACCGTCTCGGGGCTCGGCGTCGACGAGCTGGAGCAGGCGCTGCGCGACGCCGTCAACCACCACGTGCTCGTGCCGGAGGCGGGCGAGGGGTACGCGTTCCGGCACGCCCTGCTGCGCGAGGCCATCGACCGCGACCTGCTGCCGGGCGAGCGCACCCGCCTCCACGCCGCCTTCGCCGCGATGCTGGCCGACCCGGCGCGGCCCGACGAGCCGGGCCGCGCGGCCCGGCTCGCCCACCACGCGCTGGCCGCGCACGACCTGCCCGGGGCGCTGGCCGCGTCGGTGCGGGCGGCGCGGGAGGCCGACGAGCGGGAGGCGCCCGCCGAGCTGCTCCTGCACGCCGAGCGGGCGCTGGAGCTGTGGTCGGCCGTCCCCGACGCGGAGGCGGTGGCCGGGGCGCCGGAGTACAAGCTCACGCGCATGGCGGCCTGGGCGGCCAGCGCCACCGGCGACCCCGACCGCGGCACGGCGCTGGGCCGGCGGGCGTTCGAGCTGGCCCAGGAGCGCGGCGACCCCCGGCTGACGGCGTCCATGCGGCTCAAGTACGCGCTGCGGCTCGTCGAGCGCGGCGAGTTCGACGGGGCGCGGGCGGCCGCGCAGGAGTCGCTGCCGGTGTTCGCGGCCGACCCCCCGTCCGGCCACCTGGCGTGGTGCCACGCGGTGCTGGCCCGCGTGCACTTCCGCTACGACGAGTTCGCCGACGTGCGCCGCGAGGCCCGCGCCGCGCTGCAGGTCGTGGCGGCGATCGGCGACCCCGACCCGTTCGCGCAGGCCGCGGGGGCCGACGCCCTCACCGCGCTCGCGCTGTGCGAGGAGTACGCGGGCGGGCACGAGTCCGCGCGGGCACAGCTGCTCACCGCACGCGCGATGGCCCGGGACGCCGGCGACCTCGCCACCGAGCTGCGCACCCACTACGCCCGCGGGTTCTCCTTCCTGGAGGAGGCGCGCCTGGTCGAGGCCGCGGCGGAGCTCGCCGAGGGCGAGCAGCGCGCCGTGGCCGCCGGGCTGCGCTGGAGCACCCCGGGGATGGACGTGCGGGTGGCGCACGTCGTCGCCCGCTTCCTCGTCGGCGACTGGGACGGCGCCGAGGCGGCCGCCGACCTCGCCGGCGCCGCCGTGCCCGCCCGGGTCTCCGGCCGGCTCGTCGCGGCCGGCCTGGTCGTGGCGGCGGCGCGGGGCCGGTTCGACGTGGTGGCCCGGCGCGACGCCGAGCTGGGCCGGGACTCCGCCGAGAGCATGCAGACGGTCGTGTTCCTCGGGCAGGCCGTGGCGGAGGCGGCGCTGTGGCAGGGCCGCGCGGAGGAGGCGGCGGCCCGGGCGGCCGCGGCGCGCGCAGCGCTGGACGCGCTGGAGCCGCACCCGCTGGGCGGGATCGCCCTGGCCGCCCTGGAGCTGGCCGCGCTGGCCGACGGCGCCCCCGGCGACCCCGCCCCGGTGCTGGCCGCCGCCGAGGACGCGTTCCGGCTCGGCCTGCCCCGCGGCACCGAGCCCGGGCCCGAGGCGGTGGCGTGGCTGGAGCGGGCGCGCGCCGAGGCGGGCCGGCTCACCGGCCCCGACCCGGCCGCGTGGACCCGCGTCGTCGAGGCCTTCGGCTACGAGCCCGGTCCGGGCGGCGGTCCCGGCCCGGGCTACCGCGGCGCCCACGCGCTGCTGCGCCGGGCGCAGGCGCGCCTCGCGCTCGGCGAGCCGGGCGCGGCCGAGGACCTCGCCGCCGCCCGCGGCACCGCCGCGCGGCTGCGCGCCGCCCCCCTGCTGGCGGCGGTCGACGCGCTGGCCGCCCGGGCCGGCGTCGCCCTCCCGGGCGCGGCGCGGCTGCCGGTGCCGGACCTGCTCACCCCCCGCGAGCGCTCCGTGCTCGCCGAGGTCGCGCTGGGCCGCACCAACCGCCAGGTCGGCGCGGCCCTGTTCATCAGCGAGAAGACCGTCAGCGTGCACCTGTCGCGGGTGATGGCGAAGCTGGGCGCGAGCAGCCGCACCCAGGCCGTCAGCATCGCCCACGCCCGCGGCCTGCTCCCCGCGCCCTGACCCGCCCCGACGGCCGCCCGGGCCCCGGTGATCGCGATCCACTCCGCACCCCCCGCCCCGCCGACGGCCCCGGCGCCCGTCCGACGGCGATCACCCCGCCACCGACGCGTCGCCGTCGCGGGAGCGCCGTGGCGCCGCCCCGCCGCCGTCGGCGACGATCGGCCCGTGGACACCCCGCCCCGCCGGATCGTCGCCCTCGGCGGCGGCGGCTTCTCCACCGGCCCCGACACGCGCCTGGACGACCACGTGCTCGCCCTGACCGGCGTCCCCCGGCCGCGCGTGCTGTTCGTCCCGACCGCGAGCGGCGACGCGGTCGAGTACGTCGACCGGTTCCTCGCCGCCTTCCCGCCCGAGCGGGCCCGGGCGTCGGTGCTGTCGCTGTTCCGCCGCGACGTCGACGACCTGCGCGCCCGCGTCCTCGCCCAGGACGTCGTCTACGTCGGCGGCGGCAGCACGGCGAACCTGCTGGCGCTGTGGCGGCTGCACGGCCTGGACGCCGCCCTGCGCGACGCCCACGACGCCGGCGTGGTGCTGGCCGGCGTCAGCGCCGGGATGAACTGCTGGTTCACCGCCTCGGTCACCGACTCCTGGTCGACCGACCTCGACGGCCTCCCCGACGGGCTGGGGCTCCTGCCGGGCAGCGCCTGCCCGCACTACGACGGCGAGGAGCGGCGGCGGCCGGTGTACCGCCGCCTGGTCGCCGACGGCTTCCCCGGCGGGTACGCCGTCGACGACGACGCGGCGCTGGTGTTCACCGACGGCGCGCTGACCGACGTCGTGACCGCCCGGGCCGGGGCCGGGGCGCACCGGGTGGAGCGGCGCGACGGCGCGGTGCACGAGGAGCCGCTGCCGGCGCGGCTGCTGGCGCCGGACCCGGGGACGGCCCGTTCGGCCCCTTGAGCCGTTCCCCGCCGTGCCCCAGGGTGGGGCGATCACCCGAACCACCAGGAGGACCGGCGATGGCGCCGACCCCGACGGGCACCGCGTGGGCCCGGCCGGACCTGTCCGACGTCGAGAACTTCTGGACGGCCCCGCTCGCCGACCGGTCGGCGGCCTTCGCCGCGCTCCGGGAGCGCGAGCCGGTGGCCTTCTTCGCGGAGCCGGAGTCCGCGCTGCTGCCGCCCGGGCCGGGCTACTGGGCCCTGACCCGCCTGGACGACGTGGTGGAGGCCAGCCGCACCCCGTCGGTGTTCACCTCGGGTCCGGGGGCCACGAGCATCGCCGACCTGCCGCCGGAGTTCCTCGAGTTCTACGGCTCGATGATCAACGCCGACGACCCGCGGCACGCGCGGCTGCGGCGGATCGTCTCGCGCGGCTTCACCCCGCGCCGCCTGGCGACGCTCACCGACGAGGTGCAGCGCACCGCCACCGGCATCGTCGACGACCTCGTCGCGGCGGGCGGGGGCGATGCCGTCGCGGACCTCGCCGCCCGGCTCCCGCTGAAGATCGTCTGCGACATGATGGGCGTGCCGGAGAGCCAGTACGACTTCGTCTACCGCACGTCCAACGTCATCCTCGGTGCGACCGACCCGGAGTACGTGCCGGACGCCGAGAACATCGTCGTGGCGCTGCTGCAGGCCGGCAACGAGCTGGCCGAGCTGGTGCGCGACCTCGGCCGGCACCGCATCGAGCACCCCACCGACGACGTCACCTCGGCCCTGGTCAACGCCCAGATCGACGGGGAGCGGCTCACCCCCGACGAGCTGGCCAGCTTCTTCATCCTGCTCGTGGTGGCCGGCAACGAGACCACCCGCAACGCCATCAGCTGGGGCCTCAAGCTGCTCACCGACCACCCCGAGCAGCGCGCGGCGTGGCTGGCCGACCTCGACGGCGTCACGCCGACGGCGGTCGAGGAGATCGTCCGCTGGGCCTCCCCCGTGGTCTTCATGCGGCGCACCCTGTCGACCGACGCGGTGCTGGGCGGGCAGCCGATGGGCGCCGGCGACAAGGTGCTGCTGTTCTACTGGGCGGCCAACCGCGATCCGGCGCACTTCACCGACCCGGACGCCTTCGACGTCCGCCGCGCGCCCAACCCGCACGTGGGCTTCGGCGGACCGGGCCCGCACTTCTGCCTCGGCGCCCACCTGGCCCGCCGGGAGATGTCGGTGGTGTTCCGGGAGCTGCTCACGCGGGTGCCGGACATCCGCGCCACGGCCGAGCCGCGGCGGCTGCGGTCGATGTTCATCAACGGGATCAAGGAGATGCCGGTGGAGCTCCGATGACCTACCCCGAGGTGCCCGTCGGCGCGATCGTGGCCGGCTCGGCCCGCCGCTACGGCGACCGCACCGCCCTGCGCAACGGCGAGCGGGAGGTCTCCTTCGCGCAGCTGCACGACCGGGCCCGCGCGTTCGCGAACGCGCTCGGCGCGGCGGGGGTCGGGCGGGGCGACGTGGTCGCGATCCACCTGCCCAACTGCCCGCAGTACGCGATCGCCTACTACGGGACCGTGCTGGCCGGCGCCGTGTTCTCCCCCGCCAACCCGCTGCTGCCCCCGCCCGACCTGGCCGCCCAGCTCGCCGACTGCGGCGCCGTCGCCGCCGTCACCTGGGGTCCGGCCGCCCCGGCGCTGGCCGCCGTGCGGGACCGCACCGCGGTGCGGCTGGTGCTGGTCACCGACCGCGCCCAGGCCCTCGACCCGGCCGTCCCCGTCGCCCCCGACGCCGTGCCCGGGGCGCAGGACTTCGAGGCCTTCCACGCCGACGCCCCGACCACCGACCCGGACGTCGCGATCGACGTGCACCGCGACCTCGCCCACCTCGCCTACACCGGCGGCACGACGGGCCGCAGCAAGGGTGTGCAGCTGCCGCACCGCAGCGTGGTGGTCAACGTGCTGCAGTTCGCCCGGGTCGGCGCCGGCGCCGTCGCCCGGCTCGACGACCGCGACGGGCTCGTGCTCGACCAGGTGGAGCCGGAGGAGGAGTTCCCGACCCGGCTCGGCACGGGCACCACCATCAACCTCACCCCGTGGTTCCACGCGATGGGCACGGTCGGCGCGCTCAACCTCCCGGTGCTCACCGGCACGACGACCGTGCTGCACGAGCGGTTCGACCCGGGCGCCTACCTGGCCGACGCCGAGCGGTTCCGCGTGACGAGCATGGGCGGCGCGCCGCCGCTGTACGCCGCGCTGCTGCGCCACCCCGACTTCGCGACGCGCGACCTGTCCGGCGTGCGGTCGCTGAGCTCCGGCGCGGCGCCGCTGCCGGTCGAGGTGATCCAGGGCCTGCAGCGCCGGCTCGGCGAGGACGTCGTCATCGCCGAGGGCTACGGGCTCACCGAGGCCACGATGGGCGCGACGATCGGGCCGGGGGCGCGCTCGGCCGTCCGCAAGGTCGGCACGGTCGGCCTGCCGGTGCCCGACACCGAGGTGCGGATCGTCGACCCGGCGGGCACCGACCTGGAGCCCGTGGCGCCCGGAGAGCCCGGCGAGGTCGTGGTCCGCGGCCCGCAGGTCATGACCGGCTACAAGGACCGGCCCGAGGAGACCGCGGCGGCGCTCGTCGACGGCTGGCTGCGCACCGGCGACATCGGCGTCCTCGACGACGACGGCCACCTGCGGATCGTCGACCGCAAGAAGGACATGCTGCTCTACAAGGGCTACAACGTGTACCCGCGCGACCTGGAGGAGCTGCTGCACGCCCAGCCCGGCGTCGTCGGCGCCGCGGTGGTGGGTCGGCCCGACCCGCAGGCCGGGGAGCTGCCGGTGGCCTTCGTCGTCGCGCCGGGCCGCACGGACGGCGAGGCGCTGCGGGCCGCGGTCAACGCGCAGGTGATGCCCTACCAGCAGGTCCGGGAGCTGCACCTCGTCGAGTCGATCCCGGTGTCGGCCGCGGGGAAGGTCCTCAAGCGCGAGCTGCGCGAGCGGTTGCAGGAGGACACGATCGGATGACGCTGCGTCGCTAACGCGGCCCGGCCACAGCGCGATGAACGGGGTGTACGGCCGGGACGCGCACCGGCCCCCTCCGAGCGAGAAGGACCCGGTGCTGCCGTGCCCCACGTCGCGATGCCCCCTGCCCCCAGGACGTCCGCCCGCCACCGGCGGGCCACCGACGGCCGGTTCGTCGACGCGGTCACCCGCGCCGGCAGCATCGTGACCCTCGTCGCCGTGCTCGTCCTGGGCGGGGCCGCGGGCGCGTTCGCCCCGGGCGCCCCGTCCGACCCGCCCACGGTGCGAGTGACGAACGTGCGCTGAGGCCCCTACGCGACCGCGTCCGCCGACCCGTCCAGCGGGGTCGTCAGCACGTGGTCGACCAGCCGCATGACGAGCTGGCCGCCGCCGAGGCGGTAGCCGAACTCCTCCCAGGTCAGCAGCTCGCGCGAGAGCACCTCGCCGACCGGGCCCGGGTACAGCCGGGTCGCGCGGAACGCGGCCGCCCGCAGCCGCATCTTCTCGTGATGATCCATCGGGGTCACTCCGACTCACCTCCGCGTCACAGCCGTGCGGGGCCCTCGACACCGAGTCGCCTCGTCAGGGACGTCCCATCCTGGACCGGACGTCCGGACGAGCCCCACCACCGCCGCCGAACGGTGACCAGGATCTCACGAACCGCGCTGCGCCGCCCGGGACCGGCCGGCGAGGGGAGCGGTCAGCGCCGGTCGTAGCGGTCGGGGATGAGGACGTGCAGCACGAATCCGACGACGGCCACGACGATCGCGCCGACGAACGCCGCACCGAAGCCGCCGACGGTGAACGGCAGGCCCAGGGCGCCGGCGAGGAACCCGACGAGCAGGAAGAGCAGCGCGTTCACCACCAGCCCGACCAGCCCGAGCGTCAGGACGTAGAACGGGCAGCCGACCACCTTGATCAGCGGCTTGAGGACGGCGTTGACCACCCCGAAGAGCAGGGCGACGCCGACCAGCGTGCCGATCCGCGCCGCGGTGGTGCCGGCCGCGACCTCGATGCCCGGCACGACGAGCGTGGTGACCCACAGCCCGACCGCGACGACCGCGACCCGCAGGACCAGGGCGGTCGGCATCAGTCCACCACCGCCTGCAGCGCGAGCGTCCGCAGCTGCGAGCGCAGCGGCAGGACCGGGCCGCCGGGGAGGACCTGGGCGAGGAACAGCACGGTGAGGTCCTCGACCGGGTCGACGAAGAACGCGGTGCGCGCCAGCCCGCCCCAGGCGAACTCGCCCGGGCTGGACAGGCGCCGGGCGGGGACGGGGTCGACCACGACGGAGAACCCCAGGCCGAACCCGACGCCGCGGAACTCCGACTCCGCGTAGAGCGGCCGGCCGAACGAGTCGAGGTCGGCGCCGCCGGGCAGGTGGTTGCGCGTCATGTAGGCGACGGTGCGCGGGGAGAGCAGCCGGACCCCGTCCAGCTCGCCGCCGCGGCGCAGCATCTCGGCGAAGCGGTGGTAGTCGGCGGCCGTGGAGACCAGCCCGCCGCCGCCGGACAGGAACGTCGGCGGGCGGGTGGCCGCGTCGCCCATCGCGCCGCTGCGCCGCAGCCCGTCCGGGGTGGGGACGTAGAGGGTGGCGAGCCGGTCGACGTCGTCGGGGCCGACGGAGAACGCGGTGTCCGCCATGCCCAGCGGGGCGAGGACCTCCTCGGTGAGGAACGCGTCGAGGGGGCGGCCCGAGGCGACCTCGACGACCCGGCCCAGCACGTCGGTGGCGACGGAGTAGTTCCACTCGGCCCCGGGCTCGAACAGCAGCGGCAGCCGCGCCCACGCGGCGCAGGCGGCGGCCAGGTCGGTGCCCGCGGGCGCGCCGAAGTCGAAGCCCCGCGACCGGTACATCTCGTCGACGGCGTGCGCGTGGTGGAAGCCGTAGGTCAGCCCGGCGGTGTGGGTCAGCAGGTGCCACACCCGCATCGGCTCGGCCGCGGGGCGCGTGCCCGGCGCGGCCGCCGACCCGCCGACGTAGACGCGCATGTCGGCGAACTCGGGGATGAAGCGCGACACCGGGTCGGTGAGCTCCAGCGCGCCGCGCTCCAGCAGCACCATCGCCGCGACCGAGGTGATCGGCTTGGTCATCGAGTAGATGCGCCAGAGCGTGTCGTCGGCGACCGGGCGGCCCGAGTCCAGGTCGGCGAGGCCGCGGTGGGACAGGTGCGCCACCCGGCCGCCGCGCGCGACGGCGACCGTCCACCCCGGCAGCCGTCCCTCGTCCACGTACCGTCCGAGCACGTCGTCGAACCGGGCCAGCCGGCCCGCGTCGAGGCCGACCTCCCCCGGCTCCGCGTCCACCTTCAGCTGCGCCACGCCGGCGACCCTACGCGGCACCGGCGCCCGGCGGCGGGCCGCCGACGGTCGGTGCGGGCTCGGGCGGGAGCGGTCCCGTCAGCGGTCCCCCTCCGACACGGCGAGCCGGTCCAGCGACGCGCGCAGGCGGTCCCGGTCGGCCGACGCCAGGGGGCCGAGGAACTCCGCCTCCGCGTCCTGCAGCCGCTGGGCGCCCGCCGCGCGCAGCCGCTCGCCGTCCGCGGTGAGGGTGAGCACGAGCGTGCGGTTGTTGCCGGGCAGCGGCGCGCGGTGCACCAGCCCGCGGTCCTCCAGGCGGCGCAGCAGCGTGGCCGTCGTGGTGCGGTCGAGCCCGAGCGCCGCGCCCAGCTCGTGCTGGCGGGCGACCGGACCGTCCTGCAGCAGGGCGAGCACGCCGTACTGCCGCAGGGGCAGGCCGATCTCGGCCAGGGCGTCCGTCTCCCGCGCGTCGGCGCGGGCGAGGGCGCGGCGCAGGACGTGCGAGATGCGGCGGGTCAACGCCGGGGGGAGCTCCACCGGTCCTCACCTCCTGCCGGGATCTTCGTCCGTTCGCCGCGGGCCGTTAGGGGGGCGCGCGGGAGAGGCACCCGATCGGGGAGGGCCGCGGCGGTGCGGCCGCGCCCTTGCCCCGCGCGGCCCGCGCGGTGGAGGGTGGCGGCGTGGACGCTGACGTCATCGTGGTCGGGGCCGGGCTCGCCGGGCTGGTCGCCGTCGCCGAGCTGGCCGACGCCGGCCGGCGCGTGCTGCTGCTGGACCAGGAGCCGGAGGCGAACCTCGGCGGGCAGGCCCACTGGTCGTTCGGCGGGCTGTTCCTCGTCGACTCCCCCGAGCAGCGCCGCATGGGCGTGCGCGACTCGTTCGACCTGGCGATGCAGGACTGGCTGGGCTCGGCCGGGTTCGACCGCGGCGTCGACGACCCCACCGGCGAGGACTTCTGGGCCCGCCAGTGGGCCACCGCCTACCTCGACTTCGCCCACCGCGAGAAGCGGGCGTGGCTGCACGGGATGGGGGTGCGCTGGTTCCCGCTGGTCGGCTGGGCCGAGCGCGGCGGGGGGCTCGCCGACGGCCACGGGAACTCCGTGCCGCGCTTCCACGTCACGTGGGGCACCGGGCCCGGGGTCGTGGCGCCGTTCGAGCGGCGGGTGCGCGACGCGGCGGCGCGCGGGCTCGTGGAGTTCCGGTTCCGGCACCGCGTGGACGGGTTGACGGTCACCGACGGCGTCGTCGACGGCGTGCACGGCGCCGTCCTCGAACCCAGCCCGGCGGGGCGCGGGGAGGACACCTCGCGCGTCGAGGTCGGGGACTTCGCGCTGCGCGCCGGCGCGGTGGTCGTCACCTCCGGCGGGATCGGCGGCGACCACGACCTGGTGCGGGCGAACTGGCCGGCCCGGCTGGGCAGCCCGCCGCGGACCATGGTGTCGGGCGTCCCCGCGCACGTCGACGGGCGGATGCTCGGCATCAGCGAGGGCGCCGGCGCGCGCGTGGTGAACCGCGACCGGATGTGGCACTACACCGAGGGCCTGCGCAACTGGGACCCGATCTGGGCCCGGCACGGCATCCGGATCCTCCCCGGCCCGTCGTCGCTGTGGTTCGACGCGCTGGGCCGGCGCTTCCCCGCCCCCAACTTCCCGGGCTTCGACACCCTCTCCACGCTGCGGACCATCACCGCCACCGGCTACGACCACTCCTGGTTCGTGCTCACGCAGACGATCATCGAGAAGGAGTTCGCGCTGTCGGGGTCGGAGCAGAACCCCGACCTGACCGGCAAGGACGTCCGGGCGACGCTGGGCCGCATCCGGCCGGGCGCGCCCGCGCCGGTGGAGGCGTTCAAGGAGCGCGGCGCCGACTTCGTCGTGGCCGACACCCTGCCCGAGCTGGTGGCCGGGATGAACAAGCTGACCGACGAGCCTCTGCTGGACCTCGCCGACCTGGAGCGCCAGATCGCCGCCCGCGACCGGGACATCGACAACCCGTTCACGAAGGACCTGCAGGTCACCGCGATCCACGGGGCGCGCCGCTACCGGGGCGACCGGCTCGGCCGCACGGCCACTCCGCACCGGATCCTCGACCCGCGCCACGGCCCGCTGATCGCGGTGAAGCTCAACATCCTCACCCGCAAGTCGCTGGGCGGGCTGCAGACCGACCTGTCCGGCCGCGTCCTGCGCTCCGACGGCACCCCCCTCCCCGGCCTGTACGCGGCGGGCGAGGTGGCCGGGTTCGGCGGCGGCGGGGTGCACGGCTACCGGTCGCTGGAGGGCACGTTCCTCGGCGGCTGCCTGTTCGGCGGCCGCCAGGTCGGGCGGGCGGCGGCGCTGGCGGTGTGAGCGGGCCGGGTGACCGGTGATCACCGGTCGGGTGCGCGACCGGCCGGATCCGGCCGCTCCGGCACCGGACCCGTGATCACACCCCCGACCCGGCGACCGATGAGTCCCGCGCCGCCCCGTCGTCCTCCCCGTGCACGCCCGCCACCGAGGAGGACCCGATGACCGCCGCCGTCACCCCCGCCCCGATCCCCGCCGACGCCCTGCGGATCGGCACCGGCGCCTCGCTGCGCTTCGAGGGTGCCGCCCACGGCTCGGGCGTGTCGTTCTTCCTCGTCGACAACGGCCCCGGCGAGGGGCCCGACCTGCACCGCCACCCCTACTCCGAGACGTTCACGATCCTGCGGGGCCGCGCCCGCCTGACCGTCGGCGACGAGACCGTGGAGGTCGGGGCCGGCACCACCGTCGTCGTGCCCCCGGGCACCTGGCACCGGTTCGTCAACCCCGGCCCGGAGCGGCTGCACCTCATCGGCATCCACGCCTCGGACGTGATCGAGCAGGAGTTCCGCGACGAGCGGGACTGAGGCGTCAGCCCGCCTCGGGGTCCAGCCCGAGCGCGGCCCGGCCGCCGTCGACGGGCACGACCGCCCCGGTGACGTACGCGGCGTCCGCACCGAGCAGGTGGGCCACCACGGCCGCGACCTCGGCCGGGGTGCCGACGCGGCCCAGCGGGTGCAGCCGGGCCATCTCGGCGTCGACGTCCGGGCGCCGGGCCCGCAGCTCCTCGTAGCGCTCGGTGGTGATCGACCCGAGCGCCACGGCGTTGGCCCGCACCCCGTCGGGCCCGTACTCGACGGCCAAGGCCCGGGTCAGCCCCTCCAGCGCGGCCTTGGCCGTGGCGCAGGGCAGTGCGCCCCGGACCGGGCGCTGGGCCTGGTGCGACGACACGGTGACGATCGCACCGCCCGCCCCGTGCGCGCGGAACCGGCGCACGGCGACCGCCGCCCCGACGACGGCGGGCGCGAGGTTCGCCGTCACCAGCGCGACGACGTCGGCGGCGGGGGTCGAGTGCAGCGCGGCGTCGCGGAACACCGCGGCGTTGTTCACCCAGCCCGCGAGCGGGCCGGAGCGCTCGGCGAGGTCGGCGGCGCGCTCGGCGACGGCCTCGTCGCCCGCGTCCCCGACGACGTCGACGCCCTCGCCCGGCTCGCGGTCGAGGACGACGACCGCGCCGTCGGCCCGCAGGCGCTCGGCGATCGCGCGGCCGATGCCGCGACCGCCACCGGTGACGACGCAGGAGGAGGGCACGGGACCGATCCTGCCCGCTGCCCGCCTACAGGGCGATGAAGTACCGCGCGATCGGCAGCGGGCGGAAGCCGGCGCGCTCGTAGGTCCGGCGGGCCGGGGCGTGGCCGGGGTCGCCGCCGGTCTCGACCATGCCCACGGTCATGCCCTGCTCCCGCATGCGGTCGACGGCGAACGCGGTCAGCGCCCGCCCGGTCCCCCGCCGCTGCCGGTCGGGGTCCACCGCCACCATGACGATCTCGCCCATCCGCGCGGCGCGGTCGAGCCCGACCGCGACGAACCCGGCCACGACCCCCTCGTCCTCCGCCACCCAGACGTGCGGCCCGCTCGCGACCTGCGCGACCGCCTCGCGCTGGGCGGCCTCCCAGCCCTCGGGGAACTGCAACGCGAACATCGACGCGCCGAGGACGGTGCGCAGGGAGTCGAACACCGGGGCCCACGCCCGGACGGACAGCTCGACGACCGCGGCCAGGTCGGTGTCCTCGACGAGCGGACGGATCGACGTCATCGGTCCATCGTCCCGGCGGGCGCGACGCCGTTCCGCGGGACCCGGCCCGGCGCCCGGCCGCGATCACGGGCGGCGCCGGCTCTGCCACCATCGCCGCGTGGACGTCGTGGGGCGGTTGCGGGCGGCCGGGTGCGTGTTCGCCGAGGACGAGGCCCGCCTGCTGACCGCGGCGGCGACCGGGCCCGAGCTGGACGCGCTGGTGGCCCGGCGGGTGGCGGGCGAGCCGCTGGAGCCGCTGCTGGGGTGGGCGGAGTTCTGCGGGCTGCGGGTCGCCGTCGACCCCGGGGTGTTCGTGCCCCGCCGGCGCACCGCGCTGCTGGTCGAGCTGGGCGCCGACGCCCCGCCGGGCGCGGTCGTCGTCGACCTGTGCTGCGGCACCGGGGCGGTCGGGACGGCGCTCGCCGCGCGGATCCCGGGGGCGCGGGTGCACGCCGCGGACGTCGACCCCGTCGCCGTCGCCTGCGCGCGCCGCAACCTGCCCGCCCGCGCCGTGCACCTCGGCGACCTCTACGCCGCCCTGCCCGCGGACCTGCGCGGCCGCGTGGACGTGCTCGCCGTCAACGCCCCCTACGTGCCCACCGCGGACATCGTGACGATGCCGCAGGAGGCCCGCGACCACGAGCCCGCCGTCGCGCTCGACGGCGGCGCCGACGGCCTCGACCTGCACCGGCGCGTCGCCGCGGGGGCCCGGGAGTGGCTGGCGCCGGGCGGGCGGCTGCTGATCGAGACCAGCACCGCCCAGGCCGCGCGGACGGCGGCGGCCGTGGCGGCGGGCGGCCTGGTCGCGGAGGTCGTGCACCGCGCCGACCTGGACGCGACGGCGGTCATCGGCCGTCGGGGGTGAGCGCGCCGCGCTACGGTCGGCCCGCCGAGCGATCCGGAGGAGCCCGTGGGCGAGTACGAGACCCTGCAGTGGAGCAGCGCCGACGGGATCGCGCGCATCGTGCTGCACCGGCCCGACGCCGCGAACGGGCTCGACCCGCGGCTGGCCCGCGAGCTGGGCGCGGCCGCGGCGCGGTGCGACGCCGACCCGGCGGTGAAGGCCGTGGTGCTCACCGGCAGCGGGCGGTTCTTCTGCGCGGGCGGTGACCTGAAGGCGATGGCCGCGGCCGGGCCGGACGGGACCGGCCGGTTCGTCAAGGGGCTGGCCGACGACCTGCACCGGGCCGTGTCGACGCTGGCGCGGATGGCACCGCCGCTCGTCGTCGCCGTCAACGGCGTCGCGGCCGGGGCGGGGGTGGGCCTGGCGGCCGTGGGCGACCTCGTCGTCGCGGCGCGGGGCGCGACGTTCACGATGGCCTACACCCGCGCCGGGCTGAGCCCCGACGGCAGCTCGACGTGGTTCCTGCCCCGCGTGATCGGGCTGCGCCGCACCCAGGAGCTGGTGCTCACCAACCGGGTCCTGAGCGCGGCCGAGGCGCTGGACTGGGGGCTCGTCACCCGCGTCGTCCCGGACGAGCACCTCGCCGCCGAGGCGACCGCGCTCGCCACCGCCCTCGCGGCCGGGCCGCGCTCGGCCCAGGCGTCGGTGCGGCAGCTCCTGCTGGCGAGCTCCGGCCACGGGCTGGAGGAGCAGATGGAGCTGGAGGCCCGCGCGATCGCCGCCTGCGCGGTGGCCCCGGACGGCCGGGAGGGGATCGGCGCGTTCGTCGCGAAGCGGCCACCGCGGTTCGCCTGACCTGCCCGAACGACGGGCGCGGGGGGACGGATCATGGTGCCGCCGCAGCGGGGCTCGGCATGATGCGGGCCCCACGCCGGGCCGATGGAGGTTCGAGATGAGTTCTGCCCTCGACGGAAGCGCGATCGACAGGGTCCTGCGGGACGCGGTCACCTCGGGTGCCGTGCCGCACGTGGCGGCGATCGCCGCCGACCGGGACGGGATCCTCTACGAGGGCGGGGCGGGGGTGCGCATCGCCGGGGAGAGCGAGGACCCGGTGACGACCTCCACCCAGTTCCGGATCATGTCGATGACGAAGATGGTCGCCACCGTCGCCGCGCTGCAGCAGGCCGAGCGCGGGGCCCTGGAGCTCGACGCGCCGGTCGACACCTACCGCCCGGAGTTCGCCGACCTCCAGGTGCTGGAGGGCTTCGACGGCGACGTCCCGAGGCTGCGCCCGCCGGCCTCCCGCGCGACGGTGAGGCAGCTGATCACCCACACCTCCGGGCTGGGCTACTGGTTCTTCAACGCCGACATCGACCGGTACCAGAAGGTGACGGGCCTGCCGAACGTCCTGGGCGGGGCCGAGGCGTTCAAGGCGCCCCTGGTCGCCGACCCCGGCACGCGGTACGAGTACGGCATCAACACCGACTGGCTGGGCCGGGTCGTCGAGGCCGTCACCGGCAAGGGGCTCGACGTCGTCGTCAAGGAGGACATCACCGGCCCCCTGGACATGGACGACACGATGTTCCTGCTCGACGAGCGGCGCCGCGACAACTGCGTGACCGTCCACGTGCGGGACGAGGCCGGCGGCTGGGCGTCGGCCGGCGAGATGCTGCCGCAGGAGCCCGAGTGGTGGGCCGGCGGGCACGGGCTGTACTCGACCCCGCGCGACTACATCCGCTTCGAGCGCGCGCTGCTGCGCGGCGGCGAGCTCGACGGCGAGCGCATCCTCTCCCAGGAGATGGTCGACGCGGCGTTCACCAACCAGATCGGCGACCTCGACGTCCCCGCCGAGATCCCGACCGCCGACGCGCCGATCACCGACAGCTTCCGGCCGGGACCGGGCTGGAAGTGGGGCTACGGCCTGCTGCTCAACACGATGGACGTCCCCGGCCGGCGCCGGGCGGGCACGGGCTCGTGGGCGGGGCTGTTCAACACGCACTTCTTCGTCGACCGGACCACCGGGATCTGCGCGTCGATCTACACGAACTCGCTGCCGTTCATCCCCGAGCAGGACGCCTGGCGGGTGTACGGGGAGTTCGAGACGGCGCTGTACGCGTCGCTGTAGCGGCACCGCGACGACGGCGGGACCGGGCTCCGGGCCGGTCCCGCCGGGTCCGTGCGGCCCGGCCGGCGGTCAGCCGCGCGGCGTGGAGGCCCCGTAGCGCAGCAGCACCGCGCCCCGCGGAACGAGCGGGCCTCCGGCAGATCGAGCCCGGCGCCCGTCCCGTCGGGGAGCAGCCGCGGCTCGTCGACCGGGCCGCGCCTCAGCACCTCGCGCGCGACGCCCGGGCTGCCCGTGATCACGACGCCGCCGCCGTCCCCGCACCGGCCGCCCGCGGTGTCCAGCACGCCGTCGAGCGTGAGGTCCGGTCTCCCCCGCGACCGCGACGGGGCGCGGGCCTCACCGGTCGCCGAGGGCCGCCCGCATGAGGTCGAGCACCCGCGGGTCGGCGAGGCGCAGGCCGGCGGCCCCGGCGAGGTCGACCCACGCGACGGCGTCGTGCTCCGCGGGGGCGAGGTCGGCCGGCTCCCCCGACCAGCGCTCGACCACCCAGACGCTCAGGTCGAGGCCCGCCTCCCGCACGCGGGCGAAGGGGGCCCCGAGCGGCGCCTCGACCTCGACCCCCAGCTCCTCCCGCAGCTCGCGCACGAGCGCCCGCTCCGGGGTCTCGCCGTCCTCGACGTGCCCGCCGGGCAGGTCCCAGCAGTCCGGGTACCAGCGCCGGTCCGCGGTGCGGTGGCAGAGCAGCACGCGGTCGCCCCGCCGCAGGAGCCCGGCGACGACCCGGTGCTCGCCGTCCCCGGCCGGGGTCACCGACGTCCCGCTAGGCGACGAAGCCGAGGGCCCGCATGCACGCGGTGAACGGCGGGGTCGCCGGGACGACGCGGCCGGCCTCGAGGTCGAGGACCTCGCTCGGCGTCAGGCCGGTGCGCCGGGCCAGCTCGGCCGCGCTGACGCCCTGGGCCTCCCGCGCCTCGCGCAGGACGATGCCGAGGTCCTCGGCGTCCTGCTCGGGGGTGGGTCCGGGCGCGCTCGTGGTCGGGGTCGGTCCGTCGGGCGATGACATGGGACTCCTCCGTGCGTCGACGACCGGGCGGGGCCCATCCTGCCGGTCGCCCGCGGCGGTCGGCGCCCGGGCTCCGGAGGCGGGCGGCCGCGCACGGCCCGCCGGGGCGGTGGGCACCCCGGCGGGCCGTCGGTCCGACGTGCTCAGTCCTCGCCGTTGTAGGCGCGGAGCTCGCGGCGCGCCCGACGGCGGCTCCGGCGGCGCTCCTCGCGCCGGTGGTAGTAGTCGGTGCAGGCGCGGCACCCGTTGTGGCCGCCGTGCTCCCTGGCGAAGGACGTGGTGAGGCTCCAGGAGCAGCCGGCCGTGAAGGTGGGCCAGAACGTGTCGGGAGTGACCCGGTCCGGCAGGGTGCACGGTCCGAACCGGTGATCGTGCACGGGGACGCAATTGATCATGAGGGCGTCGTTGACCCGCACCCACAGGGGTCGGGTCTTGTCGGTCCTGCTCATCCGGTCGCCTTCCGGCTCCGCGACGGCCCCGGGCTGGGGCCGTCATGTCCTCGGATGCACCGTGATCACCTCCGCGGTCGGCTGGGGTCGAGGCTAGCCCGGCCGGCCGTCGACGTCAGCGGTTCGCCGCGGACGCCCATCCCCGTCGTGGTGAGCGCCGCGGCCGGGTCGCTGCCGGACCGGGCGGCCCGTCGACGGCATCAGCCCGCGCACCACCGCAGCCGACGCCGACCGGATCCTCGGGCCGGGCGGCGGGCGGCGCGTGCACGCCGTCGAGCACGGCTGGCCGGACCGCGTCCGGACCGTCGAGCTGTTCGGGTACCGGCTGCCCGCCGAGACCTCCGAACCGTTCGTGGGCGAGCCGCACGCCTCCGTCCCGACCCGGACCGTCCGGCCCCTCGGGGCGCCCGAGCGCGTCGGGGACCTCCTCGCGCTGCACGAGGCGGACGGGTGCAGCTACGGGTGCTGGCGCGACCCGGCGCGTTCCGGGCTCCGCGACGCCCGGCCGTGACGCGGCGGGCGGCCGAACGCGGCGGCTGGTGCCCCCGGAAACCGGAGAAGCGGCCCCCAACCGTGTTCTGGCTGGTCGGAGGCCGCTTCCGCGGGGTGTGGCGGGTGAAGGATTCGAACCTTCGTAGGCTGAGCCGACGGATTTACAGTCCGCTCCCTTTGGCCACTCGGGCAACCCGCCTGGTGCGCCTGAGCGCTGGACGAGCATACGACAGGCGGGGAACCGGGTTCGCCCGGGGGCCCGCCGCGGAGGAGGAACCCCATGGCCGACCCGTCGTTCGACGTGGTGAGCAAGGTCGACCGGCAGGAGGTCGACAACGCCCTGAAGCAGACGGCCAAGGAGCTGACGCAGCGGTTCGACTTCCGCGGCACCGGCACCACCATCGACTGGTCCGGGGACGATGCGGTGGTGATCACCTCGGAGACCGAGTCGCGCGCCGTCGCCGCCGTCGACGTGTTCCGCGAGAAGCTCGTCAAGCGCGGGGTCTCGCTCAAGGCCTTCGAGGCGGGCGACCCGGCGCAGTCGGGCAAGACCACCCGGATCACCGGCAAGATCCTCCAGGGCATCTCGCAGGAGAAGGCCAAGGAGATCGGCAAGGTCATCCGCGACGAGAAGCTCAAGGGCGTGCAGGCCCGCGTCCAGGGCGACGAGCTGCGCGTGACCGGCAAGAAGAAGGACGACCTGCAGGCCGTCATCGCCCTGCTCAAGTCCCGGGACTTCGGCATCGCGCTGCAGTTCGTCAACTACCGGTAGCGGGCCGCGTCCGGCCAGGGCGGACGTCTCTTGAGCATGCAATCGGGACAGCTCCGGTACAACTCGCTGCAGCCGCCCTGGCAGGCTGCCTATGTGGTCAGCATCAGCCGAGAGTCACCGGACGAGACCGAACGGCGGCTCCGCGAGGTGATCGCCGCTGCCAAGCTGGTGGCTCTGGACGGCGAGTGGGCCTTCCGTGAGGCACCACTCGACGAGCCACCCCTGCTGACGCCGACGGTGCTCGCAGCCGTCCGTGACGAGGAGTCCTGGTGCTGGTTGGCTCCAGTTGGCTCGGACGTACCGCTGGAACGCTTCGCGCTGTTCGCCTTCCACTTCCCGGACGGGCTGGACAACAGCGGCTTCGTAGGATGGCTGGCGACGCACCTCAAGCGGGAGCTCGGAACCGGGGTGTTCGTCGTCTGCGGACAGAACAGCAAGCGCGGTGGCATCTACGACTACTGGGGCTGTCCCGCCGAACTTCGTGACGAGGCACAGCGAGTGATCGAGCAGCTACGCGAGCGTCAGGAGCCAGGAGCAGACCCTAGAAGCACGCGCGTCTGATCGACGGTGTTCGGTCAGTGGCCAAGTAGGTGTTGAGTGTGACCGTCGGCGCGGTGTGCCTCGTGGCGAGCTGCACGGTCCTGACGTCGGCTCTCGCGTAGATCAGCACGAAGGCGAAGCAGTCCCGGAGGACGCACACGACGCAACCGCGGGTAGGCCAGCCCCTACGACGGCCGGGCGCCAGGTGTGCGACCGGTCCGCCCAATAGACAGGTCGGCCGTCGCCGCCGACACCTCGTTGGTCCGCAGACTGGTCCTGGTCCTGGGCTTGGGTAGTGCGAGGTGAGCATACGACCAGAGATCACGATGAACTGGTGGCAGACGTGGGTCTCCGCGCCGCCACATCGTTGATCGCCTACGGGATCCCCGTCGTGGCCCGTCAGAGGCCGTGATCAGCCGTCGGCGGGGCCGCCTCGTCAGATGCGCTCGACGCGGTCGGCCTGCGGGCCCCGGTCGCTCTGACGCACGGTGTACCGGACCCGGTCACCCTTCTGCAGCGGCTCCGACCCCTTGACCACGGACACGTGGGCGAAGAGATCGTCACCGCCCGCGTCGGGGGTGATGAAACCGAAGCCGCGGTCGCCGTCGTAGCGCGCGACGACGCCCTCGCCGCCTCGTGCGGGCACGTCCCGCGACGCCGGCGCGGTGGCGGGTGCCGACCGCTGCGGCGCCGTCGAGGGCTCGGCGCCCCGGACCAGGTGCACGTCGCGGGCCTGCGGGCCCTTGTCCCCGCTGACCACGTCGTAGGCGACACGGTCGCCCTCCGCGAGCCACGTCAGCCCCTCGGCCAGGGCCCGGGCGTGGACGAAGACGTCCGCGGCGCCGGAGTCGGGGGTGATGAAGCCGAAGCCCTTGTCCTCGTCGTACCAGGCCACCGTGCCGTCGGCACCGTCCGCGCCGTCCGCGGTGCCGGCCGCAGCGGGCAGGCCGGCCCCCGCTCCCAGCGGGATCACGTGCCCGGCCTGCGGGCCGCGCTCGCCCTCGACGACCAGGAAGGCCACCCGCTGCCCCTCGGTGACCACGCCGCCGGTCACGATGGCGGAGCTGTGCACGAAGATGTCGGGGCCGCCGCCGTCCGGCGACGCGAAGCCGTACCCCTTGCCCGGCTCGTACCAGTTGACGGTGCCGAGCAGGCCCACGGCGCCACCGGCCGCGTCGGCGGTGACGCGGACGCGCAGCGCCTGGGGCCCGCGGTCGTTCTCGCCGACCTCGAACACGACGGCCTGGCCCTCGCGGAGCACCTTCGCGCCGCCGTCCCCGACGATCTCGGAGGCGTGCACGAACACGTCCGGGGAGCCGTCCTCGGGCGCGAGGAAGCCGAAACCCCGGTCGGCGTCGAACCAGCGGACGGTCCCCTGCGGCATCGGAGGCTCCAGATCGGGAGGGCGGGCACTGGTCCCAGTCTCGCCGACGGGCCCCGCGGGCCGTCGGGCCGGGCCCACCAAGCGGGCGGTGCGGGGTCAGGGGCGGGGCCGTCGGCCCAGCACGCCGGCGTCCTGCCGGGCCCGCAGGCGCCACCGTGCCGTGTGCACCGAGCCGCCGTCCCGCTGCGGCGGTGGGTGTCGCGCCACCGGACCCCGGTGCAGAGCACGAACAGGATCCCCTCCGGCGCGGCCCGGTCGTCGATCAGCGCACGGAGGTCACGCAGCGGTGCACCGAGTCCTGGGACCAGGTCCGAGCGCCCGGTCCGGGAGCGCGCGTCCGGTCGGCGGCGACCGGCTACGGCGTCCCCAGCAGCCAGCGCGAGACGACGACCTCCAGCAGCACCACGCGCCCGACGTCGGGGTCGTCGAGGCCGGGCGCGATGCGCCAGTCGTACTTGCCCACGAAGGCCTCCACCACGTGGTCGGGGAACACGCCCTCGTGCACCGCGCCGAGCCCCTCGGCGACGAGGGGGTCGTCGCCGTCCTCCAGGCTCACGCAGACCGCGGGGCGCTCCCGCACGTTGCGCGTCTTCACCGACGTCGCACCGGTGGCGATCCAGAACCGTCCGTCGCCCCACACGAACCACGTGGGGACGAGGTGCGGGCGGCCGTCGGCCCGCACCGTGGCGACCCAGGCGTTGCGGGCCGTCCGCAGGCGGTGGAGGGCGGGCCCGTCGCTGCTGATCGACGCCATGGCCGGAGAGCCTAGGAGGCGTTCACGCCACCGCGCCCTCGTCGCGCGTGATCAACGCGCCGTGGTGCACGGGCGGGGGTGCACCACGGCGCACTCGGCGCACCCCGGGCTCAGTCCAGGACGGCGACGGCCTCGACCTCGACGAGGAGGTCGGGGGACGCCAGCGCACTCACGCCGATGCCGGTGATCGGCGCGGCCGGGAGGGCGCCCAGCTTCGCTGCCACCCGGGCGAGGCCCTCCCCGAACAGCGCCATCCTGTCGGGGGTGAGGTCGACGACGTAGATCGTCAGCTTGACCAGGTCGGCGAAGCTGCCGCCGACCTCGGCCAGCGCCGTGGCGACGTTGAGGTAGCACTGCTCCACCTGCGCGACGACGTCGCCGACACCGACCGTGGCGCCGTCGGCGTCCCAGGCCACCTGGCCGGCGAGGAACACCGTCCGCGACCCGGTGGCCACCGCCACCTGGTGGTGGGTGTCGACCTCCGGCAGCCCGGTCGGGTTCAGCAGGGTGACGGTCATGGGTCCTCCTCGGGGGGTTGGTGCGGTGGCAAAACTATAACAAAACAATGCTATGTCAAGATGGAGGGGTGGCAAGGACCAAGGACCCGGCCGTCCGCACCCTGCTCGTCGAGCGCGCCGCCCGGATGCTCCGCATGCGCGAGCCGATCACGCTGCGCTCGCTGGTCGAGGGCACGGGCGTGTCGACGATGGCCGTCTACACCTGGTTCGGCGGCGTGGACGGGCTGTGGACCGCGCTGCGGCAGGAGGGCTTCACCCGCCTGGCGGCGCGCTACGACGCGCTGACCACCTCGGCCGACCCGGTGCGGGACCTCGCCGCGCTGGTCGCGGCCTACCTGGGCAACGCCCTGGACCACCCCGACCTCTACCGGGTCATGTTCGACGCCACCGTCGACCTCGCCGACCGCACGGCCGCGGAGGCGACGCTGGAGCACCTGGTCCGCGCCGCCGAGCGGGCCCGGGAGGCCGGGCGCTTCCGCGCCGACACCGACCCGCGGACGCTCGCGACCCGGGCCTGGGTCGTGGCGCACGGGCTGGTCTCGCTGGTCACCAGCGGCGTCCTGTCGCGCCGGGCCCTCGCCGACGGCGTCCCGCTGATGGTGGCGCTGTTCGTCGGCGCGGGCGACGACCCGGACCGGTGCCGCGCCTCGGTGGAGGCGGGCTGGACCGTGCTCGACCCGTCATGACCCCCGGTGCGCGGCGACCAGCGCGGCGACGGCCCGCGGGTCCTCGACGTGCGCGTTGTGCCCCAGGCCGGGCAGCACGACCGGCGCGACGCCCAGGGCGCGCAGGTCGGCGTCGCTGACGAGCTGGTCGTGCTCGCCGCGGGCCAGGACGACCGGGACGCCGGCCCGGGCCAGGAGCGCGGCGACCTCCGGGTCGCCGACGCCGAACGCGCGCGGGTCCAGGGCGAGGCGCCACCCGTCGTCGGCGGGCCCGACGCCGGACAGGGCGGCGTCGGAGGCCGGGTCGACGAGCCCGGCCAGGCCGGAGACCCGCAGGTGCCGGGCCACGGCCTCGTCGCGGGTCGGGAGCACCGCGGCGGGGCGGGCGGCGAGCGCGGCGGCGCGGGCCAGGTCGTCGGCCGACCAGGCGACCTTGATCCCCAGCCCGACGACGGCCCGCACGCCGGGACGGCCCGCCAGGTGCAGCGCGACGACGCCGCCGAACGAGTGGCCGAGCAGCACCGTCCCCGCCGGGTCGACGAGGTGGGCGACGGCCTCGGCCGCGCCGGCGAACGTGTAGGCCGCCGGCAGGGTCGGTGCGGCGCCGTGGCCGGGGAGGTCCGGGGCGACGACGTCGCCGCCCAGCTCCGCGGCGACCCCGGCCCACACCGCGGCCGTCGCGCCCAGTCCGTGCAGCAGCAGCACCCGCGTCCCGGTCACCGGACCAGCATGCCGGTCGTGCGCGGGAACGGCGGTCTCGACCGCCGTTCCCGCGCACGGGCGGCGGAGCCGCTACCCCGCCATCCGCTCCAGCCGGGCGATGCGGTCCGCCACCGGCGGGTGGGTGGCGAACAGCCGCGCTGCGCGCTCCCCCGCCCGGAACGGGGAGGCGATCATCAGGTGCGACTGCGCGGTGAGCCGCGGGTCCGGCGGCAGCGGCGCGGCCTGGACGCCGTGCTCGATCTTGCGCAGCGCGGCGGCCAGGGCGAGCGGGTCGCCGGTCAGGGCGGCGCCGGACGCGTCGGCCCGGTACTCCCGCGACCGGCTCACGGCCATGTGCACCAGGCCCGCCGCGACCGGTCCGAGCAGGGCGATCAGCAGCAGCGCGATGGGGTGGGGCTCGTCGTCGTCCCCGTCGTCGTCGCCGAAGACGCCCGCGACCATCGCCGTGCTCGCCAGGAACCCGATCATCGTGGCCAGGGCGCCGGCGACGGACGACACGAGGATGTCGCGCTGGTGGACGTGCGCCAGCTCGTGGCCGAGGACGGCGCGCAGCTCGCGCTCGTCGAGCAGGTCCAGCAGCCCGGTGGTGACGCACACGGCGGCGTGGCGGGGGCTGCGCCCGGTGGCGAACGCGTTCGGCGCCCGCGTCGGGGAGATGTAGAGGCGCGGCATCGGTGCGCGGGCCGCGCGGGACAGCTCCCGGACGGCGCGGTAGAGGCCGGGCGCCTCCGGCTCGGTGACCGGGCGGGCCTGCATGGCGCGCAGCGCGATGACGTCGCTGCGGAAGTACGCGCAGCCGCCCAGCGCGAGCACCGCGACGACGGCGACCACCACCCCGGGGCGGCCGAAGGACGACCCGACGAGCAGCACGAGACCGCTGGTGCCGCCGAGCAGCACCGCGGTCTTCGCACCGTTCACGTGGGAGCACATCGTTCCCCCCAACGAGTCGCGCTCGGGCCGTGTTCCGGAAACGCGCTGGACCCGCCGGCGGGTGGAGGGTGGACGCTCGTCGGATGGCCGACCTGGACACCGAGGGCTACCGCGTCCTCGACCCGCTGCTCGACGCCGCCGCGCTGGGCGCCGTCCGCGCCGCCGTCGCCGACGCGCTGGAGCGCACGGGACCGCGCGGGCCGGGCGGGACGCTGCACGTCGACGACCTGAGCGGTCCGGCCGTCGAGGCCGTGTGGACCGCGCCGCCGCTGGTCGCGACCGTGGAGCACCTGCTCGGGCCGGACGCGCGGCGCGGCGCCCTGCACCTGCGCGCCCCGCACCCGGGCTACGGGGCGCAGGCCCTGCACGCCGACTTCGCCGGCCCGCCGCCCCCGGACGCGCCGCACGTCGTCGTGGCGGTCGTCGCGCTCGTCGACGTCGCGGAGGACGGCGGCGCCACCCGCGTCGTGCCGGGCACGCACCGCTGGCACCGCACCGCGCCCGGGAACACGGTGGACCGCACCTGGCCCGGGGAGCGGCGGGTCCCGCTGCGCGCCGGCGCGGGGCTGGTGCTCGACGGGCACCTGTGGCACTCGGGGACGCGCAACCGCTCGGCCGTGCGGCGCGACGCCCTGCAGGTGACGTGGCGGCGGGCGTGACCGACCAGGAGGCGTTCGAGCTCGTGCTGGCCCGCGAGTTCTCCGACCCGGAGTGCTTCGCCGTGCACCAGCTCACGGTGGCCGCGTACCGGGCGGAGCACCCGGAGGGGGCGGGCGAGCACGCGCTGGCCGTCCTCGACGCCGCGCTGCGGGCGGCCGTCCACGACGGGCTGGAGGGGCCGGCGCTGCGCGCGTTCGTCCGCCGCACCGCGGCCCGGCTGCGGGCCGACCCGCCCGCGCCGCGCCGGCGGCCGGCGCGCACCGGCCCCAGCGGCATCCACGCCGTCGCGGGGGCCCGCACCGCGCAGGAGCACTGCGCACTGGTCCGGGCCTGGGCGGCGCAGGTCGTGCGCGCGGCCGACGGCGAGGGCTAGCCCGCGGGGGCGTAGGGCGCGAAGTGCGACAGGGGCACGGTCAGGAACAGGCCCGTCGCGGTGGCGGCGACCCGGCCGTCGGCCAGCCGGATCTCCCCGCTGACGTGCAGCTTGCGCCCGTCGCGGCGGTCCAGGCTCCCGGTCAGCTCCAGCGGCTCCCCGACCGGCACGGGGCGGCGGTAGTCGGTGGTGAGGCTGGCCGTGACGGCCGGCTCGGGCACGAACGCCTGCGTGTAGCCCAGCACCTCGTCGAACAGCAGCGCCACCATCCCGCCGTGGGCGATGCCGGGCGCGCCCTGGTGGCGGTCGGCCAGCACCACCTGCGTGGCGACCGTCGACGGCCCCGTCACGCGGAACCGCATCCGCAGCCCGTCGGGGACGTCGCCGCAGCCGAAGCAGGCCGGGTTGTGGGTGGGGAGGACGGTGCCGACGGCCGGCGCCTGGGCCCGCGGGGTGACCATGCCGCGGACGGTAGCCGGGCCGGGCAGGATGCGGGCATGACCGACCTCACGGTGCGCAGCGAGACCCTGGACGGCGTCGCGCTGCTGACGCTGTCGTACCCGGCGCGGCGCAACGCGCTGAACCTGGAGCTGTCGCGGCTGCTCGCCGACGCCGTCACCGCGGCGGTGGCCGACCCCGGGGTCGGCGCCGTCGTCGTCACCGGCGAGGACCCGGCGTTCTGCGCCGGCGGGGACCTGGACGAGCTGGCCGGGGCCGACGCGGAGACGCTGCACGCCGTCTACGCCGGGTTCCTCGCGGTGGCGGCCTGCCCGCTGCCGACGATCGCCGCCGTCAACGGCGCGGCGGTGGGCGCGGGGCTCAACCTGGCGCTCGCCGCGGACGTCCGCCTGGCCGGGCCGCGCGCCCGGTTCGACACGCGCTTCCTCCCGCTGGGCCTGCACCCCGGCGGCGGTTGCACGTGGATGGTGCAGCGGGCGGTCGGCCCGCAGGTCGCCGCGGCCCTGACGCTGTTCGGCGAGGTCGTCGACGCCGCGGAGGCGCAGCGGCTCGGGCTGGTGCTCCGCGCCGTCGACGACGTGCGCGCGGCCGCCCTGGAGATGGGAGCGCGCGCGGCGGCGAACCCGCGCGACCTGGCCGTCACGACCAAGCGCACGATGCGGCTGACCTCCGGGCTGACGGCGCACGCCGACGCCGTGGAGGTCGAGGTGCGGGCGCAGGCGGAGTCGGTGCGGTCCGGGGAGTTCCGCTCCCGGCTGGCCGCGCTGCAGGCCCGGATCGCCGGGACCGCCTGACGGAACGGTGCGGTGTGACGTGGCGCGGGGCGCGACGACACTGGGTCCGGGCCGGAGTTAACCTGGCCTCACCCACTTCTCCCGCGGAACGAGGGCCCGACCTCCCATGACGTCCACCGACACCGCCGCCGCCCGCCCCGAGGTCGTCTCCAAGGACCGGGTGGTCATCCGGTTCGCGGGCGACTCGGGCGACGGCATGCAGCTCACCGGCGACCGGTTCACCTCCGAGACCGCGGCGTTCGGCAACGACCTGTCCACGCTCCCGAACTTCCCCGCGGAGATCCGCGCCCCCGCCGGCACCCTGCCCGGGGTGTCGTCGTTCCAGCTGCACTTCGCGAACTACGACATCCTCACCCCCGGCGACCGCCCCGACGTCCTGGTGGCGATGAACCCCGCCGCGCTGAAGGCCAACGTCGCCGACCTGCCCCCGGGCGGCCTGCTGATCGTCAACACCGACGAGTTCACGAAGCGGAACCTGGCCAAGGTCGGGTACGCGGCGAACCCGCTGGAGGACGACTCGCTGGCCGAGTTCCAGGTGCACCCGGTCGCGATGGCCACCCTCACGATGGGCGCGCTGGAGGAGACCGGGCTGAGCAAGAAGGACGCCGAGCGGGCGAAGAACATGTTCGCGCTCGGGCTGCTGTCCTGGATGTACCACCGGCCCTACGAGAGCACCGAGCGGTTCCTGCGGGAGAAGTTCGCGCGGCGGCCCGAGATCGCCGAGGCCAACATCCTGGCCTTCCGCGCCGGGCACGCCTACGGGGAGACGACCGAGGCGTTCGCGGTCACCTACGAGGTCAAGCCGGCCCCGATGCCCGCGGGCACCTACCGGCAGATCACCGGCAACACCGCGCTGGCCTACGGCATCATCGCGGCCGGCGCCACCACCGGGCTGCCGGTGTTCCTCGGGTCCTACCCGATCACCCCGGCCTCGGACATCCTCCACGAGCTGAGCAAGCACAAGGGCTTCGGCGTCACCACCTTCCAGGCCGAGGACGAGATCTCCGGTGTCGGTGCGGCGCTGGGCGCCTCGTTCGGCGGGGCGCTGGGGGTCACCACCACCTCCGGGCCCGGCCTGGCCCTCAAGGCCGAGACGATCGGGCTCGCCGTGGCGCTGGAGCTGCCGCTGCTGGTCATCGACGTGCAGCGCGGCGGCCCGTCCACCGGCCTGCCCACGAAGACCGAGCAGGCCGACCTGCTGCAGGCGATGTTCGGCCGCAACGGCGAGGCGCCGCTGCCGGTGATCGCCCCGCAGAGCCCCGGGGACTGCTTCACCGCCGCGGTCGAGGCCGCGCACATGGCCGTCACCTACCGCACGCCGGTGATGCTGCTGTCCGACGGCGCGCTGGCCAACGGCTCCGAGCCCTGGCAGGTGCCCGACGCCGGCTCGCTGCCGGCGGTCGACCCGGGCTTCGCCACCGAGCCCAACGCCCCCGACGGGTCGGGCGAGTTCTGGCCCTACCTGCGCGACGACGACACCCTGGCCCGCCCGTGGGCCGTGCCGGGCACCGCGGGGCTGGAGCACCGGATCGGCGGCCTGGAGAAGGCCGACGGCCGCGGCTCGATCTCCTACGACCCCGACAACCACGACCGCATGGTCCGGCTGCGCCGCGCGAAGATCGACGGCATCCCGGTGCCGGACGTCGCGGTCGACGACCCCGACGGCGACGCCGAGCTGCTGGTGATCGGCTGGGGCTCCACCTACGGCCCCATCGGCGCCGGCGCTCGCCGCGTCCGCGCCCTGGGCCGCAGCGTCGCCACGGCGCACCTGCGCCACCTCAACCCGCTGCCGGCCAACCTCGGCGAGGTGCTGCGCCGCTACCGCCGCGTGCTGGTGCCCGAGATGAACCTCGGGCAGCTCTCGATGCTGCTGCGCGCCCGCTACCTCGTCGACGCGCGCAGCTACACCAAGGTGTCCGGCCTGCCGTTCCGGGCCGAGGAGCTCCAGGACGTGTTCCTGGACCACCTCGCCGGGCCCATCGACGCCGGGCCCATCGACGCCGGGCCCATCGACGCCGGGCCCATCGACACAGGAGCCGCACGATGACCGCGCTGGACCTCGGACTGCCGAGCATCGGGGGCCTCGACGGCGTCCCCACCACCGACGACAAGCAGACCGCCAAGGACTTCACCTCCGACCAGGAGGTGCGCTGGTGCCCGGGCTGCGGCGACTACGCCGTGCTCGCCGCCGTCCGCAGCTTCCTCCCCTCGCTGGGGATCCGGCGCGAGAACACGGTGTTCGTCTCCGGCATCGGCTGCTCGAGCCGGTTCCCGTACTACCTCAACACTTACGGGATGCACTCGATCCACGGCCGCGCGCCGGCCATCGCCACCGGCCTGGCCACCTCGCGGCCCGATCTCAGCGTGTGGGTCGTCACCGGCGACGGCGACGCGCTGTCCATCGGCGGCAACCACCTGATCCACGCGCTGCGCCGCAACGTCAACCTCAAGATCCTGCTGTTCAACAACCGGATCTACGGGCTGACCAAGGGCCAGTACTCCCCCACCTCCGAGGTCGGGAAGGTCACCAAGTCGACCCCGCTGGGGTCGGTCGACCACCCGTTCAACCCGGTCTCGCTGGCCCTGGGCGCCGAGGCCACGTTCGTCGGGCGGGCGATCGACTCCGACCGCAAGGGCCTCACCGCCGTGCTCGCCGCCGCGGCCGCGCACCGCGGCACCGCGCTCGTCGAGATCTTCCAGGACTGCCCGATCTTCAACGACGGCAGCTTCGACGTGCTGCGCAAGCCCGACACCGCGGTCGAGCGGCTCGTCCCGCTGACCCACGGCGAGCCGATCCGCTTCGGCCCGCCCGCCGAGGACGGCCGGGGCTCCTACGCGGTCGTGCAGGAGGGCTTCGGCCTGCGCGTCGCGCCGATCGACGAGGTGGGCGCCGACCGCGTCGTCGTGCACGACGCGACCGACCACGACCTGGCGTTCGCGCTGTCTCGGCTGAGCGACCAGGACCTCACCCACACCGTCACCGGCATCTTCCGCGACGTGGCCCGCACCACCTACGACGACGCCGCGCGCGCCCAGGTGGACGGGGCCGTCGCGGCGGCGCGGGCCAAGGGCGGGCCGGACCTGCAGGCCCTGCTCAACGGCCGCGACACCTGGACCGTGGGCGGCTGACGCCACCCGTGAGTGCGCAGCGGGGCTGGGACACCGCTGCGCGCTCACGAGTGCCGCAGGCGCGCGGGCACCCCCATGACCACCACCGAGCGGCCGGACGGGCGGGGCGTCGGGCTCGCCCTCGCCGCCTACTCGATGTGGGGCCTGTTCCCCGCGTTCTGGCCGCTGCTCGCGCCGGCCACGCCCGTCGAGGTCCTCGCCCACCGCATCGCCGGCACGGCGCTGCTCATGGCGGTCGTGCTCACCGCCGTGCGCGGGTGGGGCGCGCTGCGGGCCCTGTCCGCGCGCGGCTGGGCGATGACGACGGCGGCCGGCGCGCTGATCGCGCTGAACTGGGGCGTCTACATCTACGCCGTCTACACCGGGCAGGTCGTGGAGGCCGCGCTCGGGTACTTCGTCAGCCCGCTGGTCAGCGTCCTGCTCGGCGTGGTCGTCCTGCGGGAGCGGCTGCGGCCCGCGCAGTGGGCGGCGGTGGTGGTCGCGACGACCGCGGTGGTGGTCCTCGCGGTGGAGACCGGCCGCCCGCCCGTGCTCGCGCTGGTGCTCGCCGGGTCGTTCGGGCTGTACGGGCTGCTCAAGAGCACCGTGCCGCTCACGGCGACGCCGGGCCTGGCCGCGGAGGGCGTGGCGCTGGGGCCGGTGGCGCTGGGCGTCGTCGTGTGGTTCGAGGTCACCGGGGCCGGCACGATGGTGGCGTTCGGGCCGGGCCACCTGTGGCTGCTGCTCGCGGCGGGGCCGGTCACGGCGCTGCCGCTGCTGCTCTACGGGGCCGCGGCGCGGCGGGTGCCGCTGTCGACGATCGGCGTGCTGATGTACGTCAACCCGACGCTGCAGTTCCTGTGGGGCGTACTCGTCGTCGGCGAGCAGATGTCGCCGCTGCGGTGGGCCGGCTTCGCCCTGGTGTGGACGGCGCTGGTGGTGTTCACCGTCGACCTCGTGCGGACCGCGCGGTCCCCCCGCGGCGAGCCCGCACCCGCCCGCGCCTGACCGGGCGCGGGGCCGCGACCCACCGGGCGCTCGCGGGGTCAGCCGGTGCGGTCGACCATGTAGGTGGTCAGGGTGCGCAGGGCGTCGCCCGCGGCGCAGGAGGGGAGCTGGTCCAGCTCGCGCTGCGCCTCCTTCACCCGCGCGGCCAGGACGTCCCGGGTGCGGTCGATGCCGTCGCTCGCGCGGAGCAGGGTGAGCGCCTCGTCGACGAGCGCGTCGTCGGTGATGGGCTCGGCGAGCAGGACGCGCAGGCGGTCGACGGCGGGGCCGGTGCCCTGCAGGGCGAACAGCATCGGCAGGGTGTGGACGCCCTCCCGCAGGTCGGTGCCCGGGGTCTTGCCGGAGTCCTCCGACGGCGAGGAGATGTCGATGATGTCGTCGCTGATCTGGAAGGCGGTGCCCATGACCGCTCCGAAGCGCTGCAGTGCCGCCGTCTGGTCGGGGGTGCAGCCGGAGAACATGCCCCCGTAGCGGCCGGCCGTGGCCATCAGCGAGCCGGTCTTCTCGGCCAGCACCATCAGGTAGTGGTCCAGCGGGTCCTCGTCCGCCCGCGGGCCGCGGCTCTCCCGCATCTGCCCCGTGACCAGCTCGGCGAAGGTCTCGGCGATGATCCGCACGGCGTCCGGACCGAGGTCGGCCACCAGCCGCGACGCGTGGGCGAACAGGAAGTCGCCGGTGAGGATGGCGATGGTGTTGCCCCACCGCGCGTTGGCGCTCTGCGCGCCGCGGCGCATCGTGGCCGAGTCCATGACGTCGTCGTGGTAGAGCGTCGCGAGGTGGATGAGCTCCACGACCGCGGCCGCGGTGATCACGTCGTCGGAGTCCGGACGCGGCCCCATCTGCGCCCCGAGCAGGGTGAACAGCGGCCGGAACCGCTTGCCCCCCGCCCGGATGAGGTGCAGCGAGGTCTCGGTGACGAACTCGTCGTCGCTGGTGACCTCGCTGCGCAGCAGCGCCTCGACCCGATCCAGCCCGGCGGTGGTGGTCGCCGCCAGCTCCGCGTCCCCGATCTCGACGCCCGCCACCTCGAAGTTCTTCACCGACACAGCCTCTTCACCGACACAGCCTCGTCACCGTCGCAGCCTACGGAACCCGGTCATCCGGCGAAGCCGCCACCGGCGGCCCAGTCCAGCGCGAAGCTCGGCACGACGCCGAGCAGCAGCGTCACGAGGGTGCCCAGCGTGATCGCCGCGGTGGTGAACGCCCCGGGCACGACGACCGACGGGCCGTCGGCGGCCGGCTCGCTGAAGTACATCAGCACGATCACCCGCACGTAGAAGAACGCCGCGATGGCGCTCGCCACCAGCGCGATGACGACCAGCGGGGCCATGCCGTCGCCCAGGCCGGCGGTGAACACCGCGAACTTGGCGGTGAACCCGCTGGTGAGCGGGATGCCGGCCAGGCCGAGCAGCAGGAAGGTCATCACGGCGGCGGTGATCGGCGAGCGCTTGGCCAGCCCCGCCCAGGCCGACAGGTGCCCGGCCTCGCCCTCCGCGTCGCGCACCAGGCTGATCACGGCGAACACGGCGAGGGTGTTGAAGCCGTAGGCGAGCAGGTAGAACAGCGTGCCCGAGATCCCCGCCGGTGTGATCGACATCGCTCCGATCAGCAGGAAGCCGGCGTGGGCCACCGAGGAGTAGGCCACCATCCGCTTGATGTCGGTCTGGGTGAGACCGATCACGGCACCGATCGCCATGGACGCGATCGCGATCGCCCACAGCACCCCGCGCCACTCCCAGCGGGTGTCGCCGAAGGCCACGTGCAGGACCCGCAGGATCGCCCCGAACGCGGCGACCTTCGTGCAGGCGGCCATGAACGCCGTCACCGGTGTGGGCGCGCCCTGGTAGACGTCGGGGGTCCAGGTGTGGAACGGACCGACCGAGGCCTTGAACATCAGCCCGACGACGAGCAGCGCGAGCCCGGCGAACAGCAGCGCGTCCGAGCGGGTGGACCCCACCGTCGCGGCGGCGACGTCGCCCAGGCGCACCGAGCCCGCGTAGCCGTAGATCAGGGCGAGCCCGTAGAGGAAGAACGCCGAGGCGAACGCGCCGAGCAGGAAGTACTTGACCGCGGCCTCCTGCGACAGCAGGCGGCGCCGGCGGGCGAGCCCGCACATCAGGTACAGCGGCAGCGACAGCACCTCGAGCGCGATGAACATCGTGAGCAGGTCGTTCGCCGCGACGAACGCCATCATCCCGCCGAGGGCGAAGAACGTGAACGGGAAGACCTCGGTCTGCATCGTCGGCACGTCGGAGCCGCGGGTGGTGTAGTCGCGCTCCTCCGGGCCGGTGGGCCCCCTCTCCCCTCCGACGGCACTGCCGCCGACCGCCGCGCGGGCGACCGCGGAGCTGATGAACGCCCCGCCGGGCTCGACGGACCGGTCGGCGATGAGCAGCACGCTGGCCAGCCCGAGGGCCAGCAGCGTGCCCCAGCCGAACAGCGCGGGCCGGTCGATCGCCAGCGCGCCGGCCAGCGTGGTGACGCCCTCGGCCGGCGCGGTGCCGGCGTACAGGCCCAGTGTCGCGCCGGCCAGGGCCAGGCCGGCGATCGAGAGCGCGACCTGCACGGGCCAGCGCTGGTGGCGGGGCAGGAACGCCTCGACGAGCACGCCGAGCAGCGCCACGCCGAGGACGACGAGCAGCGGCAGGATCGCGCCGTACTCGATGGGCGGGGCCTCCAGGCCCTGCGTCTGGGCCAGCGCGGTCACGGGACGAGTCCTCCCACCGGGTCGGCGAGACCCACCTCGTTGAGCGTGGCCACCACCGACGGGTTGATGACCTCGAGCACCGGGCCCGGGAAGAACCCGAGCGCCAGGATGAGCACGATGAGCGGGGTGACCACCGCGATCTCCCGGACCGACAGGTCGGGGAAGCCGCGCGGGCTGCGCTGCGCCTCGACGACCGGGTCGAGCAGGGCGGCCGCCGTGGCCGACCCCGCCGAGGAGCCGGACGGCGCCGCCGCGTCCCCTCCGGCGGGAGCGGCGGACGAGCCCGCGGACGGGCTCCCGCCCGCGGAGGAGCCGGACGCCGGGGTGCCGATCGCGCTCAGCACCGCGTGGCCGCGCAGCGGGCCCTGCATCGTCTGCTGGTAGACCCACAGCACGTAGAGCGCGGCGAAGATGATCCCGACCGTGCCCAGGACCGTGAAGACGGGCTCGCGCGGGAACGAGCCGAGCAGCACCAGGAACTCGCTGACGAACGAATTGGTGCCCGGCAGCGCCAGCGACGACAGCCCGGCGATGAGGAACACGCCGGCCAGCAGCGGCGCCACCCTGTGCACGCCGCCGTAGTCGCCGATCAGGCGCGACCCGCCGCGGGCGATGACCAGCCCGACGACGATGAACAGCATGCCGGTGGAGATGCCGTGGTTGACCATGTACAGCGTCGCGCCGGCGAAGGCCTGGGTGGAGAACGCGAAGATCCCCAGCGCGATGAACCCGAAGTGGGCCACCGAGGTGTAGGCGACGAAGCGCTTCATGTCGGTCTGCTGCACGGCGACCAGCGCGCCGTAGAGGATGCCGATCACCGCGAGCGTCAGCACCAGCGGCGCGAGGCGCTGGGAGGCGAGCGGGAACAGCGGCAGGCAGTAGCGCAGGAAGCCGAACGTGCCGACCTTGTCCAGCACGCCGACGAGCAGCACGCCCGCCCCGACCGGGGCCTCGGCGCCGGCGTCGGGCAGCCAGGTGTGGAACGGCACCAGCGGCGCCTTGATCGCGAACGCGGCGAAGAAGCCGAGGAACAGCCAGATCTGCGTGCCCTCGTCGACTCCGGCCGCCATGGCCTGCAGCTCGGTCCAGGTGAACGTGCCCCGGCCCAGCTTGGCGCCGGAGACGACGAACAGCCCGATCACCGAGGCGAGCATGATCAGCCCGCCGAGCAGGGAGTACAGGAAGAACTTCACCGCCGCGTACTGGCGGTTCGCACCCCCGAAGCGGCCGATCATGAAGTACATCGGGACCAGCATGGCCTCGAAGAACACGTAGAACAGGAACACGTCGGTGGCCGCGAAGACGCCGACGAGCAGGCCCTGGGTGGCCAGCAGCAGGGAGAAGAACCCGGCCGCGGTGCGGCCCTCGGGGAGCCGCTCCTCCCAGGAGAAGCCCATGACGATCGGCACGAGCACCGCGATCAGCGCGAGCATCACCAGCGCGATGCCGTCGATGCCGAGCGCGAACGAGGTGCCGAACGCGGGGATCCAGGGCACGGAGAACTCGAGCTGGAAGCGGTCCTGCGCGGCCGCGGCCGTCGAGTAGGCGAACCAGATCACGGCCGTGAGCACGAGCGAGGCGATCGAGAACCCGAGGGCGACGAGCTTGGCCAGCCGGGCGTTGCCGCGCAGCGGGGCGACGGCCACCGCCCCGACGAGCGGCAGCAGGATCAGGGCGACCAGGAGCAGATTCACGCGAACCTCACCGCGAGCAGGGCCGCGACGACCAGCACGGTGCCGCCGAGCATGGACAGGGCGTAGGAGCGGACGAACCCGGTCTGCAGCCGCCGCAGGCGACCGGAGCTGCCGCCGAGCAGGGCCGCGGTGCCGTTGACGATCCCGTCGACACCGCGGTTGTCCACGTAGACCAGCGCCCGGGTGAGCCAGGTGCCCGGCCGGGCGATCAGCGTCTCGTTGATGGCGTTGGCGTAGAGGTCGCGGCGGGCCGCGCGCACCGGCAGCGAGACGCGCTGCGGGCGCTCCACCGGCGTGCGCCGGTTGGTGGCCACGGCGACGAGCGCGCCGGCCACCGAGATGCCGACGACGAGGAACGGGGTGAGGCTGTGCGGCACGACGTTGGCCTCGCGCTCGACGAGCTCGCCGACCGAGGGCGCGAGCCAGGCGACCAGCGTCTCGCCCCGGTAGAGCAGGTAGCCCGCGAACACCGAGCCGAAGGCCAGCACGATCATCGGCAGCGTCATCGACAGCGGCGACTCGTGCGGGTGGTACTCCCGCCCGTCGGCCGTGCGCAGCTTCTCCCAGCGCTTCTCGCCGAAGAACGTCATGAGCATCAGGCGCGTCATGTAGAACGCGGTGATGCCGGCCGCGAGGAGCGCGGCGCCGCCGAACACCCAGCCGCGCCAGCCCGGCTCGTCGAACGCCGCGGCGATGATCTCGTCCTTGGAGAAGTAGCCGGACAGGAACGGGAAGCCGATCAGCGCGAGGTAGCCCAGGCCGAACGTGACGGTGGTGATCGGCAGGTGGCGGGCCAGGCCGCCGAAGCGGCGCATGTCCACCTCGTCGTGCATCGCGTGCATCACCGACCCCGCCCCGAGGAACAGCCCGGCCTTGAAGAAGCCGTGGGTGAGCAGGTGGAAGATGCCCAGCGCGTACCCGGCCGGGCCGAGCCCGACGGCCAGGACCATGTAGCCAATCTGGCTCACCGTGGAGTAGGCGAGCACCTTCTTGATGTCGTCGTAGGCGCAGCCGATGATCGCGCCGATGAGCAGCGTGACGACGCCGACCAGCGCGACGACCAGGCGGCCGGTCTCGGACAGGTTGTAGATGGGCGAGCACCGCGCGATGAGGTAGACGCCCGCCGTGACCATCGTCGCGGCGTGGATCAGCGCGGAGACCGGGGTCGGGCCCTCCATGGCGTCGGGGAGCCAGGCCTGCAGCGGGAACTGGCCGGACTTGCCGGCCGCACCCAGCAGCAGGAGCACGGTGATCGCGACGACCGCGCCGGTGTCGACCTGGCCGATCCGCTCGAAGACCTCGGTGTACTGGACCGACCCGATCTGCGTCCACAGGATGAAGATCGCGATGGCCAGGCCGACGTCGCCGACCCGGTTCATCAGGAACGCCTTCTTGGCGGCCGTGGCCGCGGACGGGCGGTCCTGGTAGTAGCCGATCAGCAGGTAGGACGCCAGACCGACGCCCTCCCAGCCGAGGTAGAGCATCACGAAGTTGTTGCCCAGGACGAGCAGCAGCATCGCGGCGACGAACAGGTTCAGCTGCGCGAAGAAGCGCCGCCGTCCCGGGTCGTGGCTCATGTAGCCCACCGAGTACAGGTGGATCAGCGACCCGACCCCGGTGATGAGCAGCACGAACGTCAGCGACAGCGGGTCCAGGCGGAGCCCGAAGTCGACGTCGAGCCCGGCGACGGCCATCCACTGGTAGAGCGACAGCTCGCGCGTCCGCTCCTCGGCCGGCAGCCCGACCGTCTCCAGGAAGATCGCCAGCCCGACGCCGAACGAGGCGAGGACGGTGGCGAGGCCGAGCCAGTGGCCCCAGGCGTTCGCCCGGCGCCCGGCGACGAAGAGCACCAGCGCGCCCGCGGCCGGCAGGGCGAACAGCAGCCAGGCCAGCGAGGCGGCACCCGAAGGGGGGAGCACCTCCGGTAGTTCGGTCATCCGTCTGCCCTCAGTACTTCAGCAGGTTGGCGTCGTCGACCGACGCGCTCCTGCGGGATCGGAAGATGCTGGTGATGATGGCCAGGCCGACCACGACCTCGGCGGCGGCCACCACCATCACGAAGAACGCCATGACCTGGCCGTCGAGGTCGCCGTTGATGCGGGCGAACGTGACCAGGGTGAGGTTGACGGCGTTGAGCATGAGCTCGATGCACATGAACACGACGATCGCGTTGCGGCGCACGAGCACGCCGACCGCGCCGATGGAGAACAGCAGCGCGGACAGCAGCAGGTAGTACGTCGGGGTCACGCCCTGCCCCCCTCGATCTCCCGGCGCTCCGGCACGGGGGTGGACTCGATGATCGCCGAGATCGACTCCGGCGCGATCGAGCCGTCGGGCAGGAGCGCGGGGACGGCGACGGAGTTGGCCGTCGAGTACACGCCCGGCCCGGGCAGCGGCGAGATGCGGTCGTGCTCGCCGCGCAGCCGCGCCTGCACCGTGGCCCGCTGGCCGCGCTTGGCGTGGCCCGCGGACTGGGCGTGGGCCAGCACCATCGCGCCGAGCGCGGCGGTGATGAGCAGCGCCGAGGTGAGCTCGAACGCGAACAGGTACTCGGTGAAGATCAGCTGCCCGATGCCGGTCACGTTGCCGTTCGAGCCCAGGTCGCCCGCCGCGAGCCCGACGGGCTCGACGGCGACCAGCGAGCGGCTGATGCCCGCGACGAGCAGCACCGCGAGCCCGACGCCCAGCGCCAGCGCCGCGAGGCGCTGCCCGCGGATGACCTCGACGACGGCGTCGGAGCTGTCCCGGCCGACCAGCATGAGGACGAACAGGAACAGCATCATCACGGCGCCGGTGTAGACGATGATCTGCACGAAGCCGAGGAACGGCGCCTGCTGCACGATGTAGAGCACCGCGAGGCAGAACATCGTCAGCACCAGGAACAGCGCCGAGTGCACGGCGTTGCGGACGAAGACCATGGCCAGCGCGCCGGCCAGGGCCACCGGGCCGAGGATCCAGAAGACGATCGCCTCGCCGAGGCCCACGACGTCGGCGCCCTGCGCCAGCACCGCGGTCATCGGGTCTGCTCCCCGACCGGCTCGCTCGCGGCGCCCTGCTTCGCCAGGGTCGGGCCCTGGACGTAGTAGTCGCTCTCGTTCTCGCCGAGCCGCATCGGGTGCGGCGGCTGCTCCATGCCCGGCAGCAGCGGCGCGAGCAGCTGCTCCTTGGTGTAGATCAGGTTCTGGCGGCTGTCGTCGGCGAGCTCGTAGAAGTTCGTCATCGTCAGCGACCGGGTGGGGCAGGCCTCGATGCACAGGCCGCAGCCGATGCAGCGCAGGTAGTTGATCTGGTAGATCTTCCCGTACCGCTCACCGGGCGAGTAGCGCTCCTCCTCGGTGTTGTCCCCGCCCTCGACGTAGATCGCATCGGCCGGGCAGGCCCAGGCGCACAGCTCGCAGCCGACGCACTTCTCCAGCCCGTCCGGGTGCCGGTTGAGCTGGTGGCGGCCGTGGTAGCGCGGCGCGGCGGGCGGGAAGTCCTCGGGGTAGTTCTCGGTGACGACCTTCTTGAACATCGTCGAGAAGGTGACGCCGAAGCCCTTGAAGAACTCGAACACTGCTACTCGACCTCCTTCCCGGACGGGAGCACGGGCTGCTTCTCGACGCTCCGGGCCCGGAGCTTGTGGCGCGACGGCGTCGGCACGGCGAGGTCCAGCGGCGGAACGGGGTAGTCGGACGCCAGCTCGACGACCGGCTCGGGCTGCTCGCGGTCGGGGACCAGGAACGCCACGATCAGGACGGCGGCCAGCACGATCCCGATGACGAACAGCAGCGCGACGAGCTGGTCGTCGCCGGTGGCGTTGCGCCAGGTGCGGATCGCGAAGATCGTGAGGATCCACAGCAGGCTGATCGGCACCAGGGCCTTCCAGCCCAGCCGCATGAACTGGTCGTAGCGCAGGCGGGGCAGCGTGCCGCGCAGCCAGATGAACAGGAACAGGAACAGGAACGTCTTGACCAGGAACGCGACGGCCTCGAGCCAGCCGTTGCCGTTGAGGGACGACAGCGGCCACGGCCACATCCCGCCCCCGAGGAACAGCGTGGTGGCCATCGCCGAGACGGTGACCATGTTGACGTACTCGGCCAGGAAGAACAGCGCGAACTTCAGCGACGAGTACTCGGTGTGGAAGCCGCCGACCAGCTCCGACTCGGCCTCGGGGAGGTCGAACGGGGCGCGGTTGGTCTCGCCGACCATCGCGATGACGAACACGACGAAGCTCGGGATCAGCAGCCAGCCGAACCAGCCCGTGGCCTGCGCGCCGACGATGTCGGCGGTGGACAGCGACCCGGCGTAGAGGATCACCGCGACGATCGACAGGCCCAGCGCGATCTCGTAGGAGATCACCTGCGCCGCCGAGCGCAGCGCGGCGAGCAGCGGGTAGGGCGAGCCGGAGGCCCAGCCGCCCAGCACGATGCCGTAGACGCCGATCGAGGAGCAGGCCAGGACGACCAGGACGCCGACGGGCAGGTCGACGAGCTGGAGGACCGTCTCCTCGCCGAGGATCGTGACCCGGCCGCCGAACGGGATGACCGAGAACGCGACGAACGCGGGGATGGTGGAGATGACCGGAGCGAGGAAGTAGACCTTCCGGTCCGCCTCCGCCGGCATGATGTCCTCCTTGAACGCGAGCTTAAGCCCGTCGGCCAAGGACTGGAGCCACCCCCCGGGACCGGTGCGGTTGGGGCCGGGACGCTGCTGCATCCGGGCCACGACCTTGCGCTCCCAGTTGATCATGAACAGGGTCAGCAGCACGCCGACCGCGAACAGGGCGACGACCTTGATCAGGATGAGCCAGATCGGGTCGTCGGCCAGGAGCATCTGCGTCTCGGTCATGCCGCGAGCACCTCCACCAGGTCGCCGTGCCCCACCCCGAGGACCGGGCGCACGCGGGAGCCGCCGGAGTTGGCCGGCAGCCACACCACCCCGTCGGGGAGGTCGGCCAGCGCGACCGGCAGCGTGATCGCGCCCTGGGGCGTGCGCACGGTGGCCGGGGCGCCCTCGGTGACGCCGAGGCGCTGCGCCGTCGCCGCGTTGACGCGGACGAACAGCGGGCGCGCGGTGCCGGCCAGGGCGTCCTCGCCGACGGCGAGGGTCGAGGCGTCGAGCAGCGAGCGCCAGGTCGCGAGCACGGCCTGGCCGGCCACGGTGGGCTGCAGCGGCTCGCCCGCCGCGACGGCCGGCGGGGCCGGGCGGACCCCGACGACGCCGAGCCGGTCCAGCTCGCCCGCGGCGGCGGCCGGGGTCTGGGTGAACAGGTCGGCGTCCATCTCGACGGCGAGCGTGTCGAGCACGCGGCAGTCGGGGAGCACGCCGACCGGGTCGAGCGCGGCCTCCCAGGACCGGACCCGGCCCTCCCAGTTGACGTAGCTGCCGGACCGCTGCGCGTCGGGCGCGACGGGCAGCACGACGTCGGCCCGCTCGGTGACCGCGGAGCTGTGCAGCTCCAGGCTCACCAGGAAGCCGACGGCGTCCAGCGCCGCGAGCGCGACGGCCGGGTCGGCCAGGTCGTGCGGGTCCACTCCCCCGACCACGAGCGCGGCCAGGCGGCCGTCGGCCGCCGCGGCGAGGATCTCGTCGGTGTCGCGGCCGGGCTCGGCCGGGATCGCGCCCGGCTCCAGGCCCCACGCCCGCTCGACCTCGGCGCGGGCCGCCGGGTCGCGGACGAGGCGGCCGCCGGGCAGCAGGGCCGGCGCGGCGCCGGCCTCGAGCGCGCCGCGCTCGCCCGCGCGGCGCGGGACCCAGGCGACCCGGGCCCCGGTCCGCGCGGCCAGCGCGGACACCGCGGAGTACAGCCCGGGGACCTCGGCCGCCCGCTCGCCGACGAGCACGATGCCGCCGTCGGACAGGGCCTCGACCACGGACGCCGGCAGCTGGGCCAGCACCGCGGCCTCGGCCCCGGGCACGGCCGGGATCAGGTTGTCCTTCGCCGCGGGCGCCGCGGCGCCGGTGTCGGGCGAGGTGCGCTCCACGGCCGGGGTGCTCCACTGGCCGAGGTGGAACACGCGCTGCCCGTGCTTGCGCACGGCCTTGCGCAGCCGCAGGTAGACCAGCGGCGCCTCCTCCTCGGGCTCCAGCGCGACGCACAGCACCGTCGGGGCGGCCTCGACCGCTCCGAAGCTCACGTGGTCGGGGGTCGTCCCCACCACGTGCGCGGCCAGGAAGTCCAGCTCCTCGGCCGAGTGCGCCCGGGCCCGGAAGTCGACGTCGTTGGTGCCGGCGGCGACGCGGGCGAACTTGGCGTAGGCGTAGGCGTCCTCGCGGGTGACCCGGCCGCCGGCCAGGACCCCGATGCCGCCGGCGCGGGCGGCGGTGAGGCCCGCCGCCGCGACGGCCATGGCCTCGGTCCACGACGTCTCGACCAGCACGCCGTCGCGGCGCACCATCGGCCGGGTGATGCGCCCGGGCGAGGTCAGGTAGCGGAACGCGAAGCGGGCCTTGTCGTCGAGCCACTCCTCGTTGACGGCCGGGTCGTTGCCGGCGAGCCGGCGCATCACGGTGCCGCGCCGGGTGTCGACGCGCATGGCGGCGCCGCTGGAGTCGTGCTCGCTGACCCCGGCGGTGGACCGCAGGTCGAACGGGCGCGAGCGGAACCGGTACGCCGCGCTCGTCAGCGCCCCGACCGGGCAGATCTGGATCGTGTTGCCCGAGAAGTAGCTCTGGAACGGCTTGTCCTGCGCCACCCCGACCTGCTGCTGCGCGCCGCGCTCCAGCAGGTCGATGAACGGGTCGCCGGCGATCTCCTCGGAGAACCGGGTGCACCGCTGGCACAGCACGCAGCGCTCGCGGTCGAGCAGCACCTGGGTGGAGATCGGCAGCGGCTTGGGGAAGGTCCGCTTGGTGCCCTCGAACCGGCTGTCGGTGCGCCCGCTCGTCATCGCCTGGTTCTGCAGGGGGCACTCGCCGCCCTTGTCGCAGACCGGGCAGTCGAGCGGGTGGTTGATGAGCAGCAGCTCCATGACCCCCGCCTGGGCCTTCTCGGCCACCGGCGAGGTGTGCTGGGTCTTGACGACCATGCCGTCGGCGACGGTCATCGTGCAGCTGGCCTGCGGCTTGGGCATCGGGCGCCCGCCCATCTCCACCTCGACCAGGCACTGGCGGCAGGCGCCGGCCGGGTCGAGCAGGGGGTGGTCGCAGAACCGCGGCACGATGATCCCGAGCCGCTCGCAGGTGCGGATGAGCAGCTCGCCCTTGGGGGCGTCGACGACCTTGCCGTCGATCGTCAGCCGGACGTGCCCCTCGGGCACCGGCGTCGCGCCGGTGGAGGTGTCCTGGGTCAGTGTCATCTCGCCGCCTCCGCGGGAGGACGTGCGTCGGCGGGTGTCACGCCATCGCCGCCATCGGTCGGGACGCCGCCGGCTGGGCGGCGCACAGGTCGAGGAACTCCTGGCGGAAGTGCTCGATCGCGCTGGTGATCGGGCTCGTCGCGCCGTCGCCCAGGGCGCAGAAGCTGCGGCCGAGGATGTTGTCGCAGATGTCCTTCAGCGTTTCGATGTCGGACTCCGTGCCCTCGCCGGCGACCATGCGCTGCAGGATCTGCACCAGCCAGTAGGTGCCCTCGCGGCACGGGGTGCACTTGCCGCAGGACTCGTGCTTGTAGAACTCGGTCCACTTCATGACCGCCCACGGCACCGACACGGTCTCGTTGAAGACCTGCACGGCCGTGGTCCCCAGCATGGAGCCGGCGGCGGCGGCGCCCTCGAAGTCCAGCGGGACGTCGAGGTGCTCGGCGGTGAACATCGGCGTGGACGAGCCGCCCGGCGTCCAGAACTTCAGCGGGATCCCGTCCTTCATCCCGCCGGCGAGCTCCAGGAGCTGGCGCAGCGTGATGCCCAGCGGGGCCTCGTACTGGCCGGGGCGCTCGACGTGCCCGGACACCGAGTAGATCTTCGGGCCGGGGCTCTTCTCCGACCCCATGGAGCGGAACCACTCCGCGCCGCCCAGCACGATGGCCGGGACGCTCGCGATCGTCTCCACGTTGTTGACCACCGTGGGCGAGGCGTACAGGCCCGACGTGGCCGGGAACGGCGGCTTGAGGCGCGGCTGGCCGCGGCGGCCCTCCAGCGAGTCGAGCAGCGCCGTCTCCTCGCCGCAGATGTACGCGCCGGAGCCGGCGTGCACCACGATGTCGAGGTCGAAGCCCGAGCCGAGGATGTCCTTGCCCAGGTAGCCCTTCGCGTAGGCCTCCTCGACGGCCCGGCGCACGCGGCGGATCGGGTGCAGCGCCTCGCCGCGGATGTAGATCGCGCAGAAGTTCGCGCGGATCGCGTAGCTCGTGATGATGCAGCCCTCCACGAGAGCGTGCGGGTCGGCCATCATCGTCGGGATGTCCTTGCAGGTGCCCGGCTCGCCCTCGTCGGCGTTGATGACGAGGTACTTGGGCTTGGCACCCGGGCCGGTGGGTCCCTGCGGGATGAAGCTCCACTTCATGCCGGTCGGGAAGCCCGCCCCGCCCCGGCCGCGCAGGCCGGAGTCCTTGACCAGCTGGATGAGCTGGTCGGGGTGGGCGGTGAACGCGTGCCGCAGGGCCTGGTAGCCCTCCAGCTGCTCGTAGGTGTCGATGGACCAGGAGCGGGGGGACGCCCAGCGCCTCGTGAGCACCGGCGTCAGCGTGTCGGTCACTTCTTCTCCTCCAGCACCGGGAAGGCGGGCGGGGTGTCGGGCATCGCGGGGGCCGTCCAGCCGCGCTCGGCGGCGATCGTGGCCCCGCGCAGGGTCTCGGGCGCCGCGGAGGGCCCCTCCACGGAGCGCTCCAGGTCGGGGAAGATCCCGGCCAGCTCCAGCGAGACGGTGCGCAGGTCGGTCAGCGGGGCGCCGCGCGTGGGGTGCGGCTTCTCGCCGCGCTGCAGCGCGTCGACGAGCTCCTCGGCCGACTCGACCGTCTGCTTGTCGAAGAACTCGTAGTTCACCTGCAGCATCGGGGCGTGGTCGCAGGCCGCGAGGCACTCGGCGTGCTCGAGCGTGATCGACCCGGGGGTGCCGGGCTCGCCGGCCGTCCCCTCGTGGCCGACGCCGAGCTTCTCCTTCAGCCGCGCGTAGATGGCGTCGCCGCCCAGCGCCGCGCACAGCGTGTTGGTGCAGACGCTGACGAGGTGCTCACCGCACGGCGTGCGCTTGTACATCGTGTAGAACGTCGCGACCGCGGACACCTCGGCGGTGGTCAGCTCCAGGGCCTCGGCGCAGTAGCGGATGCCGTCCGGGCTGACGTACCCCTCCACGGACTGCACGAGGTGCAGCAGGGGCAGCAGCGCCGAGCGCGGCTGCGGGTACTGCGCGATGATCCGGGCCGTGCGCAGGCGGGTCAGCTCGTCGAACACCGGCGCCACCGGCGACGGCTCGGCCGGTGCCGTCCACTCGCGCTCCTGGGGAAGGCCCTCGGGGAACCCCGTCATCGGTCCACCCCTCCCATCACCGGGTCGATCGACGCGACGGCCGCGATGACGTCGGCGACCATGCCGCCCTCGCTCATCGCGGGCATCGTCTGCAGGTTGACGAAGCTGGGTTCGCGCACGTGGACGCGCAGCGGGCGGGTGCCGCCGTCGCTGACCAGGTGGTAGCCCAGCTCGCCGCGCGGCGACTCCACCGCGACGTACACCTGGCCCGGGGGCACGTGGAAGCCCTCGGTGACCAGCTTGAAGTGGTGGATCAGCGACTCCATCGACTGACCCATGATCTTGCGGACGTGCTCGAGGGTGTTGCCCATGCCGTCGGAGCCGATGGACAGCTGCGCGGGCCAGGCGACCTTCGCGTCCTGCACCATGACCGGGCCCGGCTCCATCTTCGCCGCGGCCTGCTCGATGATCTTGAGCGACTCGTGCATCTCGGCGACGCGCAGCCGGTAGCGGGCGTAGCAGTCCGCCTCCGTGGCCGTCGGGACCTCGAAGTCGTACTCCTCGTATCCGCAGTACGGCTCGGTCTTGCGCAGGTCCCACGGCAGGCCGGCGCTGCGCAGGATCGGGCCGGTGGCCCCCAGCGCCATCGCGCCGTCCAGCGGCAGGTAGCCGACCTTCTCCAGGCGCTGGCGCCAGATCGGCTGGCCGGTGAGCAGCTTGTCGTAGTCGGGCAGCCGCGAGCGCATGAGCGCGACGAACTCCGCGACCTTCTCCGCCCAGCCCTCGGGGAAGTCCTGCGCCAGGCCGCCGGGGCGGACGTAGGCGTGGTTCATGCGCAGGCCGGTCAGGAACTCCAGGAGGTGCAGCACCTCCTCGCGCTCGCGGAACCCGGCGGTCATGCCGGTGAGCGCGCCGAGCTCCATGCCCCCGGTGGCCAGGCAGACCAGGTGGCTGCCGATCCGGTTGAGCTCCATGAGCAGCACGCGGGCCTGCTGCGCGCGGCGGGGGGCCTCCACGCCGAGCAGCTTCTCCACCGCGAGGCAGTAGCCGACCTCGTTGAAGATCGGGGCCAGGTAGTCCATGCGCGTCACGAACGTGACGCCCTGGGTCCAGGTCCGGTACTCGCAGTTCTTCTCGATGCCGGTGTGCAGGTAGCCGATCACCGAGCGGGCCTGCTCGACGGTCTCGCCCTCCAGCTCCAGCACCAGGCGCAGCACGCCGTGCGTGGACGGGTGCTGCGGGCCCATGTTGATGACGATGCGGTCGTCGTGGTCCTCGTCGAGCAGGGTGTCCCAGTCGCCGCCGGTGACGGTGTAGACGGGTCCCTCGGTGGTGAGGCGCTCCTCGGCGGGAGTCGTCATGAGTACGACCTCCTCTGGTCGGGCGGCAGGATCTCCGCGCCCTTGTACTCGACGGGGATGCCGCCGAGGGGGTAGTCCTTGCGCTGGGGGTGGCCGTCCCAGTCGTCGGGCATGAGGATCCGGGTCAGCGCCGGGTGGCCGTCGAAGACGATCCCGAACATGTCCCAGGTCTCGCGCTCGTGCCAGTCCGCCGTCGGGTAGACCTCGACGACGCTGGGGACGTGCGCGTCGGAGACGTCGAGGGCGACCTCGAGGCGGATCCGGCGCCGGTAGGTCATCGACGTCAGGTGGTAGACGACGTGCAGCCGCTGGGCGACGTCCGTGCCGTAGTCGACCCCGGACACCGAGGAGCACAGCTCGAAGCGCAGGCCCTCGTCGTCGCGCAGGGTGCGGCACAGGTCGAGGATCCGCTCGCGCTGCACGTAGAACGTGATCTCGCCGCGGTCGATCGTGATCTGCTGGACGGCGGCGCGGCCGATGCCGCGCTCGTCGAGCGCCTCGGCGAGGTCGTCGGCGAACTCGTCGAACCAGCCGCCGAACGGGCGCTCGGCCGGCGCCGGCGCGTAGCCGGGCAGGCGCAGGCCGCCGAAGCCGGAGGTGTCGCCGCCGTCGTTGACGCCGAACATGCCGGCGCGCGTCCGCGACGGCGGCGCCGCGAGGCGGGTGCCGCCCTCGGGCGTGGCGCCGGTCTGGGCGATCTGCGCGCCGTGGACGTCGACGGCCGCCTGCTCGGTGTTCCCGGGCGCGGGGGCGGTGCCGCCCGTGGCCCGCTGGGTGTCGCGCCCCGGGCCGCTCTCCTCCGACGACGAGTGCTCGCCGCCGGTCGGCTCGGCGTTCTCCTTCGACGTGCCCTCCGGAGTGCTCACTTGGCCTCCTCCGCCGGGAGCAGGGCCGCGCGGCGCTTCTCCGCCAGCTCCTTCTTCGGGGCGTAGGCCACCGACGAGGGCACGAGCTCGGTGCGGTGCCCGCTCGCGGCCAGCTCGGCGGCGCGCCTGCTGCCCAGCGGCTCGTCCATGATCTTCGCGTGGATCTTGAGGATCGCGTCCATGAGCATCTCCGGCCGCGGCGGGCAGCCGGGCAGGTACATGTCGACGGGCACGACGTGGTCGACGCCCTGCACGATCGCGTAGTTGTTGAACATGCCGCCGGAGCTGGCGCACACGCCCATCGCGAGCACCCAGCGCGGCTCGGGCATCTGGTCGTAGATCTGGCGCAGGACCGGGGCCATCTTGTTGCTCACCCGGCCGGCGACGATCATCAGGTCGGCCTGGCGGGGCGAGGCGCGGAAGACCTCCATGCCGAAGCGCGCGAGGTCGTAGCGCGGCGCGCCGGTCGTCATCATCTCGATCGCGCAGCAGGCCAGCCCGAAGGTGGCGGGCCACAGCGAGGACTTGCGGGTCCAGTTGACCAGCTTCTCGACGCTGGTCAGCAGGACGCCGCTGGGCAGGTTCTCCTCGAGCCCCATGTCTGTGCTCCCTAGTTCCAGTCCAGGCCGCCGCGGCGCCACACGTAGATGTAGGCGAAGCCGACGGTGACCACGAACAGCACGATCTCCACCAGCCCGAACAGGCCCAGGGCGTCCGCGCTCACGGCGAACGGGTAGAGGAAGACCATCTCGATGTCGAAGAGGATGAACAGCATCGCCGTGAGGTAGTAGGCCACCGGCATCCGACCGCCGCCGACGACCGGGTCGGGCGAGGGCTCGATGCCGCACTCGTAGGCCTCGAGCTTCGCCCGGTTGTACCGGCGGGGCCCGATGTAGGGCGCTGCGGTCACGGAGAACAGCGCGAACGCGCCGGCGAGCACGAACATGAGCACCAGCGGGAGGTACGGATCCAGCATCTGTCTGCTTCTCACTCGGCGTCGAGGGGTCATCTGCCGGACGCGACCCTAGGTCGCGGCCGCTCGCCCGACCGGAGCCAGGTGAGCCTTACTGCAGGGCGCGGCCCAGGTCACGGCGGGCGCGAGGGTGCGGTGCCCGCTGCGTGGGGTGGTCCGCGCGCGGTGGTGCGACTTCCTTGTGAAGCATTTCACGAAGTCGCAGGAAGTCTAGGCCCTCCCCGGGGGTGGTCGCCCGGCGGCGCCGGTCACAGCTCCCCGGGTGACTGTCGGGGTCCTCTGGCACCGTAGGGGACATGGCAGACGCGATCCGGGCCACGGGCCTGGTCAAGCGCTACGGGGACGTGGTCGCCCTCGACGGCGTCGACCTCACGGTCCCGGAGGGGTCGGTCCTGGGCCTGCTCGGACCGAACGGCGCGGGCAAGACCACGGCGGTGCGGATCCTCACGACGCTCCTGCGCCCCGACGGCGGCTCGGCGGTGGTGGGGGGCGTCGACGTGCTGGCCGACCCGCGCGGCGTGCGCAGCCGGCTGGGGCTGTCGGGCCAGTACGCCGCGGTGGACGAGTACCTCACGGGCTACGAGAACCTCGACATGATCGGCCGGCTCTACCACCTGGGGCGCCGGCGCAGCCGCGAGCGGGCGCGCGAGCTGCTCGCGCAGTTCGACCTCGTCGACGCCGCCGACCGGCCCGCGCGCACCTACTCCGGCGGGATGCGCCGCCGGCTCGACCTGGCCGGCGCGCTGGTCGCGTCACCGCCGGTGCTGTTCCTCGACGAGCCGACGACCGGGCTGGACCCGCGCAGCCGCACCGACATGTGGGCGGTGATCCAGAAGCTGGTCGCCGGGGGCACGTCGCTGCTGCTCACCACCCAGTACCTGGAGGAGGCCGACCTGCTCGCCGACGAGATCGTCGTGATCGACCACGGCCGGGTGATCGCCCGCGGCACCGCCGACCAGCTCAAGGCCCAGGTCGGCGGGGAGCGCCTGGAGATCACGGTCGCCGACGCCGGGGCGCTGCCGGAGGTCGCCCGGCTGCTGGGGCCCCTGGGCGTCGCGCCCCCCGTGCTCGACGAGCACCGGCGCGGGCTGGCCATGCCGGTCACCGGGGGCGTCGACGCGCTGCGCTCCGCCCTGGACCGGCTGGCGGAGGCGGGCATCGCCGTCGTCGACGCCGGCGTGCGCCGCCCCACGCTGGACGACGTGTTCCTCACCCTGACCGGCAGCGGGACCGACTCGTGAGCGCGCTGGACGTGGTGAGCGACGCGGCCGTGGTCGCGAAGCGGAACCTCATCAAGATCAAGCGGGTGCCCGACCTGCTCGTCGGGACGATCCTCGCCCCGGTCATGTTCGTGCTGCTGTTCGCCTACGTCTTCGGCGGCGCGATCGACCCGTCCGGCGGCGGGGCGGGCTACCGCGAGTTCCTCATCGCGGGGATCTTCGCCCAGACCGTCGTGTTCGGGGCGACGATCACCGGTGCGGGGCTGGCCGACGACGTCCGCAAGGGCATCATCGACCGCTTCCGCTCGCTGCCGATGGCGCCCTCGGCCGTGCTGACCGGCCGGACGCTGTCCGACGTGGTGAACAACGTCATCGTGCTGGTCGTCATGTCGGTCACCGGGCTGCTGGTGGGCTGGCGGATCAACACCTCGTTCGTCGAGGCGCTGGGCGGCTTCCTGATCCTGCTGGTGTTCGCCTACGCGATCTCGTGGGTGTTCGCCTGGGTCGGGCTGCTCGTCCCGAGCCCGGAGGTCATCAACAACGCCTCGTTCATCATCATCTTCCCGCTGACGTTCGTGGCCAACACGTTCGTGCCGCTGGACTCGCTGCCCGGCCCGCTGCGGGTCTTCGCCGAGTGGAACCCCGTCTCGGCCGTCACGCAGGCCGCGCGGAACCTGTTCGGCAACACAGACCCGAACCCCGCCGCGCCCGACCCGACGGCGTGGCCGCTGCAGAACCCGGTGCTCTACACGCTGATCTGGGCGGTGGTGGTGCTGCTGGTGTTCGTGCCGCTGGCCAACCGGCAGTACCGGCGGGCCGCCAGCCGCTGACGGCCCGCGCTCAGGCGGTGCGGGCGCGGGCGGCGCGCACCGACCCCGCCACCACGAGCGCGACCAGCCCCAGCGACACCCACAGCAGGTAGCGGTCGACGGTCTCCAGCACGTCCACGACCGGCTGCCCGATCCGGTACCCGAGGTAGAGGTACAGGCTGCGGGTGAGGAACGAGCCGGTCAGGTTCACGAGCAGGAACCGGCGCAGCGACATCCCGGCCGCGCCCACCGTCGCCGACACCACCGCCGAGGGCAGCAGGGGCACGACGTAGGTCAGCAGGATCGCGACCTCGCCCCAGCGCGCGGCGAGGCGCTCGGCGCGGGCGGCGTGGCGGGCGGCCCGCGCCGAGGCTGACCCCGTCATCATCCGGAGCACGCCGCGCCCCCACAGGCGACCGGCCCACCAGAACAGCGGGTCGAACTTCACCACGGTGAGCGTGGCCAGGACCAGCCCGAGCCACCACAGGTCCATCCGCCCCACCGCGGCGAGCGCGCCGAGCGTGACCATGACGGTCCGCGAGCCGCTCAGCCCCGCGAGGACCAGCGGGTTCTGGGCGAGCAGCACCGGCCGGAACGGCAGCAGGGCCAGCGTCAGCACGCCGGACAGCGCGATGCCGGCCCAGCACAGCAGGTCCGCCCGCGTCGGGCGGCCGGACCAGGGCATCCGGGGGTCCTGCCACCACTGCGGCTCGGGCCCGGCGTCCTCCACCGCGTCCTCCGCGGCGGGTGGGGTGCGGTCGTCCGGGGGCCCGGTCTCCGCGGTGTGATCGCGCTCCACGCCGACCACGGTAGGGGCGGTCCGCGGCGGGCGCCGACCCCGCCGCTCAGGACGCGCGGTGCGCGCGGTGCAGGGCCACCGCGCCGAGCGCGAGGTCGCGCCAGCCGACCCGGCTCCAGCCGGCGTCGGCGATGCGCCGGGCCAGCTCGGGCTGCGGGCTCCAGGCGCGGATCGACTCGCCCAGGTAGGAGTAGGCCTCGGCGTTGCTCGACACGCGGCGCGCGATCGCCGGCAGCACGCGCTCCAGCCCGGCGTAGTAGGCCGCGCGGAACGGCGCCCAGGTGGGGCGGCCGAACTCGCAGACCACCAGCCGCCCGCCCGGGCGGGTGACGCGGGCGAGCTCGCGCAGGGCGCGGTCGGTGTCGGCGACGTTGCGCAGCCCGAAGGAGATCGTCACGGCGTCGAAGCAGCCGTCGCGGAACGGCAGGTGCAGCGCGTCGGCGGCGACCTTGGGCACCGCGCGGGCCGAGCCGGCGCGCAGCATCCCGAGGGAGAAGTCGGCGGCCACGCACCAGGCGCCCGAGCGCTCCAGCTCGACGGTCGACACCGCCGTGCCGGCGGCGAGGTCCAGCACCCGCTCCCCCGGTGCCAGCGCCAGGGCCTCGCGCGTCAGCCGCCGCCACCGCCGGTCCTGCCCGGCCGTGAGCACGGTGTTGGTGAGGTCGTAGCGCCGGGCGACGCCGTCGAACATGGCGGCGACGTCACGGGGGTCCTTGTCCAGCTCGGCGCGACTCACGGGTCAACGCTACCCAGTGCGCCAGCAGCACCGCGCAGTAGAGCGACAGCGGGACGGCGGACGCGGTGCCGTCGGGGCCGTACCAGAGCGCGGGCCACTCCTGCCCGATCAGGGACAGCGCCAGCAGCGGGGCCGCGACGCGCGGCGACCGGGCCAGCAGCGCGACCACCCCGGGGACGAGCACCACCAGGTAGGTGTTCCAGGTCACGGGCGAGGCCAGCAGCGCGGCGGCGGCGACGGCCCACACGGCCAGGTCGTCGCGGGCCCACCGGCACGTGAGCGCCACGGCGAGCAGGCCCAGGACGAGCCCGACCCCGTACCCGCCCGGCAGCTCGACGACCGGTTCACCCCACCCGGTGTCGCTCGTGAGGCGCACGAGGGTGGCGGGCAGCGAGGCGTTGTCGAAGTACGTCGCCACCGGCTGACCCAGCAGCAGCCGCACCCACTCGATCGTCGCCCCCGGCCCGGCGACCGCCGCACCGAGCGCGGTCGCCGCCGCGGCCGCGCCGAGCCCCGCGACCGCGGCGCGCCACCGCCGCGCGACGGCCGGGACGAGCAGGACCGGGGCGAGCGTCGGCTTGACCGCCACGGCGAGCCCGGCCGCGACGGCGGCGGCGACGGGGTGCCCCCGGCGCACGGCGATCCAGGCGGCGGTGAGCGCCACCGTGAGCAGGCCGTAGATCTGCCCGAGCCCGAGCGTCGCCTGCAGCGGCGCGCCGAGCAGCACGGCGGCGACGGCCGCGCCCGCCCTCCCCGGGGCGAGCCCGGCCTCCCGGGCCGCGACCAGCACGCTGCCGACGACCAGGACCAGCGTCAGCAGGGTCCAGAGGCGGTAGGCGACCAGCACGTCCAACGCCGCGAACGGCGCCAGCAGGACGGTGAGCAGCGGCGGGTTCAGGTTGGGCAGCCGCGCGGCCGTGCCGTAGATCGGCTCGCCGCGGACCAGCGCCACGGCCGAGGCGTGGAAGGTCTCGAAGTCCGAGTGGATGCCGACGTCGTCGGAGGCGATCCGGCCGAGGTTGAACAGCCCGTACCGGACCGTCAGCCAGGCGGAGACGGCGAGGGCCCCGGCGACGACCGCGACCGGGACCGCTCCCGGGACGGCGCGCGGGACCACGGGGGCGCACCCTAGGGCGCGCCTCAGGAGGCCCGGAGGGCAGCCAGCATGGAGCCCACCGACGTCGACCAGGCGTACCGCTCGGCCCGGGCCCGGGCGCGCTCGCGGCGGAGCGCCTCGTCGGCGGCGAGCAGGGTCGCGACGCCGGAGGCGAAGGCGGCGGGCGAGTCGAGCGCCGCGGCGCCGGACTCCCCCACGATCTCCGGCAGCGCCGACGACCGCGACACCACCACCGGCGTGCCACTGGCCAGCGCCTCCAGCGCGGACAGGCCGAAGGTCTCGTGCGGGCCCGGGGCCAGCGACACGTCGGCGGACGCGAGCAGCCGGGCGAGGTCGCGGCGCTCGCGGACGAACCCGAGGAACGTCACGGGCAGCCCGGCCGCGCGGCGCTCCAGGTGCGGGCGCCGCGGCCCGTCCCCGGCGACGACGAGCCGCACCCGGTGGCCCGCGGCGCGCAGCGCGGCCACGGTGTCGATGCTGCGCTCGGGGTGCTTCTCCGGGGAGAGCCGCCCGCAGTGCACCAGCAGCGCGTCGGCCCCGGCGGCGAGGTCGGACCGCAGGCCGGGGTCGCGGTGCCGGGGGGAGAACGTCGCGAGGTCGACGCCGAGCGGCACCTGCGCCACGTTCCGCGCGCCGATCCGCTCGAACTCCGCGCGGGCGAACGCGGTCGTGCACACGACGGTGTCGTAGGCGGCGGCCAGCCGGGCGTTGGCGCTGTCCGCGACGGCGCGGGCGGCCGGCCCGGGCAGCAGGAACTGGGCGAGCAGGCGGTCGAGCCGCTCGTGGCTGATCACGACGGCCGGGACCCCGCGCCGGGCCGCCCACACGCCCAGCCCGCGCAGCGTGAGCCGGTCGGACACCTCGATCGCGTCGGGTGCCAGCCGGCCCAGCAGGTGCTGCACGCGCCACGGGTCGACGGCGCGGTAGCCGCCGGTGCCGGGCAGCAGCGGCGCCGGGACGGTGATCCGGCGCAGGCCCGGGGCCGGCCGCTCGTCGGCCGCCCGCGGCCCGGGCACGACGAGGACGACGCTGTGGCCGCGGGCCGCGTACCCGGCGCCCAGGTGGTGCAGCGCGGTGCGCAGGCCGCCCGAGCGCGGGCCGTAGAAGTTGGCGAGCTGGACGATCCTCACGCGACCGCGGCCACCTCGGGGTGCCCGATGACCTCGGCGTAGTGCGCGAGCAGCTCGTCGCCCACGCTGCTCCAGGTGCGCCGCAGCACCGAGCGGCGGGCCCCCAGCCCGAAGCGCCGGCGCAGGGCGGGGTCGAGCAGCGCGGTGACCGCGGCCCGCAGCGCGGCGTCGGCGGCGTCGGCCGCGGGGTCGCCGGCCTCGGTGCCCTCGGGGCGGGGCGGGACGAGGTAGCCGGTGCGGCCGGGCAGGACCAGGTCGCGCGGCCCGCCCGCGTCCGGTGCCACCACCGGCAGGCCGGACGCGAGCGCCTCCTGCACGGCCTGGCAGAACGTCTCCGACGGGCCGGTGTGCACGAACACGTCCAGCGATGCGTAGGTCCGCGCCAGGTCGTCCCCGTCGCGGAAGCCGAGGAACGCCGCGTCCGGCAGGGCGGCGCGCAGCCGCTCCTCGCTCGGGCCGGCGCCCACCACGACGACGCGGGTGCCGGGCAGGCCGTGCAGCGCGGCCAGGCGCTCCACCTGCTTCTCCGGGGCGAGCCGGCCGACGTAGCCGACGAGCAGCTCCCCGCCCGGGGCCAGCTCGGCGCGCAGCGCGGCGTCGCGCTTGGACGGGGTGAAGCGGCTGGTGTCGACCCCGCGCGCCCACTGGTGCACCCGCGGCACGCCCCGCGCCCGCAGCGCCTCGGTGGCCCAGCTGGACGGCGCGAGCGTGCGGTCGGCCTGCCCGTGCAGCCGGCACGTCCAGCGCCACGCCGCGCGCGCGGTCAGGCCGAGCCCGTAGGAGGCGGCGAACCCGGCCACGTCGGTCTGGTAGACCGCGACCGTGGGCACGCCGAGCCGGCGCGCGGCGGCGAGGCCCCGGTAGCCGACGACGAACGGGGCGGCGAGGTGCACGACGTCGGGCCGGAACTCCCGCAGCGCGGTGAGGACCCGGCGGCTCGGGACGCCGACCGGCATGGAGGTGACCAGCGGCAGGTCCAGCGCCGGCACCCGGACGACGGGGACGCCGCGGTAGGAGGTCGGCCCGTCCAGGCCGGGGGCGATCACGACCACCTCGTGCCCGGCCGCGGCGAGGTGCTCGACCACGCGCAGCACCGAGTTGGTCACGCCGTTGACGACGGGGAGGAAGCACTCGGAGACGATGGCGACGCGCACAGCGGGACAGTGTCCCGATCACCGTCCCGGTGGCGGTCGCGCTCGTGGCGGCCCGTCGAACAGGCGACCAACTCCCCGTGCCGGGAGCGCGGGCGCCCGCGCGGGCCGGGTCGCGAGCGGCCACGGTTCGTCCCGTCCTCGGCGGGCCGTCATCCCCCCGTCGCGCGCCGGACACCGGACCCGGTGACCCTCGGCCCACATGACCGCCGACGCACGCCGCCCCGCGGGGCCCCGGGCATGACCGTGCAGCACGACGCCCGCGCCCTCGACCCGGGACTGGTGTCCCGGGCCCTCGAGGTGGCCGGTCGGCTGGCCAACGACGCCGCGGAGGTGATCACGGCGACGGCCGGCCGGGAGCGGTCGACCGACACCGTGAAGGCCAACCCGTTCGACTGGGTCACCGACACCGACCGGACGCTGGAGCGCCACACCCGCCGGGTGCTCGCCTCGGAGTTCCCCCGGGTCCCCGTGCTCGGCGAGGAGTACGGCGCGGACACCGGGCTGGCCGCGTCGCCGCTGCGCTGGGTGGTCGACCCGGTGGACGGCACGGCCAACTACGTGACCGGCTTCCCCTGGTACGCCTACAGCCTGGCGATGGTCGACGCGCACGGCCCGGTCGTCGGGGTGATCGCCGACCCCAGCCGGGCGCAGATCTACGCCGCCGCCCGCGGCCGCGGGGTGCGCGCCAACGGCGTGCCCGTGCGGATCGGGCCGCGGGCGGTCACCGGCGGGCTGGTGTGCGCGGAGCTGTCCCCGGCCCGCTCGGCCGGGTTCACCCGGCTCGCCGCCGCCGCGCACACCGGGGTCCGCGCGGTGGGGTCGTCCGCGCTGGCCGTCACGCAGGTGGCGCTGGGCCACGCCGTCGCCGCCGTGCTCGACTCCTACCGGGAGTGGGACGTGGCCGGGGCCCTGTGCCTGGCCGCCGAGGCCGGTGCGGTGGTCGTCGACGGCGACGGGCGCCCCGACCCGCTGCCCGTCGGCGGGCTGGTCGTGGCCGTGCCGGACGCGCTGGACCCCGTGCTCTCCTGGTGGCGGGCGGCTAGGGTCGACTGATCGACTCCCTCGCCGTCCGGGCCGTGCCCGTGCTGTTCGTGCTCATCTGGGCCACCGGCTTCGTCGCCGCGCGCTACGCGGCGCCCCACGCGGAGCCGCTGAGCTTCCTGCTCGTCCGCTACGCCGCCGTCGTGGTCCTGATGCTGGTGCTCGCGCTCGCGGCCCGGGCGTCCTGGCCGGGCCGGCGCGACGCGGTGCACCTGGCGGTCGCGGGGATCGGCATCCAGGCCGGCTACCTCGGCGGGGTGTGGGCGGCCGTCGCCGCCGGCATGCCGGCCGGCGTGGCGGCGCTGGTCGTGAACCTGCAGCCGGTGCTGACCGCCCTGGTCGCCGGGGGCGTCGGGCTCGTGCAGGGCGTCGGGCTCGCCCTGGGCTTCCTGGGCGTGGTGCTCACCGTCGCGACCGGGCTGACCACCGCGGGCGTCACCCCGGTCACGCTCGGGCTGACCGTGCTGGCGCTGCTCGCGATCACCCTCGGCACGCTGCACCAGAAGCGGTACGTGCCCGACTTCGACCTGCGCACCGGGCAGGTCGTGCAGTTCCTCGCGTCGATCGCGGTGACGGCGCCGTTCGTCCTGGCCTTCGAGTCGTTCCGACTGGACTGGACGCCCGAGCTGTTCCTCGCGCTGGGCTGGTCGGTGCTCGTGCTCACCGGCGGCGGGATCTCGCTGCTGTTCCTCATGCTGCGCCGCGGCGCGGCCGCGCGGGTGACGAGCTGGTTCTTCCTCGTGCCCGGCGTCACCGCGCTCATCGCCTGGGCGGTGTTCGGCGAGACGCTGGGTCCGCTCGCGGTGGCGGGCATGGCCCTGGCGGTGCTGGGCGTGGCCCTGGCGACGCGGCCGCGGGCGGACCCTCAGGACGCCGAGCCGCGCGGCACGACCCACTCGCACCGCTGACCGGTGATCTCCGCGATCGTGTCGAAGTCCTGGTCGTAGTGGAGCACCGGCAGCCGGTCCCGCTCGGCGACCGCGGCGATCAGCAGGTCGGGGATCCTGACGCTCTGGTGCAGTCCGCGCTCCGCGAGCGACGCCTGGACCGCGAGCACCCGGTCCCAGACGTCATCGGGCGTCGGAACCCGGTGGAACGCGCCGAGGCGGCGCACCGACGCGGCGTGGTGCTCCGGTGACCGCGTACCCCTAAGCAGCTCAGCTGCCGTGACCGCGCAGATGGCCGCGGTCCCGGCGCTGATCAGTCCGCCGACCCGGTGTCGCACCGGCGCCGAGTCCAACCGCGTCAGGACGCTGGTGTCGAGCAGGTACTCGATCAGCGCCACCCGCGCCCCCGCGCTTCCGGTTCCGCGAGTGCGCTGAACGATCCGGTCGCCGCGTCCTCGAGGAACTCCAGTCGCAGCTTGCGCGCGACGATCTCCCGGAGGGCGGCGTTGACCGTGTCGACCTTGGTCGTCGTTCCCAGCTCCGCGGCTGCGGCCGCCAACGCCTCGTCATCGATATCAATCACGGTTCGCGCCATGGACCCTCCCTGATATCTCGGTCGACGTCACACTATATCTTGCAGCGTCGGCGATCTCCAGAACAGCGACATCGGAGTGCAGCCGCCCCACCACCTGGAGACCGACCGGCGCCCCGCTCGCCGTCCACCCGGCCGGCACGCTCACCGCGGGGTGGCCGGACAGGTTGAACGCCCGGGTCAGGGCGACGTTCATGCGCTCCCCCGGACCGTCGTGGCCGTGCGGCGGCCCGGGCGTCGTCGGGGTGAGGAGCAGGTCGGCGCGCGCGAACACCGCGGCCAGCGCGGCGTCGTTCAGCCCGCGGGGCCGAGGGTCCCCGCCGCGGACGGCCGCCCAGGCCGCGGCCGGGTCCCGCAGCCGGACCGGGACGTCGACGAGCGGGACGCCCAGCCGCAGCGCCGCGGCGCGCGCGACCGCGACGACCTCCGCGTCGACCTCGGCCGCGGCGAACCCGAGGTCGGCCGACCACACGGCGGTCCGCGGGGCCGGGGCGGCGGGCAGCGGGCCCAGCACGATCTCCGCCCAGCCGGCCAGGTCGGCCGGGTCGGCGACCAGCGGCCCGGGGACGGCCAGCCCGGTGCGGTCGCGGCCGGGGCCCAGCCGCCGCCGGACCAGGGCCGTCGTCGGCTTGCCGCCGGTGATCCCGCACCAGGCGGCGGGGATGCGGGTGGAGCCGGCGCCGTCGCTGCCCGTCGCCACCGGCACGATCCCGGCCGCGACGGCCGCGGCGGACCCCGCGGACGACCCGCCCGGGGACAGGTCGGGCCGGTGGGGGTTGCGCGTCGGGCCGCGGTCGGTGCGGCCCCACGTCTGGTGCCCGCCGGGCGGCGGGACCGCCGTCCGCCCGACCGGGACCGCACCGGCCGCGCGCAGGGCGGCCACCTCGGCCGCGTCGCCGGCCCCCTTGACCGCGAACGGGACCCCGGCCCAGCGCGGCGCGGGCTCCCCGCGGGCGAGCAGCGCGTCCAGCGCCCGGGCCTCGGCGCGGGCCGCGGCCGCGCGGACGGAAGTGAACGCGCACAGGTCGACGTGCTCCGCGAGCCGGCGCAGCGCCCCGTCGACGGCGGCCTCCGCGCTCAGCTCCCCGGCCGCGACGGCGCGGGCGGTGCCGGCGGCGCTCAGCCGCCCGCGGTGCGCCGGGCCCGGCGGCGGCGCAGCCACAGCGCCAGCGGCCCCAGCACCGCCCAGGTCGTCGCGGTGGCGATCAGCAGCGGCGGGCTGCCCGCCGCCGTGCTGCGGCCGGCCACCCGGACGAGGTCGGGGTCGGTGACGTCGTACTCGACGGCCACGATGTCGCCGGCCTCCAGCCCGCGCGGGTGGAACACCCCGCGCTCGGGCACCACGGCCTGGCCGTTCGCGACGGTGAACCGGACGATGGTGCGGAAGAAGGTGGAGCCCTCCAGCACCTCCGCCTCGGCGGTGGCCCGGTTGCGGTCGATCGCGGCGTCGTCGCTCGCGGAGCCGATCAGGGCCAGCCCCACGAGCACGGTGACCAGCACCGCCAGGCCGAGCACCAGCTCGGGCGCCAGCCGGCGCACGTGCCCCACGGCGGGCGCGACGGCGGCCGCGAGCTCGTCCCGGGCGCGCGGTCGGTGCTCCACGGCGGGCGATCGTAGCCGCCCGGGGGACGGACGGGCCGACGCAGGAGGCCGGGGCGGGCGGACCGGGGTGGGTGGGCACTGTGTCGGGCACCTCCCGGGGTGGACGAGCATCCGCCCCCCGCGCCTCTTACGCTCGGAGCGTGAGCATCGCGCCGTCGACGTCCGGAGTGCGCGTGCGGACCCGCGCCGTCGACGACCCGGGGCCCCTGCTGGACCTGCTGCCCGACGGGAGCCCGCTGTCGTGGGTGCGCGGCGCCGACGGGCTCGTCGGCTGGGGCACGGCGGCCCGCTGGACGGGCACCGGGCCCGACCGGTTCGCCGACGCCGACGACTGGTGGCGCGCCTTCGTCGCGGGGCTCGACGTGCAGGACGAGGTCGGCGCGCCGGGCACGGGCCCCGTCGCCTTCGCCAGCTTCACCTTCGGGGAGGACTCGCCGGGGTCGGTGCTGGTCGTGCCCCGCGTCGTCGTCGGCCGCCACGGCGACACGGCCTGGATCACCGAGTTCGCCCGCGGCGACGGCCCGTCCGCGGTCCGCTCCATCGCCCCGGTCCGGCCGAGCGGCACGCTCCGCTTCGCCGACGGGCAGGTGCCCGTGGACCGCTACCGCGCCGCCGTCGTCGAGGCGGTGCGCCGGCTGCGGGCCGGGGAGCTGGACAAGGCCGTGCTGGCCCACGACCTGCTCGCCGTCGCCGACGAGCCGCTCGACCCCCGCCACCTGCTCGGCGGGCTCGCCGAGCGCTACCCCACCTGCTGGTCGTTCGCGGTCGAGGGGCTGGTCGGCGCCACCCCGGAGCTGCTGGTGCGCCGCGCCGGCGACGTCGTCGAGTCCCGCGTGCTCGCCGGCACCCAGTGGGGCGAGGGCCGGGCGGGACGGCTGCTGGGCTCGGAGAAGGACCTGCACGAGCACGTGCTCGCCGTGGAGTCGCTCGCCGACGCGCTCGAACCGCTCTGCGTCGAGCTGGAGGTCCCCGAGCGCCCCGAGGTGCTGGCGCTGCACAACGTCTCCCACCTGGCCAGCGACGTCCGGGGCCGGCTCGACCCGGGCACCCGCGCGACGCTGCTGCAGCTCGCCGAGGCCGTCCACCCCACCGCCGCGGTCGGCGGCACGCCCCGCAAGGTCGCCGTCGACCTCATCACCGAGCTGGAGGGCCTCGACCGCGGCCGCTACTCCGGTCCCGTCGGCTGGGTCGACGCCCGCGGCGACGGCGAGCTGGGCATCGCCCTGCGCTGCGCCCAGCTCGACGGCCGCGAGGCCCGGCTGTTCGCCGGATGCGGCCTCGTCGCCGACTCCGACCCCGACACCGAGGTGCGCGAGGCCGCCGCCAAGCTCGTCGCCGTGCGGGACGCGCTGCAGGGCGGCTGAGCCCTACTCCCGCTGCCGGGCGAACGCGGCGACCTCCAGCTGGGAGCCGACCTCCAGCTTCGCGAGGATCGACCGGATCTGCGTGCGGACCGTCGCCACGGACACGACGAACTCCTCGGCGATCGCCCGCGGTCGCCGGCCCGCCGCGATCCGCTCCACGATCTGGCGCTCGCGGGCGGTCAGCCGGTCCCAGCGGTCCTGGTCGTGGCGCCGCTCGACGGTGCCGGCCTCGGCCAGGGCGACCAGGCGGGCGCGCTCGGCGTCGTCGAGGAGCGGCCGGCCCTCCGCGGCGCGCAGGGCGGCGGCCACCAGCTCGTCGAAGGGGGCGGACTTGGCCACCCTCCCGACGGCCCCGGCCACGACCCCGATCGCCACGCGCGTCTCGTCGTCGGTGGCGCTGACGAGCAGGACGCGCCACCCCGCGCGGCGCAGGCGCGGCACGAGGGTGACGCCGTCGACGCCGTCGCCCAGGTCGAGGTCGAGCAGCACGAGACCGCCCATCGGCGCCGGCTCGTCCACCCGCGGGAGGAACGCCGCCGGCGCGACCGCGCTCGCCGCGAGGCCCCGGGCCCGCAGCGCCATCTCCAGGGCCACCGCCACGAGGGTGTGGTCGTCGACCACCAGCACCGGGCCGGGGGTCACGACACGACGGCCGCGGTCCGGACCGGACGGCCGGCGACCGGGAGGTGGATGACGGCCGTGCACCCGGCCGCGGTGGACTGCAGGACGAAGCGGCCCCGGTGCCGGTGGACCAGGTCGGTCACGACGGCCAGCCCCAGCCCGTCACCGGTGGAGCCCGGGCCGCGCACCCCGCGGGCCAGGACCGCGGCCGCGCCCGCGGGCGGCAGACCGGGACCGTCGTCCGACACCTCGATGCGCACCTCGCGGCCGTCGAGCCCCCCGCGCAGCAGCACCCGGGCGCCCGGGGCGTGCCGCGCGCAGTTGACGAGCAGGTTCGCCACGATCTGGGCGAGGACGTCCGGTCCGGCCGCGGCCTGCGGCCTACCGGTCACCTGCACCTGGACGGCGAGGCCCCGGGCGGCGTGCACGGTCGCCAGGTCGTGGAGCACGGTGCCGACGTCGGCGGTGACCCCGGAGCGGCGGCCGTCGAGCATCGTCTGCAGCCGCTGCAGCTCGGACCCGGCGGCGACGAGGAGCCGGTGCGCACCGGTGCCGGCGACGCCCCCGTCGCGCAGGACGCTGGCGGCACCGGACAGGCCGGCGACGACGTTGCGCAGCTCGTGGTCGCGCTCGGCGAGCACGGCCATCGCCTCCGCCGCCCGGTCCGCCGCCCGGCGCGAGTCCTCCTGGACCCGCCCGACCGCCCGCACGGCCTCCACCAGGAACGGGGCGGCCGAGACCAGCAGCATGGCGGTCGCACCCAGTTCGAGCACACCCGTCAGCTGCGGGTGGTCGGTGACCACGCCGAGCACGTGGGCACCGCCGAGCGTGGCGAAGGCGAGCCCGCAGCGCCGCAGCAGCGGCCGGTCCACGACGTAGCCCGCTCCGACCAGGACGAGCCCGGCCAGGCAGGCGGCCGAGGAGGCGGCGACGTGGAGCACCGCGGCGACGCCGGGCGGCGGGGCGTGCTCGGGGGCCAGGACCGCCGCGAGGGCGACCGCGGCCAGCCCCGTCGCGACGGACACGAGGATCCCCACGCCGATCGTCCGGTCCCGGCGCGGGTCGGCGACGCGCAGCACCGCGGTGAGCAGCAGGGCCGCCGCCCCGGCCGTGCCCGTGCTGACGGCCAGCGACCAGCTGCCGTGGTGCACGTCGGCCTGCACGGCGATGATCATCAGGGCGACGGCCGTGTACGTGCCGACGGCGGCGGCCACCCGCCGGGCGGCGCGGTTCCCGCTCATCCAGGCGGCGACGCCGAGCAGGATCGTCGCGGCGACGCCCGCCGCGAAGGTGAGCGTGCCCAGAGCCCGTTCGGGCAGGTCGCGGCCCTGCAGCAGCGACACGACCTGGGCGGCCCCCAGCATGAGCGCCACCTGCACGACCGTCTCGGCGGCGGGCATGCGCAGATCGCGGGGGAACCAGGACGCGTTGATCACGATCGATCCCTCGGGGCGTGCGGCGACCGGCCCTCGCGGGTCCGGCCGGGTGCTGGGGAGCTCCACCGGTCTCGTCGGAGCGCGCCGACGGAGTGTTACGACTCCGTTGCGCTCCGGGTGCGCCGCGGTCGCGGGGTCGATCGGGTGCGCGGCACGAGCAGGTGCACGGCCACACCCAGCAGCACGGCGCCGAGCCCGAAGAACACGCCGGGCGGGGTGAGCAGGCGCTCGCGGAGCAGCCCGACGTAGGGCACGTGGTACCACTGCACGCCCAGCACGTCCGCCGGGAGGACGACGCCCTGGTCGGGGGCGTTGTTGGCGTCGCCCATGGTCACGAACTCGGGCCCGGGCCGGACCTCGATCACGCGGTGCGTGACGACGCGGGTCTCCCCGCCGCCCTCCTCGCGGTCGGTGAACGTGACGACGTCCCCGACGGCGATGCCCTCCACCGGCTCGGGCCGGACGACGACCGTCGACCCGACGGGGAGCGAGGGCTCCATGCTGCCCGACAGCACCGTGAGCGGGCGGGCGCCGGCCAACGCCGGCACCACCGCGACGGCGAGCGCCAGCGCCAGCACGAGCACCGCCGCGGTGCCCCCCGCCCAGCGGAGCACGCGCCGCAGCGGGTGCGGCTCCTCGGGCGCGGACCGCTCGGGAGCGTTCTGCTCCGCGGCGCGCGGCCGGGGCCGCACCACCGGGATGCGGTCGGTCATCGGGTCGACAGTCATGGCTCCCCCTCGCCGGACACAGGAGGCCGCAGTCTCGCCGCGCCCGGAGCCGCTGTCGTACCCCAGTTGAGGTATGCGCCCTGACCAGCGAATACCTCGGTTGAGGTATGCGGGGCGCGTGCTCCCCCGGCCATCGTTCCGGTCAACGCGGTCCCCCCCGAGGACCGCAGAGGCCCCCCGAGTCCCTGGAGTGCACATGACCGTCCTGCAGAAGAACAAGAAGCTCGCCGCCGGCATCGGCGTCGCCGCCGCCGCGGCCGCCGTCCTCGCCGTGGGTGCGGGCACCTACGCGTCGTTCAGCGACACGGAGTCGATCCCCCAGACCACGTTCGCCGCCGGCAACCTCGACCTGCAGGTCGGTGGAACCGTGACGACGGACCCGCTCAAGTTCGAGAACTTCGTGCCGGGCGACAAGGCCACCAGGACGATCGTCCTCACCAACGCGGGCAGCATCGCCGGCAACCTGTCGGTCAAGTTCACCGTCAACGGCACGGAGGGCGGCTGCGTCGAGCCCGAGACCGACGTCGAGACGACCTGCGATGGCGGCAGCGAGCTGCTCGAGCAGCTCCTCGTGAAGGTCAACGGCCAGGACTACGGCTCCCTGGGGACGCTCGGGACGAACGGCATCCCCACCGGAGGAACGCTGGCCGCCGGGGCGAAGCAGGACTTCACGATCGTCGTCGAGCTGCCGAAGGGCGCCAAGAACGACGTCATGACCGACACCGCCGCGGTGACGGCTGAGCTCACCCTCGTGCAGCCCTGATCCACTCCCGGTGGGCGGCGGGCTACGGCCCGCCGCCCACCGGCCCGTTCGAGGGACTTCCCATGCGCAAGAAGCTCGCCGCCGCCGGCATCGCGCTGACCGGTCTGGCGCTCCTCGGCACCGGCGGAACCTACGCCGCCCTCAGCGACACCGAGGAGTCCGCGGTCCTCGTCGAAGCTGGCCGTCTCGACCTGTCGGTGACCACCGACGAGGACATCGAGCTGGCGCCCCTGACGTTCACCGATCTCGTACCGGGCCCGGCTCCAGTGCCCGGGACCTACGTGCCGTCGGACCGCTACTACTACCTGCGGCTCACCAACGACGGAACCGTGCCGGGGCGCGCCTCCTGGCGCAGCCAGCAAGTTGCCGAACGGGACAACGGGTGCAACGAACCGGAGATGGCTGCCGGCGACACCACCTGCCGGCCGAATCAGGCGGGCGAGCTGGGCGACCAGCTGCTGCTCTCGTTCTCCCTCATGCCGGACGACCAGTGCGCCGGCACGCCGAGCTCCGTGCCGCCCGAGACGTACTCCCCCACGAGCAGCTTGCAGTACGCGGAGATCAAACCGGGCGGAGCCGGGACGGGCCTGGTCCTCGAAGCGGGCGAGTCCCGGTGCGTCCGCATCGACGTCTACTTCCCCTCCACCAGCAAGAACAACATCACGCAGAGCGACACGTCGTCGTTCCGGCTCTCGTTCCGGCTCAACCAGGCCTGACGGCCACCAGGGGGGTTCCTCGTCGTGAGGTTCAGCAGGTCCACCGCCGCGGCGGTCGCGGTGGGGGTGGTCGCCGCCGCTGGTGCGGTGCTCGTCGCGACCGGCGGCACGGCGGCGTCGTACACCGACGTCGAGCCCGGCACGCCGTCGCAGGCGGGTGCGGCCACGGTCGTGCTCGGGCGCGACGGCGCCGCGCCATCGCTGGCCTTCCCCGGTCTGGAGCCGGGGCGCCCGGTCACCGTGCTGCTCACCGTCGAGTACGGCGGGACGGTGGCCGCCGACCTGACCCTCGCCGCCGCGCCGACCTCGGCGCGGTCCGCCTTCTGCCGGAACCCGGGCAGCGGCTGGTCGGCGGCGCCCGGGGTGCCGGTGACCATCACCGTCGCCTCGGGCGAACCCGTGAGCTGGTGCGCCCTCTACGACGGTCTGCGCGTCCCCGTCGGCACCGTCGCCGCCGGCGAGCGGCCCACCGTGCCGGTCACGGTCACCCTCGCCGCCGACGCCGCACCCGCCGCGGCGGGGCTCACCGAGGACGCCGCCGTCACCGTCCACGCCGACGGCGGCTTCACCGACAGCGCCACCGGGCCGCTGTCCGCCAGCACGGCCGCCCCCGCTGCCGGTGCCCCTGCGGCGCAGCCGGCGGCCGCGACGGTGGTGGCGGCGGTGGCGCCCCCGGGCGCGGCGCCCTCGGTGGCGCTCGACCCCGCCGACCCCGCCACGACGGCGCGCGAGGCGGCGCGGGGCGCGACCGTGGCGCTGCCGCAGGCGTGCCTCGACGCCGGGATCGACCCCGCCGCGGTCATCGAGGTGATCGCGGTCGACCCCCTCGCCCGGGTCTTCGACGGGGCGGCGCGCGGCCGCGGGGCCGGTCCGTTCCTGGTGCTCGGCACCGACGGGCCGGACGTCGTCACCGGGTCGACGGCGGGCGACTGCGTCGTCGGCGGGGCCGGCGACGACCGGCTCGACGGCGCCGAGGGCGCGGACGCGCTGCTGGGCGGCCCGGGTCTGGACGAGCTGACCGGTGGCGCGGGCGCCGACCGGCTCGACGGCGGGCCGGGCTCGGCGCTCTGCGACGTCGACCCGGGTGACCGGACCACCGCCTGCCGGGCACCCGCCGCGACCCCGACGATCCCTCCGACAACGACCACTGCCGCCCCGACGTCTCCGGCCGCACCCCCGGTCTCCCCGGCCGAGTCCGCCACGGCTCCCGCACCGACGCCGCCGCCGCAGTCGGCGTCGGAGCCGACCGTGCAGCTGGCGCCCGAGCCGGTACCGCAGCCGGTACCCGAGCCGGCACCGGCCGTGCCGACCGCCGAGCCCGCGGCGGACGAGGGCGAGATCCCCCAGGCCGCCGACACGGTCACCGCGGAGTCCGCTCCCGGGGAGGGCTGACCGCCACCGGCCACCCGGGAGGGGAGCTGCCTCCCAGCTCCGTCAACCGGCGCGGGCACCGCGACGGCCGGGTCGGCGCCGCTGGTCGGGCACCGCTCGGGGAGCGTCCCTAGCCGGGCACCTCCGTCAGGGCCGCACCCGCCTCCTCGCCCCCGCCGCTGACGGTGAGCGCGGTGTCGGCGAAGACCCGCACGTGCGAGGCGCTGCGGGGGGTGGCGACGCCGCGCGGGAGCCACTCGACCAGCCGCATCCCGTCGACGTCGACCACGTGTGTGGCGCCGCCGCCGGGCGGGGCGAGCCGGACCTGCACGGCCACGGCCACGGCGTCCGGCGGGGTGCGGGCGTCGAGCCGGAACGGCTGCCAGTCGCCGTCGCCCGGGTCGACGACGAGGACGTCCTGGTCGCTGGAGCGGCCGCGGGTGTCGGGGTACCAGGCGACCCGCACCTCGACCTGCGACCCCGGGCTGGCGCGCACCCGACCGGTGAACGAGACCTCCGCGTCGGCCGCGGCCAGCGCGGACGGGGGCGGGGCGGTGGCGGCGGGGTCGTCGTCGTCGATGTCGCTGCGGAAGTCGCGCTGCTGCGCCGAGCCCGGGTTGGTGAGCAGCATCCGGTGCAGCGTGCTGGCGAGGACGGGCTCGGTGTCCAGCGGTCCGCGGCGCAGCTGCGCGACGTGCCCGGCCCCGTCGGCGACGACCGTCGAGCCCGGCCCGGTGCCCCACAGCGGGCCGGGGACGCCGCCGAGGACCCCGGCGTCGAGGTCGCCGGTCCAGAGCAGGTCGTGCCCGCCCTGCACGAGCGCGGGGTCGGCGGCCTCGACGAGCCGGCCCGCCCCCAGCTCGGCGATGCGGCCCTCGGGGGCGCCGGTCACCGCGACGGCCTCGCGGGCCGGGCTGGCCAGCGGGCCCCGGTCGAGCTCGACCGCGCCGTCCTCCACGAGGAACGGGCCGGTCGACAGGCCCATCGCCGTGCGCGCGACCCGGTCGCCGAGCGGCGTGCCCAGCCCGTGGGCCACGTAGTCGCGCACCATGAGCGGTTCGAGGTAGGCGCGGACGACCTCCCCGCCGCGGACGTGGACGGCCAGCAGGTAGCTCTGGAAGCTGGGCCACACCGTCTGGTCGAACACGAGGTTGCCCAGCGACCACGCGGTGAGCGCGGCGCCGTCCCAGTCCACCCCGCCGACGACGTGGGGGTGGTGGTTGACCAAGAGGTCCGCGCCGGACTCCCGCGCGGCCGCGGACACCAGGCGCACCGTCTCGCTGGGGGCGCGCTCGTACTCCACGCCGCCGTGGATGCTGAACACCACCAGGTCGCTCGCCGCCGCCGCGGCCCCGACGGCGGCGCGCACCCGCGCCTCGTCGCACGGCGCCGCGCCCGGGTCGCCGGGACCGGCGACGTAGTCGATGTCGTGCTCCGCCCCGCTGATCGAGGTGCAGCCGAGCAGGGCCACGCGCGTCCCGCCCACGTCGCGCACGGCCGGCTGCCAGGCCGCGCCGACGTCCGCGCCCAGCCCGAACCGGCCCGACCCCGCCGCGAAGCCGGCCGCGTCGAACGCGGCGGCGGTCTCGGCGACCCCGGTCCCGAGCAGGTCGAACTGGTGGTTGTTGGCCAGCCCGACGACGTCGACGCCGGCGTCGGCGAGCCCGCCGGGCAGGCCGGTGCCGCTGGCGAACACGTACTCCTTGGTCGGGTGGACGTCGGTGCGGCCGGCGACGTCGGGGCCCAGGGGCGGGTCGGCGACGACCGGGCTCTCCACGTTGACCGCGGTCAGGTCGGCGTCGGCGAGCAGCGGGGCCACGGGCGCCAGGAGCTCGGCGTGCCGGGCGCGGTCGGCGGGGTCGGTGATCAGCGCGTCGGAGCGGTCGCCGTCCTCGTCGGGGTCGAAGAAGCGGCGTCCGGTCATGACGTCGCCGCCGAAGTGCAGCGCCACCGTCGCGCCGTCGTCGGGGGTGAGCCGCACGAGCAGCGGGTCGCCCGGCAGCCCGGCGCGGGTGCGGCTGAGGTAGCCGGGGTGGCGGACGGTCACCCAGCCGCCGCCCCCGGGGACCTCCAGGGCGAACCGGCCCTCGGCGTCGGTCCGGGCGGTGCGGTCGCCCGCGCGCACCTCGGCGTCGGCCACCGGCTCGCCGGCCAGGCCGATCGCCCGGCCGACGACGGTGCCGGGGAGGGGGCCGGGTGCGCTCGGGGACGTGCAGCCGGCGACGGCCGCGACGGCGACCAGCAGCGCCGCCGCGACCCGGGTCAGCGGGCGCACGGCTCAGATCCTCCGCGCGCTGCGGAAGGTCTCGGCGTAGAAGCCCTCGCCGTCGAGCACGGACGGACCGCCGAGGTCGCCCATCGTCGGGCCGTCCGGGGTGTTGCGGCTGGACAGGAACCGGTGCAGGCCGTCGGTGTCGCGGCCCAGGTAGAAGGCCGAGTGGTCGATGTCGGGCTGGGCATCGGTGCTGAAGAACAGCAGGTCCCCCGGCTGCAGGCCGCTGAAGTCGGTCGGCCGGACCCCGCGGTCGTCGATGATGTCGGTGCCCGGCCCGGTGGTGGCCATGTCGTTCGCCCGCCGCGGCAGGCCCGGACCGGGGCCGGCCCCGCCGAGCAGCGGGAACCCGAGGCGGTAGCCGAGCACCACGCGGACGTAGCCGGAGCAGTCCAGGGCGCGGAACTGGTCCGCCTCCGGCGCCTTGCGCACGCCGTCGGCGAACTCCCAGGGGACGCCGAGGTAGTCGTAGAAGTCCGACCCGATGTCGCGCAGGTTCTCCCCGATCTCGGGGCCGAACGAGGCGTTGCCCGCGACCTGCACGCCGCCCGGGCCGAGCGCGGCGGGCGAGTCGTGCAGGTACTCGGTCGCGACGGCGAGGACGTCCGGGCTGGTGTCGGCCAGCCGCTCGGACAGCCACGGCCGCACCCACGGCTCGTCGGCCGCGGCGGCGGACCAGGGCTGCGGCGCGAGCCGCACCCAGGTCGTGGTGCGCACGGCGGCGTGGGTGAAGCGGGGCTCGGTGAACGTCCGCTCCGGGCCGGTGACGGCGACGGTGCGGGCGCCGTCGGTGAACGTCGCGACGACGGTGCCGGCCCGGTCGGTGACGACGGTGCGGTCGGGCCCGGCGAGCCGCTGGAAGACGAACCCGGCCGGGTCGGCCGACGGTCCGACCGCGACGCGCGCGGCGGCCGGGGTGCCCGGCAGCTGCGCGGTGAGGGCGAACAGCGGTGCGATGGCGACGCCGGCGAGCAGGCCGACGGCACCGATGAGCGCGGCGACCAGCGCGATGCCGAGCCAGGGACGCAGGGCCGGGCGGGACGGGTGCGCGCTCACAGGGCCGGCACCACCCCGAGCAGCAGGGCGCCCGCGAGGACGCCGTAGCTGGCCAGGCTCACCCCGCCGGTGCACAGCAGCGTCGGCCGCGTCGGCTGGCGCACCAGCTGGTAGGCGATCAGCCCCGGGATGACGAAGCCGAGGGTCTGGTGGGCGAACAGCAGCGGGTAGTCCTGCTGCACCGCGAGGAACAGCCCGGTCGAGATCGTGACGCTCAGCAGGCCGACGGCGGCGAACAGGCGCTTGCCGTAGAGGATCACGACCCGCTGGAGCCCCAGCGTGCCGGCCCAGGACAGCGCGGTGACGACCACGACGACGAGGATCTTGCGGGGGTCCTCGACGAGGGTCAGCGCGACCCAGCCGGGCGTGATCATGCCGCCCGGCGAGAGGTTGGTGGTGAGGTAGCAGGTCAGGGCGAACAGCAGCCCGATGGCCAGGGCGATCGTGGCGACCTCGGGGGCGAGGACGGTGGTCGGCATCTCAGGATCTCCGGGAGGCGCCGCGCGGCCGGGGCGGGTGGTGCACCACCCGCGGCCGGGGCGGGATCGACCCGGCGGCGACGCGCCGGTCCGGGTCGAGGGGGGCGGGGAGGCGGGGGGCGGGGAGACGGGGAGCGGGGAGCGGTTCGGGGTCGGGCGCCTCGGACCGGGGTGGGGGGACCCGGCGGGGCGGAGCGGGGCGGACGGGTTCGGGACGGACGGGCTCGGGGCCGGTCCGGTCGCGGGGAGCCGGCTCGCGGCGGACCGGCTCGGACCGCGCGGGCTCGGGCCGCTCCGGCTCGCGGTGCGCGGGCCGGCGGTGCGTCGGCTCGCGGCGGACCGGCTCGCGCTCGACCGGTTCCCGGTGGGCCGGTCGGCGGTGGGCCGGCTCGGAGCGTCCGGGCTCGGGACGGGCGGGGTCGCGACGGACCGGGTCGCGGCGGCCGGGGTCGCGGCGGACGGGCTCGGCCCGCACCCGTTCGGGCCGGACCGGGTCCGGCCGCACCGGGTCGGGGCGGACCGGGTCGGGGCGGACCCGCTCCGGACGGACGGGATCGGGCCGGACCGGCTCCCGGCGGACCCGCTCCGGACGGACGGGGTCGGGTCGGACGGGTTCGCGGCGGACCGGCTCCGGGCGGACGCGCTCCGCCCGGACCGGGTCGGGGCGCACCGGGTCGGGACGGACGGGGGCCGGACGCACCGGGGCCGGACGGACGGGCTCCGCCCGGACGGGGTCGGGGCGCACCGGGGCCGGGCGGGCCGGGACAGGACGGGTCGCCTCCACCGGGGCCGGCAGGGCGCGGGGCGGCGCCGCGGGCCGCGACGGGGTCGCCCGGGACGGCGCCTCCCGCGATGGGTTCGCTCGGGACGGGGCCTCCCGCGATGGGTTCGCTCGGGACGGGGCCTCGCGCGTCGGCGTGGCCCGCTTCGGCGTCGCCCGGGACGGCGCCTCGCGCTCGGGCCCGGCCGCGGACGACCCCGAGCGGCTCGCACCGGCGGGGGACGCCCCGGAGGGCGTCGGGCCGGACGCGGCCCTGCGGGTGGGGGAGGTGCCGGACGCGGTCCCGCGGGCCGCGGGCCGGGCGGCGGGCAGCGCGGCGAGGTTCGACAGGAGCACCTCGCCCTGCCCGTGGATGTTGCCCACCGCCACCAGCGACGCGCGGCCGTCGGGGCCGAAGGCGAGCGCGTCGAGCAGCGCGTCGAACTGCAGCGGCCCGCCGAGGTCGACGACGCGGTCGGCGAGCTCGGGGGGCACGGTGACGCGGGCGCTGCGGGTCTGCTCGCCGATGAGCACGATCACGTCGGGGTCCAGCGCCCCGGTGAGCTCGCCCATCTGGCCGTTGCGCTCGACGCGGTCGGGCCGGCAGTTGATCACCACGGTGAGCGGGTGGTCGATGAGCCCCCGGCCGGCGAGCAGCTCCACGTTCATCAGCGTCGAGGCCGGGTCGTTGGCCGCGAAGACGTTGGCGGCGGCGAGCACCCGCCCGCCGCCGAGGTCGTGGCGGCGCACGGCGACGGTGCCGGGGTCGGGCCGGGCGGCGATCATGCCGTCGAGGGCGGCGGCGCGGCCGACGCCGTGCAGCCGCGCGACCTCCAGCGCGATCGCCACGTTCTCCTTGAACGTGATCCACGGGAACCGGGCCATCTCGGCGTCCGTGACCGTGTCCGGGTCGACCTGCACCAGCCGGCACCGCCGGCGGTCGGCCTCGGCCCGCAGCACCGCGAAGCGCTCCCGCTCGGCGGTGACGCACACCCCGCCCTCGGGCATGGAGCGCGCCAGCGAGCGGGCGACGTCGTCGAGGGTGGGGCCCATCTCGGCGAGGTGGTCCTCGCGGACGTTGCTGATCACGCACACGGTGGAGCGGATGAGCTTGCGCTCGTTGACCTCCTGCAGGTCCGGCAGCACCGCCATGCACTCGATCACGAGCACGTCGGGCCGGTGGGCCGCGGCGCGGCGGACGATCCCGATCTGCTCGACGATGTTGGCCAGCCCGAACTTGCGGTAGATCGGCTCCTCCTCGCCGTCCGGGGTGATGAAGCGGGCCGCCGAGCCGGTGGTCTTGGCCACGGTGACCAGCCCGCCCCCGCGCAGCGCGCCCGCGCACAGGCGGGTGATCGAGCTCTTGCCGCGGATGCCGTTGACGACGACGCGGTCCGGGATGCTGAACAGCGTGCGGTGGTGGCGGCGCTGCTCCACCACGCCGGCGACGAGCAGGGCCGCGCAGCCCAGCACGTACAGCGTGAAGAGCGCGGTCACCTGCGGACCGCCGCGAGCACGCGGCGCAGCCGCCGGGTCTCCCCCACGTCGGCGCGGGCGGCCCGCCGCGGCGGCTCCGGCTCGTCGACGACCTTCGGGAAGACGGTGGTGGGCTCGGCGGCCGACCGGGCGCGCTGGAGCAGCCGGTTGACCGCGGCCGTGACGGCGCCGATCTCGTCGAGGCGCTGCACGGGGACCGGGCCGGGGATGACCTGCCCGGGGCGGTCGCGCCAGGGCCGCCGGGAGGCGCCCGCGGCCGCGGCCGGGCCGGCGAGGCGGCGCAGCGGCCGGAGCGCGGAGTGCCAGGTCCAGGCCAGGACGGCGAGCACGGCCGCGATCGCGACGGCCAGCACGACCGCGCTGCCGCGGGCCGCCGGGTCGGAGGCGAAGCCGGCGGCGGTCAGCCCGCGGTGGGACAGCACGACCCAGCCGAGCGCGGCGGCCTCGTCGGCCACCCCGATGCGGTGGGCGGCGACCACGGCCGGGCGGCCGCCGACCTGCCCCGACAACGAGCCGGCCCCGGTCTGGTGCGCGGCCGACGCCACGTCGGCCAGCGCGGTGTCGACCAGGGGGGCGAAGGCCAGGTAGCCGCCGCTGGACAGGACGGTGCGCAGGTCGGCGTCGAGGACGCGGGCCGGGACCCCGGCGCCGGCCAGGGTGGTGTTGAGCTCCCGCACGTCGTACTCGGCCACCAGCACGGCTCCGCTCGCCCCCACCGGCGCGACGGCGACCACGACCGGGGCGGCGCCGCCGGTGGCGATCTGCCGCACCCCGGGCTCGGGCGGCGGCCCGGTGACGGCGGGCGCGGCGCCCGCGCGGGCGAGCACGGCCCCCGAGGCGTCGACGGCGTGCACGGACCGGAAGACCGCGCGGGCGGTGAGCGCGGTGGTCGCGGCGGCCTCCAGGGCGGCGGGGTCGGCGGCGGCGGCCACCGAGCGCAGCCCGGCCAGGCCGTCCTGCAGGGTGTGGCGCACCTCCCCGGCGGCGGCCGCGGTGGAGCGGCGCGTCTCGGCGACCAGCGCGGCGGGCGGGGCGGGCGTCAGGGTCACGACGGCGGCGAGCACCCCTGCGAGCGCGGCGGCGACCAGGCCGAGGACCGCCACGACGGCGGCCGTCGCCGACCCGCGGGCGGGCGGGCGGGCGCTGCCGCGCAGGCCGAGGGCGATCCGGTCGAACTCGCGCAGCCGCGATCGCGGCGGGGGCGTGCGGGGACCGGAGCCCGACGGGACGACGGCGCGGCGCAGGCGGAGCGCGGGCCGCACGACGAGCAGCCGCAGCGCGAGGGGGGCGAGCACCGCGGCCGTCGCGACGGCGGCGGCGGGGAGCAGGGCCAGCGGCCCGGGCACGCCCGGGCGTCCGGCGCCGAGGACGGCCAGCCCGGCGGCGCAGAGCAGCAGGACGACCGCCAGCACGATCGAGGGTGCGGCGATCGCCCCGGCGGGGGTGGGCGCGGGGAAGGCGCCGGCCGGGTCGGCGCGGATCGCGTCGGCGCGGTCCGGGGACGCGTCGGTGGTGGGGGGGCCGTCGGCAGGTCGGGCGGAAGTGCGTGCGGACCGCGGACCGTGGGGAGCGGGTCGGTGCGCACGGGGAGCGCGCTTCACGGGAGCAGGGTACGTACGCCCCGTCGGCCCGCAGCAGTAACCCTACGGAACGTGACTATCCGGACGCGAGCGATGAAGCGTTCGGGCTAAGCAGGGCCCACCGGAGGGTGTCGCGCAGATCGGCGTGCCCGGACCGCAGGACCGCGCGGTCGCCCCGCACCTCCACCACGCGCAGGCCCGGCGCCGGCCCGAGCGCGTCGGCGACGCCCGCCGCGTCGGTCACGACGTGCTCGACGCCGACGGCCGCGCACAGGGCGGCCAGGTCCACGGTGTGGGGGGTGCCGAAGACCCGCTCGAACGCGGCCGAGTGCTCGGCCCCGCCCTGCTCGAGCAGCCCGAAGATGCCGCCGCCGCCGTCGTTGAGCACGACGACCGTCAGGTCGGGGCGCGGCTCGTCCGGGCCGATGACGAACCCGGTCGTGTCGTGCAGCAGCGTGAGGTCGCCCAGCAGCGCCCAGGCCGGGCCGCCGTGGGCGAGGGCGGCGCCGACGGCCGTCGAGACGGTGCCGTCGATGCCGGCGACGCCGCGGTTGGACAGCACGGTGAGGTCGGGCCGCGGGACGGCGGCCAGCGCGACGTCGCGGACGGGGTTGGACGAGCCCAGCACCAGCAGCGCGGCCGGGGGCAGCGCCGCGACCAGCGCGCGGGCCAGCCGCAGCCCCACCGGCAGGTCGGCGGCTCCGTCGAGGGCCCGGTCCAGGGCGGTCGACGCCGCGCGGTCCGCGTCCGCCCAGCCCTCCAGCCATCCCGGGGGCGGCGCCAGGTCGGGCAGGGACCCGACGGCCCGGACGGTGCCGGCCACGTCCGGCCAGGGCGCGCCGCGCTCGTCGGCCAGCGCGAACACCGCGACGGCCGGGTCGGCGAGCAGGCGGGCGACGGGGCGGTGCAGGGTCGGGCGGCCGGCCACGACGACCTGCTCGGGGCGCAGTCCCCGCTCGTCGAGGTGGGGCAGCAGCCACGGCCCGCTCCGGAGGCCGACCGGCCAGGCCGCCGACGAGGGCTCGGCGACGACGGGGGCGCGCACGCCGTCCAGGGCCGGGGCGCCCCCGCCCGCGACGACGAGGGTGGGGGCGGCCGGGTCGAGCGGCAGCGGCTCGGCGGTGACCCGGGGCGCCGGGCGCGCGGTCCACGGCGCGCCGTCCGGGCGCCCGGGCGGGCGGCCGTCGCCGGGCTGCGGCACGAGCGGCTCGGCGAAGGGCAGGTTGAGGTGCACGGGTCCGGGCGGGGTGCCGGTGGCGGCGGCCAGGACCCGGGCGACGACGGCGCGCGGGTCCCCGGCGCCGGTGGCCGCCAGGCGGACGGCGCCGCCGAAGATGCCGGTCTGCTCGATGGTCTGGCTGGCCCCGGTCCCGATCAGGGCGGCCGGTCGGTCCGCGGTGAGCGCGAGCAGCGGCACGCCGGAGTGGGCCGCCTCCAGCACCGCGGGGTGCAGGTTGGCCACCGCCGTGCCCGAGGTCGTCGCGACCGGGACCGGGCGCCCGGAGCGCAGCGCGAGGCCGAGCGCGAGGAACCCGGCGGTGCGCTCGTCGATGCGCACGTGCAGCCGCAGCCGGCGCTCGGCGTCCGCCTCCTGCAGCGCGAAGGCGAGCGGCGCGCTGCGCGAACCCGGGCACAGCACGGCGTCGGTGACGCCGCCGCGGGCCAGCTCGTCGACGAGGGCACGTGCGTACTCGACCGACCGGACCACACCGGGAGCCTAGCCGCGCCCCCCGCCGCCCACCCGGCGTCGATCCGGCGACGGGCCGGGCGCCCCGGAGGTGACGATCTTCACTACCGGGAAGGGTCTCGGGAGCAGACGGTTGAGGGTTCATGTGACTTCGACGCCGCTCGCTCCCGACAGCCCCCTCCTGCAGCCCGTCACCGCCGGCGCGCTGGCCGCCCGCAACCGCGTGTGGATGGCCCCGCTGACCCGCAACCGCGCCGACGCCGACGGCACGCCCAACGAGCTCAACGCCACCTACTACGCCCAGCGCGCCGGCGCCGGTGTGGTGATCACCGAGGGCTCCCAGCCGTCCGCGGTGGGCCAGGGCTACCCGAACACCGCCGGCCTGGTCACCGAGGCCAACGAGGCCGGCTGGGTGCGCGTGGCCGAGGCGGTGCACGCCGAGGGCGGCGTGCTCGTCGCCCAGCTCATGCACGTCGGGCGCATCTCCCACACCGACACCACCGGGGGCGCCACCCCCGTGTCGTCCACGGCCGTCCCGGCGCAGGGCGAGGTCTTCACCGGCACCGGCCAGAAGCCGTTCTCCGCGCCGCGCGCCCTCGCGACCGACGAGCTGCCCGGCGTCGCGCAGGAGTTCGCCGACGCCGCCCGCCGCGCCCGCCGCGCGGGCGTCGACGGCGTGGAGCTGCACGCCGCCAACGGCTACCTGCTGCACCAGTTCCTCGCCGACGGCGTGAACGACCGCACCGACGCCTACGGCGGCTCCCCCGAGAACCGCGCCCGGTTCGTCGTCGAGGTGGCCCGGGCGACCGCCGACGCGATCGGCGCCGACCGCGTCGGCATCCGGCTCTCCCCGCTCAACCCCTACAACGACATCCGCGAGACCGACACGTCGGTCTACGAGACGCTCGTCGCGCAGCTCGCCGAGCTCGGCCTGGCCTACCTGCACCTGCTCGCGCCGGCCGACGACCCGATCATCGGCAAGCTCCGCGCGATCTGGCCGGGGACGCTCGTGCTCAACACCGGCTTCGGCGCCGACACCGACCGCGACGGGGCCGAGCGGCTCGTCGCCGACGGCGTCGCCGACGCGGTCGCGGCCGGCCGCCCGTTCCTGGCCAACCCCGACCTGGTCGAGCGCTGGACCGCCGGTGCCGACCTCAACGAGCCCGACCCCGCGACGTTCTACGGCGGCGGCGCCGAGGGCTACACGGACTACCCGACCCTGCGCTGACGCGCCCGTGCGCGGTTGTGGCGGCCCCGGCCGCCACAACCGCTCACGAGGGGACCAGCAGCTCGAACGCCGTCGCCAGCTCGGCCCCGGGCAGGCGGGCGGCGTCGGCCTCCGCGATCGGCCGCAGGAAGCCCTCGGGGTCGGCCATGGCGCCCCCGCCCAGCCCGTCGAGGTAGGCGCGGTGCGCAGCGAGCGACGCGACGCCGCGGGCGAAGTGGGCCGTGACGTCGACGGCGTGGGAGTTGCGCGGCGACGCGGCGGCGGCCACCCACCGGACGCCGCCCCACGGCTCGCCGTGCTCGGGGAAGACCCAGCGGTTGGCCGCGTCGCGGACCGCGTCGAGCACGGCGCGGCCGGTGGCGATGTGGTCGGCCGTGTTGAGCCCGGCGCCGCCCGGCCAGGTGGCCCGGAAGTTGCCGGTGACGACCAGCTCCGGCCGGTGGCGCCGGACCGCGGCGGCGATGTCGCGGCGCAGCGGGACGCCGTACTCGACCAGCCCGTCGGGGTGGCCGAGGAACTCGACGCGGTCGACGCCCACCTCCGCCGCCGCGGCCCGCTGCTCGGCCTCCCGCAGCGGCCCGCACTCCGCCGGCGGGACGGCGTCGATCCCGGCCTCGCCGCTGGTGACCAGCACGTAGGCGACGCTGCGCCCCTCGGCCGTCCAGCGGGCGACCGCGGCCGCACCGCCGTACTCGAGGTCGTCGGGGTGGGCGACGACGACCAGGGCGCGGGACCAGTCGGCGGGGAACGGCTCGTACGCGTCGGTCACGGCGCCGATCCTGCTCCTCCCCGGCCGGCGGGGGAACCACCCGGGGGACGTGAGCAGCAGTGCGGCGCGGACCACAACAGACCTGGTCCTTGCACTAGCGCAAACCTATAGCTATTATCACAGGTATCCGAGGGCGGGGCCCTCGGCGCATCGCCGCCGATACGTCGACCACGAGAGGAGTGGCCTGCGATGCTCATGCGCACCGACCCCTTCCGCGAGCTGGACCGCGTCACGCAGCAGGTGTTCGGCACCGCCGGCACCTGGAGCCGTCCGACCGCCATGCCGATGGACGCCTACCGGTCCGGTGACGAGTTCGTCGTCGCGTTCGACCTCCCGGGGGTCGACCCGGGTGCGATCGATCTCGACGTCGAGCGCAACGTCCTCACCGTGCGCGCCGAGCGGCGCCCGACCACGGGCGAGGGCGTGGAGATGCAGGTGGCCGAGCGGCCGCTGGGCGCGTTCTCCCGCCAGCTGTTCCTCGGCGACAGCCTGGACACCGACCACATCCGGGCGAGCTACGAGGCGGGCGTCCTGACGCTGCGGATCCCCGTCGCCGAGCGCGCCAAGCCGCGCAAGATCACCGTGGAGCACCAGCCGGAGCAGCAGCGCACGATCGACGCCTGACCCCGCGCTCCCGAACCGGATCCTGTCCACCGGGCCCGCCGGCCTCCCCGCCGGCGGGCCCCCGTCATGCCGGGGGACCGGCCGCGCCGCCGCCCGACGGGGACGGCTCAGGCGTCCGCCGGTCCTCCGCGCTCCAGCTCCGCGATGCGGGCCTGCGCGGCCTCCAGGCGGTCCTCCAGGTCGACGATCCGGGCCGCCGCCCCCAGGTCCATGCCCTCGTCGAACAGCGCCCGGACGCGCGCCGCGCGCTCGAGCTGGCGGCGCGAGTAGCGGCGGTGCCCCCCGCCCGAGCGCTCGGGCCGCACCACGCCGGCGGCGTCCAGGCTGCGCAGGAAGGCCGGCTGCACCTCGAGCAGCTCCGCCGCCTGGCCCATGGCGACGGCGGGGTAGTCCTCGTCGTCCAACCGGCCCAGACCCCGCGACGCCACGACACCACCCCTCCTCTCGCTCATCCAGCAATACTACGGCGCGGAGTGCAGATCGTCGAGACGGCGCCGAGCGCTCAGGTGCGCGACGCGCTCCACCACGCCGGCGACCGGCTCGTGCTCCCACACCCGCAGCGGCAGCCACCCCGCAGCGCGGACGCGCACGTCGGTGTCGCGGTCGCGCTCCACGACCGAGGCGAGCTTGCGCGTCCACCACTCCCGGTTCGCCCTCGGCAGGTGCAGGTGCGCCGGGCAGGAGTGCCAGAAGCACCCGTCCACGTACAGGGCGATCCGGGGCCCGCGCAGCAGCACGTCGGCGCGGCGCCGGCGCCCGCAGCCGGGCACGGGCGAGTCGACGAGGAACCGGAACCCGGCCGCGTGCAGGGCCCGGCGCACCGCGAGCTCGGGCCCGGTGTCGCGGCGGCGGTTGCGCGCCATCGTCCGCGCGGTCGCGGGCGAGCTGGGCGGCGGGGCGGGTCCGGGGTCCACGCCCCGAGGGTGGCGCTCGACACCGACAGCGACCGGAAGGCGCGGTCCGCCACGGGCGTTGATCGGAGGGTGACCGCGCCGACGACGCCGCCCGCCACCCGCCTGCTCCAGGTCTCCCGCATCTACGCCGAGCCCGAGGCCCGCGACTCCGCCCGCGGGCGCGAGATCCTCGCCCGCCACCCGGGCGCCGAGGTCGTCGAGGTGCCCTCGCACTGGCAGATCCCCGAGCTGCACGGCAACGCCGGCAACGTCGACCGCTGGGTGCGGGTCAAGACCGAGACGCTCGTCCTCGGGGTCAAGAAGTCGCTGTCGGCCCGGCCCAACGGGCGCTCGGCCGACTTCATCGCGCCCTCGACGTCCAACGGCTGCGCCATGGCCTGCGCCTACTGCTACGTGCCGCGGCGCAAGGGCTACGCCAACCCGATCACGGTGTTCACCAACATCGACAAGATCACCCGGTACCTGCGCGGGCACGTGAAGCGGCAGGGCGTGAAGACCGAGCCGGACCAGATCGACCCGCGCGCCTGGGTCTACGACATCGGCGAGAACAGCGACTGCTCGGTCGACGCGCTCATCAGCGACAACGTGCACGACCTGATCGCGACGTTCCGCGACCTGCCCACGGCCAAGGCCAGCTTCGCGACCAAGTTCGTCAACCGCGACCTGCTCGACCACGACCCGCAGGGCCGCACGCGCATCCGCTTCTCGCTGATGCCCGAGAACGACTCCAAGCTCATCGACATCCGCACCAGCACGGTCTCCGAGCGCATCGCGGCGATCGACGACTTCGTCGCGGCCGGGTACGAGGTGCACCTCAACTTCTCCCCCGTCGTGCTGCGCGACGGCTGGCGGCACGACTGGGCGGAGCTGCTGGTGCGGCTCGACGACGAGCTGTCGCCCGCGTTCAAGGAGCAGGCGGCCGTCGAGATCATCATGCTCACGCACAACCGGGACCTGCACGAGGTCAACCTCGGCTGGCACCCCAAGGCGGAGGACGTGCTGTGGCGCCCGGACCTGCAGCAGGCCAAGCGCTCCCAGAGCGGCATGTGGAACGTGCGCTACCGCAACGACCACAAGCGCGAGGGCGTGCAGGCGCTGCAGGACCTCATCGCGCTCCACGCGCCGTGGCTGCGGGTCCGCTACGCCTTCTGACCGCCCAGCACGGCCGCGACCCGGCCCGCCCACCGCTCGTGGGCGGACTGCCGGCTCACCCCCGCGGCCCGGGCGATCTGCTCCCAGCTCGCCCCGTGCCGCCGCAGGCCGATCAGGACGGGCAGCGGGTCCATCCCGGCGGCCAGCCCGATGCGCAGCTGCAGCAGCTGCCACGCGCGCTCCCGCTGCCGGGGCCGGTCGGTGCCCTCCTCGGCGTGCCACTCCACGCCGCCCGGCACCGGCCACGCCCCGAGGACGGCGTCGGCCTGCCGCCCCGCCTCGGACACCGCGGCGACCTGCACGGCCCCCGCCGCGGCGGTGACGTCGACGTCCAGGGCCAGCGCGATCAGATCGTCCATGCCGTCAGGGTAGGCCTGACAGCCCGGGATCGGTGGGCGATTCCCAGGGACGTCTCAGCGTGCTCCCAGACTGCGGGCGCAGCATCGTCGGTATGAGCGTCGAGCGCGGTGGGTGGGGCCCCCAGCCGGGTACCTCCCCCTCCATGTACCCCGGTCCCTCCCAGGCGGCGGGCGGGCAGCCGTCCTACGCCCCCCCTCCGCCCGCCCCGCCCGCCCCGGAGCGGCCGCGCCGGCAGCCGCGCCTGCTGACCACCGTGGCCGTCTCCGCGCTCGTCTCCGCGCTCGTCGGCGGCGGCGCGGGCGTCGGCGCCTACGCGCTGCTCGACGACGACGGGCCCGGCGCGCAGCTGGTCACCTCGCCGTCCGCGCCGGCGGCGGCCGCCGAGCCCGGCACCGTCGCCGGCGCGGCCGCCATCGCCACCCCCAGCACCGTCGACATCCAGGTGCCGCTCGCGCAGGGCGCGGCCGAGGGCAGCGGCGTGGTCCTGTCCGCCGACGGCGCGGTGCTCACCAACAACCACGTCGTCGCGGGGGCCACCGGCCCGATCACCGTCACGCTCGCGGACGGCACCGAGCGCACCGCGACGCTCGTCGGCGCCGCCCCCAGCTACGACCTCGCGGTGCTGCAGATGCAGGACGCGTCGGGGCTCACGCCGGCCACGCTGGGCAACAGCGCCGACCTGCAGGTCGGGCAGCAGGTCGTCGCGATCGGCTCGCCGCGCGGCCTCACCGGCACCGTGACGACGGGCATCGTCAGCGCGTTCGACCGCACCGTCACCGTGCCGGGCGAGGACGGCTCGGCCGTGGTCTACAACGGCCTGCAGACCGACGCGCCGATCAACCAGGGCAACTCCGGCGGCCCGCTGGTCGACCTGCAGGGCCGGGTCGTCGGCATCAACTCCGCGATCGAGACGGCGGGCGGCGAGTCCGCCGGCAGCATCGGGCTCGGCTTCGCGATCCCGGTCGACCAGGCCGAGCGCCTCGCGCAGGAGATCCTCGACACCGGCACCGCGACCAAGCCCGTGCTCGGCGTGCAGGGCGCCGCCGTGGCCGGTGGCGGCGGCGACGGGGCGCAGATCGGTGCGGTGACCGAGGGGTCGCCGGCCGCGTCCGCCGGGCTGGTGGCGGGCGACGTCGTCACCCGCGTCGACGACCGGCGGGTGGAGGGCTTCGCCGACCTCATCGCCCGCATCGGGTCCTACGCCCCCGGCGACCGCGTCACGCTGACGCTGGGCGACGGCCGCACCGTCGACGTGGCGCTGGGCAGCATCCCGGACGAGGGCGCCTCCACCAGCAGCGGCGGGCAGACCCAGCGCCCGCCCAACCCGTTCGGCCTCCCGGGCGGTGACCCCTTCGGCGGCGGCAACTGACCGTCCCCGTGTTGCAGGAAGGCCACCTCCACGCAAGCTCGTTGCGTGAAGGTGGCCTTCCTGCAACCGGGTGGGGGGTGGGCGGCGGGCTCCTCGGGCGCCGGGGCGGCCGGGCGGCCTAGGCTCGCCGGGTGCAGATCCTGTCCGTCCAGTCCTCGGTCGCCTACGGCCACGTGGGCAACAGCGCGGCGGTGTTCCCGCTGCAGCGCCTCGGCCACGAGGTGTGGCCGGTGCTCACCGTCCACTTCTCCAACCACACCGGCTACGGGCAGTGGCGCGGTCCGCTGCTGGCGCCGTCCGACGTCGCCGAGGTGATCACCGGCATCGCCGAGCGCGGCGTGCTGCCCACCTGCGACGCGGTGCTGTCGGGCTACCAGGGCGCCGAGACCGTCGGCGAGGTCGTGCTCGACGCCGTCGCGCAGGTGAAGGCGGCCAACCCGGCCGCGGTGTACTGCTGCGACCCGGTGATGGGCGACGTCGGGCGCGGGTTCTTCGTCCGCCCCGGCATCCCCGAGTTCATGCGCGACCGCGTCGTGCCGGCCGCCGACCTGGTGACCCCCAACCAGTTCGAGCTGGAGTACCTGGTCGACGGCACCGTCGGCACGGTGGCGGAGCTGCTCGAGGCCGTCGACGCCGTGCGGGCCCGCGGCCCGCGCAGCGTGCTGGTGACGAGCGTGCGCACCGACGACACGCCCGACGACGCGATCGAGATGGTCGCCGTCGACGACGAGGGCGCCTGGTCGGTGCGCACCCCGCTGCTGCCGATCTCGGTGAACGGCGCGGGCGACGTCACCGCGGCGCTGTTCCTGGCCCACTCCCTCACCGACGGCACGCGGACGGCGCTGGAGCGCACCGCGGCGAGCGTGTTCGGGGTGCTGGAGGCCACGCAGGAGTCGGCCCGGCGCGAGATCGCGCTCGTGCCGGCCCAGGACGAGATCGTCGCCCCGACGCACGCGTTCGAGGCCACCCCGCTGCGCTGACCCCCTCGTGCGCGGTTGCGGCGGCCGGGGCCGCCGGAACCGCGCACGGGCCGCGGCAGCGGCGGCTCAGCGGCGCGCGCGGACCGGGTCGAGGCGGCGGAGCAGGACGGCGGTGAGCGCGACCAGCGCGCCCGTGAGCACGACCAGCACGGACGCCGCCAGCAGCCAGCGCCCGGCTGCGTGCTCCCACAGCGGGTCGGCCTGCGGGCGCAGCAGGTTGAGGTCGGCCGTCGAGGCGCCCATCGCGAAGGCCCACCGCGACGGCACGAGCCAGGCCAGCTGCTCCAGCCCCGGCCGGCCGGCCACCGGGAAGATCCCGCCCGACACGACCAGCTGCAGCATCAGCACCAGGACCAGCAGCGGCATGCCGCGGTCGGCGTTGTCGACCAGCGCGGAGATCACCAGGCCCGCGGCCATCGTCGCCAGCGTGACGCCGACGACGGCGACCAGCACCTCCGCCACCGGCGAGCCCAGGACGAGCGCCTCGTCGGGGCCGTCGCGCCCGAGCAGCGACAGCAGCGTGAACGCCACCGCCTGCAGGCCGGTCAGCACGCCGAGCACGAGCAGCTTGGACAGCAGGTACGCGCCCAGCGACAGCCCGATCGCGCGCTCGCGCACGTAGACGGGCCGCTCCTTCACCAGCTCGCGGATCGCCGCGGCCAACCCCAGGAGCACGCCGCCGACGATCAGCACGAGCAGCAGCTGCACCGGCTGGCCCTCGCGCGCGGCCAGCGCGGCCGACGCCGACAGCCCCGACGTGCCCGGCACCAGCCGGGCCAGCAGCGCCAGGAGCAGGGGCAGGACGGCGAGGAACACCGCGTACTGCCGGTCGGCGGCGATGACGGCGAGGTAGCGGCGGCAGAGCACGGCGAGCTGCGTGCCGAACCGCTGCTGCGGCGGGGCGGCGGCCGGCGCGGGGCGCGGCACCACCCGCGGCATCCCCGCCGTCGGCGCGGCGACGAACCGGGCGTGCTGGGCCGACCCGCGGAACCGCCGCCCGAGCTCCTCGCCGGGCACGCGGTCGAGCAGCAGGAACATCTCGGCCATGTCGGGCGTGCCGAAGTAGGGCAGCGCGTCGCGCGGCGGGCCGAAGTAGGCGACGTGCCCGCCCGGCGCGAGCACGAGCAGCCGGTCGCACAGGTCGAGGTTGGCCACGCTGTGGGTGACGACGACGACGGTGCGCCCGCCGTCGGCCAGCCCGCGCAGGGTCTGCATCACCGACTTGTCCAGACCCGGGTCGAGGCCCGAGGTGGGCTCGTCGAGGAACAGCAGGGTGGGCCGGGTGAGCAGCTCCAGCGCCACCGAGGTCCGCTTGCGCTGCCCGCCCGAGAGCGTGTCGATGCGCTGGTGCGCCTGCTCGGTGAGCCCCAGCTCGTGCAGCACCTCGGCGATGCGCCGCTCGCGGTCGGCCGGCGGCACGTCGGCGGGGAACCGCAGCCGCGCGGCGTAGCGCAGCGCGCGGAGCACGGTGAGCTGCGGGTGCAGGACGTCGTCCTGCGGCACCAGGCCGATGCGGTGGCGCAGCTCGTCGTACTCGGCGTAGAGGTCGCGCCCGGCGTAGCGCACCTCGCCGGCGTCGGCGGGGCGGCTGCCGGTGAGCGCGCGCAGCAGCGTCGACTTGCCCGCCCCGCTGGGCCCGACGACGGCGAGCAGGCCCTTGCCGGGCAGCGTGAAGGCGACGTCGGCGAGCAGCCGCTTGCCCGCGGCGGTGTGCACCGAGACGTCGCGCACCTCGAAGGCGACATCGCCGCTGTCGACGGCGGCGACCAGCCGGTCGCCCGAGAGCTGCAGCAGCGCGTGCCCGATGCCGATGACGTCGTGCGGCCCGACCGGCGCGCTCCGCACGCGGGCACCGTTGACGAACGTGCCGTTGCCGCTGCCCAGGTCGGTGATGCGCCACCCCGCGGCGTCGCGGGTCAGCTCGGCGTGGCGCCGGGAGACGAGCAGGTCGTCGAGCGTCACGTCGTTCTCGGGCAGCCGCCCCACGGTGATGGTGCGCGGCGCGGACAGGTCGTAGCTGCGGCTGACCCCGCCGCCCTGGCGGGCCAGCACGTCCCCGCGGGGGGCGCCGCGGTCGGGCGGGCCGGGCGCGGCGGCGGGCGGGGGGCTCGGGACCGTGGGGCCCGCGGCGACGGGCGCGGGGCCCGGGGCGGCCCGGAACTCCAGCGGTGTCGCCTCGGGCGGCGACCCGAGGACGACGGTGGTGGGGCCGGTCAGCGTGAGCGAGGTGATCCGCCGGCCGGCGACGTGCGTGCCGAACCGGGAGTGGTCGGTGAGCGTCCAGCCGGCCGGGGTGCGCTGCACCACCAGGTGGGTGCGGGAGACGTGCGGACCCGGGAGGTCCAGGTCGGCGGCCGGACCCCGCCCGACGACGAACGGCCGACCGGCCGGCACGGCCACCCGCCGCCCGGCCACCACGATCTCCAGCTCCACGCCGCCACCCCCTCGCGGCGCCACGCTATCGGGCGGCCCGCGAGGGGGTGCGGCGCGATCAGACTCCCGCGTGCTGCCGGTGCGCCCGCTCCACGAGCTCGGTCAGCTCGCCGTTGGCCTCGATGCCGGCGCGGCCCTTCGCGGGCAGCGTCCCCAGCCGCTCCTGCGCCACGACGAGCGAGCGGTAGGAGGCGGCGCGGTCGCCCTCGGGCAGCTCCTCGTCGACCGCCCCGCGGGCGTGCTTGCGGATGGTGGTCTCCACCGTCTTGGCCTTGCCCGCCGGGCTGACCAGCGACGCGACCACGGTGATCGCGAGGACGCCGATGATGACGCCCAGCGAGAGCCCGGTGCTGATCTCGGTCACCGGCACCGGCTGCCCGCCGTTGACGAACGGCAGCGAGTTCTCGTGCAGCGCGTGCAGCACGAGCTTCACGCCGATGAAGCCGAGGATCGTGGCGAGGCCGTAGGACAGGTACACGAGCCGGTCGAGCAGGCCGTCGATGAGGAAGTACAGCTGGCGCAGACCCATCAGCGAGAACGCCGTGGCCGTGAACACGATGTACGGGTTCTCGGTCAGACCGAAGATCGCCGGGATCGAGTCGAGCGCGAACAGCAGGTCGGTGCCGCCGATGGCCACCATGACCAGCAGCATCGGGGTGAGGACGCGCTTGCCGTTCTCGATCGTGAACAGCTTGTCGCCGTCGTAGTGCTCGGAGGTGCGCAGGTGCTTGCGGGCGAACCGGATGAGGAAGTTGTCGGCCTCGTCCTCCTCGTCGCCGCCGCGCAGCAGGCCCACCGCGGTCCACAGCAGGATCGCGCCGAAGACGTAGAACACCCAGGAGAACAGGTTGATCAGCGCGACGCCGGCGAAGATGAAGGCGCTGCGGGCGATGAGCGCGAACACGATGCCGAACAGCAGCACCTTCTGCTGGTCGGCGCGCGGCACCTTGAAGCTGGCCATGATCACCAGGAACACGAAGAGGTTGTCGACGCTCAGCGCCTTCTCCGTGACGTAGCCGGCGAAGTACTCGGTGCCCATCGTGGTCCCACCGAAGATCCACAGCCCGATGCCGAACACGACGGCGAGGCCGACGTAGATCGACGACCAGATCGCGGCCTCGCGCAGGGTGGGCGTGTGCGCCTGGCGCACGTGGAACACGAAGTCGAACAGCAGGAGCCCGACGATCCCGGCGATCGTCAGGCCCCACACCAGGGCGGACACGTCCACGTCTTCCTCCTCATAGGTCGTCCGCATTGGGAAACGACCCTGTTCCCTTTTACATCCTGGCAGGATGGTGACGTGCACCGCAAACCGGGCCGCCCGCCCGACCCCGAGCGCGAGACCGCCATCCTCGACGCCGCCCTCGACGTGCTGGCCGAGGTCGGCTACGACCGGCTCACCGTCAGCGCCGTGCACCAGCGCGCCCGGGCCAGCGCGAAGACGGTGTACCGCCGCTGGTCGGGCAAGGAGGAGCTCATGACGGCGGCGCTGCAGCGGGCCGTCGTGCGCGCCGCCGTCGACCCCGCCGACCTCGTCGACACCGGCGAGCTGCGCGGCGACCTCATCGCCAACCTCCGCCGGCCCGGCGCCCCGGCGCTGACCCGCGGGCTGCTCGCCGCCGCCGCCGTGCACGGCGAGCTCGGCGCGGCGGCCCTGGAGCTGCTGCGCGCGCAGGAGGCGCGGCTGACCAAGGTGATCCTCGCCCGGGCGGTCGAGCGGGGCGAGGTGGACCCGGGGGTGGACGCGATGCTGGTCGCCGACGTCGCGCGCGGCATGGCCCTGCAGCACCAGCTGCTCGACCCCGAACCGGACGACGAGCCCGACGACTTCGTCGAGGTGCTCGTCGACCGGGTCCTGCTGCCGGTGGTGCGCGGGCCGCGGTGAGACCCGGTCAGCCGGCCCGGCGCGCGGGGTGCCCGCGCAGCCCGGCCAGGACGACGTCGAGCCCCTCGTCGAGCTCCCGCGCGCCGTCGTAGCGCGCCAGCTCGCGGGCGAGCCCGCGCAGGCGCGGGAACTCCCGGGCCGGCAGCCGGTGCAGCCCCAGCCGCAGCAGGTCGTCGGTCTCGTCGGGGTCGGCCACCCGCTCCTGCAGCTCGTGCAGCACGTGCCCGTGCAGGAAGCCCATGTAGAGCCGGTAGGCGCGCAGGGCGCCCGGGCCGTCGAACCCGGCGCGGGCGAACAGCTCCAGCAGGGCCTCCAGCGGCCGCAGCGTGCCCCGCGGGCGCAGGCCCAGCGGCGTGGCGAGCGGGCGGGTCACCAGCAGGGGCACGACGTGCGGGTGCGCCAGCGCCAGGGCACGGAAGGCCCGGGCGGTGCTCCGCAGCCCCTCCTCCCAGGACGCGCCGGCCGGGTCGACGACCAGCTCGTCGAGCACGCGCTCCACGACGCCGTCGAGCAGGGCGTCCTTGCTGGCGGCGTGCCGGTAGAGCCGCATCGGGTCGCGCCCCAGGTCGCGCCCGAGGCGGCGCATCGACAGCGCGTGCGCGCCCTCGGCGTCGACGATCCGCAGGGCGGCGGCGAGCACGTCGTCCCGGGTCAGCCCCCCTCGTCCGACCACCGAGCACCCCCTGTCTGGACCTCCCCACCGCTACGGCGTAGGGTCTACACCGTAGCGCTCCACGAGCGATCGTTCTCGCGCTGCGGCCGCCCGGCCGACCCCTCCCCCGCGGAGACGGATCCGACCGGCCCGGCCCGCCCGATGCGCTACCCCTCGCACCTCCCGACCGCCCGGAGCCCCCCGAGCACCACCGCGCCCCGGCCGGTCACCACCCATGAGCCACGACCATCCGCACCAGAAGGAGACAGACATGACCCAGGGCACAGTGAAGTGGTTCAACGGCGAGAAGGGCTTCGGCTTCATCGCCACCGACGGCGGGGGCCCCGACGTCTTCGTCCACTACTCCGAGATCGACGCGGGCGGCTTCCGCAGCCTCGACGAGGGCCAGCGCGTGGAGTTCACCGTGGGCCAGGGCGCCAAGGGCCCCCAGGCCACCGGCGTGCGCGTCATCTAGACCGCACTCCCCCTCGGCGACGGCCCGCGACCCCCCGACGGGTCGCGGGCCGTCGTCGTCCCCCCTCCCGACAGGAGGCCCCCGTGGCCGCCCGCACCCTCCGCCCGTCCGCCGACACCGCTGCCGACACCGATCCCGACACCGCCCGCCTCCAGTTCTCCCCCGACGGCACCGGCCGCGTGGACGGGGCGTGGTGGCCGCGCTCGGACGACCTCGCCGCCGAGGTGCCCGCCCTGGCCGCCGCGCTGGCCTCCCGGCTGGGGCCCGTCGAGCGCGTGGCCTACCACCCGGCGGCCTGGCGGCCGGCACCCAAGCGGATCGGCACCGACCGCGCCGCCGTGCGCCTCGGGGCCTTCCACACACAAGACCCCGGCGTCGTCGACGTGGCCGGGGCGAGCGCGCGGCTGACGCTGCTCGTCGTCCCCCCGGGCACCCCGGCCCCCGTCGCGGCGGGGATCCTGGACGCGGCCACCCGGCCCGGCGCCGGGGACACCGTGGAGTCGCTCCTCGCGCCCTACCGGGCCGCCGCGTCCGGCTGAGCCGACCCCGGCCCGACCGGCCCGGCCGCCGCCGGCCGGTCGGCGCCGGGCAGCGGGTGGCCCAGGTGGGTCAGCCAGCCGCGGAGCACGCGGTGCAGGTCCGCCGCGCCGACGACCTCGTGGCCGAGCAGCTCCTCGGGCGCCGGCAGCGACGCCGGGTGCAGCAGGAACCCGCGGGACTGGGTCCCGCCCAGCCCGCCGTGGCTGCCGACGTGGTGCTCCAGCGGGGGCGCCTCGTCGGTGACCGGGTCGTAGCGGCTGTTGAGCAGCACGTCGGGGCAGTTGGCGAACGCGTCCACGCGGCGCACCAGCTCGGCCGCGTGCGGGCCGTAGTCCCGCAGCGGGTCGTCCCCGACCACCACGCCGGTCGCGAGCCGGTGCAGCCCGTCGCGGCCCAGCACAACCGGTCCGTGCACGGCGCTGCGCACCAGCACGAACCCGACGCCGGGGTGGTCGACCAGCCCGGGCAGCAGGTCGGGGTGCTCGGCCTCGATCGTCTCCAGCTCCACGCGGCCCGGGTGGTCGGGGAAGCTGGCCATCGCGACGTGCCCCGAGGCCACGGCGACGACGCCGGGGGCGACGCGGGGCACGGCCCCGTCCCGGTGCGGCCCGGTCGGCACCGGCGCGCGCCCCTCGACGCGGGCGCGCAGCCGGCGGGCCACCAGCCCGCCCGTCGCCGCGCCCGTGGCCGCCTCGGCGAGCACGGCCCCGGCCTGCCAGCCCCGGTCGGAGCGCCCCGCCCGGCTGGCTGCATCGGCGGCGGGGTCGTCGACGCCGGCGCCGCGCCGGTCCGGCCCGCCGCACAGCCGCCCGACCAGCGCCTCGACGGTCTCGCCGAACCGGTCGACGAACGCCGTGCCCTGGGTCTGCCCGTGGTCGGACAGCGCCACGACGAGGTAGCGCCGCGGCGCGAGGCGGGTGGCGCGGTGCAGCCGCCCGATCTGGCGGTCGATGTCGCGGAGCACGCGCAGGGCGTCCCAGCGCTCGATGCCGGAGAAGTGCGCCATCTCGTCGTAGCCGATGAAGTCGGCGTACACCGCGGCCCGCCCGGCGAGCATGTCCTCCAGCACCGCGGACACCACGACGTCGCGGGCGATGACGTTCGACCCGGCCCGGACGAACCCGAACGCCAGCCCGCGCGGCACCCGCGGCCGGACGTCCGCGCGGGCCTGGCGGGCGGAGTCGCGCAGCTCGCGGACGATCTCGCGGACGGCGCCGACGAGGGTGCGCAGCACGTGGACGGGGTTCGCGAAGTAGGCGAAGTAGCCGTAGCCGGTGGCCCCGCCGCGCCCCCGGCGCCGCCCGCGCCCGGTGAGCAGCGGCACCGCGCTCGTCGTCAGGCTGACGAAGGGCGCGTCCCCGGTGAAGATCAGGCCGTGGGCCGCGCCGTCGACGGCGAGCAGGCCGCGCCCGTCGGAGTGGCGGCGCTCGATCTCCGCGGCGTCCTCGGGGTTGCCGCAGGACATCACGTGGTCGGTGTCCTTCTCGTACCAGCGGAAACCGACGATGCCGTCGCTGCTGCCGTGCAGCGCGCCGCAGACGCCGGCGCCGGTCTGGGAGCTCCAGTCGGTGTGCCAGTGGGTGAGCCGGTGGCTGCCCCCGTCCAGCCAGCGCGCGAGGGCCGGCATCTCGCCGGTGCGCAGGGCGCGGCGCAGCGTGTCGTGGCCCAGGCCGTCCACCTGCAGGAACAGCACACCCGGCGGCCGGTCGTCGACGCCCTCGGTCGCCCCGGGCCGGCGCGCGGCGCGGCGGAAGAACAGCTCGTCGGTGTCGATGCCGAGCAGCCACGACACGACCGCGCCGACGACGGACATGACGACGGCGACCACCACGGCCGTCGGCAGGTCCGCGACCGTCACGCCCGGGATCGCGAACGACACGCCCAGCAGCGCCGCGCCGAGCACGAGGTAGGCCGCGACGCCGAGGGTGAACAGGGCCAGCGGCAGCGCGACGCGCAGCAGCAGCGGCCACACCACCGCGGAGAGCACGCCCAGGGCGAGGGCGAGCACCGTCGGCTGCCACCAGTCGGTCATGGCGAACCCGGCGAGCAGGCGGTCGAGCAGCACGAGCGCCCCGGTCGTGAGCAGCCAGACGGCGGCGGCGCGCCCCACCGCCCGCCCGCCGCGGACCAGCGGGCCCGCGCCCTGCGGCCTCACGCCCGGCTCCGCAGGCGCTGCACCAGCGCGCCGAGCGCGGCCACGACGAGCACCAGCGCGGCGGCGACCAGCGCGGCGACGAGCGGGTCGTCGAACAGCCCGCCGGAGACGATCCCGAGCAGGGCGTAGGCGACCGCCCACAGGGTGCAGGCCAGCAGCGCGGCCGGGACGAGCCGGCGCCAGGGGTGGTCGAGCGCGCCCGCGGCGAGCAGGACCGGGATGCGGCCGGCGGGGAGCAGCCGCCCGACCACGACGAGCAGCAGACCCCGCCGGGCGAACCGGTCGCGCACCGCGGCGAGGCGCTCCGGCGACTGGCCGCGCGCGACCCAGCGCAGGACGGCGGCGCTGCCCAGCTTGGCCGCGCCGAACGTCACGAGGTCGCCGAGCAGCGCGCCCAGCACGGACAGCACCAGCACCAGCGGCAGCGACAGGCCGCCGGTGACAGCGAGGGCCGCGGCGGCGCTGACGACCGCGCCGGTCGGCACCACGGGCACGATCGAGCCGAGCAGCACCCCGCCGAACACCGCGGGGTAGCCGAGCGCGGCGGGGTCGGTCCAGACCGTCCCGAGCGCGGTCACAGGTCGACCTCGGCGCCCGGTTCGGCCAGCGCCACCCGGGCCGTCGCACCGACGGCGGCGGCGAACTCCCGCGGCGGGGCGACGAGCCGGTCGCGCATCCGCGCCCCGGCCCGCCCGGGCGCGCGCACCAGCCCGGCCGGCGCCAGCGTGCCCCAGTGCACGGGCACCACCGTCCGCGGCCGGATCCGCTCCACCGCCCGCGCGGCTCGGGCCGGGTCGAGGTGGCCCGGCCCGAGCGAGGGCCCCCACCCCCACACCGGCAGCAGCGCGACGTCCGGGCGCGGCAGGGCGGCCATGCCGTCGAACAGGTCGGTGTCCCCGGCGACGTAGACCACGACCCCGTCGCCCTCAACGAGGTGGCCCATCGCCCGCGCCTGCGGGCCGCGCGTCGAGCGGGGCCCCCAGCGGTGCCCGCTGTGCTCGGCGGGCACGCCGGTGACCCGCAGGCCGTCGTGCACGAGGTCCTCCCCCACTCCGAGCTCGTCGACCCGGGCCACGCCGCGGCGCCGCAACCACGCCCCCGCCCCGCGCGGGGCGACGACGCGGGCGCCGCCGAGCATCCGCAGCGACGGCAGGTGGGTGTGGTCGGCGTGCAGGTGCGAGAGCAGGACGAGGTCGACCCGCCCGACGGGCCCGGGTGCCGGGGCGACCCGGCGCAGCGGCCCGACCCGCGGCGTGAGCACGGGGTCGGTCAGCACGACCCGGCCCGCCAGCTCCAGCCGCACGGTGGAGTGGCCGAGGAAGCGCAGGGCGAGCACGCGGCCAGTATCGCGGGCGGCCGCCCGGGCCCTCGTCGCAGCGGGGTGACACCGCTCCGGTCCAGTGGCAGCGGTGTCACCCCGCTGCGACCGGACGGGACGCCCACCGCCCCCACCCGCCGGGCGGGCGTCAGCCCGCGGAGCGCCAGTCGTCCGACGTCAGGTGGGACCCGGCCATCGGGCCCATCTGCAGCATCCCGCCGTCGACGGCCCAGGACGCGCCGGTGACGTAGGACGCCGCCGGCGAGGCCAGGAAGGCGACGACCGCCGCGACCTCCCGGGCGTCGCCGGGGCGGCCGAGCGGGACGCCGGGGCGGCTCGTGCCGTGCGGGTCGGTGTCGGTCTGCCCGGTCATCGGGGTGGCGATCTCGCCCGGCGCGACGGCGTTGACCGTGATGCCGTGCTCGGCCAGCTCGAGCGCCGCGGTGCGGGTGAGCAGGCCGAGCCCGCCCTTGGCCGCGCAGTAGGGCGCGGCGCCGACGCGGGGCTGGTGCTCGTGCACGCTGGTGATGTTGATGATCCGCCCGCCGCGCCCGGCCGCCACCATCCGGCGGGCGGCGCGCTGCAGGCACAGGAACGCGCCGTCGAGGTCGGTGGCGACGACCTCGCGCCAGTCGGCGTAGGACAGCTCCAGCAGCGGGGTGGCGGTGCCGGTGCCGGCCCCGTTGACCAGCACGTCGACCCCGCCGAGGGCGTCGGCGAGCTCGTCGATGACGTCGGCAGCGCCGGGCAGCTCGGTGAGGTCGAGCCGGCGCACCTCGGCCCTGCGGCCGTGCGCGCGCACCTCCTCGGCGGTGGCCTGCGCGCCCTGCTCGTCGGAGCGCCACGTGACGCCGACGTCGCAGCCGGCCGCGGCCAGCGCCACGGCGGTGGCGCGGCCGATGCCGGAGTCGGAGCCGGTGACGATCGCGGTGGTCGGGGAACCCGGGGGAACGGTCATGCGCCCCGCGTACCCGCCGCCGCGGCGCTCAGGCGAAGCGGACCGGCTGCCCCGTCGACTCCAGTACGGCGGTCCACAGGTCCCCGCCCGGGTCGACCTGGTTGCGCCGGCTGACCGCCGCGGCCATCGGCACGTGCACGAACCGGCGCCGGTAGCGGCCCACCACCATCTCCGTGCGCCCGCTCATCGCCGCGTGCACGGCGGCCTGGCTCAGGCGCACGCAGTACACCGAGTCGTAGGGGTTGGCCGGCACGCTGCGGATGGCGTAGCTGGGGTCGATGTAGCGGATCGCGGTCTCGGTGCCGGCGTCGGCGAAGTGGTCGGCGATGCGCCGCCGCAGGTACGGGCCGATGTCCAGCAGGCGCGTGTTGCCCGAGGCGTCCCGGTCCTCGACCGCGCCGAGCAGGTCCTGCCCGGCGCCCTCCGCGACGACGACGACCGCGTGGCCGCGCTCCTCGACGCGCCGCCGCAGGTGCGCGAGCAGCCCGCCCGGGCCGTCGAGGGCGAAGGGCACCTCCGGGATGAGGACGACGTCGGCGCCGCTGCGGGCGAGCGCGGCGTAGCAGGCGATGAAGCCCGAGTGCCGCCCCATGAGCTTGACCAGCCCGATCCCGTTGGCCGTGGAGGTGGCCTCGACGCGGGCGGCCCGGATGGCGTCGCTGGCGTGGGAGAACGCGGTCTGGAAGCCGAAGCTCTGGTCGATGTAGGGGATGTCGTTGTCGATCGTCTTGGGGATGCCGACGACGGAGATGTAGAGCCCGCGCTCGGCGACGGTCTCCGCGATGCGCATCGCGCCGCGCATCGACCCGTCGCCGCCCACGACGAACAGCACGTTGACGTGCAGCCGCTCCAGGCAGTCGACGATCTCGTCGGGGTCCTGCGGGCCGCGCGAGGTGCCGAGCACGGTGCCGCCGTCGGTGGCGATGTCGCGGACGGACTCGGGCGTCAGGTCCACGACGTCGTGGCGGTAGGACGGGACGAAGCCCCGGTAGCCGTTGCGGATGCCGATCACCCGGCGCACGCGGTAGTGGTAGGTCAGCGTGCGCACCAGCCCGGCGATGACGTCGTTGAGACCCGGGCACAGACCGCCGCAGGTGACGACGGCGGCGCGGGTCTTGGCGGGGTCGAAGAAGATCTTGCGGCGCGGGCCGCACGGCTCCAGCGCCGGCAGGTCGGCGAGCGCGCCGCCGCGGGCGGTGACGCCGGCGAGGGTGTCGTCGAACAGCACCCGGTCGTCCTCGTCGACGTAGTGCTCCGCCGTGGTGCGGCGGTCGAGCAGGTGCCCCAGCGGCGAGTCGATGCGGCACGGGCCGAGGCTGCGGACGGTCAGGTCGGGGACGGGCTGGGCGACGGGGAGCGCGACGACGGTGGCGGGCTCGGACTCGGCCGGGGTCACGCGGGCCTCCGGGGGTCGAGGGCTCTTGACCGATGCAGTAGCGGGACCAGTGTGCCCGGTCCGGGCCGGTCAGCTCAAGCCCAGCACCCGGTGGACCGCGATCTCGACGACCACCCGCTCCGGGTTCTCCCGGGGCACCCGGTAGCGCTGCGCGTACCGGCGCTCGGCCTCGGCGACGGACTCCCGGTCCTCCCGGACCACGGCCGTGCCCTCCAGGGTCGACCAGCGCCCGCCCTCGACCTGCGACACCACCGCGGTCCCGCGCGCGGCCGCGTTGCGCGCCTTCACGCTGCCCCGCCGGCAGATCACCCGGGCCAGCCCGGCCTCGACGTCGAGGGTGACGCCCACGGGGACGACGTGCGGGCTGCCGTCGGCCCGCAGCGTCACGAGCGTGCACAGGTGCCGCTCGGTCCAGAACTCGCGGAACTCGGCGGAGACGCCGTCCAGGGTGCGCACCTCCTCGACCCTAGTGAGCGGCCGCCGGGCCGCGGTCAGGAGAGGATCAGGCAGGTGCTGGTGGCGTGGGCGACCAGCCGGCCCCGGTCGTCGAGGAGCCGCGCCTCGGCCAGGGCGGTGCGCCGCCCGCGGTGCACGACCAGGCCCTCGCAGCGCACCGGACCGGAGTCGACCGACAGCGCCCGCAGCAGCTTCATCGACAGGTCGAGCGTGGTGTAGCCGGTGCCGGCGGGCAGGGTCGAGTGCACCGCGCAGCCGCAGGCCGAGTCGAGCAGCGTCGCGAACACCCCGCCGTGCACCGAGCCGATCGGGTTGTAGTGGAACTCGGCCGGGTCGAGCCCGAACACCACCCGCCCCTCCTCCACCTCGAGCGCGCTCATCCCGAGCGTGGAGGCGATCGGCGGCCCGGGCACCTCGCCCGCGACCATCCGGCGCAGGAACGTCAGGCCGTCGGTCTCCAGGGCCGCGGCCGCCGTGAGCTCCGGGTCGGCCCAGGTGTGCGTGCGGTGGTGCCGGTCGGCCGGGCGGGTGGACTCGGTCATGCGGGGGACCTCCGGGCGGGGGGCGGGGCCGGGAGGCGGATGCTGCGTCCTCGACCGCAACGCAGCCTAGGACGCTGCGTTGCCGGTGGCAACCCACGTGGTTAGGCTGGCCGCCGTGGACCCCCGGCAGTTCGACAGCGCGAGCTGCTCGGTGGCGCGCACGGCGGCGCTGGTCGGGGACGCGTGGACGGTCCTGGTGCTGCGCGACCTGCTCAACGGCATCCGCCGCTTCGACGACCTGGCCCACCACCTCGGCATCGCCCGCAACGTCCTCGTCCGCCGGCTCACCGCGCTCGTCGACGCCGGCCTGGTCGACCGCGTCCCCTACCGCGAGCCGGGCCGGCGCGAGCGCCACGAGTACCGCCTCACCCCCGCGGGGCGCGACCTGCGCCCGGTCGTGCTCGCGATGCTGGAGTACGGCGACCGGCACCTGGCCGGCCCGGAGGGCCCCCCGCTGCGCGTCGAGCACGTCGGCTGCGACGCGCCGGTGCACGTGGAGGTGCGCTGCGCGCACGGGCACCTGGTGGAGACCGGGACGCGGCTGCGCTCGCTCCCCGGCCCGGGCGCGCGCCGCGTGGGATGAGCGGGCCGGGGTACCCACGCGGCATGGGTGACTACGAACGCTCCACCACCGTCGCGGCGACCCCCGACGTGCTGTTCGACTACCTGTCCGACGTCAGCAACCTCCCGAACTACTTCGCCGCCATGAAGCGGGCCGAGCCCGGCGAGGGCAACGAGGTGCACACCGTCGCCGAGGTCGACGGCCACCGCGTCGAGGGCGACGCCTGGTTCACCGCCGAGGACGGCAGCCGCTCGATGCGCTGGGGCTCGGAGGGCGAGAACGACTACGCCGGCGAGCTGTCGGTCGCCGGCGACGGCGACGGCTCGAAGGTCACCGTGAAGCTGCACTCCAGCCACGGCGAGCCCGAGAAGATCGAGAGCGGGCTCGAGGAGACCCTCGCCGCGATCAAGCGCAACGTCGAGCAGGGCGCCGACCCCGCGGCCCCCTGACGCCCGGCCGCGCTCAGGTGCGCGGGTCCCGCCGGATCGGATGGTCCGGCGGGACCTCCACCAGCGCGATCCGCACGCCGTCCGGATCGGCGATCCACATCTCCCGCAGCCCCCACGGTTCGAGGCGCGGCTCGCGCACCACGTGCGCGGCCAGCTCGGCCGCGGCGGCGGCGACGTCGCGCACCTGCAGCCACAGCGCGACCCCGGCGCCGGGCCCGTCGGCCGAGGACCCCGCGACCTCGATGTAGCCGCCCCCGGCGAAGAACACGGTGCCGCCGGGGAACTCGCGGTGCACCGCCAGGCCCAGCACGTCGCGGTAGAACGCGGTGGTGACGGCGCGGTCGCGGGGCCGCAGGAGGATCCGCGAGGCCAGGACGTCGGTCACGTGAGGTGGTCCAGCAGCAGCGCGCCGAGCTCGTCGGGCGCCTCCTCGGGCACCCAGTGGCTCACCCCGCGCAGCTCGGCGTAGCGGTAGGGCCCGGTGACGTAGCGGTGCGCGGTCTCGATGGCCGGCCGGGTGATCGCCACGTCGCCGTCGCTCCAGACGAACAGCGTCGGCACGGTGACCGGCGGGTCCTGGACCGGCAGCTCGGTGGCCAGGGCGCGGTACCAGGAGATCGCGCCGCGCAGCGCGTCCGGGTCGCCGAGGTGGCGCGCGTCGCGCTCGGCGCGCTCGCGGCTCTGCCCGGTGCGCCGCAGCAGCGCGGCGAACCGCCGCGGGTCGGCCAGCAGGCGCTCGGGCAGCACCGGCAGCTGCAGCGCGGCGACGTACCACGACGCCAGGGCCTGCCGGCTGCTCACCACCGCGCGCAGGTACGCCGTCATCGGCGGCACCGACACGGCCGTGAGCGTGCGGACGCGCCCGGGGTAGCGGGCGGCGAGGCGCCACGCCACGACGGCCCCCCAGTCGTGCCCGACGACGTGCGCGCGGCCGCCGCAGCGCTCGTCGATCACCGCGGCGGCGTCGGCCACCGTGCGCGACAGGGCGTAGGCGGCGCGGCCGCGGGGCCGGGCGCCGGGCGAGTAGCCGCGCTGGTCCGGCGCCACCGTGCGGTACCCCGCCCCGGTCAGCACCGGCACGACGGCGTCCCAGCAGTACGCCCCCTGCGGGAAGCCGTGGAGCAGCAGGACGGGCGAGCCGTCGGCGGGCCCGTCCTCGTGGACGTCGAGCCGTCCGGCGTCGGTTCTCACTGCCTCGGTGCGCACGGTCACGCCGACCATCATGACGGGCGCTCGATACGGTCACCGGGTGAGCACCGCACCGCGCCGCGAGGGCGCCTCCGGCACCGGCCTGGCCACGACCACCCCGGACGGCACGGTCCTCGACACCTGGTACCCGGCCCCCGCGCTGGGCCCGGACGCGCGCGACGTCGCGGCCGACCTGGAGCCGCTCGCCGGGACCGACGGGGACCGCGGGGTCTCCACCGCGGTCGTCCGCACGACGATCGCGTCCCTGGCCGACCCGCCCGCAGACGCGCACGACGCCTACCTGCGGCTGCACCTGCTCTCGCACCGCCTCGTCGCCCCGCACGAGGCGAACCTCGACGGCCTGTTCGGGCTGCTCGCGAACGTCGTCTGGACCGACCGCGGGCCGTGCGCGGTGCCCGGGTTCGAGCTGACCCGCCTGCGGCTGCGGGCGCGCGGGCCGCTCACCGTGCACGGCGTGGACAAGTTCCCGCGCATGGTCGACTACGTGGTCCCGGCGGGCGTGCGGATCGCCGACGCCGACCGCGTCCGGCTGGGCGCGCACCTCGCCGAGGGCACCACGGTGATGCACGAGGGCTTCGTCAACTTCAACGCGGGCACGACCGGCTCGTCGATGGTGGAGGGCCGGATCAGCGCGGGCGTCGTGGTCGGCGACGGGTCGGACGTCGGCGGCGGCGCGTCGATCATGGGCACGCTCTCGGGCGGCGGCAAGGAGGTCGTGTCCGTGGGGCGGCGCTGCCTGATCGGCGCCAACGCCGGCATCGGCATCTCCCTCGGCGACGACTGCGTCGTGGAGGCGGGCCTGTACGTCACCGCCGGCACCAAGGTGACGCTGCCCGACGGCGCCGTGGTCGCCGCCCGGACGCTGTCGGGCCGCGACGGCCTGCTGCTGCGCCGCAACTCCGTCACCGGCGCGGTGGAGGCGCTCGGGCGGGCGGGGGGCGGCGTGGAGCTGAACGCGGCGCTGCACGCCAACTAGCGCCCCCGCCCGCCGGGCGACCGACGGATGGTGGACGACAGGTGAACGGCGCGTTGACTACCATCGTCGTCCGTGCCCACCGCCACCCCCCGCCGACGCCGGACGATCTCCGCCGAGGCCCTGGACCTGCCGGCCCCGTTCCGCGCCGCGCCGGACGACGCGCCCCCGCAGCACGTCCGGGCCGCCCTCGACCTGCGCCTGCGGGCGCTGCTGGCGCACGACGCGGGCACGCGCACCGGCGCGGACTCCGAGGACCTGCACCAGATGCGGGTGTCGGTGCGGCGCATGCGGGCGACGCTCAAGGCCGCCGGCCCCCTGCTCGACACCGCCTGGGCCGACGAGCTGCGCGCCGAGCTGGGCTGGCTGGGCCGCGCGCTGGGGCCGGTGCGCGACCTCGACGTCCTGCTGCTGCGGCTGCGGGCCGAGGTCGCCGCCCTGCCGGTCGACGAGCGGGAGGCTGGCGGCGTGCTCGTCGCGGCGCTGGAGGCCGAGCGGGCGGGCGCGCGCGCCGACCTCCTGGCCGCGCTGGACGCCCCCCGCTACCCGGCGCTGCTGGAGCGCCTGGCCGACGCCGTCCGCGCGCCGCTGCCCGCCCCGTCGGCCGCGCGGGGCCGCCCGGCGCTCGTCGACCTGGTGCGGGCGGAGGCGCGCAAGATGCGCCGGGCCGTCGAGCGGGCCGGCCCGACCCCGCCCGACGAGGTGCTGCACGAGCTGCGCATCCGCGGCAAGCGGGTGCGCTACACCGGCGAGCTGGTGGAGCCCGCGCTGCGCGGCACGAAGGAGCGCCGGTCGGTGCGGCGGCTGCTCGCCGCCACCGCCGAGCTGCAGGAGGTGCTGGGCGACCACCAGGACGCGTGCGTGGCCGAGCAGCGCATCCGCGAGCTGCTCGACGGCCTCGCCGACCTCGGCGGCGGCGGGTACGACGACGCGCACGTCGTGTTCGTCGCGGGGCGCCTGGTGGAGCGCGAGCGGCACCGCGCCGAGGCCCGGCGCGCCGTGTGGTGGGCGGCCTGGGAGCGGGTCGCGGCCGTCGCGGTGTAGGGCGGGGGTGTCGGGGGGCCGTCGTACGGTCCGGTCGTGCCTCCCGATCCCCCAGGCCGACCCGGTCCGCACGACGCGCTGTTCCGCCGCGTCCTCGGCGAGCCCGAGCACGCGGCGTCGGAGCTGCGGTCGGTGCTGCCACCCACCCTGTCCGCGTCGCTGGAGCTGGACGGCATGACGCAGGTGGCCGGCAGCTTCGTCGACGAGGAGCTGCGCTGGCGGCACTGCGACCTGCTGTTCGCCACCCGCAGCCGGGGCCGCGCCGCCTTCGTCTACGTGCTCATGGAGCACCAGAGCAGCTCGGACCGGTGGATGGCGCTGCGGATGCTGCGCTACGTCACCCGGATCTGGGACCGCCACCGCGTCGAGCACCCGGACGAGCAGACGCTGCCGCTGGTGGTGCCGGTCGTCGTCCACCATGGTCGGACCCGGTGGCGCCACCCCACGGATGTGGCCGGTCTGCTCGACCTCGAACCCGGGTGGACCGAGGACGCGGCTGCGGCCGCGGTGCTGCCGCGCTTCCCGTTCCTGCTCGATGACCTGTCCCACCTCGACGAGCGCGCGCTGCGGGCCCGACCGCTGACCGCTCCGGCCCGGGTCACCCTGCTGCTCCTGGGGCGGACGGCAGCGAACCCGGACCTGGTCCGGGAGCTGGCGGGATGGGTGGCCGACCTGCGTGCGGTGCTGGACCGGCCCCACGGGATCGAGCTGTTCCGCGCTCTGGTGACGTACATTGAGACGGCCGGTGAAGCGCAGCCCGAGGAGCTGCGGCACCTCATGCAGCAGGTCGGACCCGACGCCGAGGAGGCCTACATGACCACTGCGGACATGCTCCGCGCCGAGGGCGAGGCCCGCGGTGAGGCCCGCGGTGAGGCCCGCGGTCGGGCCGAGGCGCTGCTGCAGCTGCTCGCGCTGCGGTTCGGACCGGTGTCCGACGGCACCGCGGCCGCGGTCCGGGCCGCGGGCACCGACCGGATCGCGGAGTGGACCGCTCGCGTGCTCACCGCCGCGTCGGTGGAGGACGTGCTGCGCTGAGCTACCCGGCGGCCCTCGGCCGGTCGCCGATCCGCAGGATGGCGAACCCCTGCAGCGCGCCCGCCAGGAGCAGCACGGCGAGGGCGACGGGGTAGCCGCCGGTGAGGTCGATGAGCACGCCCATCAGCAGCGGGACGAGCCCGGCCGCGGTGTAGCCGACGCCCAGGGCCAGCCCGCTCGTGGCCGCGCTGGCCGCCGGGTCCGGGGTGCGCCAGGCGATCACGGTCAGCCCCAGCGGGAAGCCCGCGCCGACGCCGATCCCGATCAGCACCGCCCAGGCCCACGGCCCGACCAGCGGCGGTTCCGGCGCGACCATCGCCCCGAGCGTCCCCGCGAGCCCGCAGGCCAGGGTCAGCCCGGACCAGAACCGCCAGCGCCGCCGGCGCTCGGCCAGCGCGGGGGCGAGCAGCGCGGCCGGGATCTGCGTGACGCTCCAGACCGCGAGCAGCAGCCCGGCGCTCGCCGGGGCCCAGCCCCGGCCCTCGTAGTAGGGCGCGAGCCAGGTGAGCCAGCCGTAGAACACCACCGACGTGCCGGCCTGGTAGCAGCAGGCGAGCCGGGCGAAGGGGTCGCGCCAGGGCAGCGCGGACGGGCCGGGCGCGGCCGCGGGCACCCGCCGCGCGATCGGCGTCCACACCGCGACGGCCAGCACCGCGGGCACCGCCCACACGGCCAGCGAGAACGACCAGCCGCCGAGCGCGACGGCGAGCGGCACGGCGACGGCGCTGGACACGGTCGCCCCGATCATCATCGACACGACGTAGCCGCCGGTCGCGACGCCGGCGCGGTCGGCGAGGTGCTCCTTGACGACGCCGGTGAGCAGCACCCCGGCCAGGCCGATGCCGAGCCCGGTCAGGACGCTGCCGCCGATCAGGGCGGCCAGGGCGGGCACGCCGCGCACCAGCCCGCCGAGGGCGACGAGGCCCACCGCCCCGCTCAGCGCGGCCTCCCGGCCGAAGCGGGCGCCCACCAGCGGACCGGCGAACGACCCCGCCGCCATCATGAGCACGGCCCCGGCCTGCACGAGCCCGGCGACGCCCGCGGACGCGCCCAGCTCCGCCCGGACCGTCTCCAGCAGCGGCGGGTAGCCCGCGAGCGACGCGCGCAGGTTCGCGGCCAGCGCGAGCAGGCCGAGCAGGACCAGGCCGGGCCGCACCGCCCGACCGGACCGCGCCGGGACCGCCGGCCCGGTCACGGGGTGAGGCGTTCCACCGCGGCGTCGATGCGCTCGTCGGTCGCGGTGACGGCGAGGCGCACGTGCTGCGCCCCCGCCGGCCCGTAGAACTCCCCCGGGGCCACGAGGACGCCGTGGCCCGCGAACTCGCGCACCGTCGCCCGGGAGGGCCGCCCCGCCGTGACCCACAGGTAGAGCCCGGCCTCGGAGTGGTCGACGCGCAGCCCGGCCGCCTCCAGCGCGGTGCGCAGCCGGGCGCGGCGCGCCGCGTACACGGCGGCCTGCGCGACGACGTGCGCGTCGTCGTCCGCGGCCGCCTCCATCGCCGCCTGCACCGGCCGGGGCACGATCATGCCGGCGTGCTTGCGCACCTCCAGCAGCCGCGCGACGAGCGCGGGGTCGCCGGTGACGAAGCCCGCCCGGTAGCCGGCGAGCCCGGAGGACTTGGACATCGAGTGCACGGCGAGCACGCCCTCGGGCGAGCCGCCGCACACGTCCGGGTGCAGCACGGAGACGGCGCTCGGCGTCGAGCCGCCGCTGGCCAGCGCGAGGTAGCACTCGTCGGACGCGACGACCGCGCCGCGCTCCCGCGCCCAGTCGACGACCTTGCGCAGGTGCTCGGGCGGGAGCACCCGGCCGGTCGGGTTGGACGGGGAGTTGACCCACACCAGGCCGGGCCGCTGCGGGCCCAGCGCGGTGAGCCCGTCGGCGCGGACGGTCGTGGCCCCCGCCAGCAGCGCCCCGACCTCGTAGGTGGGGTAGGCCAGCTCCGGGACGACGACGACGTCGCCGGTCCGCAGGCCCAGCAGCGTCGGCAGCCACGCCACCAGCTCCTTGGAGCCGATCGTGGGCAGCACGGCCGCCGGGTCGACGGTGACGCCGTGGCGGCGCAGCAGCGACGCGGCGACGGCCCGGCGCAGCGACGCGGAGCCGTGGGTGGTGGGGTAGCCGGGCTCGTCGGCCGCCGGGCCGGCCAGGGCGGCCCGCACGACCGGGGCGATCGGGTCGACGGGGGTGCCGACCGAGAGGTCGACGAGGCCGCCGGGGTGGCGCTCCGCGAGGGCGCGGTCCTCGGCGAGGGAGTCCCAGGGGAAGTCGGGGAGCGCGGGCCCGCGCGCGACCGTCACTCGTCGTGCTGCTGCGGCGGCAGGCTCAGGGCCGGCTCGACGTCGCGCTCGACCTTGCCGACCTTCGACGCGCCGCCGGGGCTGCCCAGCTCGTCGAACCAGTCGACGTTGGCCTTGGTGTAGGCGGTCCACTGCTCGGGGACGTCGTCCTCGTAGTAGATGGCCTCGACCGGGCAGACCGGCTCGCACGCCCCGCAGTCGACGCACTCGTCGGGGTGGATGTACATCATCCGCCCGCCCTCGTAGATGCAGTCCACCGGGCACTCTTCGATGCACGCCTTGTCGAGCAGGTCGACGCAGGGCTCGGCGATCACGTAGGTCACTTCGGTGGTCCTCCTCGCGGGCCGTTCGGGGCAAGTAGCAGTATGTCCCGGCTGGTGGGGCGGCACGCGCCGGGGGCGGTGTGACAATCGTCGGGTGGACCACCTCCCCGCCCTGGACGGCCGGCGCGCCGCGGTGCGCTACCGCGCTGGTGAGCGCGACGGCCGGCCGCTGCACACCGACGCCGTGGGCGACGTCGCGGTGCACGCCGACACGCTGGTGGTGACCACCCGGCGCGGCCCCGTGGTGATCGCGCGGGCGGACGTCATCGCGGCGCGGGCCGTGCCGCCGGCGGTGCCGCGACGGGCGTCGTGGGCGGCCGTGGCCCGCCTGGAGGAGCTGTGCGCGGACGCCTGGCCCGCGCCGGTCGACGAGCGGCTGGGGGCGTGGCGGCTGCGGGCCGCGGGCGGCTGGACGGGGCGCGCGAACTCCGCCCTGGCGCTCGGCGACCCCGGCGTGCCCGTGCCCGCCGCGCTGGACGCCGTGCGCGCGTTCGCGGAGCGGCACGCGATCCCGCCCGTGGTGTCGGCCCCGATGGGGTCGCCGTGGGACCGGGCCGTGTCGGACGCGGGCTGGGTCCTCGACGTCGGGCACGCGGCGGGCGCGGAGGTGGCGGTGCTGGTGGCCGACCTGCGGGAGCTCGACGGGCCGGGCCCCGGGTGGTCGGTGGAGCTGCCGGAGCGGCCCTCGGCGGACTGGTGGGCGCTGGGGCTGCGCGGCGGGTCGCCGTCGGCGGCGCAGCGGCACGTCCTGGACCCCGGCGGCGACCCGCCGACGGTGTTCGCGCTGGCCCGCGGCGCGGACGGGGAGCCGGCCGGGCAGGTGCGCGCCGCCGTGGTGGGCGACCACCTGCACCTGTCGTGGCTGCTCGTGGCGCCCGGGCACCGCCGCGAGGGGCTCGGGACTGCCCTCACGGCGGCCGCCGCCGGGTGGGGCCGCGGGCGCGGCGCCCGCTGGGGCGTCCTGCAGGTGGCCCTGCACAACACCGGCGCCCGGGCGCACTACGGCGCCACCGGGTGGACCGAGCACCACCGCTACCGCTACCTGGTCCCGCCCGCCTAACGGCGGGCCTACCGGGGGCGCCGGGCGGCCAGCCGCTCCTCCGCCTCGCGGGCGGCGCGCTGCAGCCCGCTCCACTCCCCGAGGTACTTGCCCACCGCCCCGACGACGGGGAGCTGGCCGAGCCCGGAGTGGAACCGGTTGCCGTGCGGGCGCTTGTCCAGCTCGTCCTCCACGGCGAACAGGGTGCGCCCGAGGCGCCACACCGCCCCGGCCACGCGCCGCAGGGTCGGCTCCTCCTCGACGGCGAGGTCCCCGGTGATCTCCAGGGCGCGGGTCCGCGCCTCGGCGTCCGCGGCGGCGTCCGGGGCGGGCACGGCGAGGTCGCGGCGGAACAGCACCGCGCCGAGCAGCGCGACGAGCTCGCCCTCGTCGCGCACGCCGTGCTCCCCCGCGATGGCGACGAGCAGCAGCCCCTGCCCGGCGGCGCCGAGGGTCTTCGACACCGGCAGCCGGTTGGCGAGCGCGCCGCCGACGCCGGGGACGGCCGCGACCAGGGTGGTGAACCGGCCGACGCGGTACACCCACCAGCGCGTGCGCTCGGCCGGGGTCATCGACGCCCACGCCGCCGTGCCGGGGACCTGGAGCGCGGCCAGCGCGTCGAGCGCGCGGTCGCGCAGGTCGCGGTCGCCCTCGCCGCCGACCCGCGTCCGCAGCCCGAAGGGGTCGGTGTCGCGCAGCCCGTCCAGCACGGGCCGCGTGGCCCGCACGAACGGGCGCAGGATGCGCACCACCGCCTGGTCGGAGATCGCCTCAGCCATTCCGGTCCTCCTCCACCACGACCTGCCGCAGCGCCCACAGCCCGGCACCGACGCCGCCGACGAGCAGGGCGCCCGACTGCCACCACAGCGGCACCATCACATCACCCCCGGGCGAGACGACGGCGAGCACCGCCACCACGAGGAACCACGCGACCGCGGGCAGCGCCGCGACGCCCGGGCGCGCGTCGAGCTCGCCCGCCCGCAGCACCAGCCAGGGCAGGATCAGCACGGTGAACAGCACCCCCATCGGCACCGGCACGCCGCCGACGAAGATCGGGGTGAACCCGACGCCGAACGCGCCCAGCAGCGCCCCGTTCAGCGTGAGCAGCCCGAGCCCGAGCGGGGTCACCGCGTCGGGGCCCGACCGCCCGTCGCCCTCCGGCGCCGGTGGGACCGCCCCGGTCGGCCCGGTCACGACGTCCCCGCGAACAGGTCGTCGCCGGCCGGGCCGCGGGTGAACTCCTCCACGTCGAGCAGCGGCTGCGCGACGCCGTTGCTCATCGCGTGGGCGACGACGCCGTCCCGCTCCCACACCGCGATCTGCGTGGCGTGCGCGCGCATGGCCGCGATCCGCGCGGCCCGGACCCCGGACACGTCGATCCGCACGGTGACGGCGTCGGCCGGCACGCTCGGCAGCTCGTCCGGGGCGGGGAGCCGGAACGGCAGGTCCGGGACGTCCGCGAGCGCCGCCAGCCCGGCGTCGAGCGTCGGGCGGGCGACCGCCGTGCAGTACAGCCGGGCCGGCACGCGCTCCAGCGCGGCGACGGTGATGTCGTGCGCGCGCACGTGGTCGGGGTGGCCGTACCCGCCGTCGGGCCCGTAGGTCACCACCACCTGCGGCGCCACCTCCTCCAGGACCGCGACGAGCGCGTCGACCTGGGCGGCGAAGGCCTCCGGCGCGGCGAACGCGCGGGGGTGCAGCACCTCGGGCAGCGCCGCGCGGACGCCGTGCCCGGCCAGGGCCATGCCCGAGTCGCGCCAGCGCCCCGCCCCGCCGAGGAAGTGGTGGTCGGTGACGCCCAGCGCGGCGCACGCCGCGGACAGCTCCCCGATCCGGTAGCCCCCGAGCTGGTCGGCCTCCTCCGGCGCCAGCTGCGCGAGCTCCGGCGGGATCACCTCGCCCTGCTCGCCGAGGGTGCACGTCACCACGGTCACCGACGTCCCCGGGTCGGCCGCGCAGCGCGCGATGGTGCCGCCGGTCGTGAGGGTCTCGTCGTCGGGGTGGGCGTGCACGAGCAGCAGCCGGCGCATGATCGCACCCTATGCGGTCGCGGGACAGCGGGTTCAGTACTCGCCCGGGCGGAGCCCGCCGCTGTCCGGAGCCAGCGGCAGCTCACCGTGGATGACGTCCACCGCGTCGGCGAAGTGGCACGCCGACCGGTGGCCCTGGCCGCGGTCGATCAGTGCCGGGTAGTCGTCGGCGCAGACGTCCTGAGCCTTCCAGCACCGGGTGCGGAAGTGGCAGCCCGAGGGCGGGTTCACCGGCGAGGGCAGGTCGCCCTGCAGCACGATCCGCTTCTTCTGCCCGCGCAGGGCCGGGTCGTGCGACGGCACCGAGGACAGCAGCGCCTGGGTGTACGGGTGCGCGGGGCGCTCGTACACGTCGGTGTTGCTGCCGCTCTCGATGATGCGGCCCAGGTACATGACGTTGACGCGGTCGCTGATGTGCCGGACCACCGACAAGTCGTGGGCGATGAACAGGTAGGACAGCCCGAACTCGTTCTGGAGGTCCTCCAGCAGATTGATCACCTGCGCCTGCACGGAGACATCGAGGGCCGACACCGGCTCGTCGCACACGATGATCTCCGGCTTGAGCGCGAGCGCCCGGGCGATGCCGATGCGCTGGCGCTGCCCGCCCGAGAACTGGTGGGGGTAGCGGTTGACGAAGTCCGGGTTGAGCCCGACCCGGTCGAGGAGGTCGCGGACCGCGGTGCGGCGCCCCGCCCTCGGCTCCACCTCGGGGTGGATCTCGTAGGGCTCCCCCACGATGTCCCCGACGGTCATGCGCGGGTTCAGCGAGGTGTAGGGGTCCTGGAAGATGATCTGGATCTGCCGCCGCAGGGTGCGGAGTTCCTTCGCACTCATCGCGAACACGTCACGGCCCTTGTAGAAGACCTGACCCGCCGTCGGCTCCTCCAGCGCCATCAGCACCTTCGTCACCGTGGACTTGCCGCAGCCCGACTCGCCGACGAGGCCCACCGTCTCCCCGGGGTGGAGCTCGAGGTCGACGCCGTCCACGGCGCGCACCTGACCCACCACTCGCCGGCGCACGATCCCGGACCGGATCGGGAAGTGCTTCACCAGGCCCGACACCCGCAGGAGGGGCTCCCCCGTGCGGTCCACGGGCGTGGGCCCGGTCAGCTCGACCGACTCAGACATCGAGCACGTCCTTCGCGAAGTGGCAGGCGCTGCGCCGGCCGGGAGCGACCTGCAGGAGCGCCGGGGGATCCGTGCGGCAGACGTCCTCCGCCCGTGGGCAGCGCGGGTGGAACGAGCAGCCGGGCGGGATCGCGGCCAGGCTCGGTGGGGACCCGACGATCGGCGAGAGCCGGCTGCCGATCTGATCCAGCCGCGGGATGCTGTTCATCAGGCCGACCGTGTAGGGGTGGGCCGGCCGGGAGAAGACCTCGTCGATCTTCCCGGTCTCCACGATGCTGCCCGCGTACATGACGGCGACGCGGTCGGCGGTCTCGGCCACGACGCCGAGGTCGTGGGTGATCAGGACGATGCCCATGCCGTTCTCGCGCTGCAGGTCCAGCAGCAGGTCCACGATCTGGGCCTGCACCGTCACGTCGAGCGCGGTCGTCGGCTCGTCGGCGATGACGATCCGGGGGTCCAGCGCGAGCGCCATGGCGATCATGACGCGCTGGCGCATGCCGCCGGAGAACTGGTGCGGGTAGTCCTTGACGCGGCTGCGGGCTCCGGGGATGCGTACGCGATCCATGAGCTCGGCGGCCTTGTCCATAGCCTCCCTGCGGGGCGCGCCCTGGTGCACCCGGTACATCTCGGCGATCTGCGAACCCACCGTGAACACCGGGTTCAGGGCCGACAGCGCATCCTGGAAGATCATGGAGATCTGCGCCCCGCGCACGGCCCGCTGCTCGTCCTTCGGCAGCGTCAGCAGGTCGCGGCCGTTGAAGCGGATCGCCCCCGAGGTGATCTTCGCGGGCGGGCTCTCGAGGATGCCCATGATCGCCTGGGCGCTCACGCTCTTGCCCGAGCCGGACTCGCCGAGGATCGCCAGCGTCTCGCCCTCGTCGAGGTGCCAGCTCACGTCGCGGACGGCACGCACGGTGCCCTGGTCGGTGTGGAACTCGACAGACAGCCCGTCGACCTCCAGGAGGTGGTGGTCGCCCGCGTCGCCGTCGCGGCGGGGGGCGGACTTCGTCAGGGGGAGGTTCACGTCAGCGCAGCTTCGGGTCGAGGGCGTCGCGCAGCGCGTTGCCCAGCGTGATGAACGCGAGCACGGTCAGCGTCAGGAAGGCACCCGGGAAGATCAGCAGGTGCAGGGAGGTGCGCAGGTAGTTCTGCGCTGTGGAGATCATCAGGCCCCAGGAGATCGACGGCGCCTGCAGACCCACGCCGATGAACGACAGCGTCGCCTCCGCTCCGATGATCGCACCGACGCTGATGGTCGAGTAGACCAGCAGCGGTGCGAGTGCGTTGGGCAGGATGTGCCGGGTCACGACGCGCCAGTTGCTCGCGCCCAGCGCCCGTGCGGCCTGCACGTAGTCGGAGTCCCGCACGGCCACCACGCTGGAGCGCAGCAACCGCATCGGGGTCATCCACGTCAGCGCCAGCAAGGCCAGCCCGACGACGAGCACCGTCCGGCCCTCGAACTGGAACAGGATGATGATCGCCCCCAGGACGAGCGGCAGGCCGTAGATGATGTCGGCGACGCGGGCGATCAGGTTGTCGACGATGCCGCCGAGGAAACCCGCGAGCGAGCCGAGCAGGACCGCGATCACCAGGCCACCGCCCACGACGAGCAGACCGATGCTGATCGACACGCGCGCGCCGTAGATCACGTTGGCGTAGTAGTCGCAGCCCTGGACGTCGTAGCCGAACCACGCCTCCGCGCTCGGCCCCTGCCGGCTGCGGGACAGCTGGCAGAACCGGGGGTCGGCGCGCGTGAAGAGCTGCGGAGCGATCGCCATGACCGTGAGCAGCAGGATGACGACGGCGCCGAAGTAGAACTGCACGCTGCGGCGCAGCTGGCGCCAGACGTCGCCCCACAGCCCGGCCGAGGGCGCTGTCTGCTCCGAGGTCACCAACGGGCCCTGCGGCGCCGCGACGTCGACGGTACCGGCGGGTGCGGCGGGGTCGACCGCCGTGCCCGCGGCGGAAGCGGGGGTGCCGGACGTCGGGCTGATAGGGCTAGTCATAGCGGATCCGGGGGTCGAGAGCGGCGTACAGGACGTCCACCAGCAGGTTGGCGAAGATGTAGACGAAGATGAAGAACGTCGTGATCCCGACGACGAGGGCACCCTCCTGCGAGCGGACCCCCTCGAACACGGCCTGGCCCAGCCCGGGCAGGTTGAACACGCCCTCGGTGACGATCGCGCCGGACAGCAGCGATCCGAAGTCCGCGCCGAGGAACGTGACGACCGGGATGAGGCTGTTGCGCAGCGCGTGCTTGCCGACGACCGACCGCTCGGGCAGGCCCTTGGCGCGCGCCGTGCGCACGTAGTCGTTGCGGAGGTTCTCCACGAGGCTGGTCCGCGTCAGGCGGGCGACGTACGCGAGCGACAGCGAAGCGAGCACGAAGCCGGGGGCCACGTAGCTCAACCAGCCCTGCCCGGTGCCGCTGATCGGGAGGAGTCCGAGCTGCACGCCGAAGGCGTACTGGACGACGTAGCCGAGCACGAAGACCGGCACGGCGACGAGGAACGTCGTGCTGACCAGGACGAGGTTGTCGATGAAGCCGTTGCGGCGGATACCCGCCAGAACACCGGCGATCAGGCCGATGACCGCCTCGATGATCAGGGCGGTGACGCCGAGCCGCACCGTGACGGGCAGTCTCTGCGCGATGGTGTCGCTGACCTCGCGACCGCTGAAGTCGGTGCCGAAGTCGCCCTGGAGCAGGCCGCCGAGGTACTTCACGTACTGGACGACCACCGGGTCGTCGAGGTTGTACTCGGCACGCAGCTGGGCGACGACCCCGGGCGGCAGCGGCCGGTCGCCACCGAGCGCACGGATCGGGTCGCCGGGCAGGGCGTAGATCAGGAAGAAGACGAAGAACGACGCACCGATGATGACCGGGATCGCCAGCAGCAGGCGGCGCGCGATGTAGCGGGCCAAGGGGGATGTCCTCAGGTGTCGCCGGACGGGAATGGGACCGGGCAGATGCTAGCTCCGCCGGATGCGGGCCGGGAGGACCCGACCCGCATCCGGCGGGAGCCGCGGGATCAGCCGCCCGTCGGGGTGACCTCGGTGAGGACGATGTCGGAGAACGCGTCGAAGCGGACGTTGTCCACCCGCTCCGAGTGCCCACCCTGGTTGAAGCCGAAGAAGATCGGCATGATCGGCATCTCCGAGAGCAGCAGGTCGTCGGCCTGCTGGTAGAGCGCGATGGCCTCCTCGTTCGTGGCGGCGGTGTTGCCCGCGTCGACGAGGCGGTCGAACTCGGGGTTCGAGTAGAAGGACGCGTTGGAGCCCGCCGGCGGCGTCGCCGAGGTGCTGAACAGCGGCTCCAGGAAGTTCTGCGGGCTCGGGTAGTCCATGCTCCAGCCGAGGCGGAACGGCCCGGTGAAGCCCTGCTCGTCACCCAGCGGGAGGTACTGGGCGAAGTCCAGGTCGCCGCGCAGCGTGTAGGTGATGCCGAGGTTCTGCTGCAGCTGGTTGCCGACGGCCTGCATCCACTGGTCGTGCCCGGCACCGGAGTTGAACCACAGCTCGATGGGCTGCGAGGTGTCGAACCCGGACTCGGCCAGCAGCTGCTGGGCCCGCGCCGGGTCGTACTGGCAGAACTCGCAGGCGTCCGGCCGGTGCCCGTCGATGGTCGGCGGGATCACGTCGTACGCCGGGGCGCGCGTGCCGGAGAAGATCGCCTCCGTGATGGCCGGGCGGTCGATGGCGAGCGAGAACGCCTGACGGACGCGGGGGTCCTGGAAGCGCGGGTCGTACAGCGGGAAGTTGACGTAGGTGAACGAGGACGCCTCGCGCTCGAAGTAGCGCTCCCCGAGCTCGTCCTGGGCGACCTGGCTGAGCTCGGGCGGCAGCGTGTAGCGCAGCACGTCGAGGTTGCCGGCGATGAGCTCGTTGTAGGCGGTGTTGATGTCGGAGATGACCCGGAACTCGACCGAGTCCGCCACAGCCTGGTTGTCACCGGCGTACTCGGCGAACTTGGCCAGCGTGATGCCCTGCCCGGGAACGTACTCGCCCTCGGCGCGGAACGGACCGTTGCCGATGGGCTGGCGGCCGAAGGCCTCGGGGTCGGCGTAGAACGCCTGCGGCAGGGGCGCGAAGACCGAGTAGCCCACGGTCAGCGGGAACTGGGCGAAGGCCTCGGCGAGAGTGACGGTGAACGTCCGGTCGTCCACGACCTGCAGCCCGGACATCGCCTCGACGGGGTTCTCGGCGTCGTACCCCGCGATGTTGCTGAAGAAGTAGGCACCGCCCTGGGCATTGGCCACGTTCGCGGTGTAGTTCCACGCGTCGACGAACGACTGCGCGGTGACGGGGGTGCCGTCGTGGAACGTCCACCCGTCCTTCAGGGACACGGTCCAGGTGAGGTTGTCCTCGGACTCGATCGACTCGGCGACGGCCGTGTACTCGACCTCGACAGTGTCGACGTTGTAGTTCACGAGGGGGGTGAACAGGGCCTTCATGACCTGGTTCCCCTCGCTCTCGGTGGTGTTGCCGGGAACGAGCGGGTTCTCCGGGTCACTGCCGAGCACGATGGAGTACGAACCGCCGCCGGCAGCCGCCCCTCCTCCGCCGTCGGGCGAGGTCTCCCCGCCACCGCCACCGCAGGCGGCGAGCATCAGCGTCGCCGCCGCGCCGAGCGCGACGAGCGGCGCAACCCTCGATCTCCTCATGCTGTTTCCTGACCTCTCTGTGCTGGACCGCCCGGTCGGGCGTCCCCCGACTCGCGTGAGCTGCGTGCCCCTGTACGGGGGCGGCTCACCGAACCCACGGCACGGTATGAAGCGCTGCCACCCTCGTCACCGGGCCCGACGGCATCGTGACCAAAGGGTGACCGGCTCGGAACGCTGCGCCAACAAAACCCTACCTACGGGTAACGACACGCGACCGCGGGGAGTCTGCCACCCGCCCGGGGAGGCTGTCACGAGGGGAGCGTGACTCTGCGCATGTGACCTCCTCCACGCCCGGAACGGCGGTCGGACCCGCGGGTGGAGCATGAGCGCGTGCTGGTCCACGCACTCGACCCGCTGGGCGACGTCCTCCTGGCCGCCGGGATCGTCGTGCTGCAGCGGGAGGCCTATGCCGTCGAGGCCGGGCTGATCGGCTCCCGGGCGATCCCCGGTCTGCACGACACGCCCGCCACGCTCGTGGCGGCCGGCCTGACCTGGTTCGGCGTCCGCGACGGCAGGAGCCTGCTCGGCGCCGTGGCCGTCGAGGAGACGCCGGAGGGCATCGGGATCGACCGCCTCGTGGTCGCGCCCCGTGCCTTCCGCCGCGGGATCGGGACCGCGCTCGTCCGGCACGTGCTGGTCCGCGCGGACGGGCGACCGGTCACCGTCTCCACGGGTCGGGCCAACGCCCCCGCCCGGAGCCTCTACACCCGGTCCGGGTTCGTGGAGACCGGCGAGGAGGAGGTCGAGCCCGGGTTGTGGCTCACCCGGTACGCCCACCCGGGCGGTCGCTAGCCGCGGGGCTGGCGCCAGCGGGCGGCGTCGGCGAGGGGGCCGGTGGTGAGCGAGCCCGGCCCCACGCCGGTCGCGGCGTCGGCCGCCGGGGTGCTCACCACGAGCGAGACCGGCTGGAACAGCGGCAGCACCGGGAGCTGCCGCCACAGCAGCTGCTCCGCCGCGGCCAGCCGCGCGGCGTCCCCGGGCTCGCCGCCCGCGGCGGTCGACTCCAGCACGTCCTGCAGCAGCGGGTCGCAGAAGCCGGTGGGCGGCTCGGGCGGGTCGGGCACCGTTTCGGTCGGCGAGGCGCAGCCGTAGTCCGAGGCCAGCTGGGTGCCGGGGTCGCCGCCGGCGGTGCGCAGGCCCACGACGACGTCCACCCGCTCGGGCTCGGCCGGGGGCGGCGGGGTGAGGGGGGCGCTGGTCGGCGGGGGCGTCGTCGTCGGCGCGGTGGTCGTCGTCGTGGTCGTGGTGGCGGGCGGCTCCACCGCGGCGCTGAGCACGGGGTCGACGAACAGCTGCGCGGCCGGCAGCTCCACGACCGCCGCCTCGATCCCGGCCACGCCGAGCTGCGCGGCCACGAGCTGGGCCACGCGGCGGTCGTCGGGCCGGTCCTGCGTCGCGCCGACCGTCAGCGCCACGGCGGCGCCGTCGGCCGTCCAGGCGCCGTCGGCGTCGCGCGTCCAGCCGGCGGCGGTCAGCTCCTGCTCGGCGACGGCCGGATCGGGCCGGGCCGGGGCGCCGTCGGGGGCGGTCGGGGCGTACCCGGGCTCGCTGGGCGCCAGCGCGAACGCCCCCGCGGGCAGCGCCTCGGGGGCCACTGCCTGCCGGATCGCGTCGCGGTCGATCAGCGCCGCCAGCCCGCGGCGGGCGCGGGCGTCGGCGAGCGGACCGGCGTCGGCGCGCAGGGCGAGCTGGGTGACCGTCGGCAGCGGCGCGGGCTGCACGCGCGGCGCCGGCGCGATCCCGCCGAGGGCGGTGCGCACGGCCGGGTCGGCCTCCGGCAGGGCGATGTCGACGTCGCCCGCGGCGAGCCCGGCGGCCGTCGCGGCGTCGTCGAGGCGGCGCAGGACGAGCGTGTCGAGGACGGCCGGGGTGTCCCAGTAGGTGTCGTTGCGGGCGAGCACGACCTCGCCCCGGGCGACGTCCACGGACGCGAGCCGGAACGGCCCGCCCGACGCCGGCAGCCCGTCGACGGTGGCCCCGCTCCACTGGCCCGGGGCGTCCTTGAGCAGGTGGGCGGGCAGCAGACCGGCGAACAGGGTGCGCCACGCCGGGTAGGGCTCGGCGAACACCACGTCGACGGCCTTGCCGCCCGCGCGCGACCGCACCTCGGTGATGAGCCGGTAGCCCGCCGCGTCGACGGCGGCGGGGTCGGCCCGCATCTGCTCCCACAGGAACACGAAGTCCTCGGCCGCGATGGGCGTGTTCGTCGACCAGGACGCCGCCAGCTCGAGCTCGTAGCTCACCGTGAACGGCTCGGTGGACACGACCTCGGCGCTGGTGGCGATGGTCTCGTCCAGCTCCAGCGCGCCGTCGGCCGCGGGGCGGAACACCGACGGCAGCACCAGGGCGGCCACGGCCGTCGACAGCGGCGAGACGTGCGCGGCCAGGTGCGGGTTGAACCCGGAGCCCAGGTCCTCCACCCCGACGACGAGCTCCGTCGGCTCGACGGACACCGCCGGCTGCGGGACGGGCGGCGGGGCGGGGACGGCCGGGGAGCAGGCGGTGGACACCACCACCAGGAGCCCCACCAGGAACACGCGCCGCACCCGGTCATCCTGACACCGTCGGGTGACGCCCGCGGTGCCACCCCGCGTCACGGGCCGCGCTTCTCCGCCAGCAGAGCCCACAGGAAGTCCTCGCCGAAGTGCTCGCCCCCGCTGCGCATGGGGCGCAGCTCGCGCACCGCGAACGGGGCGCGGTCCCAGAGCGCGCGCAGCCCGGCCTCGTCGTAGCCGAGGCCGCCGCCCAGGGTGCGCCGCTCGTAGACCTGGCGGTCGGTCAGACCGCTGCCGCCCTCGGGGCGGAAGCAGGCCAGGCCGAAGCGGCCGCCGGGCGCCAGAGCGCGGTCGACCAGCGCGACGTGGTCGGGGCGGCGGTGCGGAGGCAGGTGGTGGAACAGCCCGCTGTCGTACACGAGGTCGTAGCCGCCCGGCGCCACCTCGGCGTCGAACACCGAGCACTGCTGGAACCGAACGTCCAGACCCGCCGCCCGCTCCCGCGCCCACCCGAGCGCGGTGGAGGAGAGGTCGACGGCGTCGACGCGCCACCCCTGCCGGGCGAGGAAGGCGGCGTTGCGGCCGTTGCCGCAGCCGAGGTCCAGCGCCCGGCCCGGGGCGAGCGCGCCGCACCACTTCCCGAGGCTCTCGTCGGGTGCGTCGACGAAGAACGGGCAGGGCTTCGCGCGGTCGGCGTAGAAGCCCTCCCAGGACCCGGCCCCCGACCCGAGCAACTCGTCGAGCAGCCTGGCCAGGTCGTCGCGGTCGGCGACGAACACCGAGTTCAGACCGCGGCCTTCGCGCGCGAGCGCTGCCGGTTGCGGGTGTGGCTGTCCAGCTCGACCTTGCGGATCCGCACCGACTCCGGCGTGACCTCGACGCACTCGTCGTTGGCCAGGAACTCCAGCGACTGCTCCAGGGTGAACACCGTCGGCGGGGTCAGCTTCACCAGCTCGTCGCTGGTGGACATCCGCATGTTCGTCAGCTTCTTCTCGCGGACGATGTTGACCTCGAGGTCCTCGTTGCGCGTGTACTCGCCGATCACCATGCCGGCGTAGACCAGCGTGCCCGGGCCGACGAACAGCGTGCCGCGGTCGGACAGGGCGTCGACGGCGTAGGCGGTGACGGGGCCGGCGCGGTCGGCGATGAGCGAGCCGCGCAGGCGGGCGTTGATCTCCCCGACCCAGGGGCCGTAGCCGTCGAACACGTGGCTCGCGATGCCCGCGCCGCGGGTGATCGTGAGGAACTCGGTGCGGAAGCCGATCAGGCCGCGGGACGGCACCCGGTAGTCCATGCGGACGCGGCTCTCGCCGTGCACCAGGTTGACCAGCTCGCCCTTGCGCGCGGCCAGCAGCTGCGTGACCGCACCCAGGTGCTCGGTCGGCACGTCGGCCGAGAGCTGCTCGAACGGCTCGTGCACCTTGCCGTCGATCGTGCGGGTGACGACCTCGGGCTTGCCGACCGTCATCTCGAAGCCCTCGCGGCGCATCGTCTCCACGAGGATGGCCAGCGCCAGCTCGCCGCGGCCCTGCACCTCCCACGCGTCCGGGCGCTCGGTGGGCAGCACGCGCAGGCTCACGTTGCCGACCAGCTCGGAGTCCAGGCGGCTCTTGACCTGCCGGGCAGTGAGCTTCGTGCCCGGGTGCGGGTCGCGCCCGACCAGCGGGGAGGTGTTGATCCCGATGGTCAGCGAGATCGCCGGCTCGTCGACGTGGATCCGCGGCAGCGGGACCGGGCTCTCCGGGTCGGCGAGGGTGTCGCCGATGGTGACGTCGGCGATGCCGGCGACGGCGACGAGGTCGCCCGCCCACGCCTCGTCGGCGGGCACGCGGGTGAGCGCCTCGGTGCGCAGCAGCTCGGTGATCTTGACCGTCTTGACGGTGCCGTCGGCCTGGCACCAGCCGACCTGCTGGCCCCGGCGGATCACGCCGGCGCGGACGCGGCACAGCGCGATGCGGCCGAGGAAGTTGGTCGCGTCCAGGTTGGTGACGTGGGCCTGCAGCGGCGCGTCGGGGTCGTCGGCGGGCGGCGGCACCGTCTCGGTGATGACGTCGAACAGCGACTCCAGGCCGGGCTCGTCCGGGAGCTCGCCGTCGGCCGGCCGGGTGCGCGACGCCCGGCCCGCGCGACCGCTGGCGTAGACGACGGGCAGGTCGAGCAGGTGCGAGGTCATGGCCTCGTCGAGCTCGAGCTCGTCGGCCAGCTCCAGCAGCAGCTCGAGGCTCTCGTTGACGACCTCGGCGCAGCGGGCGTCGGGGCGGTCGGTCTTGTTCACGACCAGCACGACGGGCAGCCCGGCGAGCAGCGTCTTGCGCAGCACGAAGCGGGTCTGCGGCAGCGGACCCTCGCTGGCGTCCACGAGCAGCACCACGCCGTCGACCATCGACAGGCCGCGCTCGACCTCGCCGCCGAAGTCGGCGTGGCCGGGGGTGTCGACGACGTTGAGGGTCATCCCCTGCCAGCGCACCGCGGTGTGCTTGGCGAGGATCGTGATGCCCTTCTCGCGCTCCAGGTCGCCGGAGTCCATGACCCGGTCGACCAGCGCGGCCCGCTCGCCGAACGCTCCCGACTGGCGCAGCATAGCGTCCACGAGGGTGGTCTTGCCGTGGTCGACGTGCGCGACGATGGCGACGTTGCGGAGATCGCCGCCGGGACGGGTCGCGCCCGGACGCTCGGCGAGGGTGGACGGTGCTGTGCTCACACTTCACGGTAGCCCGTCGTCCGGTGCCCGCCCCGCCGGGTGCGACCAGGGGCTCCGTCCTCCCCGGGCGGGGCGGGGCGGGTGCGGCGCCCGACGCCCCGGCCGTCCGGCCCCGCGGAGGGGGTCGACAGCGGGGGACCGAGCGGGCAGGATGTCGGCCCGCCGGGCCCGGGGACGGGCGCGCCGCTGAACCGATCCCGCAGGTCGTGGGCCCGCTGCGGGGGCCTGCGTCCGGGCGTCGGGGGCGTCGCCGGCGGAGCCCTCGGGCCGGGGTCGGCGCGGCCGTCGGGCCGCCGCGGCGGGGGCCGCGGCCCGCGGGCTCCGTCGGGGCCGGCTCGCGGCGTGGTCGGCCCGTCCGGGTCCGGCGTGGGCGGAATCACGTCGGGTTGCGCCGTTCGCGGACGGCGCCGGCTGCGGTCGGCCGGGCGGGGCCCGGCCGGCGGATCGGCGCCGGGGCGCGGGCGACCGCGGCCAGCACCGCCCGGGGGCGGTGGACCACGTCCGGTGCGGTGACGCGCAGCGCCGTCCAGCCGGCCCGCAGCAGCGGCCCGTCCGCCGTCGTGCCCGGGCCGCCCGCCCAGGCGTCCACGAGGACGGCGACCCGGGCCGCCGGGTGGGCCACCGCTACCGCGCCCCCGGGCATCGGCCGGTCGGCGACCCAACCGCCCCCCAGCAGCCCGGCCAGCCGGTCCCGGGCCTCGGCCGCCGACCGCTCCGCCGCCGCGGCGAGGAGCCGGCCCGCCGCCGCCGACCCGGGACCGCCGCGGGTGCGCTCGTGGGCGGCCTGCAGCTCGGCGCCGCTCGTCCCCCGCCGCAGCGCCCGGTCGAGCAGCTCCGGCCGGCCGAGGGCGACCGCGGTGTCGAGCAGGGTCAGCGGGGCGGCGGTGACGGCGAGCCCGCGCACGACGTCGACGTCGACCGGGTCGAGGTCGCGGCGGCGCACGACGACGTCCGGCCGGCGGGCGGCGGGCCGGTCGCGCGACCGCGTCACCCCGACGACCGCGGGCGGCGCCGCGAGCAGGCCGCGCCACCATGCCGCGGCGGGGCCGTCGAGCACCGCGTCCCCGCCGGCCCAGAGCACGGCGGCCCGCACCGCGGCCTCGGCGCTGCGGGCGTGCCCGCCCACCAGGTACACCTGCGGGTGCAGCGGCCACCAGTAGCGCAGGCGGACGCGGTGGTCGACGGCGCGGCGGGTGAGGCCGGCCGCCAGGGCCTGCTGCCGGGTGATGACGCCGGCCTGGCGGGCCAGCAGCGCTGCGAGGGTCATGCCGCACTCCGACGGACGCCGGGCCGCCGCGGTTCCCCTCAGGTCAGGACGGCGGCCAGATCGGGCAGGACGGCGCGGTCCGCGGTGACCCAGGCGACGCCGTCGAGCTCGGTCCGGCCGACCCAGCGCAGCGCCGCGTGCTCGGTCGCGACCGGCTCGGGCGAGCCGGGCAGCAGCTCGGCGAGGTGGACGCGCAGCGTGCCCGCGGCCAGCGGGACGTCCGGCCCGATCCGGGCGAGCGCCCGCACCCGGATCCCCAGCTCCTCGCGGCACTCCCGCGCCACCGCCGCGGCCTCGGCCTCCCCCGGCTCCACGCGCCCCCCGGGCAGCTCCCACAGCCCGGCCAGCTCCGGCGGCCGGGTCCGCTGGGCCACCAGCACCCGCCCGCCCCGGACGAGGGCGGTGGCCACGACGATCATCCCCGCATCCTGGCAGCGCCCCACCCCCGCGCCGCGCACCGGTGCAGGACTCACCGAGCACGGATGCGGGACTCGCCGGACAGAGGCGCGGAACTCGCCGGACACGGAGGCGCAACTCGCCGGCCCGCGCCGGATCCGCCGCCAGCCGACCCACCGCCCGCCAGCCCGCGAGTCCCGCGCCCGTGCTCGGCGAGTCCCGCATCCGTGCTCGGCGAGTCCCGCATCCGTGCTCAGCGAGTTCCGCATCCCCGCCCGGCGAGTTCCGCATCCGTGCCGGGCGAGTCCCGCATCCCCGCTCGGCGAGTTCCGCGTCTGTGCTCGGCGAGTTGCGCAACCGTGCTCGGCGAGTTCCGCATCGGTGCTCGGGAGTCGCGCGGGTCGGTCGTCAGGCCGCCGGCCAGCGGGCCTCCAGCCGGGCGCCGCCGCTGGCCGACCCGCCGGCGACCACCGTCCCGCCCCGACCGCGCACGAGCGCCGCGACCAGGGCGAGGCCGAGGCCGGCGCCGCCGTCGGCCTGGGGGTCGAGGCGGACGAAGCGGTCGAAGACGCGCTCGCGGTCGGCCGGCGGGATCCCCGGCCCGTCGTCCTCGACGACCAGCCGCACCCACCGCCCCGCGGGCAGGACGGCGACGGTGACGACGGACCGGGCGTACCGGCGGGCGTTGCCGAGGAGGTTGTCGAGCACCAGGGCGATCTCCGCGCGTCCGGCGGCGGCCCGCGCCGGGGCGGGGGCGACCAGGCGCAGCACCGGCCCGTCGGCGCCCGCGCGGTCGATCGCGGCCCGGGCGGCGTCGGCGAGGTCGACGGGCTGGGGGTCGGGACGGCGGCCGGCGTCGGCGCGGGCGAGGGCGAGCAGGTCGGCGAGCAGGTCGGCGAGCCGCTCGGCCTCCTGGGCGACCGTCCGCAGCGTCTCCTCGGCCAGCTCCGGGTCGGGGTGGGCCACGGCGACCTCGGCCTGGGCGCGGATCGCCGCCACCGGGGAGCGCAGCTCGTGCGCGGCGTCCCCGGTGAAGGCCTGCAGCCGAGCGACGGCGTCGTCGCGGCGCGCCAGCAGCCCGTTGATCTCCTCGGCGAGCGCGCGCAGCTCGTCGCGGGGCGCCGGGACGGGCAGCCGCTCCCCCGGCGGCAGCGCCGCCGCCGCGGCCCGCATGCGCTCCACCGGCCGCAGCGCGGCGCGGGTGCCCCACCACGCCGCGGCGGCGATCAGGACGGCCACGACCAGCGCCGCCAGCACGAACCCGCCCGCCGCCCGCGCGATCAGCACCGCGCCGCCGACGATGTCGCCGACCGCGACGACCAGCCGCGTCGACCCGTCCGGCACCACGACGGGCACGGCGAGGTAGCGGCGCAGCTCGCGGTAGTCGCCGGCCACGACGCCGTCGCCCGCGGCGAGCCGGCGCACGTCCGGCTCGGTCAGCGGCAGCGCCGGGCCACCGTCGACGGGCGCCCCGGCGGTGTCGACGACGCGCAGCACCGGCGACGCCACGGCGGCGGGGTCGGCGCCGTCCCCGAGCCGGGTCACGGCCGATGTCGCGTCGGCCCGCAGCTCGACGTCGGCCGCCCCGAGCAGCGTGGACGTCAGCAGGCCCACGCCCACCCGGCTGAGCCCGAGCAGCGCCACCAGCGCCACCCCGCCGACGACGACGGTGACCCGCACGGGCAGCGACCGCTCCGCCCACCAGGCCCCGAGCCGCTTCACGCCGGCCTCCCCGGCGGGAGCGGCGTCACGGCGTCGACGACACCAGGTAGCCGAACCCCCGCACCGTCCGCACCACCTCCCCCGCCCCCGCGGCCTCGAGCTTGCGGCGCAGGTAGCCCACGTAGACCTCGACGACGTTGCGGCTGGCGGCCTGCTCGTCGCCCCACACCAGGCGCAGCAGCTCGTCCTTGGCGACGGCCGTGTCGGGCCGGCCGGCCAGCGCGTGCAGCAGCGCGAACTCCCGGGGCGAGAGCTCGACGGGCTCGCCGTCCCAGCTCACCGCGCGGGCCACCGGGTCGACGACGAGCGGCCCGAGCCGCACGCGCTGGCCGGTGCGGCCGAGCGCGGCGTCGCGGCGGCGCAGCACCGCCTTGAGCTGCGCGACGAGCACGACGAACGCGAAGGGCTTGACGAGGTAGCCGTCGGCGCCGAGGTCGAGCCCGTCGGCCTGGTCGAACTCGCCGTCCTTGGCCGAGACGAGCAGCACGGGGGTGTCGACGCCGGCCGCGCGCAGCTGCTCGAGCACCCGGTAGCCGGACAGGCCCGGGAGGATGATGTCGAGGACGATCGCGTCGAAGGTGCCGGTGAGCGCGGCCTCCAGCGCGGACGGCCCGTCGCGCAGCGCGACGACCTCCATCCCCTCGGCCGTCAGCCCCCGGGCGACGGCCGTGCGGATGCCCGTCTCGTCGTCCACCACCAGCACTCGCGCCACGCAGCGGAACGTACCGCCGCCCGGCTCAGAACTCTCTCAGCCGAGGTGGAGCACGCTGTGCCTCATGGGTAGCGCAACGAGGACGACGGCCGCGGGCATCGCCGTGGCCGGAGCTGTGGGGCTGGGACTGCTGGCGGTCCCGGCCGGGGCGGGCGCGGCACCGGTGCTGCCGTCCGTCACGCCCGAGGAGCTGGTCGCGTCGGTGCTGGAGGCCGACCCCGACGCCTTCTCGGGCCGCGTGGAGCTGGACAACGCGCTGGGCCTGCCGGCCGTCGAGGGCGTGCCGGCGGGGACGAGCGAGGTCCGCATCTGGTCCGACGGCGAGGACGGCGGGCGCGTGCAGGTCCCGTCGGACTCCGGCGAGCGCACGCTCGTCACCGACGGCACGACGTTCTGGGCCTGGGACTCCGCCGAGCGCACGGTGGTCACCGGGGAGAAGGGCGAGCGGCCCGCCGAGGCGGCCCCGTCCGACGTCGCGGCCGACCCGGCCGCCGCCGCCACCGAGGCCATCCGGGTGCTGCAGACCAGCAGCGACGTGGCCGTGGACGGCACCTCCGAGGTCGCCGGCCGGCCCGCCTACGAGCTGGTGCTCACCCCGGACCCGACCGAGCGGACGCTGCTGCGCGAGGTGCGCGTGGCCGTCGACGCCGAGCAGCGGATCCCGCTGCGGCTCACGGTGCTGGCGCAGGGCTCGACCGACCCGGTGTTCCAGGTCGGCTTCACCGAGCTGGAGTTCGCCGCGCAGGACGCGGAGCTGTTCACCTTCACCCCGCCGCCCGGCGCGACCGTCGAGCAGGCGGAGCGCCCCGAGGGCGCGGAGCGGGAGCGGCCCGAGTTCGAGGGCGCCGCGCCGCAGGTCGTGGGCGACGGGTGGGACGCCGTGGTCGTCGCGACCGCGCCCGCCGGCGAGGCCCCGCAGGGCCCCGAGGGTGAGGACGCGCTCGGCCAGGTCGCCGCGCTCGGCACGCCGGTCAGCGGCTCGTGGGGCAGCGGCACGCTGATCACCACGGCCGTCGGCTCGGCCATCGTCACCGACGACGGCCGCGTGGCCGCCGGCGCCGTGCCCGAGCAGGTGCTCACCGAGGCCCTCTCCCGGTGACGCAAGCCCTGGGCACCCAGCCCGTGACGGACCCGGCGGCCACGGCCGCCGGGTCCGTCCCGCTCGCGGCGCGCGCGCGGGGGCTGCGCAAGACGTACGGCTCGACGGTGGCCGTCGAGGGCATCGACCTCGACGTCCCCGCGGGCGCGGTGCTGGGCATGCTCGGTCCGAACGGGTCGGGCAAGACCACGCTGATCCGCATGCTGCTCGGGCTCACCCGCCCCACCGCCGGCGAGGCCGAGCTGCTCGGCCACGCCCTGCCCGACGGCGCGGCGGCCGCGCTGCCGCACGTCGGCGCGCTGGTGGAGGGTCCGGGGTTCCACCCGTTCCTGTCCGGCCGCGACAACCTGCTGCGCGTCGCGGCCACCGAGCCGCGCCTCGACGGGCCGGCGATCCCCGCCGCCGTCGACGCGGCGCTGGAGCGGGTCGGCCTGGCCGACGCCGCGCGGCGCCGGTTCCGCGGCTACTCGCTGGGCATGAAGCAGCGCCTTGGCCTGGCCGGGGCGCTGCTGATCCCCCGCCGCCTGGTCGTGCTGGACGAGCCGACCAACGGGCTCGACCCGGCCGGCACCCGCGACGTGCGGCGGATCATCGCCGAGCTGCACGACGGCGGCGCCACCGTGATCGTGTCCTCGCACCTGCTCGCCGAGGTGGAGGCCACGTGCACGCACGTGGCGGTGCTGCAGTCCGGGTCGCTGGTGGCGACCGGGGAGCTGTCGTCGCTGCTCGACTCGGGCACCACGGGGATGGACGTCGCCACGCCGGACGTCGACCGCGCCCTGGACGCCCTGCGCGCCGCCGGGCTCACCGCGTACCGCGCGGAGGGCGACGAGCCGGGCGTCGTGGTCACCGAGAGCGGGCCGGACGTCGTCGCGCTGCTCGTGCGCGCGGGCGTCGCGGTGCACGAGGCCCGGCGCCGCCGGGCCCGGCTGGAGGAGCTGTTCGCGCAGCTGACGGAGGAGACCCGATGACCGCGCTCACCGCTCCCGCCGGCGCGGCGCGCCCGACGCGGGAGGACCCGGCATGAGCACGGCGCTGGACGTCCGCGACACCACCGCTCCCCGGGCCGTGCCGCTGGGCCGGCTCCTCGGCGCCGAGCTGCGCTGGGTCCTGCGCCGGCCGCGCACGCTCGTCATGCTCGGGCTGTTCGCGCTGGTCCCGGTGCTCATCGCGATCGGTGTCGCCGTGGCCGACGACGGCGACGACTCCCGGGGGCCGGGACTGATCGCCGCCGCGGCCGGCAACGGGCTCGTCCTGCCCGTCGCCGCGATCACCCTGTCGCTGGCGCTGCTGCTGCCCCTGGCGATCGCGATGGCGTCGGCCGACGCGATCGCCGGCGAGGCGGCCAGCGGCACGCTGCGCGGGCTGCTGCTCTCGCCGGTGTCGCGGCTGCGGCTCGTCGGGATGAAGGCGTTCGGCGTCATGGTGGTGGCCACGCTGGCCCTGCTGGTGCTGGCCGTCGTCGGGGTGCTCGCCGGGCTGGTGCTCGTCGGCGGCGGGCAGCTCGTGACGCTGTCCGGCACCGTCCTGGGCTTCCCCGAGGCGCTGGGCCGGGTGCTGATCGTCGTCGTGTGGGCGCTGGGGCAGCTCGCGGCCGTCGCGGCGATCGCGCTGGCGATCTCGGCGTTCACCGAGCACCCGCTGGTCGTGCTGGCGTCGGTGCTCGGCGGGCTGATCGTGTTCGGCGTGCTGACCGCCATCCCGGCGCTGGACTGGATCCAGCCCTGGCTGCTCACCACCGGCTGGACGGCGGGGGCGGACGTGCTGCGCGACCCCCTGCCGACCGACGGTCTGGTGGAGAGCTCGCTGCGGGCGCTCTGCTACGTCGCCGTCGGCATGGGGCTGACCACCTACCGGATGCTGCGCCGCGACGCCTGACCCCGTGCGCGGATGTGGTCGCCCGGGCGACCACATCCGCGCACGACCACAATGGGCTCGTGGCCACCCTCCTGGACCCCGCGGCCATCGACGCCGCGCTCACCGAGCTGCCGGGATGGGCGGTCGACGGCGATGCGATCGTCCGCACCGCGCAGCTGCCCAGCTTCCCCGCCGCGATCGCCGTCGTGGACCGGGTCGCAGCCATCGCGGAGCAGCGCGACCACCACCCCGACATCGACATCCGCTGGCGCACCCTGACCTTCCGCTGCTCCACCCACTCGGCGGGCGGGGTCACCGAGCTGGACACCGACCTGGCCGCCGCCATCTCCGCCGAGATCACGGCCGCCTCGTGAGCGCCGGGCGCCGCGACCGGCGAGACTCCCCGTCATGAGCACGCTCGACCCGCGCCCCACCCTGTCCTCCCGGGCCCTCGGCCTCGCCGCGTTCGTCGTGGCCGCCGTCGTCGCCGCGACCACCGGCGTCCTCGCGGGAACGGGCGCGGCCGAGCGGTACGGCGACCTGGTGCAGCCCGCGTGGGCGCCGCCGCCGTCGCTGTTCGGGCCGGTCTGGTCGGTGCTCTACGCGCTGATCGCCGTGTCGGGCTGGCTGGTGTGGCGCCGCGCCGGCTGGAGCGGGGCTCGCCCGGCGCTGACCGTCTACGCCGTGCAGCTCGGGCTCAACGCCCTGTGGACGCCCCTGTTCTTCGGCGCCGGTCTGTTCGGCGTCGCGTTCGCGGAGATCGTGCTGCTCGCGGTGGCGATCGTCGCCACCATCGTGCTGTTCGCCCGGCACAGCCGCCTCGCCGCGGCGCTGCTCGTGCCCTACCTGGCCTGGGTGGGGTTCGCCGCGGCCCTCAACTTCGCGATCTGGATGCTCAACTGACGCCGTGAGCGGCACGCAGTGGTCGTCCGGTGGGGCGGGGACGACCGTGCTGCGCCGTTCACGGGAGGCGCGGACGAGCGCTCAGACGGCCGGCCGGGCCGGCGTGTCCAGCCACGCGGTGAACAGCTCGTCGAGCTGCTGCCCCGACACCTCCTCGGCGAGGGCGACGAACTCCGCCGTGCTCGCCGGCTGCGCCGCCCGGGCCGTCCACTGCGGCAGCAGGCGGGAGAACGCCTCGTCACCGATCGCCGTGCGCAGGGCGTGCACGGTCATCGCGCCGCGCACGTAGACGGCCTGGTCGAACAGGCCCTCCGGGCCGGGGTCGCCGATGCGCACCGTCCAGAACGGGTCGTCGGCCGGGCGCGCAGTCTCGGCGGCGAACCGCTCCTGCGCGGTGCCGCGGCCCTCGCGCTCGTCCCACAGCCACTCCGCGTACGTCGCGAAGCCCTCGTTGAGCCAGATGTCGCTCCAGCGGGCGAGCGGGCGGCTGTCGCCGAACCACTGGTGGGCCAGCTCGTGCACGACGACGGTCTCGCCGGAGACGGCGTCGGTGAAGAACGGCGGGCCGTAGATCGGGCGGGTCTGGTTCTCCAGCGCGAAGCCCATCTCCGGGACGTCGTCGACGATCCCGCCCGCCGCGGTGAACGGGTACGGCCCGAAGAGCCCGGCGAGGTGCTCGATCACCTCCGGCTGCCGCGCCAGCGCCGCCCGCGCGACGGGCAGCCCGTCGACGTCGGGGTCAACCGCGTCCCAGAAGCGGATCCCGCCCGCCTCGTAGGCGTCGACCGCGAAGTCGCCGATCCCCAGACCGGTGAGGTAGGACGCCATCGGCTCGGCGGCCCGCCACGTCCACGTCGTGCGCCCGCCCGCTGTCGTCGAACCCCCCAGCACGCCGTTCGCCACCGCGGTCAGGCCCTCCGGGACGGTGACCGCGATCGTGTACGTCGCGGGGTCCGACGGGTGGTCGTTCACCGGGAACCAGGTGGCGGCGACGTCGGGCTGGCCGACGACGAGCGCGCCGTCGTCGGTGTGGAAGAAGCCGGAGGTGCCGAGCGCGTCCTCGACCGGCTCAGGCACGCCCCCGTAGCGGACGACGGCGGTGAACTCCGCGCCGTCGGCGACCGGCGCCTCCGGGGTGACGACGAGCTCGTCGCCGTCGCGCTCGTGGCGGGCCGGTGCCCCGTCGACGGTGACGGACCCGACCTCGAGCCCGCGCAGGTCCAGGTTCAGCGCCGCCAGCGCCTGCGTGGCGCGGGCGCGGACGGTGGCGGTGCCGGTCAGGGTGTCGGTGGCCGGCTCGTAGTCGACCTCCAGCGCGTAGTCGGCCACGTCGTAGCCGCCGTTGCCGTCGAGCGGGAAGTAGGGGTCGCCCACGCCGGGCGCGCCCGGGCCCGGCCCCGTCCCGGGGGTCGGCGGTGGGGTCGCGGGGGCGGCGCAGGCGGCGAGCACCACCGCGAGGGCGAGCAGGGGTGCGCGGCGGCGGTGCACGGCCCGCCATCCTCCTCGGCCCGCCGCTCCCCGGCCAGGGCTACAGCCGCCGGATCTCCGCGTCGGTGCTCTCCTCGGCCGCGGTGGCGAACGCGAGCATGCGCCGCAGCTCGTCGGGGTCCCAGCCGGCGAGGTGCTCGCGGAGCCGGTCGGTCAGCGGGGTGTAGAGCTCGCCCACCCGCCGGCCCGCCTCGGGGACGGGCTCGACGAGGACGCGGCGACGGTCGTCGGGGTCCGGGGTGCGCCGCACGAGGCCGGCGGCCTCCAGCCGGTCGACCATGCGCGAGGCCGCCCCGCTGGTGAGGTTGACCCGTCGGCCCAGCTCGCCGGTGGTGCTCGGTCCGTGCCGGAACAGCACGTAGAGGCACTGCAGCGCCGTGTCGGTGACGCCCATCCGCGCGGCGACCAGGCCGTTGAACTGCACGACGGCCACGGTCCAGCCGGTCAGCGCGTCGACGACGTCCGTCACGAGCTCCTCGCGGTCCACGGCCCCTCCCCTTGACGACCGGATTCGTGCGCGACACAGTATCTGCGTGACGCAGCATCTTCCTCGAGCAGAGACCACTGTAGACGGCGATCCGTTCGCCGCCGCGCACCGCGGACTGGACGACCGGTGTCCCGTGCGCCCGGCCCTGCGGGCGCACGGACCGGTCGTGGTGGTGGAGGGGCCCGTGGGCGGCCCGGTCCGGGTCGTCACCGACGGCGACGCCGCCCGCTCGGTGTTCACCGACCCCCGCATCGGCAAGGACCCGGCCCTGGCCCCGGCCGGCTGGGACCCGCGGGCGGCCGGGCTCGAGCAGACGGCCGCCGAGCAGGCGTCGCTGACGACGCTGGACGGCCCCGCCCACGACCTCCTGCGCGCCGCGCACGCCCCGCTGCTGTCCGCGCGGCGCACGGCGGGGTTCGCCGACCGCGTCCGCGGCATCGCCCGCAACCTGCTGATGGCCGCGGCCGCCGCCCCGACCGTCGACCTCGTCGCCGACTTCACCACCCGCTACCCGGTCACGGTGCTGTGCGACGTGCTCGGCGTGCCGCTCGACCAGGTCGACCGCGCCGCGGGCGCGTGCCGGGGCATGCACAGCCCCGACCCGGGCGAGGCCGGCGCGGCGATGGGCACGTTCGCCGCGCTGGCCGCCGCGGCGCTGGAGGACGGCCGCGACGGTCTCGCCGCCGAGCTGCGCGACCGCCTCCCCGCCGGTACCCCCGCCTCCGACCTGCACTACTTCGTCTTCACGCTCCTGTTCGCCGGGCAGCTCACCACCGACCCCGCCGCCGGCTTCGTCCTCGCGCGGCAGCTGGACGGGCGCTGGGACGGCGCCGACGCCGACGGGTTCGTCCGCGACGTCCTGCGCGCCCACCCGCCCGCGCCGTTCAGCCTGTGGCGGTTCGCCCGCGAGGAGCTGGAGCTGGGCGGGACCACGGTCCCGGCCGGGGCGCCGCTGCTCGTCGACATCGAGGGCATCGCCGCGGCCGGCGGACCCGACCTGACCTTCGGCGCCGGCCCGCACTACTGCACCGGCGTGCACCTGGCCCGCCTGGAGCTGCGGATCCTCGCCGAGGTCGTCCGCGACGAGTTCCCCGACGCGCGGCTCGCCGTCCCGTTCGCCGAGCTGCGCGCGACGCGCCCGGCCGGGATCACCGGCGGCCGGCTCGACGCCCTGCCCGTCCGGCTGCGCGGCTGATCAGTCCCGTCAGGGCCGTTCGAGGCGCCCCTGGTGCGCCACCTCGACCACGGCCGGACGGCGTCCGTCGCGGTACCCGGAAGGGCACGCCCCGCTCGGTCCGGTGGTCGGCGGGGTGCGCCGGGCGAGGAGCGTGCGGCGCGATCACGAGGCGACCGCGGGACGGGTCAGAGCACCGCGGCGTCGGTCCACAGCCGGCCGTTGCGGCCGGTCAGCACGTCCAGCAGCGCGGTGGCCTGGCCGTCGGTGAGGCTCGCCGTGTAGTCCACCACCGCGCGGCCCCGCGCCTCCGCGAGCGGCACCCCCTGGCTGCGGGCGAGCTCGGCGAGGTCGTGCAGCCGCGGGGGCAGGCGGGGGGCGCCGTCGTCGGTGAGCCAGGCGACCAGCGCCTCCACGAGCGAGCGCAGCACCGTGGCCTGCCCGCGCTGGTAGGACGCCAGGTCGGCGCGCTGGAGCACGAACCGCTGGTGGACGTACTTGAGCACCGCCACCTCGTGCCACTGCGGCACGTCGAGCGCGCCGGGCCCGGCGCGCACCGGAGGGTCGGGGTCGACGACGACGCCGCCGGCCAACCGGGCCGTCCAGCGCGCGGAGAACTCGGCCACGGCGCGCTCGGCCGCCATCGAGCCGTCGAACGCCGCGGCCAGCAGCCCGTCGACCAGCTCGTCGCGGACGCGGTCGACGGCGGCGGCGAAGGCGTCGTCGTCGTAGATCCAGCCGTCCTTCTCGGCCAGCCGGCGCCGGAGCACCTCCAGCCCCGCACCGGGACCCGAGGTCGCGGGGCTGCGCCGCCACCCGGCCAGCTCGGCGGCCACCCCCGCCTGCTGGAGCACCCCGACGCGGTGGAAGTCCTCCAGGTCGTGGATGGCGTAGGCGATGTCGTCGGCGGTGTCCATCACGGCTGCCTCGACGGTCTGGCGCCACGGCCCGGTCCCCGGGAACGCGGCGCGGGCCGAGAGCAGGTCGTCGAGCTCGGTGCCGTAGCAGGAGAACTTGGCCGACCCGGCGTCCGGCTGGGCGGGCAGCGGCCCGCCACCGCGCGGGGGCCGCGCGGCCCGGCTGGGGTGCGGGTCGGGGTACCCGGTGCGCGTCCACGGGTACTTGAGGATCGCCGCCCGGACGGCGGCGGTGAGGTCGAGCCCGACCCCACCGGGGCCGTGGAGGTCGATCGTGGTGACGATGCGGAAGCTCTGCGCGTTGCCCTCGAACCCGTCGGGCAGGCCGAGCAGGTCGCGGGCGACCCGGTCGAGCACCTGCTCGCCCAGGTGCCCGAACGGCGGGTGCCCGAGGTCGTGCGCGAGCGCTGCGGCCTCGACGACGTCGGGGTCGCACAGGGCGGGACCGACCCGCTCGCCGACCGCGCGGGCCACCTGGGCCACCTGCAGCGAGTGCGTGAGCCGGTTGTGCACGAGCAGCCCGCTGCCGACCGGGCTGACGACCTGGGTCACGCCCGCCAGCCGCGCGAAGAACGGCGAGGCGACGATCCGGTCGCGGTCCACGCGGAACGGGCTGCGCGCGAGGCCCGCGCCGGACTCGCCCGGCCCGGAGCGCCGGGAGGCGCGGGCGGTCTGCGCGTCGATCACTCGGTCACGCTAGCGCCGCCGCCACCCGGGCGGACCCGGCGACGGTCGCGTCCGTCAGCGGGTCGTGCAGCGACTGCTCCGCGACCTCCGCACCGACGGCAGGTCGGGGACCCGACCGGCGTCCCCGATGCTCACGACCAGGACGCGCGTCCCGGTCCCGCGCAGCAGCGCCGTCGACGGCAGCGCCGCGGCCGGCGGACCCGCCCTCACCTCCGGCGCCGGCCCGCACTCCGGCAGGGACCACCGGTGGTCGGCTCGACTCCCCGCCCGTCCGGCCGCGCGGCCGGGGTCCAGCGCCGCGCGCGAGGGTCGGCTCGGAGCCCGTGGGGGGCGCGGACGGGCGGCGCCGGACGACCGGGAACGTCGGTGGCCGTCGCTACCGTCCCCCGCATGACCGTGCCGCAGGACCGTCCGCGCACTGCCCTGCCCGTCGTCCACGTCCAGCAGGGAGCGGTCGATCAGGCTCGCGCCGCAGTGGGCGGCGTCGCCGCCGGGCCCGACGCGGTGCGGTGAGCCGTGCCGTTCGAGGCGACCCTGGTGCGCTACCCCGGCCCCGCCGCCTGGGTCGTCGTACCCGTGCCCGAGGAGCGCGCCCCGCCCACCGCCGGGCCGTTCGGCCGCACCCCCGTGATCGCCACGGTCGACGGCACGACCTGGTCGACGAGCGCGTGGCGCGACCGCACGGGCGGCTGGATGCTGCCCGTCCCCGCCCGGATCCGGCGGGGGAAGGACGACGGGGACGTCGTCAGCGTGGAGGTGGTCGTGGACAGCCGTCGGGCGGGACGGTGACGCGGCCGCTCGACAGCGGTGCAGCGAGATGATCTCGGCCTGGACCGACGGCCACGGCGGCGGCAGGATCGGATCATCGTTCGCCGCCGCGCAGGAGGAGCACCCCCGATGCTGCTGCACGTCACCGCCGTCACGCGCACGGACATCGACATCCGTCCGCTGATCCCGGCCGAGCAGGAGGCGCTCCGCGCGCTGGAGGAGGCCGGTGTCGTGCGGGAGAGCTTCATCCGGACCGACCACGCGGGCGCCTACTTCATCGTCGAGGCGGAGTCGGTCGAGGCGGCGCAGCAGCACTTCGCCACCCTCCCCTTCGTCCAGGAGGGGATCATGACGACCGAGTACGCGGAGCTGATCCCGCCGTCCTAGCGGCTCCCGGTCGGCGCGCCGGCAGCGCCGGGTCGTACCGGTGGGAGTGCAGCGCGGTGCCGCCCGCTCGCGGCCGCTGTCCTCGACCGGTCAGCCGGCTCGGCGGCACCGTCACCGTGCAGGGTCGCTGCCGATCCGTCGCGCCCGTTCAGCGCACTGAGGAGGACGGCCGAGGGCCCTTCCACGGTCGGCCCGGACTCCCCCGAGGCCCAGTCGACGTCGGTGGCGGTGAACCGCAGTCCGCCGAGGACGCGCTCACCGACGGAGTGCCTGCCCCCGGTGATGTCGTCGAGGACGCGGACCGCGGCCCCGCTACCGCTCAGAGCGGGGAGGCCCAGCGGCTGGCGGACGTCCTGGGCGTGGATGACCAGGTGGCTCAGGGGGGCGAGCTCACCCGCGCCCGGCACGGCGAACCCGGCGGCGGTGGTGGTGCCGAGCGCGGCCGCCAGCCGGGGGCCGGTGCGGCGGTCGGCGCGGGCCTGATCCGGGTCGATTTGCACACGTGGTGCGCCGGACGCGGGCCACGATGGGCGTCGTGGGCGAACAGACGGCACGCATGCTGCGCAACGAGTGGTACCTCGACGAGCCAGATCTCCGGGAAGCTCGGCTCCGCTGCTGGCGGCTCCTCGACCGGTTCAACGCGACGGGGGCGGACGAGGACGAGGAGCGGCGCGTCCTCCTGGACCGGCTGGTCGCGGGACGCGGTGACGAGGCGGTCGTCATGCCCCGGTTCCAGTGCAGCTACGGATCGCAGATCACCCTCGGCGCCCGGAGCTTCGTCAACCACGACGGGCTGTTCATGGACGACGCCGCCATCCGCATCGGCGACGACGTCCGGATCGGCCCGCGCACGCAGCTCCTGACGGCCCTGCACCCCGTCGAGGACCACGACCGGCGCCGCGAGGGTTGGGAGCCGCCCGTTGCCGATCGCCATCGGCTCGAACGCTTGGCTGGGGGGCGGCGTGATCGTCTGCCCCGGGGTGACGATCGGGGAAGACGTCGTGATCGGCGCGGGCTCCGTGGTCACCCGCGACGTCCCGGCGCAGGTCCTCGCGGTCGGCAACCCGGCCCGCGTCGTCCGTGCGATCTGACCGTCGGCACCGGCGCTCGCGGAGCTGCTGACGAACGGCCCGGTCGTCCAGCCCCGCCAGCAGGAGGGAAGGGCCTGGATCAGACGTTGAACCGGAACTCCACGACGTCGCCGTCCTGCATCACGTACTCCTTGCCCTCCATCCGCACCTTCCCGGCGGCCTTGGCGGCGGCCATCGACCCGGCCGCGAGGAGGTCGTCGTAGGACACGATCTCGGCCTTGATGAAGCCCCGCTCGAAGTCGGTGTGGATCACGCCGGCGGCCTGGGGGGCGGTGGCGCCCTGCGGGATCGTCCAGGCGCGGGCCTCCTTCGGCCCGGCGGTGAGGTAGGTCTGCAGGCCCAGGGTGTGGAAACCGGCGCGGGCCAGGGAGTGCAGGCCCGGCTCGGGCTGGCCGATCGACTCCAGCAGCTCGCGGGCCGACTCCTCGTCCAGCTCGATCAGCTCGGACTCGACCTTCGCGTCGAGGAACACCGCGTCGGCCGGCGCGACGAGCTCGGTCAGCTCCTTGCGCTTCGCCTCGTCGTTCAGGACGCCCTCGTCGGCGTTGAAGACGTACAGGAACGGCTTGGTGGTGAGCAGCGTCAGCTCGCGCAGCGGGGCGCGGTCGACGCGGGCCTGGAACAGGGTGGTGCCACCGTTGAGGATCTCCACGGCGGCCTCGGCGGCCTCCAGCACGGGGCGGCGGTCCTTCTGCATCCGCGCCTCCTTGGTCAGGCGCGGGACGGCCTTCTCCAGCGTCTGCAGGTCGGCGAGGATCAGCTCCGTGGAGATCGTCTCGATGTCGGAGGCGGCGTCGATGCGGCCGTCGACGTGGATCACGTCGGGGTCGTCGAACACGCGCACGACCTGGCAGATCGCGTCGGACTCGCGGATGTTGGCCAGGAACTTGTTGCCCAGCCCCGCACCCTCGGACGCGCCCTTGACGATGCCGGCGATGTCGACGAAGGACACGACCGCGGGGACGATCTTCGCCGACGAGTGGATGCGGGCCAGCTCGGCCAGGCGCGGGTCGGGCAGGGGCACCACGCCGACGTTGGGCTCGATCGTCGCGAACGGGTAGTTCGCGGCGAGCACGTCGTTGCGGGTCAGGGCGTTGAACAGGGTGGACTTGCCGACGTTCGGGAGCCCGACGATCCCCAGGGTCAGTGACACGGGGGTCCAGGGTAGTCGCGCACCGCCGCCGGTCCCGACGGCCCCGCAGCGGCCGACCACGACCGGGTCGGCGGTGATCGTCGTCAGGTGCGCGCCCGGTCCCGACGCACGGACGACCACGATCACCACCGGCGCGCCGGCCGGTGCGCGCCGCCTCCCGGCGGGACTCGGCGGCCGCGTCCGATTCCCGCCAGTCCCGCCCCGCGGGACGTGGCATCGTCGGTCCCGTGCTGCTCGACCACGACCACTGCTACAACGCCCTGGCCTCCCGCGACGCGCGGTTCGACGGCCACTTCGTCGCCGTCGTGCGCACCACGGGGATCTACTGCCGCCCGTCTTGCCCGGCCATCACCCCGAAGCGCGGCAACGTCGACTTCGTCCCGACGACGGCGGCCGCCCAGCAGCGCGGGTTCCGGGCGTGCCGGCGCTGCCTGCCCGACGCCGTCCCCGGCTCGCCCGACTGGAACACCCGCGCCGACCTGGCCGCCCGTGCGATGCGGCTGATCGCCGACGGCCTCGTCGAGCGCGAGGGCGTCCCGGGGCTGGCCGGGCGGCTGGGCTACTCCGAGCGCCACCTCACCCGCGTGCTCACCGCCGAGCTGGGCGCGGGGCCGCTCGCGCTGGCCCGGGCGCACCGCGCGCACACGGCGCGCCTGCTCGTCGAGACGACGCCGCTGGGCATGGCCGACGTGGCGTTCGCGGCCGGGTTCGCGAGCGTGCGGCAGTTCAACGACACCGTCCGCACCGTCTACGGGGTGCCCCCGACGGCCCTGCGCACCGAGGCCGCGCGCCGCCGCGGGCGGGGCGGCGCCGGACCGGCCGCGGCGGGCGCGCTCGTGCTGCGCCTGCCCCACCGCACGCCGTTCGACGCCGCCGGCCTGCTCGCCCACCTCGCGGCCCGCGCGCTCGACGGCGTCGAGCGCGGGGACGCCGCGGGGTACGCCCGCACGCTGGTGCTGCCGCACGGGCCGGCGACCGCGGCGCTGGAACCGCAGCCGGGGCACGTCCGCGCGACGCTGCGGCTCACCGACCCGCGCGACCTCGGCCCGGCCGTGGCCCGGTTGCGCCGGCTGCTCGATCTCGACGCCGACCCCGTCGCCGTCGACGCCGTGCTGGGCGCCGACCCGGGGCTCGCGCCGCAGGTCGCGGCCAACCCGGGGATCCGGGTGCCGGGCACGGTCGACGGGTTCGAGACGGCCGTGCGCGCGGTGCTGGGGCAGCAGGTGTCGCTGGCCGCGGGCGTGACGGCGACGGCCCGGCTGGCGGCCGCGCTGGGGGAACGGCTGCCCGCGGACCTGGCCGGCGACGGGCCCGACCGGCTGTTCCCGACCGCCCGGGCTGTCGCCGAGCGGGGCGCGGAGGTGCTCACCGGGCCCGCGCGGCGCACGGCGACCGTGCTGGGGCTGGCCGCGGCCGTCGCCGACGGGTCGCTCGCCCTCGACCCCGGCCGCGACCCGGCCGACCTGCGCACCGCGCTGCTGGCCCGGCCGGGCGTCGGCCCGTGGACGGCGGGCTACGTGGCCCTGCGCGTCACCGGCGACCCGGACGAGCTGCTCGCCACCGACCTGGCCGTGCGCCGCGGCGCCGCCGCCCTCGGACTGCCGTCCGACGTCGACGGCCTCACCGCCCGCAGCCGGCCCTGGAGACCCTGGCGGTCCTACGCCGCCGCCCACCTGTGGAGGAATGCATGACCCACCGCACCTACGCGACCCCGTTCGGCCCGTTCACCGCGCTCGTCGACGACGACGGCGCCGTGCTCGCCTCCGGCTGGACCGCCGAGCTCGACGAGCTGCTCCCGCAGGTCCACCCGACCCTGCGGCCCGCGTCGTCGGAGGAGGGCGACCTCGGCCCGGTCGGCGAGGCCGTGCTGGCCTACCACGACGGCGACCTGTCCGCGATCGACGGCGTGCCCGTCCGGCAGCGGTCGGGGGCGTTCCTGGAGCACGCCTGGGACGTGCTGCGGACCGTGCCGGCGGGCGCGCCCGTGACGTACACCGAGTACGCGGCGAAGTCGGGCCGTCCCGCCGCCGTCCGCGCGGCCGCGTCGGCCTGCGCCCGCAACGCCGCGGCCCTGTTCGTGCCGTGCCACCGGGTGCTCCGCACCGACGGGACGCTCGGCGGGTTCCGGTGGGGCGTGACGGTGAAGCGGCAGCTGCTGGAGCACGAGCTGGCCGGCTGAGGCCCCGCTGCCGCCGCAACGGCTGTGCGGACGCTCCGCACACCCGTTCTGCTCCCGACACAGCCGTTGCAACGGCTGCGCGGGGGGCACAACGGGTGCGCGAGCCGCGGCACAGCTGTTGCGGCCGGCCCCCCGGGCCCCGGGTCGCACGCGCGTTCGACCGCTCGCCGATCGGGTCCGCCCGCTCGGTGACGGCCCGGCGCGTCCCGCCCCTCGGTGCCCGGGACGCCGTGCACCCTCGTTCCCATGGACGCCGCCGCGCTGCTGATCGGCCTGCTCGTCGGGCTCGCCCTGGGGGCGGCCGGGGCGTGGGTGCTGCAGGCGAGCCGGGCGCGGGTGCGGGCGGCGGAGGCGGGCCGGGCGGCGGCCGACGCGTCGGCGATGGCCCGGGCGGACGCCGCCGCGCTGCGCGCCGAGCGCGCCGGCCTGGTGGCCCGCATCGACGACCTGGGCGCCCAGGTCCGCGAGGCGCAGTCCCGGGCCGGCCGCGCGGAGGCGGACGCGGCCGGGGCGCAGGCGGCGCTGGCCGCCGAGCGCGACGCCGCGGTGCAGCGCGAGGAGCTGCTGACCCGCCGCGACGAGGAGCTGGCGCAGGCGTTCCGCGCCCTGTCCGCCGACGCGCTGGCCCGCAACAACGAGCAGTTCGTCGCGCTGGCCGAGAGCCGGATCAAGGAGGCCACGGCCGCGCTGCACGCGAAGGCCGACGGCGACGCGGCCGCCAGCACGCAGGCGATCGGGCGCCTGCTCGACCCCGTGTCGGCCACGCTGGACCGGGTCCAGGGCCAGCTGCGGGAGGTCGAGCGCGAGCGGGAGTCGGCGTACGCGGGGCTGCGCGAGCAGGTCAGCGCCATGCAGGTGAGCTCGGAGAAGCTGCAGGACGAGACGAAGCAGCTGGTCAACGCCCTGCGCGCCCCGCAGGTCCGCGGGCGCTGGGGCGAGCTGCAGCTGGAGCGGGTCGTGCAGCTCGCCGGCATGGTGGAGCACTGCGACTTCTCCACCCAGGTGACGGCGCAGGGCGACGACGGCGGCGTGCGCCCCGACCTGGTGGTGCACCTGGCCGGGGACAAGCACGTGGTCGTCGACGCGAAGGTGCCGTTCGCGGCCTACCTGCAGGCCGTGGAGAGCCGGGACGCGGCCGTGCACCGGGAACGCCTGGCCGCCCACGCGCGGCAGCTGCGCCAGCACGTCGACGCGCTGGCGGCCAAGAGCTACTGGGCGGCGTTCGAGCCGTCCCCGGAGTTCGTCGTGCTGTTCGTGCCCGGCGACCCGTTCCTGGAGGCGGCGCTGCAGGCCGACCCGGCCCTGATGGAGCACGCGTTCACCCACAACGTCGTCATCGCCACGCCGACCACGCTCATCGCGCTGCTGCGCACCGTCGCCTACACGTGGCGGCAGGAGGCGCTGGCCCGCAACGCCGCGCAGGTGCACCGGCTCGGCCGGGAGCTGCACGGCCGGCTGGCCACGATGGGGACCCACGTCGCGAAGCTCGGCCGCAGCCTGGAGGCCGCTGTGGGCAGCTACAACCAGACGGTGTCCTCGCTGGAGGCGCGCGTGCTGGTCACGGCGCGCAAGCTCACCGACCTCGAGGTCGCCGACGACGAGCTGGCGCAGCCCGCGCAGGTCGACCGCGCGCCGCGCACCCTGTCGGCGCCCGAGCTGGTCGCCTCCGCGGCCGACGCGCTGGTGGCCCTGCACGAGCGCGACCGGTCGATCGGGGAGGACCGGGCTAGCGTGGGCGGATGAGCCCGTCCGACGACGCCGACCGCCCCGGGCCCGCGCGCAGCCGCCGCCCCGCCGGCCCGGACGGGCGCGGTCCCACCGACCCGGAGGGCGCCGCGCGCCGGCGCGGCCGCCTCGGGCGCACCCTCGCCGCGAACGGGTGGGAGCGGGCCCCGTCCGGCGACCCCGCGCCGCGCGGCGGGCGCCCCGGTGCCGCCCCGGACCGGCGCGCGGACCGGCGCCCCGGCCGGGAGGGCGCGCGCCCCGTCGGCCCCGGGCCGGTCGAGCGCGGCGGGGCCGGGCGGTGGCCGGTGCCGGAGCGGTCGGTGCTCGCGACCGTGCTCGGCGTCCCCCCGCTGTTCGCCGTCGGGGGCGCGGCCGCGCTCACCGTGCTGGGCGTGTTCCTGGACCTGCTGCGCACCGGCCGGCTCGGCACGGTGTTCACGGTCTGCTACGTCGGCGGCTGCGTCCTGGCCGTGGCCTGGGTGCGCCGCCGGTCGCTGTTCGGGCCGATGGTGCAGCCGCCCCTGCTGCCGGCCGCCGCGGTGCCGCTGGTCGTGCTGCTCGCGGGCTCGCCGCGGCCGGACACCGGCGCGTCGGAGCGGCTGCTCACCATCGGGGCCCCGCTGGTCAACAGCTTCCCGACGATGGCCTGGACCACCGCCGCCGCGGTCGCCCTGGGCACCGCGCGGCTGCTCGTCCAGCGGACGTCGGCGCAGCGGGCGCCGGCCGGCCCCGAGCCGGTCGGTGCGGAACCGGTCAGCGCGCCGCGCGGGCCGGACGCAGCTCCCGGGGCAGGGAGAAGACCAGCGTCTCCTGAGCCGTCGTGACCTCCTCGACGTCGGCGTAGCCGCGCTCGGCGAGGTGGTCGAGCACGCCCCGCACCAGCACCTCCGGCACGGACGCGCCGCTGGTCAGGCCGACGGTCTCGACGCCGTCGAGCCACGCCTCGTCGATCTCCCGGGAGTAGTCGATGAGGTGCGCGGCGCCGGCGCCGGCCTGCAGCGCGACCTCCACGAGCCGCACGGAGTTCGACGAGTTCCGCGACCCGACCACGAGCACCAGGTCGCACCGCGCCGCCATCGCCTTGACCGCCACCTGGCGGTTCTGCGTGGCGTAGCAGATGTCGTCGGACGGCGGGTCCTGCAGCGTGGGGAACCGCTCGCGCAGCGCGCGCACCGTCTCCATCGTCTCGTCGACGCTGAGCGTGGTCTGGGAGAGCCAGACGACCTTCTCCGGGTCGCGCACGGTGACCCCGGCGACGTCGGCGGGGGACTCCACGAGCTGGATGCGCTGCGGCGCCTCGCCCGTGGTGCCCTCGACCTCCTCGTGGCCGCGGTGGCCGACCAGCAGGATGTCGTAGTCCTCGCGGTCGAACCGCTTCGCCTCGTTGTGGACCTTCGTCACCAGCGGGCACGTCGCGTCGATCGTGCGCAGGTTCCGCTCCTGCGCCTCGGCGTGCACGCTCGGCGCGACGCCGTGGGCGGAGAACACCACGAGCGAGCCCGGCGGCACCTCGTCGGTCTCGTCGACGAACACCGCGCCGCGCTCGGACAGCGTCTCGACGACGTGGCGGTTGTGCACGATCTGCTTGCGCACGTAGACGGGGGCGCCGTGCTGCTCCAGCGCGCGCTCCACGGCCTCGACGGCGCGGTCGACACCCGCGCAGTAGCCGCGCGGCTTGGCGAGCAGGACACGCTTGACGGACATGCCCCCAGCCTACGGACGCCTCCGCCCCGGGGCTCCCGGCGGTGGGACACCCCACCCCGGCTGCCCACCCGCGCCCGACGGGGGAGGATGGAGCCATGACCCCGCTTCCGCTGCCGGTGCGCCTGGCCGCCGGTCTCGTCGCCACCGCCGTGGAGCAGGTCCGCGACCTGCCCAAGCACGTGATCGAGTTCCCCGTCACCGCCGTGAGCCAGGCCCTGCAGGTGTCCATGCGGGTGCAGCAGCGCGTCACCGAGCTGGCCATCAAGGGCGACCGCGCGCTCGGCGCGCTGCGGCCCGTCGAGGAGCAGCCGAGCTGGGCCACGTTCGACGAGGACCTGCCGACGAACGGGCACCCCGCCGCCGGCGCGGTCAGCACCGTCACCGAGCTGCGCCCCGCCCCGCGGCCGCCCCGGCGCACCCCGGCCGAGCCGAGCGCCCCGGTCGCACCGTCGGCGCCGGTCGAGCCGGACCGCCCGGTCGAGCAGAGCGCCCCGGTCGAGCAGGACGGCCCGGCCGAGCAGCAGGGCCCGGCCGAGCCGTCGGCGCCGGTCGAGGCGGCCGCGGAGGCGCCCGCGCAGCCGGCCTCCGGGAACCCGGCGCGGGCCGTGGAGCTCATCGCCTCGGCCCCGGTCGACCAGCCCGCCGCCGAGCCGACGGCCGGCCCCGGCGCGCTGCCCGGCTACGCGACGATGTCGATCGCGCAGCTGCGCGGGAAGCTGCGCTCGCTGTCGCCGGACGAGCTGCGGGCCCTGCTCGCCTGGGAGCGCACGCACGACGACCGGCCCGCCTACGTCACGATGCTGTCCAACCGGATCGCCACGGTCTCCGAGGGGTGACGACCACGCCGGAGCAGCCGTGGCCGGTGCGCACGGTGGCCCGCAAGATCGCCGAGTGGGTGGACCGGCTCGGCGCGGTGTGGGTGGAGGGCCAGCTCGCCCAGGTGACGGCGCGGGCGGGCACCGGCACGGCGTTCCTGGTGCTGCGCGACCCGGCCGCGGACGTGTCGCTGCAGCTCACCGCCCCGATCGGGCTGGTGCGCGGCAGCGGGGGCACGGTCGTCGAGGGCAACCGCGTGGTCGTGCACGGCCGGCCCTCGTTCTTCCTCGGCCGCGGGACGCTGAGCCTGCGCGTCGACGAGATCCGCGCGGTCGGCGTCGGGGAGCTGCTCGCCCGCATCGAGCGGCTGCGCGCGCTGCTGGCCGCCGAGGGGCTGTTCGACGCGGCCCGCAAGCGCCGGCCGCCGTTCCTGCCCGGCTGCATCGGGCTGGTGACGGGCCGGGCGTCGGCGGCCGAGCACGACGTCGTCAGCAACGCCCAGGCCCGCTGGCCGGCCGCCCGCTTCCGGATCGAGCACGTCGCGACGCAGGGCGCGCTGGCCGTGCCCCAGATCGTCGACGCCCTGGGCGCGCTGGACCGCGACCGGGAGGTCGACGTCATCGTGCTCGCCCGCGGCGGCGGCAGCGTGGAGGACCTGCTGCCGTTCTCCGACGAGACGCTGTGCCGCGCCGTCGCCGCCTGCCGCACGCCCGTCGTCTCGGCGATCGGGCACGAGCCGGACACCCCGCTCGTCGACCACGTCGCCGACGTCCGCTGCTCCACCCCCACCGAGGCCGGGCGCCGGCTCGTGCCCGACCTCGCCGAGGAGACCGCGCGCCTCGACGGCCTGCGCGGCCGCGCGGCCCGCGCGCTCTCCGGCTGGGTCGACCGCGAGGAGCGGCTGCTGGCGGCGCTGCGGGCGCGCCCGGTGCTGGCCGACCCGCGCAGCGGGCTGGAGCACCGCGACGCGGAGGTGCTGCGGCTGCGCGACACCGCCGCGGCCGCGACCGTCCGCGGCCTGGACCGGCGGGCCACCGAGCTGGAGCACCTGGCCGCCCGGCTCGCCGCGCTCGGCCCGGCGGCGACGCTGGCCCGCGGGTACGCGATCGTGCAGCGGGTCGACGGCGACGCGCGGCCCGTCCTGCGCTCGGTGGGCGAGGTGGCTCCGGGCGACGCCCTGCGGATCCGGGTGGGCGACGGGGCGGTCGGGGCGATCGCGGACGGCGCGGCCCCGGCCCCGGCTGCGGGGACGAGGACGAGGACGAGGACGGCGACGGCGAGGACGGGCGATGGCTGACAGGCGGGCGGGAGCACCGGCGGACGTGCAGGACCTGGGCTACGAGCAGGCCCGCGACGAGCTGGTGGAGGTCGTGCGCGCGCTGGAGGCCGGCGGGCTGTCGCTGGACGACTCCGTGGCGCTGTGGGAGCGCGGCGAGGCGCTGGCGCGACGCTGCGAGGAGCAGCTGGCCGGGGCCCGCGAGCGCGTGCAGCGCACCCTCGACGCGCGCGGTTGATCGCACCCGGATGCGCGGTGCCGCCCCCACCGGGGCCACCGCGCCCGGCCGATCACGATCACCGCGGGGCGACCGGCCCCTCCGCCACCGCGGTGGCGAGCGCCCGGAAGTCCGGCTCGCCGGCGCTGCCGGTGATGAGCAGGCGCACCCCGTCGAGCTCGCCGATCCAGATCGGCTCGTCGCCCTCCGCGCCGTAGACGACGAACGACACCCCGGAGACGTCCGCGGTGCCCCGGGCCGGGACCGGCTGCCCACCGGTCTCGCTCGCGAGCAGGGCCTCCTCGGAGCCGTCGCTCTGCAGCAGCCGCAGGTAGCGGCCCTCCGGGGTGAGGTAGCCGACCCGCAGGGCCCGGCCGGTCGCCGCGGCGGCGGGGTCGAGCAGGTCCTGGTCGACGGAGTTGGAGCGCCACCCGGCGGGCACGGCGGGCACCCGGACCGCGTAGGGGACGGTGGGGGCGAGCCGGGTGATCTCGGCGGGGGCGTCGACGACCGGACCGGCCGAGCTGTCGACCGTCGGCCCGCCCGGGGAGAACGAGCAGCTCCCGCTCACCCCTGCGATCACGAAGACGATCAGCAGCAGCACGCCGATCGCCCCGAGCATCTCGCGCATCCCCAGCGCGGAGCGGGGCGGCTTGCGGAGCGGCGGCACGGCCCGCTCCCGGGGATCCGGACCCTGGGACATGAGACCCATCATCCCCGCTGGCCGCGGTACCGGCCGGTCCGGGAGGATCGGGCGATCCCCACGACCCGAGCCGGAGGCCACCCATGACCGCTCCCGCACCGCGCCGCCGCGAGGCACCCGACCGCAACCTCGCGATGGAGCTGGTGCGGGTGACCGAGGCGGCGGCCATGGCCGCGGGTCGCTGGGTCGGGCGCGGGGACAAGAACGGCGGCGACGGCGCGGCGGTGGACGCCATGCGCCAGCTCATCGGCACCGTGTCGATGCGCGGGGTCGTGGTGATCGGCGAGGGCGAGAAGGACGAGGCGCCCATGCTGTTCAACGGCGAGGAGGTGGGCAACGGCGAGGGCCCCTCGTGCGACGTGGCCGTCGACCCGATCGACGGGACGACGCTCATGGCCAAGGGCATGCCCAATTCCGTGGCGGTGCTCGCCGTGGCCGAGCGGGGCGCGATGTTCGACCCGTCGGCCGTGTTCTACATGGAGAAGCTGGCCGTCGGGCCCGAGGCCGCCGACGTCATCGACCTCACCGCGCCGGTGGCGGAGAACATCCGCCGGGTCGCGGCGGCCAAGCACCTCGACGTCTCCGACGTCACCGTGTGCGTGCTCGACCGGCCCCGCCACGACGAGCTGGTCGCGCAGATCCGGCGCACCGGGGCGCGCATCCACTTCCTCACCGACGGCGACGTGGCCGGCGCGATCTCCGCGGCCCGCCCGAACACCGGCGTCGACCTGCTCTACGGCATCGGCGGCACGCCCGAGGGGATCATCACCGCGGCCGCGATGAAGTGCATGGGCGGGGCGATGCAGGGCCGGCTGTGGCCGCGCGACGACGACGAGCGCGCGAGGGCCGTCGCCGCCGGGCACGACCTGGACCGCGTCCTCACCGCCGACGAGCTCGTGCGCAGCGACAACGTGTTCTTCTGCGCCACCGGCATCACCGACGGCGACCTGCTGCGCGGGGTGCACTACCACCGCGGCGGGTGCACCACGCAGTCGATCGTGATGCGGTCCAAGTCGGGCACCGTCCGCATGATCGACGGCTACCACCGGCTCACGAAGCTGCGCGAGTACTCCTCGGTGGACTTCGACCTGTCCGACGAGCAGCTCGCGGCCCTCGACCCCACCCCGCCCCTGCCCTGACCCCGGCCGGGTCGCGGAGGTGGGGCCGGACGCGGACCCCCGGCCCCACCCCCGCGTTCCCGGAGCGCGCCGCCGGGCCCCCTCCCGCCCAGCGCCGCGCCGCGGTGCCGGCGCGCTGCGGCGGGCCGTCCGGGCAGCGCACCCACCGAGGAGCCTCGTCCACCGGGCGGGGGCGCGGGCACGGGGAGAACTGCGTACTGGACGGCGCGGCGCCGGGCGGGATCAGGTCGGGGGCAGCAGCCCGGCCCGCTGGGCGCGGACCACGGCCGTGAGGCGGTCGCGGGCGCCGAGCTTGCGGTAGATCCGCTCGAGGTGCTTGTGCACGGTCCGCTCGCCGACGGCGAGGTGGCGGGCGATCGACGCCGCGGTGCGCCCGTCGGCGAGCAGGTGCAGCACCGCGAGCTCGCGCGGGGTGAGGTGGACCTCGGCGCACGCCGCCCGGACCACCGGCGTGAGGACCGGCGCGACCGCGGCGTGCCGGTCGAGCTGGACGAGCAACCGCTGCAGCGTCGCGGTCCGCGCCAGCTCCTGGGGGGTGAACGGGTCCTCGCGGCCGAGCACGAACGCCCGGTGGGAGTCGGGCGCCATCTGCACCGGGAGCGCGAGCTGGGCGGGGGTGCCCCAGGGAGCCGCCAGCTCGTGCCAGGCGGCGCGCACCCGGCGGTCGGCGAAGCGTTCGGGCACGTCGCGCACCTGCGCCGGGCCGCGGGCGCCGGAGCCGATGTAGAAGCGCAGCAGCGGGTGCGCGGACGGGGAGTGGCGGGCGCTCCACCGGTCGATCTCGGTGCGGTGGCCGTCGAACTGCTCGGTGTCCGGCCACAGCCGCTGCAGGGGCGGTCCGCCGCCGGTGCGGTGGCTGTAGGCGACGCCGCGCGCGGCGAACGTGCGCGCCAGCAGCTCGGCCACGCGCTGGTCGGGAGGGCGGGGGTCGAGCCCCGCCAGGAGGTCCGCGGTCAGGTCGAGCCACTCGTCGCCCACGGTCGTGCGCACACCGGTCGGTCGGACGCGATCACCCGATCGTTACCCCTGCGGACGGGCGGCCCCGGCCGGCTCTTGATCCCCGGTCCGATCGGGCGGATGATCGTGGACCCACGACGCCCGGCGGCCGGCCGGTCGCGGTCGGTCACCGAGGAGCCCGCATGCGCGCACGGGGGATCATGTCGGCCCTGGCGGTCCTGGCCGTGCTCGGGTCGGCGCAGTTCGGCGCCGCGGTCCCGGCCCCGGCCGCCGCCGTGCCGGCGGTGGCCGCCGCGGCCGCCGCGGCGCCCCTGCCGGCCGCGGCCCCGGTGGCCCTGCCGGCCGCGGCCCCGCGCCGGGTCGCGGGCACGCCGTGCGCGAGCACGGCGCGGGCGTGCGTCGAGCTGTCGAGCAACCGGGCCTGGCTGATCCGCGGCGGGGCCGTGTCGTACGGGCCGGTGCCGATCTCCCACGGCCGGAAGGGCCACCGCACCCCGCCGGGCACGTTCCGGGTCAGCTTCCGCAGCATCGACCACGTGAGCTCGATCTACGGCTCGCCGATGCCGTACTCGGTGTTCTTCAACGGCGGCATCGCCTTCCACCAGGGCGACATCCGGAGCGGCTCGGCGGGCTGCATCCGCATGCAGCGCTCCGCCGCGCGGGAGTTCTACAGCTCCCTGCGCCGCGGCGACGTGGTGCAGGTGGTGCGCTGACCCGCGGTCAGCCGCCCGGAGCGATGTTGACGTTGCGGTGGAACACGTTGTGCGGGTCGTACCGCGCCTTCACCGCGGCCAGCCGGGCGTACTTCGCCCCGTAGACCTCGCGGACGCGGTCGTGCTCGTCGGGGGCCACGCCGCCGTTCACGTAGGCGCCGCCGCGCTCGAACGGCTGCAGGGCCGACCACAGCGCCCGGGTCCAGTCCCGCTCCGGGCCGAGGGAGTCGGGCGTCGGCGCCATCCCGATGAGGAAGCACATCCAGCGCGGGGTGCGGGTGCCGCCGAAGGCCGTGTCCGCGTCGGGCACGGCGCAGTAGGCGCGGTCCAGCGGCATGAGGATGACCGTCGACTGCGGTGAGCGCTTGCGCGCCACGTGCTCGGCCAGCACGGCGACGACGTCGTCGTCCAGGTCGGGGACGTAGCTGCCCTTCTCGTAGGCGGCGGAGCCGAAGGCGTTGGGCTCGTCGATCAGCTGCTGCAGCGCGACGTAGGGCAGCGGCGTGACCAGCTCGAACGCCGGCGGCAGGGTCTCCCGCAGGCGCTGCACCAGACCGGCGTGGCCCGGCGCGCCGTCGAAGCCGGCGAGCAGGACCGCGTAGCCGGACGCGCCGTGGAGGTGCTCGGGGACGAAGGGCGCCGGCGGGGCGTTGACCGCCGCGACCAGCAGGTTGACGTCGTCCGGCAGGTCGCGGTGCACGGTGCGGGCCAGCCGCAGCACCTCGGCGCCCTGCGCGGCCGGCCAGAAGAGCATCGCGAACGCGACCACCGGGTCGAGCGGGTGGGCGCAGAACACGAACTCCGTGACGACCCCGAAGTTGCCGCCCCCGCCGCGGACGGCCCAGAACAGGTCGGGGTGGTGCTCGGCGTCGGCGCGCAGGACCGCGCCGTCGGCCGTGACGATCTCGACGCCGAGCAGGTTGTCGATCGCCAGCCCGAACCTCGGCGTCAGCCACCCCATGCCGCCGCCGAGGGTGAGCCCGCCGACGCCGGTGTGGCTGACCGTGCCGCCGACCGTGGCCAGGCCGTGCACCGCGGTGGCCGCGTCCACCTGGGCCAGGGTCGCTCCCCCGCCCACCCGCACGACGGCGGCCTCCGGGTCGACCAGCACGGCGTCCAGCCCGCTGAGGTCGATCATGAGGGCGTCGTCGGCGACGCAGTTGCCCGCCGCGCTGTGCGCACCGCCGCGGACGGTGACCTCCCAGCCCGCGGCGCGGGCGGCGGTGAGCGCGGCGCTGACGTCCGCGGCGCTCGTGCACCGCGCGACGGCCAGGGGGCGCCGGTCGATGTCGGCGTTCCACACCGTCCGCGCCCCGTCGTAGCGCGGGTCGTCGGGACCGATCACGGGTCCGGCGAGGGCGTGCCGCAGCACGGCCAGGTCATCGCTCACGGTCCGGGTCGTGGCGGCGACGCTAGGACGGACGCGCTGGTCAGCGGGATACGCAGACCTGCGTACCGGGGTCCGCGCCGCGCGGCCCCGGGGCCGGCGGAGCGAGCAGGCCCGCGTCCCGCGCCCGGAGCACGGCCGACACCCGGTCGCTCACCCCGAGCCGGGCGTAGAGGTGCTCGAGGTGCTTGTGCACCGTGCGCTCGCTGATGCCCAGGCGCCGCCCGATCGCCGCGGAGGTGAGGCCGGCGGCGAGCAGGCCGAGGACGGCGAGCTGGCGGGCCGACAGCCGCAGGTCCGCGGCGACGGCGGGGTCGGGGCGGAGTGCGGCCGTCGCGCGGACGTGCCGGTGCAGCCCGACGAGCAGGTGCCGCAGCCGCGCGGCCAGCGCCAGCTCGGCGGGGGTGAACACCGCGGACCGCCCGACGACGAACGCGGTGCTGCCGTCCAGCGGCATCGACACCTGCTCCGCGCAGCCCCAGGGCCGGGCGGTCTCGTACCAGGCCGCGCGCACCGGCCCGGGCACGAACCGGTCCGGGACGTCGGCGACCTGCACGACGTCGGCCCACCCGGTGACCCGGTACTGCAGGAGGACGGGATGGAGGTGGCGGAGCCCCCGAGCGGCCGAGGCCTCCATCTCGGGGCGGTGGCCGTTGTACTGCTCGTCGAGCGGGTACAGCGCGCCGCTCAGCACGCCACCCGGGCCGGACACCGACCAGGCGGTGCCCGTGCCCTGGAGCGCGTCGGTCAGCCGCAGCGCGATCGTCTCGACCGGCAGCTCGACCAGCGGCCCCGCGAGCAGGTCACCGACCAGGTCCAGCCACTCCCCCTCCACGGACACGGCCACCACCCCCAGCGGGGAGGTCGGCCCGGCGACCCGCGGGCGTTATCGCCGGCCGACCAGGACCACCCGCGCGGAGCACCCGTCACCCGGCTGCGCGCGGGGGCCTCCGCCGAGCGGGGACGGGTCAGGGGCGGCCGCCCCGGTGACCGCGGACGGCACGACGCTCCCGTCCGGGACGAGCAGGCCGAGCAGGCCCGGGCGGTGCCACTCCTGCACCAGCCGCCCGCCCTCCCACTGCAGCGCGACGACGTCGCCGACGACGAGGCGGCGGTAGTCGGGCGGCTCCGTCCCGCGGGGCGCCGACCGCACGGCGCGCCACACCACCGCGAGCACCGTCGTGCTCCCCCGGGTCCCCACGTCCAGGACCTCGCCGTCGAGGTCGGGGTAGCCGGCGCGCAGCGCTCCCCACGCGGACACGACGCCGTCCGGACCGTCCAGGCCCCGGCCGGTCGCCTCGCGGTACCGCAGGACCGGCGCGGCCAGCCCCCGGTACCGGTCGCCGTCGCCGTCCGCCCAGCAGCGGACCACCTCCCGGGCCGCGGCCTCCGCCGTGCGCTCCATCCCGTCCCTCCCGTCGCCGCGGGCGAGCATCCCCGGCCCGGAGCCCGGGCGGCAGGGTCGGGAACTGCGTACTGCGTGACACGCGCCGCGCCGGGCGCCCGGCCCGGCGGCCGGGGTGGCAGGGTTGGCGCGGTGTCCGACTTCTCCGGGGTGAGCATGAACGACGAGTTCCGCATCGAGCGCGACACGATGGGCGAGGTCCGGGTGCCCGCCGACGCGCTGTGGCGCGCGCAGACCCAGCGCGCGGTGGAGAACTTCCCGATCTCCGGCCGAGGGCTGGAGCGCGCGCAGATCCGGGCGCTGGGGCTGGTCAAGGCCGCGGCCGCGCGCGTCAACAAGCAGCTGGGCGTCCTGGACGCGGAGCGGGCCGACGCCATCGCGGCGGCGGCCGACGAGGTGGCGGCCGGTGAGCACGACGACCAGTTCCCGGTCGACGTGTTCCAGACCGGCTCGGGCACCAGCTCCAACATGAACGCCAACGAGGTCATCGCCTCGCTCGCGGCCCGCGCCGGGGTGGAGGTGCACCCCAACGACCACGTCAACGCCTCGCAGTCGTCCAACGACGTCTTCCCGACGACCATCCACGTGGCGGCGGTCGAGGCGCTGGGCGGCGACGTCGTGCCCGCGCTGGAGCACCTGGAGGGCGCCCTGCGCCGCCGGGCGGAGGAGTGGGCGGAGGTCGTGACGGCCGGGCGCACCCACCTCATGGACGCGGTGCCGATCACGCTCGGGCAGGAGGCCGGCGGCTGGGCGACGCAGGTGGCGAACGGCGCCGACGCCGTCCGCCGGGTGCTGCCCCGCGTCGGGCAGGTGCCCATCGGCGGCACGGCCGTCGGCACCGGGCTCAACGCGCCCGAGGGCTTCGGCGCGCGGGTCGTGGAGGAGCTGCGCGCGGCGGGCGTCCCGGACCTCGCGGAGGCGCCCGACCACATGGAGGCCCAGAGCTCCCGCGACGGCCTGGTCGAGGCCTCCGCCGCCCTGCGCACGGCCGCGGTCGCCCTGTTCAAGGTGGCCAACGACATCCGGTGGCTCGGCTCGGGCCCTCGCACCGGGCTGGCCGAGCTGGCGCTGCCCGACCTGCAGCCGGGCAGCTCGATCATGCCCGGCAAGGTCAACCCGGTGATCTGCGAGGCCGCGATGATGGTGGCCGCGCAGGTGCTCGGCAACGACGCCACCGTCGCGTTCTCCGGCACGCAGGGCAACCTGCAGCTCAACGTCATGATGCCGGTGATGGCCCGCAACGTCCTGGAGTCGGCGCGGCTGCTGGCGAACGCGTCGCGGCTGCTCGCGGACAAGGTCGTCGACGGCATGGAGCCCGACGTCGAGCGCACCCGCGAGCTGGCCGAGTCCAGCCCGTCGATCGTCACCCCGCTCAACCGCCACCTCGGCTACGAGGAGGCGGCGTCGATCGCGAAGCAGTCGCTGAAGGAGCGGAAGACGATCCGCGAGGTCGTGCTGGAGCGCGGTCACGTGGAGAGCGGGAAGCTCACGGCCGAGCAGCTCGACGCGGCCCTGGACGTGCTGGCGATGGCCCGGGGCGGGCGCGGCTGACCTCCCCCGGAGCGGCCGGGCGCGGTGGCACACTGCTCGCCATGACCACGTCGCTCGCCCGGCCGCAGCTCCTCACGGTGGCCGAGTACCTGGAGCTCGGGGAGACCGGGTCCGGCTACTCCGAGCTCGTCGAGGGGAGGGTGTTCCTCACGCCCGGTCCGTACGCCGACCACAACCACGCCGTCGCCGAGGTACGCGACCAGCTCAAGGCCCAGGTGCCGCCGGAGTACGAGGTGATCCTCGACATCGACGTCGACCTGCTGCTCGCTCCCGCCGATGCACCCGGCTTCGTCCGTCGTCCCGACCTGATCGTGGTGCAGCGCAGCGCGCGGCAGCGGCAGCGGCGGGAGGGCGGAGTCGTCCGAGCCTCCGAGGTCGCGATCGTCGTGGAGTGCCTGTCGCCGGGAACGAGCCGGACCGACCGCGTCGCCAAGCGCTCCGAGTACGCCGATGCCGGCATCCCGCACTACTGGATCCTCGACGTCACCGAACCGGTCTCGCTGGTCGCGTGCCACCTCGCCGGGGAGTTCGGCTACGCCGACGCCGGCGAGGCCACCGGGGTGTTCACCACCGACGCGCCGTTCCCGCTGGGACTGGACCTCGACGCCCTGCCGTAGTGGAGCCCGTACCAGTTCGTGTCCTCGCTCCCCCGGGCCGGTGGGGACTGCCGTCCTGGTGCGGTGGGTGATCACGGGCGGTTCGCGTTCGAGCCGCTCCTCAACCCGGTGAACGGCCGGCCCGTCGGCACGGAGACCGTGCGCCTGCAGGCGCGCGACGAGATCCGGCGGGTCGCGGCGTCGTCCGTGTGGGGCGCCCGCCAGCTCGCCGAGGTCGACGCCGGCATCGCCATCGCCGCCGCCCTGCACGGCGGTGAGTACGACGCGGGCGTCCCGCTGCACGTCGACGTCCTCGCCGAGGGGGTGGCGGAGCTGCGGGCGGACGGCTTCCTCGTCGCCCTCGACGGCGCGGGCCGCGGCTTCGGGCTCGACCTCGTCGCGGGCCTGGCCCCCGACCTGGTGAAGGTCGAGGAGTCGCTGGTGGAGCGCCTGCCCGACGATCCGCGGGCCCGCGCCGTCGTCACCACGCTGTGCGACGTGTGCCGCTCCGTCGGCCTGCGGGTGTCCGCCACCGGCGTGCGCACCCCCGACCAGCTGGCGGCCGTGCGCGAGCACGGCATCCCGTGGGCGCAGGGGCCGCTGCTCGCCGAACCGCGGCGCCGACCGTCCCCCGCCGGGGTCGGGCTGCCCGTGGAGCTGATGATCGACCCGGTCGCGGGCCGGCGGCCGTCGCCGGTGTCCCGCCCGTCCGCGCCCGAGCCGGGGGTCGCGGCCCTGGCGCACCCGCCGGTCGTGCTGGCCGAGGACGTCACCGCCGAGCGGGTGCGCGAGGCCCTCGCCGCGAACCCGCAGGCCGGCTGCGTGGTGCTGCTCGACGGGTACCGGCGCCCCGTCGGGTTCCTCGACCGCAACCGGTTCGTGCTCGCGATCTCGGGCCCGTACGGCCGCGCGCTGTTCGCCCAGCGGCCGGCGCGGTCGCTGGCCGACCCGCCGCGCACGCTGCCCGAGGGTGCCACCCTGCGCGCCGCCGTCGCGGCGTGCGCGGCCGGCGACCGGGCGCGGACCCACGACGACCTCGTCCTGCTCGCCCCCGACGGCACGTGCGCCGGGGCGGTCCGGGTGGCCGACCTGTTCGCCGAGGCGGCCGGGTCGGCCGCCTGACCCCGGCTCCGCGGGCGGGGTCGCGGGTCAGGTCGCGCGGGCGAACCGGGCCGACCAGTCCGCCAGCAGGGCGCGCAGCTCGGTCGGGCGGCGCACCTCGAACTCGGCGCCGATCGTCCCGAGCATCATCGCCGGCCACGCCAGGTCGTCCACGCTCGCCCGCAGCACGCTGCGCTCGCCGGCCTCCGCGACCTCCGCCCACCGGCCGACCGCCTCGCGGACCCGCTGCGCCGGAGCGTGCACCAGGACCTCGACGTCGTGGCGGACCGGGGCGAGCGCGGCCATCCCCGCGCGGACGAACGCGGCCGCGTCGTCGGCGGGCAGGGCGCGCGGCCGGAACCGGGCGCCGGTGCGGCGGGGGTCGGTGAGCCGGTCGAGCCGGAAGCTGCGCCAGTCGTGGCGGTGCAGGTCGTAGGCCACCAGGTACCAGCGCCGGCCCAGCGGGACGAGCCGGTGGGGCTCCACCAGCCGCTGCGCCGGCGCGCCCGCCCGGGTGGTGTAGCCGAACTCGAGGCGCTCGTCGTCGCGGCAGGCCTGGGCGAGCACGATGAGGACGTCCGGGTCGAGCGCCGGCCCGGCGTTCCACACCGCGGGCACGGTGACCGCGCGCAGGGCGTCCACCCGCCGGCGCAGCCGCGGCGGCATCACCTGCACCACCTTCGTCAGCGCCCGGACGGCCGGCTCCTCGATGCCCGCCACCGCTCCCTGCGCCACGGCCTGCATCCCGACGGCGAGCGCGACCGCCTCCTCGTCGTCCACGACCAGCGGCGGCAGCGCGGCCCCCGGCGCGAGCTGGTAGCCGCCGTCGGCGCCGCGGGTGGCGTCCACGGGGTAGCCGAGCTCGCGGAGCCGGTCGACGTCGCGGCGCAGCGTCCGGGACGAGACCCCGAGCCGGCCGGCCAGCTCGGGACCGCGCCAGTGCCGGTGGGTCTGCAGCAGCGACAGCAGGCGCAGGGTGCGGGAGCTCGTGTTGGCCACGGGGGGAGATTCTCGCGCACAGCGGCCAGGAAGTGACCGCTACGGCTCCTAGCGTTCCTCCCATGACGCACACCGAGCGCACCGACCTCCTCGAGTCCCTCGCCGCCCACCGCGGCTTCCTGCTCCACACGGTGCGGGGCCTCACCGACGAGCAGGCGCGGCGGCGCACCACCGTCAGCGAGCTGACCCTGGGCGGGCTCGTCAAGCACGTCGCGCACACCGAGCGCGGCTGGGTCGACTTCATCGAGCGCGGCACCGGGGCCATGGAGGCGACCGAGGACAGCTGGGCCGAGCAGGCCGACAGCTTCACCCTGCGCGAGGACAAGACCCTCGCCGGCGTGGTCGCGGAGTACGCCGAGGTCGCGGAGCGCACGGACGCGCTGGTGGAGAGCCTGCCCAGCCTGGACCTGGCCCACCCGCTGCCCGAGGCGCCCTGGTTCCCGGCCGGCGCGACGCGCTCGGCCCGGCGGGTGCTCGTCCACATCGTCGCCGAGACCGCCCAGCACGCGGGGCACGCCGACATCCTGCGCGAGGCCCTCGACGGCCGGAAGACGATGGGCTGAGGCGGTGAGCGCGGAGAAGTCGCAGGTCCTGGCCGTCCTGGAGACCCACCGCCGGGGGCTGCGGCGCACCCTCGACGGGGTGGGCGAGGCCGACGCGGTGGCGCGCCCGACGGTCAGCGCGCTCTGCCTCGGCGGGATCGTCAAGCACGTCAGCTACGCGGAGGAGATGTGGGTCGACTTCATCGTCGACGGCATGAAGGTCGACGACCTGGAGCGGTACGCGGCCAGCTTCGTCGTGGAGCCGGGCGAGACGGTGGCCGGGTTGCTCGACCGGTACGCGGCGGTCGCGCGGCGCACCGAGGAGGTGGTGGCGGCCCTGCCGGACCTCGACGTCACCCACCCGCTGCCCGAGGCGCCCTGGTACCCCGACAGCCGCTTCTCGGCCCGCCAGGTGCTGCTGCACCTCATCGCCGAGACGAGCCAGCACGCCGGCCACGCCGACATCCTGAGGGAGACGCTCGTGCGCGCGCAGCAGTGCTAGAACACCGCTGCGCACTCACGAGCACCGGAGGGGCCATGCTGCTGAGCGAGGTCGTCGCGGTGTCGGCCGCCGTGGGGGCCACCCGGTCGCGGACGGCGAAGGCCGCCGCGCTGGCCGACCTGCTGCGCCGGGCCGCGCCCGACGAGGTCGCCCCGGCCACGGCCTGGCTGGCCGGCGAGCTGCGGCAGGGGCGCCTCGGCACCGGCTGGCGCACGCTGTCGGGGCTGGACGCCGGCCCGGCGCCGGAACCGTCGCTCACCGTCGGCCGGGTCGACGCGCTGCTCGACGCGCTGGCCGGCGTCTCGGGGACGGGCTCGGTGCAGCGGCGCGCGGCCCTGCTGGGCCAGCTGTTCGGCGCCGCCACCGCCGACGAGCAGCGGTTCCTGCGCAGCCTGCTCGGCGGGGAGCTGCGCCAGGGCGCGCTGGAGGGCGTGATGCTGGAGGCCGTCGCGGCCGCGGCGCAGGTGCCCGCCGCCGACGTCCGCCGCGCGTTCATGCTGGCCGGGCGGCTGCCCGACACCGCGGTCACCGCGCTGCACGGCGGGCTCGACGCGCTGCGCGCCGTCCGGCTGGAGGTCGGTCGGCCGCTGCGCCCGATGCTCGCCTCGCCCGGTGACTCCCTCGACGCGGCGCTGTCCGGGCTCGGCCCCGACGTCGTCGTCGAGCACAAGCTCGACGGCGCCCGCATCCAGGTGCACCGCGACGGCGAGGAGGTGCGCGTGTGGACCCGCACGCTGCGCGAGGTCACCGCCGCCGTCCCCGAGCTCGTGGAGCGGGTGCGCGCCCTGCCCGGCCGCTCCGCGGTGCTCGACGGCGAGACCCTGGCGCTGGACGACGACGGTCGCCCGCGCGCGTTCCAGGACACGATGAGCCGCTTCGGCTCCGACGCCGACCCCGACGTGCTGCTGTCGCCGTTCTTCTTCGACCTGCTCCACCTCGACGGGCGCGACCTGCTCGACGAGCCGCTGCACGTCCGCCTCGACGCCCTCACCGACCTGCTGCCGGTGGAGCTGCGCATGCCCGGCGCCCGCCGCCCCACCCCCGAGCAGGCGGCGACCGTGCTCGACGCCGCGCTGGCCGCCGGGCACGAGGGCGTGGTCGTGAAGGCGCTCGACGCCCCCTACGCGGCGGGGCGGCGCGGGAAGGCGTGGCAGAAGGTCAAGCCCGTCCACACCCTCGACCTGGTCGTGCTCGGCGCGGAGTGGGGCTACGGGCGGCGCACCGGGTCGCTGTCCAACATCCACCTCGGCGCGCGCGACCCCGACGGCGGCGAGCCGATCATGGTCGGGAAGACGTTCAAGGGCATGACCGACGAGCTGCTGGCCTGGCAGACGGCCACGTTCCCGGCCTACGCCCGGGAGGAGGCGCCGGGCCCGGGGGATGGTGGGGCCGACGAAGGAGGCCCGGGGCGGGAAGGGGTGGTGCTGCTGCGGCCCGAGCTGGTCGTGGAGATCGCGCTGGACGGTGCGCAGCGCAGCCCCCGCTACCCCGGCGGCGTCGCCCTGCGCTTCGCCCGGGTGCTGCGGTACCGGCCGGACAAGACCGCGGCGGAGGCGGACACGATCGACGCCGTGCGGGCGCTGCTGGTGGCCCGGGCGTGATCAGGTAGAGCTCCTCTCGTCCGGCGGCAAGTCGCCGTCGCGGCGCGCAGCCCGCTCAATGACCTCCTCCGCTGTCGGGGGGCTGGCCGGATGGTGGCTCAGGCACATGGGCTCTCGAACCTTCCGGAAGGAGGTACCGACCCCCGCGACGTAGAACTCCCCCAGTCCTAATCGAGAGATGTCGTCGACACGGCCACCCTTGCGACTGGCCAGCTCGGTGGCTGCGGCAATCTGCGCTCCCGCGTTGAGGTAGCCGAAGAACTGGGTCGCGGCGTTGCCGGTGATCTGGTTGTGCAGACCTTTTGGTGCCTGCGTGGCGAAGACCAACCCGAGGCCGTACTTTCGGGCTTGGGAGGCGAGCGCGATGGTGCTGGCGGTACACACCGTACGACCGCTCGACGGTACGAACGTCTGCGCCTCATCCATCACGAGCAGACCTCCCAACGGGCGGTCCCCGGCGGGGTTGGCCTTCACCCAGGAGAATAGGGCCATTTGCAGCTGGTTGACGAAACCTTGGCGCTGAGCGTCGGTCGGCAGACCGACGAAGTTCACGACGGACACCCGGGCTCGTTTGCCTGGTGCTGGAGTGAGGAGCGTCGATGGGTCCACCGCTTCGGCCGATCCGGCGAACAATCGATCGTTGATCATGGCCGCTTGGAGGGCGTCCGCGATGTCGGCGGCCAGTCTCGGTCCGGGACGCAAGGTGCTCACGTTGTCCGGGAGTTCGGCGAGCAGGTCGACCAGGCCGGGGAGCGACGACCCACCGCCGCTGGCGAAGTGCTCAAGTGCCTCGCGCAGGACGGCCTTGCCCTGCTCGAGTCGCCGCCCGGTCAGCTGCAGACGAGGAGCCAGGCTGGCGACGGCGGAGTCCAGCGCCTGTTGGAACTCGTCGTCATCGTCGATCACAGCACTGAAGTCCGGCAGCGGTCGGAACGCCAGCGGACGGCCCCGCTCACGCCCCGGCGTCCACACAACGACGTCAACATTCGCGATGTACTCCGCGGCCTTGTCCTGGTCACCGGGCCACCAGCCCTTCGGCGGCTCCGGCCAAGCATCACCGAGCCGAGCGAGGTCGTTGTTCGGGTCGAGCACGATCGCCGAGACCCCCTTGAGCGCGCACTCCTCGATGAGCCGCCGCAACAGCACCGTCTTGCCCGAGCCCGACCCGGCGAACACTGCTGTGTGCTTGCGCAGGGATTCGAGGGGGACCAGGACGTCGGAGCCGTCGGCCTGCGAGCGGCCTACCGGCACGTTGGGCTCCCCGCCTCCGTCCGGAACGCCGGGCAGCTCCGGCTCACTGATTGAGCCGGGGTCGTCGGTGCGCTTCTGCTGCTCGTCGGCATATGCCGGCGTGGGACGAACGGGCATCGGCTCCGATACCTCCGACGAATTCGCCGAGTGCTGCGGCAGGACGCGGCCGAGCAGTTCGGTCGAGCCCGCAGGACGCCGACTCACCAGCCACTCGACCCAGCCTCGTGGCTGAGGCCGCTGCATCTGAGCCAGCGCCGCAAAGGTCCGGATGTCGGACTCCCCGAGCGGGACGTCGACCCCACCGTCCCTGCGGAACGCGGTGACCGTCTCCGCGGTCTTAGGGCCTGTCGGCCAGTCCCGGTTGCGCAGCAGGACCACCCGACGGCGATCCGCTCCGGCCACCAGCCCCGTGTCGGTACGGGCTGTGGTGATCCGCGTCTGCACAGCACGTGCGTTGTGGTGAGCGATGCCGCGGAAGGCGTAGTGCACCTCGTCCTCCACATCATCGTTGAGCACCTGCCGCAGTCGAGCGTGCACGGCGGGTCTGCGGCCCGGGACCCGGTCGACGGTGAACCGCTGACCGGCCTCGCCCTGCTCGATGATCCACGCGCGCAAACCGGCGTCGAGCAGGGCGGGCATGATCCGGTCCTCGGTGTCGACATCAAGAGGCGCGGTGGTATCGACCACCTTCCGCAACTCGGCGAAGCGCTCGTCAAGCGCGGCCAGGACGTCTGACGGAGGGATGGTCGGCCCTGGCGGCAGGGGCGCGGACGCCGTGAAGTCAGCTAGTTCCACTACCGCGTCCGCGTCGAGACACGCCCGGATGTGTCGTGCGACCAGCTTCATGAGGTTGCGAGGCGTGGAGTTGCGCGCGGTTTCGCCAGCGAACGCCGAGGAGAGGACCGGCCACGTCGGGTACGGCGGACGGTGGCCGACCTCTGCGTAGAGGGTCTGCAGCTGTTGCCCCACGATGCGCTCGGCCACGCTCGCGTCGGGCATGGCACTCTGCAGGTCCACCACCTGGAACCGGTCAGCCGCCGAGTGCAGCGCGCTGCCGGTGATGAGGTCCCAATTGCCAGGCAGGCACGCTACGACCGTGATGGTGCGCGACGTGTGCTCCCGCAGCTCCATCAGCCCATTGGCGACCTCACCGAGGCGCGACGTCGGATCACCCGCGCGCTCGTGAAGGTCCTTCAACGCCGTAGCCGAGTGGACGATCAACGTGTCGATCTGGTCCACGGCGAGGACCGTCGGGCCGGTCGCCGCCAGCAGGCGCGACAAATCTTCCAGCACGAGCGTGCGCGGGCGAGCCGGCCCTCGGAATCCCCAGGTACCGCGGTGCTCGGCCAGTGCATCTCCGTCGTTGTTGAGGTAGTCCTCCCCGATCTGGCTGACAGCGGACGACCTCGCCCTCAGCAGAACGAGCGCTCGCAACGTGTTGTGGCTCTCGGCCACGAGCGACCGGTCGACAGCCCGGAGGCCGTCGACGAGGGCATCGAGGTCGTCGCGCCGTACAGGGATCGTGCCGAGGATGCGTTGTTGCTGCTCCACCTCCAGCTCGGCCTGCAGACACAGATCGTTGAGGAGGGTCTTGAGCTGGTCGACCGGACTGTTGGCCAGACCGGTGACGACGCCGTGTACTGCGCTGCGCCAGAACTCCTGGCCCTCCACCAAGCGGATGAGGAAGAAGTAGCCGGGCAACGGCTCGACCTGTTGACGTAGCCATCGCAGCAGGTGCGTCTTGCCAACTCCGGCCTGCCCCTGCAGCACGATGCCGATGGGGTTGCGCGCCGCACCGGTGGCTCTCGGGACGGCCTTCACCAATGTCCGAGCCTGGAGGGTGTGCAGCTCCTCGACGTGGTGCGGCACAGGACTCCACACGTCCTCCGCAGCGACCGCCCAGTTGAACTGGACCTGTTCGAGCGCTTCGCGCTCTTCGTCCGTCATCCCGCCTCGATCTTGATCATGTGACGCTCGGTCCCGCCAATGACGACCGCGTCCGCCCGATCGCAGTCGGTCAGCTTGGCTTGATGCGGTTCGGGTTGCAGGTGCACGCCAGGAGCGGACGCCATGCGGGCCAACACGGCGTCGACCTCGGAGCGGGGGTGCTCGGCGAGCAGTTCTCGCAGACCTGACAGGCCGGCCCAGCCGTCGGGCGTCCGCGGGGCGCGGGCGTAGGCGGCCCGAACGGCGTCCTCCACGTCGCCGTCGTCGCCGTGGTCGTCTTCAACTAGCGTTCCGACGGTCCGGGCGGGTAGCAGCTCCGACAGGGGTGCCCCATTACGCCCGAGTGCCGCCAGCACGGCGTAGAGAGCACCGCCCAGGTATCCGGGGCGGGAGGGCAGCGGAGAGGTCAGCTCGTCTCGACACCAGCGCGCACCCCGGTCGGTGATCTCGAAGTAGTAGGGCCGGCCGCGCTTGTCCGCCGTGATCAAGCGCTCCTCGAGCAGTCGGCGGCGCGGCTGCCCGTCGATTGTCAACCCGGCGACCTCCCGGAGCTGGGAGTTTGTCATCTCCCGCCCCTCAGCGAGCAGGACGAACAACGCCGCCCGCTCACGGTTGGTCATCTGGTCAGTGGGCACTGTGGTCCTCCGGATCGTTCTCGACATCAATGGCACCGGCCGGCACGAGGAGTTCGATGCGACCGTGCATGTTGATCAGCTCTCCGCTCGCGCTGAACCTGCGGCCAGTGCGGTACGCCTGGACGGCGACGTCATAGGCCTGTTCACTGGGCAGGCGGACCCAGATCACCCCGCGCGGCGCTCGCGACACGGCTGTGGCGATCGAACCGTGTACACGGACACGCCATCGGTCCGGTGATCCGGCCTCGTCGTGCAACCCGTCCGCATGACCGCTGACCCGCGCGGAGCCGGACACTCCCGTTCTCCGGAGTCTCCGGGCTGCGGCGCGCAGGACGGCAGCCGCGCCGGGGGCGAAGTCGACAGTGCGACTGGGTAAGGCGCTGGTGCGGGCGTGACCCCAACGAAATCGCAGACTGAACGGCGCTCGGTCTGGAGCGCCCATGTCGGCCACTGCTGCGCATAGCGCCGGCGACACCCCCAGCGGTGCCAGCCCATCGAAGGCAGACGCGCCCGCCGCAGCAGCCACTCCGGCAGCCGCCACGGTGTCGTGCAACGCGACTGACACGTCGCGACCGTCCAACTCACCTTGATCCTGCACGGGCACCAGCAACGTGCACGAGGCGGCGCCGTCCTCGCCCAGGGCGAGCCGGGTCCGACCGAGCACACGTTCCGCGGACGGGGGGAGGGCGCCATAGAAGCGCAAGTGCGGTCCCTCGACGACCGTGCGAGCAGCGACAGCGAGCAGATCGCGCATCGCGCTGACGACGACGGCCGCCGTAGGCACCGGCAGCCCCTCGTCCGGGCCGACGTAGGTCACCGAGTCGCGATCGGGCCGCTCGACGTCCCGCGCGACCTCAATGACCGATCGACCCTCGACCGCCGCCACAGCCTGCAAGAGTTCGCGGAGCCGGGTGGTGTTGTCCCCGAGATCATCTCTCTCGGGCAGCAGCACCTCGATCCCGTCGCGCTGCCAGATTCCGGCCCCGCGCCACCTCTGGCCCGTCTCGGACCATCCACTGCGCACGAGGTAGCTCGCGACCGTGCCGACCGACGTGGTCACCGATCGATCAACCGGCGCAGGGCAGGGACGGTCAGCACGTTCGCAACGGGGATGTGCACCGGCACTCTCCGCCCGACGACCGCCTCAGGTAGTGGGCTCCGTTCGCGCAAGGACACGTAATAGCCGATGTGGCGCAGCACCAGGCCTGCAGTGAAGAGGTCCGCATACGCCCGGGCGTCCTCGGGCACGGTCACGACGAACAGGTAGCGCGGCACGGTGAACGCCGGCCCGGCGAGACGGTTGAACTGGCGCTGGTCCAGTCCGTCGAACACGATTTCCGCGCCCCGCCACCTCGGCACCGAGGTCGTCTTGATCTGCACCTCGATGGCCCGTGACCAACTCGGGCCTGGATTGGGCAGTCGGATGCCCAGGTCGACGCCGTCGTGATCGATGTCGTCCTTGTAGACAGTGAGACCCGCCGCGGAGGCAAGCACGCGGACGTAGTCCTCGCCGAACTTGCCGCGGTGGTTGTTCGCGTCGAGCATCGTGCCTTTCCGCTCTGCCGCGTCCCCTGACGGCGAGCCTTGGAAACCCTAGGCACCCGGCGCCGCACAGCGACAGCGCCAGTCGGGTCACGCGCCGAGTAGACTCCCGGCACCGTGCGCTTCCTCGACGGCCAGACCCCCCGGCACGACCTCACCTACGACGACGTGTTCCTGGTCCCGGGCCGCTCGTCGGTCACCTCCCGGTTCGACGTCGACCTCGCGACCGTCGACGGCACGGGCGCGACCGTGCCGGTCGTCGCGGCCAACATGACGGCCGTGGCCGGGCGGCGGATGGCCGAGACGCTCGCCCGCCGCGGGGCGCTCACCGTGCTGCCGCAGGACGTCGCGCCCGCCGCGGTGGCCGACACCGTCGCCTGGATCAAGTCGCGGCACCCCGTCTGGGACACCCCGCTGGTGCTCACCCCGGGCGACGCCGTCGCCGACGCGCTGAACCTGCTGCCCAAGCGCGCGCACGGCGCCGTCGTCGTGGTGGACGACGGCGGGCGCCCGGTCGGCACCGTCGACGAGGCGGCCTGCACCGGGGTCGACCGCTTCACCCGCCTCGGCGAGGTGCTCGACGCGAGCGCGCCCGTCGTCGCGCTCGACACGCCCCCGCGGGAGGTGTTCGAGCTCGGGCGCCGCGTCGTCCTCGGGGTGGACGGCGACGGCCGGCTCGCCGGGCTGCTCACCCCGCTCGGCGCGCTGCGCGCCGACGTCTACGCGCCCGTGCTCGACGCGGACGGCCGGCTGCGCACCGCGGCCGCGGTCGGGATCAACGGCGACGTCGCCGTCAAGGCGAAGGCCCTGCTCGACGGCGGGGTGGACGTGCTGGTCGTCGACACCGCGCACGGGCACCAGGACAAGATGCTCGACGCGCTCGCCGCCGTCCGCCGGGTGGTCGACTCCGCCGACGGGAGGGCCCCGGTGCCGGTGGTGGCGGGCAACGTGGTCACCGCGGCCGGGGTGCGCGACCTCGTCGCGGCCGGCGCGGACGTCGTCAAGGTCGGCGTCGGGCCCGGCGCGATGTGCACCACGCGGATGATGACCGGGGTCGGGCGGCCGCAGTTCTCGGCCGTGCTGGAGTGCGCGGGGGCCGCGCGCGAGCTGGGCCGGCACGTCTGGGCCGACGGCGGCGTGCGCCACCCCCGCGACGTCGCCCTCGCGCTCGCGGCCGGCGCGTCCGCGGTGATGATCGGCTCCTGGCTGGCCGGGACGTACGAGTCGCCCGGGGACCTGCTGCGCGACGAGGCCGGGCGGCCCTACAAGGAGTCGTTCGGGATGGCGTCCAAGCGGGCGGTCAGCGCCCGCACCCGCGGCGAGGGCGGTTTCGACCGGGCCCGCAAGGGCCTGTTCGAGGAGGGCATCTCCAGCTCGCGCCAGCGGCTCGACCCCCAGCGCCCGGGCGTCGAGGACGTGCTGGACGGCATCTGCGCGGGCGTGCGCAGCGCCGCGACCTACGCGGGGGCCCGGACGCTGGACGAGCTGCACGACCGCGCGGTCGTCGGCGTGCAGACCACCGCCGGCTTCGCGGAGGGCACCCCCCACGGCCTGTGAGCGGATACGGCTGCCGGAGCAGCCGTATCCGCTCACGGGCGCCGTCAGGCGCCCGGGCCCTCCAGCATCTCCGTCACCAGCGCGGCGATCGGGCTCCGCTCGCTGCGGGTGAGCGTGACGTGGGCGAACAGCGGGTGGCCCTTGAGGTCCTCGATCACCGCCGCGATGCCGTCGTGGCGCCCGACGCGCAGGTTGTCGCGCTGCGCCACGTCGTGGGTGAGCACCACCCGGCTCGCGGTGCCCAGCCGGGACAGCACCGTGAGCAGGACGTTGCGCTCCAGCGACTGCGCCTCGTCGACGATCACGAAGCTGTCGTGCAGCGACCGGCCGCGGATGTGGGTGAGCGGGAGCACCTCCAGCATCCCGCGGGCGATGATCTCCTCCAGCACGCTCTGGCTGACCAGCGCGCCGAGGGTGTCGAAGACGGCCTGCGCCCAGGGCGCCATCTTCTCGCTCTCGCTGCCCGGCAGGTAGCCCAGCTCCTGCCCGCCGACGGCGTACAGCGGCCGGAACACCACGACCTTGCGGTGCTGCTGGCGCTCCAGCACCGCCTCCAGCCCCGCGCACAGGGCGAGCGCCGACTTGCCCGTGCCGGCGCGGCCGCCCAGGGACACGATGCCGACGTCGGGGTCGAGCAGCAGGTCCAGCGCGACGCGCTGCTCGGCGGAGCGGCCGTGCAGGCCGAACGCCTCGCGGTCGCCGCGGATGAGCTTGACGCGCTTGTCGGCGGTGACCCGTCCCAGCGCGGCCGAGCCGCCGCCGGTCAGCCGCAGGCCGGTGTTGCAGGGCAGGTCGCGGGCGGCGTCGTGGTCGATCACGCCGTCGCGGAACAGGGAGTCGACGTCGGAGGAGGCGACCTGCACGTCGGCCATCCCGGTCCAGCCCGACGGTACGACGTCCAGGGCGTGGTACTCGTCGGCCCGCAGGCCCACCGCGGCCGCCTTGACCCGCAGGGGCAGGTCCTTCGTGACCAGGACGACCTCCCCGCGCCCGTCGGCCCGGCGCTCGGCGGCCAGGTTGAGCGCGCAGGCCAGGATGCGGGAGTCGTTGGCCTCGGTGCGGAAGCCCGCGGGGAGCACCTCCGGGTCGGTGTGGTTGAGCTCGACGTGCAGCGTGCTCCCGGCGTCACCGATCGGGACCGGTGCGTCGAGGCGGCCGTGCTCGATGCGCAGCTCGTCGAGCGCGCGCAGCGCCGTGCGGGCGAACCACCCCAGCTCGGGGTGGTGCCGCTTGCCCTCCAGCTCCGAGATCACCACCAGCGGCAGGACGACCTCGTGCTCGTCGAACCGGGTCAGCGACCACGGGTCGGACAGCAGCACGGAGGTGTCGAGCACGTAGCAGCGGGTGGGGGCGTTGACGCGATCAGTCACGGATGCTCCCTGGCAGGCACGGCACCGCACCTGCGTTCGGTGGGCCGGCCGGCCCCTGGCGCGGGCTCCGCGGGGTCACCGCGGGCGCCCGCGAGGGCCGGGTGCCGGCCCCCTCGGGTCTCTCGAACCACGACCAGGGCCTCCCCGGGCGGGACGCATCGGGTACGCACCGCCACGCCGGACGCTACTAGCGGTCACCCGGGTGCGGTCAACAGCAACACGGCCGGCTCGCCGCAACGCACGCCGAGAATTAACGGAACGGACCACCGTTCATCGTCCGACAGCTACCACCCGTCGGAGCTGATCGGGTGTACGCGCTCCGCCGATGAGCTCGCGCCACCGCTGCACCCGCTGCGGAGCGGAGCCGCTCAGCCACGCTCCGACGAGCTCGGCGCCGTCGACGTAGGCCACGGCCTGGCCGCGCCGGCGCGGGTCGGCCGCGGCGCGCAGCACCCGGTGCGCGCCGGCGTCGTCGAGGAGCAGCCAGCGCCGCAGGTGCGCGTGCACGTCCGCGGGCCGGACCCGCCGTTCGTGCAGCAGCACGGCGGCATCGACGCGGACGCGCGCGAGCCGGGCCACGCACGCGTCGACGCCGGCGGCGAGCTCGGCGTCGAACGGCAGCCCGACGTCGGCCAGCACCCCGGCGGCGTCCGCCGCGCCGAGCCCGAGCAGCTCCAGGCCCCGCTCGGCCGCGCCCTCGGTGAGCAGGACCTGCGGGCTGCGCTGCAGCACCAGGCGGTGCTCGGTCCACCCCCGCCCGTCGACCAGGTCGGCCTCCCGGCGCAGCTGCTCGACGTGGTGGCCCGGGTAGGCCTCGTGGGCCACCAGGCGCAGCAGCTGCGACCGGCGCGGCCGGGCGCCCGCGTTGACCAGCACCTCCGAGCGGCCCGGTCCGGCCCGGCGGAGCAGGGCGCGCCACGGCGCGTCGTCGACCACGCGGAACGCGACGTGCTCGTCCGCGGGCCCGCCGTCGAGCAGCCCGGCGGCCCGCGACCGCTCCCGCAGTAGCGCCGCGCAGGCCGCCAGCGCGACCGGCAGCCGGTCGCGGGGGACGGCGTCGGCCGCGCGGTGGGCGGCGAGCCGGTCGGCCGGGGTCCCCGGGCCGGGCAGCAGCGCGGCGAGGTCGCGGTGGGCGGCGAGGTGGGCGTCCTCGTCACCGGTCCGCAGCGGCACCCCGAAGCAGGTCGCGATCTCGACGGCGAGCGGGACGGCCTGGCCGGCCAGCCGCCGCGCCGTGCACTCCACGGCCGCGAGCTGGGCGGCGAGGAACCGCTCGCGGCGGGGGTCGAGCCCGGCGTCGGGGAGCGCCAGGGCCAGCCGGCCCGCCTCCCGCACCAGCGCGGCCGGGCGCGAGCCGCGCGGCCGCCACGCCGGGAAGTCACCCGACCGGGCGGCCACCGCACCCGGAAGCAGGTGGTCGAGCTCCAGCGCGAGCGCCAGGTAGTCACGCACCGCGTCCGGTTCCGGCATGCGCCGACGGTACCGGCCGGTGACCGGCCGTTGACCGGACCGATCCGGCCCCCGCGCACACGGTGCGTGAGAACGCCGGGGGATACGGGCCCGACGGGGGGATCCGTTGTCACTCTGCGCTCCGGAATCACCTGTCCCGAACGTTCCGACCGTTCCCGCGGTCCACCCGAAGAAGCGACGTCACCCACGGCACGTATTTGTTCCCCACGATAGGGGAACAGGCGTTGGCGTTCAGATCACGAACCATTACGTTTTCCTTTGTCAGCGCAGGCTCCCCGGTCACACGCTGGCTCGAGATGAGGGCCCGACCTGGTCGGGTCCGGATCACCAACAGGAGAAGAACTGTGCTGAAGAAGGCTGGGATCGTCGTGGCCGCTGCTGCCGCCGGTCTGCTCGCCCTGAGCCCCCTCGCGTTCGCCCACGACGGCGACAACGGCGGCTCCCCGCAGACGCCCCCCACCACGGTGGTCGTGGAGGAGGGCGACACCACGAGCCGCTCCCCCGAGTGCACGTTCGACGCCGCGGCCGACAACTCGGTCGACCAGGAGGGCGTGGGCGGCGGCTCGCTGCTCGGCCTCGGCGGCCTCGTCGCCAACACCGCTGCCCCGGTCAACGCGCAGACCCAGGCGCCCATCCTGAGCTGCAACAACATCGAGGACATCCTCAGCACCGAGACCACGGACAACAGCGAGGACAACGACGTGGACCGGACGGACGTCGAGGACTCGTTCAACACCGAGGACTGATCACCGGTCCGGTCCGGGCGCCGGCGGGGCTCGCTCCGCCGGCGTCCGGCCTGCTCCACCCGCAGTACGTCGGTTCCCGCGCTCCCCGTTCGGCCGACGCGATCGATCCCGGGGCGGCGTCGCGCCGCCCCCACTTCCGCAAACAGGAGAAGCAATGCTCAAGAAGGCCGGATTCATCATCGGTGGCATCGCCGCCGCGCTCGTCGCGGTGACCCCGCTGGCGCTCGCCGACACCACCAGCCGCTCCCCCGAGTGCGACTTCGTCACCGCGGCCGACAACTCCGTCGAGCAGGACGGCGCCGGCGGCTCGACCGTGCTGGGCGCCGTCGCCGGCGCGGTCGCCAACACCGGCGCCCCGGTCAACGCGCAGACCCAGGCGCCGGTGGCGAGCTGCAACAACATCGAGGACGTCCTCAGCACCGAGAACGTCGACAACAGCGAGGACAACGACGTGACCCGCGAGTCCGTCGAGGACTCGTTCAACGTCGAGGACTGATCCCGTCCCGACGCGAGGGCCCGGACCGTGACGGTCCGGGCCCTCGCGCCGTTCCCGGTCGACCATCCGCACCCCAGGAGCCCCCTTGCGCACCTCCCGGACGTCCCCCCGCCCCCGCCGCCGGGCCGCCGCCGTCGCGCTGACCGCGACCGGCATCGGGACCGCCCTGCTGCTCGCGGTGCCCGCGCACGCCGAGCCGGTCCGGCCGGCGCTGCCCCCCGCACCGCAGGTCCTGCCCCTGGACACGCGCGACGGCCTGCTCGGCGTGCCGCGCGGCTCCCTCCCGGCGCTCGGCACGCCCGACCTGAGCGGCGTCCCCGCGGTCGAGCGGCTGCCCGGCCTGGAGCTGACGCCGCTCCCCGCCACCGGCGACGCCGCCCCGGCGACGACCCGCCCGGCGACCACCCGCCCCGCGGCGACCCCCGCCGGCTCCTGACGGGCGGGCCCTCGACGACCGGGGCCGCGGTCAGGAGCCGAAGCGGCGGTGCCGGGCGGCGTAGTCGCGCAGGGCCCGCAGGAAGTCGACGCGCCGGAACTCCGGCCAGTAGGCCTCGCAGAACCAGAACTCCGAGTGGGCCGACTGCCACAGCAGGAACCCCGACAGCCGCTGCTCCCCCGAGGTGCGGATCACGAGGTCGGGGTCGGGCTGGCCGGAGGTGTAGAGGTGGGCGGCGATGTGGTCGACGTCGAGCACCTCGGCCAGCTCCTCGATCGACGTGCCCGTCTCCGCGTGCTGCAGCAGCAGCTTGCGCACGGCGTCCGCGATCTCCTGCCGCCCGCCGTAGCCGACGGCGACGTTGAGCTGCAGCCCGGGCCGGCCGACGGTGCGGGACGCGGCGGCCGTCAGGCGCCCGGCCAGCGCGCCGGGCAGGAGGTCGAGCGCCCCCACGATGCGCAGCCGCCAGCGCGCGGCCGGGCCGGAGAGCTCCTCGACGACGTCGCCGATGATCTCCAGCAGCGGCTCCAGCTCGTCGGGCGCCCGGCCGAGGTTGTCGGTCGACAGCAGGAACAGCGTGACGACCTCGACCCGGGCCTCCTCGCACCACCCGAGCAGGTCGGCGATCTTCGCGGCCCCGACGCGGTGCCCGTCGTTGACGTCGACCAGGCCCACGTCGCGCGCCCACCGGCGGTTGCCGTCGAGCATCAGCGCGACGTGCCGCGGTCGTTCGCCGGCGCGGCGCAGCTGCCGAGCCAGCCTGCGCTCGTAGATCGAGTACACCACCTCGCGCACGCCCACGGCGCACGAGACTACGCCGCGGCGCCGCACGTGAGGTTCATCGTCGCGTCACACCACCCGGTGCGGTCGTGACGTAACCTCGGCACGTGCCCGCCGGGACCGCAGCCTCCGACACCGAGCTCGCGCCGCTGGTCAAGCCGCGGATGCGCGGCTGGTTGCACTTCTGGTCGTTCGCCGTGTCCGTCGCCGCGTCGGCCACGCTCATCTCGGTGTCCGCCGCCCTGGTGGGCGCCGGGGCCGCCCTGGCCACCAGCGTCTACAGCGTGACGATCCTGGGGCTGTTCGGCACCAGCGCGCTCTACCACCGCCGCACGTGGCGCACCGAGCGCAGCCGCACGATCATGAAGCGCGCCGACCACTCGATGATCTTCCTGTTCATCGCGGGCACCTACACCCCGATCATCGCGCTCACCACGGCCCCCGACCGCGCCCGGCTGGTGCTCACCATCGTCTGGGCCGGGGCGCTCGCGGGCGTCGTGCTCAAGACCGTGTGGCCGCACGCGCCGGCCTGGCTGGGCGTGCCGGTCTACCTGGCCCTGGGCTACGTCGCCGTGTTCGTCATCCCCGACCTGCTGCGCGGGGGCGGCGTCGCGGCCCTGGTGCTCATCCTCGCCGGCGGCCTGCTCTACACCGTCGGCGCGGTGTTCTACGCGACGCGGTGGCCGAACCCGTGGCCCGAGACGTTCGGGTTCCACGAGTTCTTCCACGCGGCCACCGTGCTCGCCGCGATCTGCCACCACGTCGCGATCTGGCTCGTGCTGTTCTAGGCGGAACCGCCCTGGTCGCCCGGCTCGGCGGGCGTCGGACCCTTGGTCCGCAGCTCGTCGACCTTCGCCATGGCCTCGCGCAGCTCGGAGAGCCACTCGTCGGCGTGCTGCCCGACCAGCCGCACCGCCCAGGCCAGCGCGTCCGAGCGCGAGCGGGCGACCCCCGAGTCGACCAGGGTGTCCAGCACGATCCGCTCGGGCTGGCGCAGCCGCGTCATCACCGGCACCGACGCCACCGTGAACAGCTCCACGACGTCGCCGATCCGGGCGCCCCACGCGACCTTGCGGCCGTAGCGGTGCTCCGCCTGCCGCGCGATCTCGATGCGCTCCTCGCGGGTCTGCTCGCGGAACCGGGAGATCCGCCCGGCGACCGCAGCGGCCCGGTCGGCCCGGCCCGCCTCGGTGTCGGCGAACTCGCCCTCCACCGGCGGCAGCTCGCCGACGATCACGATCTCCTCGCGGTCCACCGTCACCTCGGGGGTCCCGGTGAACCACCCGTCCGGCAGCCGGCCCTGCAGCCACGCCTGCGCGTCGTCGGCGTCGGGCAGGTCGGCCTGCTGCCACCCGCCGCGCCCCGGCCCGCGCCCGCGTCCGCCGCTCGGCCAACCCCGGTGCATGCGTCCCGTCATCACTGACCTCCATCACGTCGTTGCAGTGATTACAACGCTACACCAGCCCTGTCGGAACGGCCGCCGGTTCGCTCGCGGCGAACCCCCATCCCCCACCCCCCGCGAGTCCCGCCCGCCGCACGGCGAGTTCCGCATCCGCGCTCAGCGAGTTCCGCCCTGGTGCGCGGCGAGTTCCGCACCCGTGTACGGCGAGTTCCGCACCCGTGTACGGCGAGTTCCGCCCCGGTGCGCGGCGAGTTCCGCGCCCGCGCGCGGCGAGTTCCGCGGACGGGTCCGAGCCGGACGACGCCGGCCCCCACTCGCTGTGCACCGGCGCAGAACTCAGCGCCGCCGGCGCGGAACTCGCCGGGCGGCGGCGCGGGACTCGCGGTCAGGGGGGCGGCGGGGTGAGGGCGGTGGTGAGGGCGTCGGGGGTCGTGACGGGGCGGTCGCAGACGGAGCCGCGGCAGACGTAGGCGGCGGGGCCGCCGTCGACGAGCGGGCGGTCGGCGAGCAGGGGGACGCCGGGCGCGTCCGGCTCGCCCGCCACGACCACCGTGCCGCCGGGGGCGGTGCGGCGGGCGTGCGCGGCGAGCGCGGCGCGGGCCGGGTCGTCCGCGGCGCCGCTGACGGCGACCTGCAGCGGGCCCCGGACCAGCGCCTCGGCCGCGGTCAGCCAGTGCCCGGCGAAGCGGGGGTGGCGGCCCAGCAGCGTGCCGGCGGCGCGCAGGGCGGCCTCGGCGGCGTCGCGGTAGCGGCCCCCGTCCGGGGCCAGCACCGACGCCGTGAGCAGCGCCGAGGCGAGCGCGGAGCTGCCGCAGGGCGAGGCGTTGTCGGTGAGCTCGCGGGGCCGGTGCAGCAGCTCCTCCGCGTCGTCGGCCGTGTCGTGGAACAGCCCCGGCTCCGGTCCGGCGAAGCGCTCCAGCGCGAGGTCGAGCAGCGCGGTCGCGGCGTCCAGCCAGCGGCCGGCCCCCGTGGCCTGGTGCAGCGCGAGCAGGCCGTCGGCCAGGGCGGCGTGGTCCTCCAGGACGCCCGCCGCCGCCCCGACGACGCCGCTGCGCGAGGAGCGGCGCAGCCGGCCGTCGACGAGGTGGCGCTCCAGCAGGAGGTCGGCGGCGGCGGCCGCGGCGGCGACCCACGCCGGCTCGTCCAGCGCGGCCCCGGCCTCGGCGAGCGCGACGATCGCGAGCCCGTTCCAGGACGTGATCACCTTGTCGTCGCGTTCGGGCTGCGGGCGCGCGTCCCGGGCGGCGCGCAGCGCGGTGCGCACGCGGTCCCAGCGGGCGGGGTCGTCGGGGTCGGCGGGCAGCTGCAGCACGGACGACCCGTGCTCGAACGTGCCCCGCTCGGTGACCACGAGCAGCGCGGCCGCCCATGCCCCGTCCTCGGGGCCGAGGACCTCGGCGAGCTGGGCGGGGGTCCACGCGTAGGTCAGGCCCTCGACGCCGTCGGTGTCGGCGTCCAGCGCGGAGGCGAACCCGCCCTCGGGGGTCCGCAGGTCGCGCAGCAGGAACTCCGCGGTCCCCCCGGCGACGCGCCGCGCCAGCGGGTCGCCGGTGCGCCGGGCCAGGTGGGCGAGGGCCCGCAGGAGCAGGGCGTTGTCGTAGAGCATCTTCTCGAAGTGCGGGACGACCCAGCCGGCGTCCGTGCTGTAGCGGGCGAACCCGCCGGCGAGCTGGTCGTGCAGCCCGCCGCGCGCCATGCGGTCGCAGGTGAGCGCGGCCATCCCCAGCGCGTCGGCGGACCCGGTGCGCTCGTGGTGGCGGAGCAGGAACTCCAGCACCATCGACGGCGGGAACTTCGGCGCGTCGCCGAACCCGCCGCGCTCGGGGTCGAACGCCCCGCGCAGGGCGACCAGCGCGTCCTTCAGCAGCACCTCCGACACCGGCGCCGGGGGCAGGACGGCGGCGGCCCCGTCCGCGAGCCGCGCCGCGATCTCCCCGGCCGCGCCGCGGACGCGCTCGCCGTCGGAGGTCCAGGCCCGGGTGACGGCGTCGAGCAGCTCCCGGAACGACGGGGAGCCGTGGCGCGGGACCGGCGGGTAGTAGGTGCCGCAGTGGAACGGCTCGCCGGTGGGCGTCAGGAAGCAGGTCATCGGCCAGCCGCCGTGCCCGGTCAGGGCCTGCGTGGCCGCCATGTAGACGGCGTCGACGTCCGGGCGCTCCTCGCGGTCGACCTTGATCGCGACGAAGTCGCGGGCCAGCTGCTCGGCGACGGCCGGGTCCTCGAACGACTCGTGGGCCATGACGTGGCACCAGTGGCAGGCGGCGTAGCCGATCGACAGCAGGACCGGCACGTCGCGCCGGGCGGCCTCGGCGAACGCCTCCGGCGTCCACTCCCACCAGTCGACGGGGTTGTCGGCGTGCTGGAGCAGGTACGGGCTGGTGGCGGAGGCGAGCCGGTTGGGCATGGCGCCCAGCGTGTCAGCCCTTGGGCTCCGGGGCCGGGTCGGCGGCGGGCTCGGGCTCGCGCTCCTCGAACGACGACGGCACCTTCTTCAGGTGCCGCGTCATGGACACGATCAGCCCGATCGTCGCCAGCGCCAGCAGCAGGACGACGACCAGGCCCACCGGGGAGGCCTTGCCGAACTCGGGGCCCTCCCCGGGCGGGGGCTGGACGTCCTGGGCCAGGACGGCGACGAACGCCACGACGTCGGTGAGGGGCACGGGTCCAGGTTACGCCGCGGAGCCGGCCCGGGCCCGCACGCCCGCGAACAGGTCGTCCTCGGGCGTCGGGGCGTCGACGAGCGAGCGGACGAGCTCGTAGTCCTCGGTGGGCCACACCTCGCGCTGGATGTCCTGCGGGACGAGGAACCAGCGGCTGGTCGGGTCGATCTGGGTGGCGTGGGCGATGAGGGCGCGGTCGCGGACCTCGAACCAGTCCTCGCAGCGGACGCGGGTGGTGACGCGCTCGCCCGGGTCCTGGCGGTCGGTGGGCCAGTTGGCCAGCCACTCCTCGTACGGGTTCTCCATGCCGCGCGCCACGAGGGCCGCGCCGAAGGCCTCCAGCCGGGCCCGGGAGAAGCCGTGGGTGTAGTAGAGCTTCAGCGGCTGCCAGGGGTCGCCGGTGCCGGGGAAGCGGTCGGGGTCGCCCGCCGCGTCGAAGGCGGCCATCGAGACCACGTGGGTCTTGATGTGGTCGGGGTGCGGGTAGCCGCCGTTCTCGTCGTAGGTGACCACGACGTGCGGCCGGAACTCGCGGATCAGCGCGACCAGGGGGCCCGTGGCGACCTCGTCGTCCTCCAGGGCGAAGCAGCCCTCGGGCAGCGGCGGCAGCGGGTCGCCCTCCGGCAGACCGGAGTCGACGAAGCCCAGCCAGCGGTGCTGCACGCCGAGGATCTCGGCGGCGGCCGCCATCTCGGCGCGGCGGACGGCCGGCAGGTCGGCCACGATCTCGGGCCGGTCCATGGCCGGGTTGAGGATGCTGCCGCGCTCGCCGCCCGTGCACGTGACGACCATGACCTCGTGCCCCTCGGACACGTAGCGCGCGCTGGTGGCGGCGCCCTTGCTCGACTCGTCGTCGGGGTGCGCGTGCACCATCATCAGGCGCAGCGGCGCGGTGGTCTGCTCGGGGGCGGACATGGGTCGGCCGGGTCCTTCCGTCGGTCGTCGCCGGGGGCGACGGGGGCACTGGGGACGATGCTCGCAGACGTCCCCGACAGCCACCGGGGACGCCGCGCGCACGCCCGCAGGGGGTGCAACGCGCGACCGCGGCCGGGGCTTCCCCGCAGGGCCCGGACGACCGGCCGAGCGGGTCGCCCCGACCCCGTCCGGGGAGCCGCCGCGCCGGGCTGACCTGCGGCTACAGGGGTGGCGGGAACTCCAGGGACACGCCGACCGTTCGTCGAAAGGCCGCGCCGAGCGGTGACCGTCGTGTTACCGTCCTGGGCACACGGCCCGCAGGCGGGTCGTGTTTTTCCTTACTCGGGGGCGAACCCGGTGCGCCGCCCGCGCGCACCGCGGACGAGTGGGACGACGGAGGAGCAGGAGGAGTGATGACCGTGACGGACGCCCAGGTGACCTGGTTGACCCAGGAGGCCCACGACCGGCTCAAGAACGAGCTCGACGAGCTGATCGGCAACCGCCCCGTCATCGCTGCCGAGATCAACGCCCGCCGCGAGGAGGGCGACCTCAAGGAGAACGGCGGCTACCACGCCGCGCGCGAGGAGCAGGGCCAGCAGGAGGCGCGCATCCGCCAGCTCCAGGAGCTGCTGCGCACCGCGCAGGTCGGCACCGCGGCGAGCGAGTCCGGCACGGCCGGGCCGGGCATGGTGCTGGTGCTGCGCTACGACGGCGACGACGACACCGAGACCGTGCTGCTCGGCTCCCGCGAGGAGGGCAGCCGCGCCGACCTGGAGGTCGTCTCCCCGCACTCCCCGCTCGGCGCCGCCCTGCTCGGGGCGCGCGAGGGCGACACCCGCGAGTACGGGCTGCCCGACGGCGGCACGATGAAGGTCACGCTCGTGTCCGCGGAGCCGTTCCGCGCCTGACCGGTCTCAGTCGGACACGCGCACCGCGTGCCCGGCGGACCGCAGCGCCTCCACGAGCTCGACGCAGTGCTCGGGGCCGCGCGTCTCCAGCACCAGCGCGACCTCCACGTCGCCGAGCGGGAGCGCCCCGGTGATGCGCGAGTGCGCCACGTCCACCACGTTCGCCCCGCGCACGCCCACGAGCGCGAGCATCTCGGCCAGCGCGCCCGGCCGGTCGCCGATCCGCACCTGCAGCTGCAGGTAGCGGGCGGCGGCCGCCATGCCGTGCTGGATCACGTGCAGCAGCACGAGCGGGTCGATGTTGCCCCCGGACAGCACGGCCACCGCCGGGGTCGCGAAGCGGCCCGGGTGCTCCATCAGCGCCGCCACGGCGGCCGCGCCGGCGGGCTCGACGAGCATCTTGCCGCGCTCCAGGCACAGGAGCAGGGCGCGGGACAGCGCGTCCTCGCCCACCGTGACGATGTCGTCGACCAGGGCGGTGACCTGGAGGAACGTGAGCTCCCCGGGCCGGCCGACGGCGATGCCGTCGGCGATGGTGCGCATCGTGCCCAGCGCGACGGGGCCGCCGGCCGCGATCGACGCCGGCCACGCGGCGGCGCCCTCGGCCTGCACGCCCACCACGCGGACGTCGGGCCGCTGCTCCTTCACCGCCGCCGCGATGCCGCCCAGCAGCCCCCCGCCGCCGGTGCAGACGAGCACGGTGGCGGCGTCGGGGACGTCCTCCAGGATCTCCAGGCCGACGGTGCCCTGCCCGGCGATGATGTCGGGGTGGTCGAAGGGGTGCACGAACTCCGCGCCCGTGCGCCCGGCGTGCTCCAGCGCGGCGGCGATGCTGCCGTCGATGGTCTCGCCGACCAGGTGGACGTGCGCCCCGTAGGCGCGGGTGGCGCCGACCTTGGGGATGGCGGCGCCCTCCGGCATGAACACGGTGGCGTCGATGCCGAGCACCTGCGCGGCCAGCGCGACGCCCTGCGCGTGGTTGCCGGCGCTGGCCGCGACGACGCCGGCGGCGCGGCGCTCGGGCGGGAGCCGGTGCAGGCGCGTGTACGCGCCGCGGATCTTGAACGACCCGGTGCGCTGCAGGTTCTCGCACTTGAGCCACACGGGCCCGCCGACCAGCTCGGCCAGGGCCCGGTTGGGCCGCACCGGGGTGCGGGTGACGACGCCGGCGAGCAGCTCCCGCGCGGCGCGGATGTGCTCCGCGCCGACGGGCGGCACCGGCCGGACACGGGGTGGGGTGACGGCCATGGCGCGCATCCTCGCACTCCTGTCGGTGCCCGCCCCTACGCTCGGCCCCGATCGCGAGGACGGGGAGGACGACGGTGACCACCATCGAGCGCGAGGACGAGTTCCTGGCCCTGGCCCGGCCCTACCGGCGCGAGCTGTTCGCGCACTGCTACCGGATGCTCGGGTCGGTGCACGACGCCGAGGACGTGCTGCAGGAGGCGCTCGTGCGCGCCTGGCGCGGCTACGACCGCTTCGAGGGCCGCTCGTCGCTGCGGACCTGGCTGCACCGGATCGTCACGACCAGCTGCCTCACCGCCCTGGAGGGCCGCAGCCGCCGCCCCACCCCGGCCGGCCTGGACGGGACGAGCGCCGACCCCGACGACCCGCTGCGCACCGACCCGGAGATCGCCTGGCTGGAGCCGGTGCCCGACAGCGCCGTCGACCTGTCCCCCGGTGCCGACCCCGCCGCCACGGTCACCGCGCGGGCCACCGTCCGGCTCGCCTTCGTCGCCGCCCTGCAGCACCTCCCGGCCCGCCAGCGGGCGGTGCTCCTGCTGCGCGAGGTGCTGCAGTGGCGGGCGAGCGAGGTGGCCGACCTGCTGGGCACCTCGGTGGCCGGGGTCAACAGCGCCCTGCAGCGGGCCCGCGAGCGGCTCGCCGCGGTCGCCCCGGACGAGGACGACGCGCTCGCCCCCCTCACGCAGCGCCAGCAGGAGCTGCTCGACTCCTACGTCGCCGCGTTCGAGGTCAAGGACGTCACCGGGATCGTGTCCCTGCTCGCCGCCGACGTGCGGTGGGAGATGCCGCCGCACCGCGCCTGGTACCGCGGCCGCGCGGCCGTCGCGCGGCACCTGGACGTGCGCTGCCCCGGCGGGCCGGGCGACCTGCGGCTGCTGCCCGTGGCGGCGAACGGGCAGCCCGGCTTCGCGCTGTACCTGCGCGACCGCAGCGGCGGGGGCGACGGCGTGTTCCGCCCCTTCGCCCTGCAGGTGCTCACCCTCGGCCCCGACGACATCACGCACGTCGCGACGTTCCTCGGCGACGCGCTGTTCGCCGCGTTCGGGCTGGGCCCGGTCGCGGGGTCCCCGGCGGGCGGCGGTCCGGGCCGGTAACCTCGGCCGGGACGAGCGAGGGGGACACGACGATGGCACGCCTGCGGATCGCCGCGCCGCTGCTGGCCGCGGCCGCGCTGGCGGCCGTCGCGGTGGCCACCGTCCGCGGCGCGGGCTGCGAGGACCCCGGCCACTACGCGCCCCTGGCCGGCGGCGGGTACGAGCTGGTGGGCGGGTGCGTCGCCGCGGGCGACCTGCTGGTGGCCGACCCGGTGCCGCCGGACCTCGTCGCGCGCGTGCCCACCGCCGCCGAGGACGGCATCGAGAAGAGCTGACGCGGTCCCGCCACCGCCCGTCCGGGCGTTCGTGCGGGGCCCACCCGGCCGGGTCACCCCTGCTCCACGGGCGCACCGTGCGCACCCGCGCAGGCGACCCCGGACCCCGTGGCCGGTTCCGCCCCGTGGAGGTGGAGTCGCCGCACCGGTGCTGCGGCGGGCCACCAGGACCGGCCCGCACCCCGGAGCCGGGACGCGGTCCGGGGTGCGGTGGGGGTCAGGCCCGGGCCAGCGCCGCGCGCAGGTCCTCCACCAGGTCGTCGGCGTCCTCGATGCCCACCGAGAGGCGCACCAGGTCGTCGGGGACCTCCAGCATCGACCCCGCCACGGAGGCGTGGGTCATGGCGCCGGGGTGCTCGATGAGCGACTCGACCCCGCCCAGGGACTCGGCCAGGGTGAACAGCTCCGTCGCGGCGCACACCCGCAGCGCGGCGTCGCGCCCGCCGGCGAGGCGGAACGACACCATGCCGCCCGGGCGGCGCATCTGCTTGGCCGCCACCTCGTGGCCGGGGTGCTCGGGCAGGCCCGGGTAGAGCACCCGCGCGACCGCCGGGTGCCCGACCAGCAGGCCCGCGATCCGCTCGGCGTTGTCGCTGTGCCGCTCCATGCGCACGGCCAGCGTCTTCACCCCGCGCAGCGTCAGCCACGCGTCGAACGGGCCGGGCACCGAGCCGGTCGCGTTCTGGGTGAACCGGATCGCCTCGGCCAGCTCGTCGTCGCTGGTCACGAGGGCCCCGCCGACGACGTCGGAGTGCCCGCCGATGTACTTGGTGGTGGAGTGCAGCACCACGTCGGCGCCCAGCGCGAGGGGCTGCTGGAGGTAGGGCGAGGCGAAGGTGTTGTCCACGACGAGGCGCGCACCGGCGCTCCGGGCGACGTCGGCGACCGCGGCGATGTCCGCGATCCCGAGCAGCGGGTTGGTCGGCGTCTCGCACCACACCACGCGGGTGGTGGGCCGCAGCGCGGCGCGCAGGGCGTCGACGTCGGCGAGGTCGACGGGGGTGTGCTCGATGCCCCAGTGCGCCAGGACCTTGTCGACCAGCCGGAACGTGCCGCCGTAGGCGTCGTGCGGGATGACCAGGTGGTCGCCCGGGCGCAGCAGGGTGCGCAGCAGCACGTCGGAGGCGCCCATGCCGGAGCCGAACGCCACGGCCTGGCGCCCGCCCTCCAGCGCGGCCAGGCACTCCTGCAGCGCCGTCCGCGTGGGGTTGGCCGACCGGGAGTACTCGTAGCCGGCCCGCAGCCCCCCGACGCCGTCCTGCGCGTAGGTCGTGGACGGGTGGATCGGCAGGATCACCGCGCCGGTGGCGGGGTCGGGCGCCTGGCCCGCGTGGATGGCGTTCGTGGAGAAGCCGGGCATGCTCAGTAAACTACGCGCGGGGCTCCGGCCATCCCGCGGCGCGGGCGACCACCGCCACACCGGGTCCGGTGAGCGCGGCGAGCCCGGCCCCGCGCCCGGTGGCGACCAGCAGCAGGTCCCCCGCCGGGCCGCGCAGCTCCGCACCCGTCCCGGCCGACCAGTCGGCGTCCGACGCCACCAGCCGCACCCCCGCCAGCCGCTCCCTGCTGCCGTAGAACGCGTTGTGGTGGGTGCGGCGCAGGGCGGTCACCACCCGGTCCACGGGCGCCGGGTGCGACCGGCCCAGCGGGCGGGCGACGTCCTGGGCGTGCACGAGCACGTCGGCGAGCTGGTCGGTCTCCGACGCCCCCGGGAACCGCTTCAGCGAGTGCGCCGTCCCCCGCAGCCGCGCCACGAGCTCGGCCGGGGCGCACGCCGCGGTGACGGCGCGGGTCTCGGCGTCGAACAGCCCGTGCAGGTCGCCGCCGTGGCGCAGCAGCCCGCCCACCGCGCGCCGCACCATCCAGCGGGTGGCGGTGGTGAGGTGGGCGACGACGTGGCGCACGCTCCAGCCGGCGCACAGCGAGGGGGCGTCCCACTCGTGCGGGGCGAGGTCGTCGAGGAGCGCGGCGAGGCCGAGCCGCTCGGCGGCGACTGCGGCGGGGACGTCGAGGCGGGTGGCGGTGGTCATGGGGTCCTCCTGGGGTCGGGTGCTCGGGAGCAGTGACCGGGCCCGCCCCGCGGATTCATCGCGTCCGGCCGCGACGGCTGCGCGGACCGCCGCGCAGCCGTCGCGGTGGCATCACCCCTGCCGCGCCACCGCGAACAGCGCGCAGCCGATCAGCTCCAGCGACACCTGCAGCCGCTCCAGGCTGATGTTGCGGGCCACCGTGTCCATCGGCGAGTGGTAGGGCGGCTCCAGCAGCGCCGGGGACTCCTCGCCGCGCCAGGAGAAGTTGGCGCTGGCGATGCCGACCTCCTGGAACGACTGGTGGTCGCTCGCCCCGCGCAGCGTCACCGGCGACATCCGCGGCGCGTAGCCCAGCCGCTGCCCCGCCGCGGTGACGGCGTCGGTGGCGGTGTTGGGCTCGCCCGTGAACGACAGCAGCCAGTAGCGCGTCGCCGGGTCCCAGCTCGTGGCGACCATGTCGTTCTGGAACACGGCGAGGAGCCGGTCGCGGGCGGGCTGGTCGAGCTGCGCGACGTGGAACCGCGAGCCGATGAGGCCCTGCTCCTCGGAGCCCCACAGGCTCACCTGCACGTCGGCGGGGGTGGGCAGCCGGCGCATGGCCCGCCCGACCTCCAGCGCGAGCGCGGTGCCGGAGGCGTCGTCGTTGGCGCCGGGCGCCCCGATGACCGAGTCGTAGTGCCCGCTGACCGCCACGGCGCGGCGCGGCCCGCCGCCCCGGCCGCGGCCCGCCCGCTCACCGAGCACGTTGTGCGAGGTCAGGTTCCGGTGGGCCGTGGTCGCGACGGTCAGCGCGAACGGGCCGGCGGCCAGCCGCTCGCGCAGCGCCGCCTTCTGCGACTGCGCGACGCCGACGACGGGGACCGGCGCCGGCGCGGCCAGCGCCGGGGAGCCGGCCTGGGCCTGCCGCGGCGCGACGAGGTCGGCGGGCAGCAGCACGACGGCCGCGGCGCCGCGGGCGACGGCCAGCGCGACCTGCGCGTCGCGCACGGCGGCCGAGGAGTCGACCAGCAGCACGGCCCCGGTGACGTCGGCCGGGTAGTCGGCCCCGGTGCCGGCGCCGACGTCGACGACCGGCCCGGTGGCGGTGGTGTCCAGCGCGCCCTGGGGGCTCGCGCCCGCCTGCCAGCACAGGTCGGGCGTCAGCCCGGGGTCGGCGGAGAGCTGGGCCAGGAACTTGTCCGCCACCGCGAACGGCTCCAGCCGCACGGTGTAGCCCAGGTCGTCGAGCTGCCCGGCGAGGTACTGGGCCGCGCGGTACTCCGACTCCGTGCCACCGATGCGCGGCCCGATGCCCTCCGACAGCGCCGAGATGTGCCCGAGCGCCCGCTCGGCCGACAGCTGCCGCACGATCCGGCGGTCGAGCGCGTCGAACCGCGGCGCGCGCACCGCCCCCGGGCGCTGCTCGGTGACCGCCCACGCCGGCGCGGGCAGCAGCGCGGCCGCGCCGGCGGCCAGGCCGACGAGCGCGGCGCGCCGGGTGAGCGGGTGGGCGCCGGGGGTGGGGCGCGGGGCGTCGGTCATGGTCACTCCTGGGTCGCAGGGACGGCACGTGACCGTACCCAGCGTGACCGGATGGTCGGATATCCGACGATCGGGTGGTCCCCCGTCAGCTCCCCAGGAAGGCCAGGACGTCCGAGCGCGTGACGACGCCGGCCGGCTTGCCGTCCACCAGCACGAGCGCGGCGTCGGCGGCGGCGAACGCGCTCATCGCGGTGTCCAGCGCCTCGCCCGCCCCGATGGTCGGCAGCGGAGCCGACATGTGGCCGTCCAGCCGGTCGGCCAGCTGGGCGCGGCCGGTGAACAGGGCGTCGAGCAGGTCGCGCTCGACGACCGCGCCCGCCACCTCGGCCGCCATCACCGGGGGCTCCGCCCGCACCACCGGCATCTGCGAGACGCCGAACTCCCGCAGGTAGTTCACGGCGTCGGCGACGGTCTCGTTGGGGTGCGCGTGCACGAGCGCCGGGATCGAGCCGTCCTTGCGGCGCAGCACGTCGCCGACGGTGGCGCCCGCGGCCGGGGGCAGGAAGCCGTAGCCCGACATCCACTTGTCGTTGAAGACCTTGCCGAGGTAGCCGCGGCCGCCGTCGGGCAGCAGCACCACCACGAGCGCGTCGGGGTCGTCGAGCTCCGCCGCCACCCGCAGCGCCGCCACGGTGGCCATCCCGCAGGACCCGCCGACCAGCAGCGCCTCCTCGCGGGCGAGGCGGCGGGTCATGTCGAACGACTCGCCGTCGGACACCGCGACGATGCGGTCGCAGATGTCCTTGTCGTAGGTGGTCGGCCAGAAGTCCTCGCCCACGCCCTCCACGAGGTAGGGCCGGCCGGTGCCGCCCGAGTAGACCGAGCCCTCGGGGTCGGCGCCGATGATCTGCACCCGCCCGCCGGAGACCTCCTTGAGGTAGCGCCCGGTGCCGCTGATCGTGCCGCCGGTGCCGATGCCCGCGACGAAGTGGGTGATGCGGCCCTCGGTCTGCTCCCACAGCTCGGGGCCGGTGCCGTGGTAGTGCGACTCCGGGTTGTTGACGTTGGCGTACTGGTTGGGCTTCCAGGCGCCCTCGATCTCGGTGACCAGGCGGTCGGACGTGCGGTAGTAGGAGTCCGGGTGGTCGGGGTCGACGGCGGTGGGGCAGACGACGACGCGGGCGCCGTAGGCGCGCAGCACGTTGCGCTTGTCCTCGCTGACCTTGTCGGGGCAGACGAACACGCAGTCGTAGCCGCGGCGCTGGGCGATCATGGCCAGCCCGACGCCGGTGTTGCCCGACGTCGGCTCGACGATCGTGCCGCCGGGGCGCAGCTCGCCGGACGCCTCCGCCGCCTCGACCATGCGCAGCGCGATGCGGTCCTTCACGCTGCCGCCGGGGTTGAAGTACTCGACCTTGGCCAGGACGGGCGGGGTGATGCCCTCGGCCACCGCCCCGAGCCGGACGAGGGGGGTGTTCCCGACCAGGTCGGAGACGTGCTCCACGTAGCGCATGCCCCCATGGTCGCTCATCCGCGGCGGTGCCGGGGCGCGGGGCGCCCGGCCGCGGGCCGATCCGATCCGGACGGTGCCCGTGGCCGCACTTCCGGGGGAAACGACCCCCGACCGGGGCCCGGCGCGTCATCGGAGGGCTACGCTTCGCCACTGGAGCCTCCTCCCGGTCCGACGGGCACATCGGACCGGTCCCGCGGGAGGCACCGACACGGATGGCTCGGCACCCGGCGCCCACCGCGCCGCCGCGCCGCGTCCTCCGCACCCGCTCCCCAGCGCAGCCGGTCGATCCCGGCCGTCGTCGTGGGGCGGCACGCACCGCGCGGCACCCCGCCGCGCGGCCACCACGAGGGGTCGACAGCTGTGCGCGACGGCGGAAGAGCCGCGAACCACCGCGACGCGGAGATCGACCTGCTGGCCGAGGCGGCCCGCGGGGGCGAGCCGCGCGCGGTCGAGGCCCTGCTGCGCGAGCTGCAGGGGCCGGTGCTCAAGTTCTGCCGGGCGCGGCTGGGCGCGCACGGCCTGGTCCAGCCCGAGGACGTCGCCCAGGACGTGCTGTACGCGGTGTGCGACGTGCTGCCGCGCTTCGACCGGACCACGGCGTCGCTGATGCCGCTGGTCTTCGGCATCGCCCGCAACAAGATCGTCGACGCCTACCGCGCCGCGGGCCGCGACCGGTCGATGCCCGTCGACGTCCTGCCCGAGGGCGTCGCCGAGGGCGACGGACCGGAGCTGCACGCCCTGCGCACGGCCGACGTCCGGCAGCTGCGGTGGGCCCTGGAGCAGCTCGCCGAGAACCAGCGGGAGATCATCGTGCTGCGGGTGGCCCTGCGGTACTCCGCCGAGGAGGTCGCCCGCATGCACGGCTCCACCGCGGGGGCGGTGCGCGTCGCCCAGTTCCGGGCCATGCGCCGGCTCCGGGGGCTGCTGCAGGACCGCCTGGGCGACGGGGACTGATCCCGGCGCGATCCGGTTGCCGAGTGGGCGACCGGATCGCCCACAACGGGTACCCGGGCGGCATGAGCGACCATCCGAACGTCCTCGCCCGTGCCGTGTACCTGGTCGTCGGCGGGGTCCTGCTGCTGGCGGGGATCGCCCTGCTCGTGCTCCCCGGGCCCGGGCTGCTGCTCGTGCTGGGCGGGCTCCTGGTGCTCGGCCACGGCTTCCCGGCCGCCCAGCGCTTCGTCGACCCCGTGCGCCGGCGGGCCCTGTCCGCGGCCGACGAGAGCGTGTCGTCCCCGCTGCGCGTCGCGTTCTCGGTGCTCACCGGGGTCGCGCTGATCGTCGCCGGCGTCGTGTGGGCCACCGTCCCCGGGCTGCCGCTGGGCGGCTGGGCCACCGGTTCGAGCCTGATCTTCTCCGGCGTGGTGCTGCTGGCGCTGCTCGCGTTCAGCGCCCGGCGCCGGACCGCGCACGTGGCGCAGCGGCGCGCCGACCGGGAGGCGCGGCAGCCAGCCGGTCGTGGACGTCGAGGGTCCTCCGCGCGGCCCGGTCCCAGCTGAACCCGGCCGCCCGGTGCAGGCCCGCGTCCCGCATGCGGGCCCGCAGCCCGGCGTCGTCCAGCACGGCGGCGACGGCGGCGGCCAGCGCCCCGACGTCGTCCGGCGGCACGGCCGGGCCGGCCCCGCCGACGATCTCGGGCAGGGCCCCCGCCGTCGACACCACCACCGGGCAGCCGCAGGCCATCGCCTCCAGCGGCGGCAGCCCGAACCCTTCCGCGAACGAGGGCAGCACCAGGCAGGCGGCGCCGGAGTACCAGGCCGGCAGGTCGTCGTCGGGCACCTCCCCGGCGTGCACGACCGCGTCCGCCAGACCCAGCTCGGCGACGTCGCGGCGCAGGGCCGCACCGAACTCCGCCTCGTCGGTGCCCGGCGCCCCCACCTTGACCAGGCGCAGCCCGGGCCGGTCGCGGCGCAGCCGGGCGACCGCGCGCAGCAGCGCGCCGAGGTTCTTGCGCGGGTGCTCGGAGCCGACGAACAGGACGTAGCCGGGGTCGGCGAGGCGCCGGTCGACGGGCCGGAACAGGTCGTGGTCCAGGCCGTGGTGCACCGTCATGACCCGGCCCGGTTCCAACCCCAGCTCGCGGATCAGCTCGCGGCGGGTGGTCTCGGACACCGCGACCACCACCTCCGCCGCCCGGACGCCCGCGACGTCGGCGCGGATCGCGCGGCGGTCGCGCCGCCCCGGCGCGGAGATCAGCGGCCGGTCCGCGGTGAGGTCGCGGCGGCGGATGAGGTCGTGGGCGGTGACGGCGTAGGGGCGGTCGAGCAGGGGGCCGTAGCGGGCGCAGTGGTGGTGGGTGAAGTGCGGCCGCTCGGGGCGGGCGCGCAGGGCCGCGACCAGGGCCCGGTCGCCCTCCTCGCCGCGCCGCGCGGCCGGGTCGTCGTCGTCGACGCCGAAGTGCCCCGCGCTCGTGCCGTCCAGGTCCAGCTCCAGCCCCGGGACGGGGGTGCGCCGGGCCAGCTCCTGGCCGCAGCGGTCCATGCTCCCCCGGCCGCCGGTGGTGACGAGCACGGTCGCAGCGGGGTGACCCCGCTCCGGTCCAGCGCCAGCGGGGTCACCCCGCTGCGGAGCCGGCGCGCGGTTCACGCGCCCGCCCGCGTCCGCGCGGGGCGGGCGACCCGGTCGTACAGCGCGCGCAGGGTGTCGACCATCCGGGCGTGCGAGGTCTCCCGGGCCCGCTCGCGGGCCGCGGCGCGCAGGCGCTCCGCGCACGCCGGGTCCTCCAGCACCGCGAGCAGGGCGGCCGCCAGCGCGGCGGGGTCGCCGGGCGGGACGAGCAGGCCCGCGCCGCCGGCCAGCTGGTCGGGGACCCCGCCGACCGCGGTCGCCACCACCGGCACGCCCGCGGCCAGGGCCTCGGCGACGACCAGCGGGCTGCCCTCGCTGTGCGAGGTCAGCGCCATGACGTCGAGGCTGCCGATGAGGGCGCGCGCGTCCGCGCGGTGGCCGAGCAGGTCGACCGCGGCGTCCAGGCCCAGCGCGCGGCGCAGGGCGAGCAGCTCCCCGGCGCACGGGCCGTCGCCCACGACGATCCCGGCGACGTCCGGGCGCTGCTCGCGCACCAGGGCGAGCGCCCGCAGGAACCCGTCGACGCCCTTCTCCGGCGCGAGCCGGCAGACCCGGCCCACCAGCGGGCGCCCGCGGTGGCGCAGCGGGCGCACCGCCGGCGCGACCCGGTCCGGGGTGATCGCGGGGGGCACCACGTGCACCCGGGCGGCCGGCAGCCCGTAGCCGTGGCGCAGCAGCGCGCCGACGGCGGGCGAGACGGCGACGAGCGCGGCCGCCCGCTCGAAGGCCCGCTGGGCGACGCGGCGGTCCAGCGGGGAGCGCCACGGCGCCTCGGTGTGCTCGGTGACGACGAGCGGGACGCCGGTGCCGGCCACGGCCCGGGCCGCCGCCACGGCGCTGGCGTGGATGTGGGCGTGCACGACGTCCGGGCGCAGGACGCGCACCAGCCGGCCGAGCGCCGCCGCGTAGTCCGGGCAGGTGCGCCGCTTGACCCGCGTCGGGCCCAGGACGTGGACGGGGACCCCGGCGTCACCGCGCAGCGCCCCGCCCGCCGAGCACGCCAGGTGCACGTCGTCGCCGCGGGCCCGCAGCGCGCGGGCGAGGTCCACCACGTGCCGCTCCGCCCCACCGGGATCGAGGCTGTCGACGACCTGGAGGACCGTGGGCACGGCCGGGAGTTCCCGATCACCGGGCGGCCAACCGCGGTGTAGGTCGCGGGCGACCGGGAACACCCGGGGGTGTCCGTGACCGTCGTGCTGCCCACGTTCGACCGGCTGCCCGCGCTGCGGGCCAACCTCGACGACCTGCTCGCGCTGCGGGGCGTCGAGGAGGTCGTGGTGGTCGACGACGGCTCCACCGACGGCACCTGGGAGTTCCTCGCCGAGCGCCGGTCGCCGCGGCTGCGCCCGGTCCGGCACCGGGAGAACCGCGGGTCGCCCGCCGCGCGCAACACCGGCGGGGCGGCCGCGCGCACCGAGTGGGTGCTGTTCGCCGAGGACGACTGCCGCTTCCCCCCGGACTACGCGGAGGTGCTGCTCGCGACGGCGCTGGACCACGGCGCCGACGTCGTCGGGGCCCCGATGGTGTGGCCCGGCCCGGACGGCGACGTGGCCGCCGCGGTGGCCGCGGCCCGCGCGGCCCGCACCGGGGTGGGCGGCCTGGACGCCGTCGCCGGCTTCCCCGACGCGCCCGTGCGCACCCCGCTCGTCCCGGCCCCCGCGCTGGTCCGCCGGTCGGTGCTCACCGCGCTGCGGTTCGACCCCGGGTACCGCGGCAACGCCTACCGCGAGGAGACCGACTTCTTCGTGCGCGCCGAGCGCGCCGGGCACCGCTGCGTCCTGACCGGCGACACGTACTTCTGGGAGCCGGCCCGCTACGCCGGCGGCCAGCCCCGCACCCTGGCCGCGCAGTGGTGGACGCTGCGCAACAACTGGCGCTTCCTGCGCCGCCACGGCGCCTGGCTGGCCCAGCGGGGCGTGATCGCCGGCCCGGTCCGGGAGCAGCTCGCCTTCACCGCCCGCCGCCTGCGGCCGGCGTCCGCGTGACCGGCGGACCGCCCCCTCCGCCCCGCCGGTCGCCCCCCGCGTCCGCGAGTTCCGCGCCCGCGCCCGGCGAGTTCCGCGATCCCGCCCGGCGGGTTCCGCATCCGCGTCCGGCGCCCGTCGCCGTCGTCGTCCCCGCCCGCGTGGAGACCGCGGCCGACCTGGCCGGCCTGCGCGCCTGCCTCGACGCGCTCGCCGCCCAGACCCGGCCCGCCGCCGAGGTGGTCGTGGTCGACGACGGGTCGCCGCGGCCGATCGGGGTGCCGGGCCCGGCGCGGGTGGTCCGGGTGCCGAACGGGGGGTCCTACGCCGCCCGCAACGCCGGGATCGCCGCCACGGACGCCCCGGTCGTCGCGTTCACCGACGCCGACTGCCGGCCGACACCGACCTGGCTGGCGGACGCGCTGGCCGCACTGGACGAGGAGCCGGACGCCGCCGCCGTCGCCGGCGCGATCGAGGTGCCCGTCACCCCCCGCGACGGCGCGGTGGCCTGGCACGACGCGCTGACGGCGTTCCCGCAGGAGAGCTTCGTGGCCCGGTTCGGCTTCGGCGCCACCGCCAACCTCGTCGTCCGGCGGGCCGCGCTGGAGGCGACCGGCGGCTTCGACGGCGCGCTCCGCTCCGGCGGCGACGCGGAGTGGGGCGCCCGCGCGGCCGCCGCCGGGCACCGGACGGTGTACCGCGGCGACGTCCGCGTGCTGCACCCGCCGCGACGCTCGGCCCGGGCGGTGGCGCGCAAGGCGCTGCGCGTGACGCGCGGGGTGGAGGCCCTGGCCGCCGCCCGCGGCGACGCCGACCCGCTCCTCCGCACCCTGGCCGACCGCCTGTCCCGCCCCTGGCGCGAGCTGCCCGCCGTGCTGGCCGACGAGCGCGTCGGCCCCTTGCGCGCTGCTCAGGTGACGGCCGTGGGCACGGCCCTCTCGCTGCTGGTGGCGGCCGAGACGACCCGCCTCCGGTTGCAGGAAGGCCACCTTCCCGCAACCTCCTGGCGGGAAGGTGGCCTTCCTGCAACGGCGGTGGCGGGCGTGGCGGGGATGGCCGTGGCGGTCGCCCTGCGGGGTCGGGGGTCGCCCGACGCGTTCGGCGACGGCGCCGCCTACCGGCGGATGGCGCGCGGACTGCCCGGCGCGCCGCCGTTCCAGCGGCGGGTCGTCGGGCCCGCGCTGGCCCGCCTGCTCGGCGGGGACGAGCGCGCGTTCCGCCGGGTGGCGCTGGCCGGCGTCGCGGGCGGGGCGGTGACGACCGGGCTGCTCACCGCCCGCGTCGCCCGCGAGGCGGGGGCGGACGCGGCGACCGCCCGCCGGGCCGCGTGGACGGCCGCCGCGCTCGTCCCGGCGATGCCGCACAGCACCCGCATGGCCGTGCTCGTGCCGCCCTTCGGCGACCAGCTCGCCGTGGCGGCGGGCGGGCTGTGGCTGCTGCTCGACCGCGCCCGCCACCCGCTCGCCCCGGTCGCGCTGGCGGGCGCCGGGCTGACCCGCGAGCAGTGGCTGGGCGTGGCCGCGGTGGCCGGGCGCCGCCGACCCGTCGACGCCCTGGCCGCGGCGCTCGCCGCCGCCGTGATCGCGACGCGCGAGCGCGGGCCGGACGGCGAGGTGTACCCGCCGGGGGTGGCGCTGCGCCGGTTCGTCACCCGCCGGGGCCTGGCCGAGCTGGGCTGGGCGTGTGCGACGCTGGCCCCGTTCCCCGCGCTCGTCCCCGGCGGTGCGCGCACCCCGACCCGGACCGCGCTGCTGCGGATCGTCGCGGTGCAGACCGCGCTGGGGCTGGTCGGGGGCTCGGACAGCCCGCGGCTGCTGCACGGCGGGCTGCCGTTCCTCGTCGCCGCGACGCTCGGCTCGGTGCCGGCGCAGCGGGCGGCCCCCGCCGTCGCCGCGGCCCTGGCCCTGTGGCGCCCGCTGCACCGCCCCGAGCCCACGGCCGCGGGCTACGAGCGCTCCTACCTGCCCTACATGCACGGCGAGCTGGGCCGGCGCGTCCTCGGCGGGCTGGTCCGGACGGGCGCGGCCTACGCCCTCGACCGGGTGCTCCGGCGCGTCGGGGACCGCCGGTAGGCGGCCCGCCGCAGCGCGCGGTCGGTGCCCGGACGGCCGCGCCTCAGCCGTCCTCCCCCGGGGCCCCACCGATCACCTCGAGCAGCTGCGCCCGGGCGGCCGCCGCGGCGTCGGGGTCGCGGGCGGCGATCGCGCTCACCTACACGACGGTAGCGGCCGGCTGCCGGACGTCCCCGGCGATGACGCGCCGCCGGATCGCCGCCGAGGCCTGGTCCACGAGGACCGTCGCCACGACGATCACCACGAGGGTGAGCCCGATCCGGTCCCACAGCCGCCGCTCGAACAGCTGGGCCAGCAGCGAGCCGATGCCGCCGGCGCCCAGGACGCCGAGCACGGCCGACGCCCGGATGTTGATCTCGAAGCGGTACAGCCAGAACGCGACGACCTCGGGCAGGACCTGCGGCACCACCCCCCAGCGCAGCACCGCGAGCGGCCGCGCCCCCGACGAGCGCGCCGCCTCGACCGGGCCGGGGTCGATGCCCTCGATGGCCTCGCTGGTCAGCTTGCCCAGCGTGCCCACGGACCCGACGCCGATGGCCAGCGCCCCCGCCAGCGGCCCCAGCCCGAACACCGGCAGCATCACGGCGATCGCGAAGATCAGCTCGGGGACGGCGCGGATGAGGTTGAGCAGCTGACGGACGCCGAACACCACCGGGCGCGGCGCGGTGTTCGCCGCGGCCAGGAAGCCCAGCGGGAACGACAGCAGCGCGCCGATCACGGTGCCGATCCAGGCCATCTGCAGCGACTCGACCATCAGCTCCAGCGCGAGCGCCCAGTACTCGGGGTAGGGGCCGTCGAGCGGGTTGCGCAGCACCCCGGTCGACATGAGCAGGCCGTACTCCCAGAGCGCGCCCGGCGCCTCCAGCAGGCGCCCCCACCGGGCGTCGACGGCGACGATCGCGACCAGCAGCACGAGGGTGCCGGCCAGCCACAGCAGCCGCTGCCGCAGCCGGGACGGGCGGACCGGGCGGGCCGGGGACGCGCTCACACCAACCTCCGCCGCGCGGCCCGCGACACCCGGTCGATCGCGAACACCACCACGAACAGGGCCACGACCAGCGCGGACAGGTTGTCGTAGCGGAAGCGGGCGAGCTCGACGGACAGGATGTTGCCGATCCCGCCCCCGCCGACGATGCCGATGACGACCGACGCCCGGACGTTCAGCTCGAACACGTACAGGCAGTACGACAGGTAGCTGGGGGCGACCTGCGGCAGCACGGCCCGGACCGCGCGCTGGACGCGGTTCGCACCGACGGCGTCGGCGGCCTCCAGCGGGCCGGGGTCGACGGCGTCGATCGTCTCGGCGGTGAGCTTGGCCGCGACCCCCAGGTTGAACAGGACCAGGGCCATGATCCCGCCCAGCGCCCCGGTGCCGACGGCGGCGACGAACAGCAGGCCGTACGCGACGTCGGGCAGCGAGCGGACGACCGACAACACCGCCCGCACGACCTGGTGGGTCACCCGGCCGGGCGCCGTGACCCGGCTGGCGAGCAGCGCCGCCACCAGCGCGAGCGCGCACCCGAGCACCGAGGCGACCACGGCGATCGAGAACGTCTCCACCCACGCCGGCCACACGCGGAGCACGTACTCCCAGTTCGGCGGGAAGAACTGGGCGAGGATCCGCCGGCCGCGCAGGGTGTCGGTGAACAGCGGGGTGAGGGTGAAGTCGATGCCGGCCCCGGCCCAGACGGTCACGGCGAGCGCCCCGGCCAGCCCCAGCCACAGGCCCCAGCGCGGCCGGGGCCGCGGCGGGCGGGCGGGGGCGGGGGCGTCGCGGACGGCCGTCGCGGTCACGGCAGCAGCACGTCGTCGGCGGTGAGGGAGCGGCCGTAGATCCGGGTGAACACGGTGTCGTCGGCCTGCGCCGCGGGCCCGTCGAACACCACCTTCCCCGCGCGCATGCCGATGATCCGGTCGGCGTAGCGGCGGGCCATGTCCAGGAAGTGCAGGTTGACCACGGTGGTGAGGCCGAGCTCGCGGCCGATCCGCTTCATGTCCCGCAGCACCTGGTTGGCCGTGGGCGGGTCGAGCGAGGCGACCGGCTCGTCGGCGAGCACCACCCGCGGCTGCTGGGCGAGCACGCGGGCGATCGCGACGCGCTGCTGCTGCCCGCCGGACAGGTCCGACGCGCGCGTCCACGCCTTCTCGACGATGCCGACGCGCTCCAGCGCCTCGAACGCGATCTCCCGGTCCTCGGCGCGGGGCAGGCCGAGCACGGTCCGCCAGGTCGGGGTGGCGTGCAGCCGGCCCATGAGCACGTTGTTCATCACCGACGTGCGCTTGACCAGGTTGAACGACTGGAACACCATGCCGACGCCCGCCCGCAGCTCGCGCAGCTCGCGGCGGCCGGCCCCGTCGACCCGCCGGCCGTCGACCTCCAGCTCGCCCGCGGTGGGCGCCACCAGCCCGTTGACGGTGCGCACGAGCGTCGACTTGCCGGCGCCGGACAGCCCGACGACCACCACGAACTGGCCGGCGGGGACGGTGAGGTCCACGCCGTCGAGACCGCGCGCCCCGTTGGGGTAGGTGACCTCGACGCCCCTGAACTCGATCATCTCGTCACCCGGGCGGGCTCAGCCGCCGAAGTTCGCCGCGACCTGGCGGGCGGCGTCGAGCGCGGCCGTCTCCGCGGGCACGAGGCCCTCGATGTTGTACACCGAGTCGAACACCGCGGCGCCCTCGGGCGTGCCGATCACCCTGATCATCGCGTCGGCGATGCGCTGCTGGAACTCCTGCGGCAGGTCGCCGCGGACGGAGACGCCGTCGTTGGGGATCTCCGGCGAGAACGCGAACACGGTGACCTGCGTGCCGACCTCGGGGTTCTCCTCGACGACCTCGCCGCGGGCGTCGTCGAAGCTCACGCCGACGGCGAAGTCCCCGCGGGCGACGTTGATCACCGAGTTCGGGTGCCCGCCGGCGAACTGCGCGTCGATGCCGGTGATCGGGTCGATGCCGGTGACCTGCTGGATCTGCGTGGCCGGGTAGTAGTAGCCCGACGCCGAGCTCTGGTCGACGAAGGAGATCGACTCCCCCGGGCGGATGTTGCGCAGCGCCTCCTCGCCGATCGGTCCGGTCTCGGCGGTGTCGGTGCCGTTGCAGTAGCTGAAGACCTGGCCGTCGCCGTTGGGGGCCTCCACGACCGGGGTGGTGCAGAAGCGCCCGGGGTCGTTGGTCATCCACTGCGTGTGGTAGGTCGACGTGCCGCGCCGCAGCGACTGGAGGATCGGGACGGCGCCCGCCTGGTCGACCGACTGCACCAGCGCGATCGGCCCGAACATCCCCACGTCGGCCTGGCCGGACTGCATCGCCACGACCAGCGCCGCGTAGCTCTCGGAGACGAAGGGCTCCACGGGGATGCCGAGCTCGGCCGAGAGCAGCCCGCCGAGCGCCTCGGCGTCGGTCACGAGCCGGTCGACCTCGGCCGAGGGCACCAGGCCCAGGACGAGGCGCTCGGGCGCGGCCGTCGTCTCGGCCTCCCCACCACCCCCGCAGGCCGTGAGCAGCACAGCGGCCGCCAGCACCGCGGCCAGGACCCTGGGTCGACGCTCGCGCATCTCGACTCCTCGCAGTCCGCCCGCTGACGCGGAACGGGGTTTCGGCATCGCTGCTGATCAGGAACGCCCGTTTCGGCGCAGAAGCTAGCCCGATGCGCGCGGACCGGCCAACGCAGGGCGGGATCGGGACGAGGCGTTCACCGTCCGTTCACGTGACGTTGCGGTCGCGGAGATCGTTCTCGAGGGCCTGCACACGGGCGTCCGCGCAGGCGCACCGGGGTCCCGGCGGGGCCGGTCGACGCGCGGTGGCGCGGGCCCGGCCGGTCGACTCATCCCCCGGGCGCGTACTGCGCCCAGGCGGGCATCGCCGTGCCGCGCAGGACCGCCCCGAGCCGGTCGAGGTACCAGCTCCAGCCCGCGTCGAGGTCGCCCGCGTCGACACCGGGGCCCAGCTGCTGGCGCAGCACCACCTCGGTGCCCGACCCGGCGCCGGTGAGCTCGACGGCGACGCGCCAGGAGCCGTCGCCCTCGGGGATCTCGACGACCAGGCGGTGCGGGGCCGCGCACTCGTGCACCGCGACCGTGACCGGGGCGGCGACCGCGCCGCCCGCGTCGACCTCGCCGGTGACGGTCAGCTCCACGGTGCCGCCGGGGCGGCCGATGCCGGTGTAGGAGCCGAACCAGCGGGCGAGCCGGTCGGACTCGGTGAACGCCGCCCAGACGTCCTCGACGGGGTCGGGGTAGCGGCGGCGGACCTCAAGCGGTGCGGTCATCGGCGGTGCCTCCCTCGGCGGACCGGCGCCGGCGCCGACCGCGGTGCAGTTCGGTGTCCAGCGCGTCCAGCCGGCCCGCGGGGCCGGGGAGCGTCCGCAGGCCGGCCAGCCAGCCCTCCAGCTCGACGAGCGGGCCGCGCTCCAGCGCGTAGACGCGCTCGCGCCCCCGCTCGGCGGCGCTGACGAGCCCGGCCTCCCGCAGGACGCGCAGGTGCCGGCTCACCGCGGGCCGCGACACGGGGAAGCGCGCCGCGATCACCCCGGCGCTCGCCTCCCCGCCCGCGAGCAGCTCGACGATCTCCCGGCGGACGGGGTCGGCGAGGGCGGCGAGCACGAGCACGATCAATGTGTAACACATGAGTTACACATCACACCAGCCCCGGCCGTCCCCGGATTGCAGGAAGGCCACCTTCACGCAATCTCCTGGCGTGAAGGTGGCCTTCCTGCAACGTCGGGGCGGGAGGGGGCCGCGACCACGGCTGCGCCCCCGGTTGCAGGAAAGCCACGTTCACGCAACGTCGTTGCGTGAACGTGGCTTTCCTGCAATGTGGGCCCGGGGTCAGGCCGCGGCGGTCACCGGGGTCGGCTCCAGGGCCAGCTCCAGGACCTCGCTCACGTCGGCCACGGGGTGCACCCGCAGCTCGCCGCGGACGGACTCGGGCAGGTCGTCCAGGTCCGGCTCGTTGCGCTTCGGGATGATCACGTCGGTGAGCCCGGCCCGGTGGGCGGCCAGCAGCTTCTGCTTGACCCCGCCGATCGGGAGCACCTTGCCCTGCAGCGTGACCTCGCCGGTCATGCCGACCGACGCCTTGACCGGGCGCCCGCTGGCCAGCGAGGCCAGCGCCGTCGTCATGGTGATGCCGGCGCTCGGGCCGTCCTTGGGCACCGCGCCCGCGGGCACGTGGACGTGGAGCTTGCGGCTCGCCAGGTCACCGGCCAGCCCCTTCGACCGCAGGTAGGACAGCGCGATCGACACCGACTCCTTCATGACGTCGCCGAGCTGGCCGGTCAGCGTCAGGCCCGGCTCGCCCTCCATCGAGGTGGCCTCGATGAACAGCACGTCCCCGCCGGTACCCGTCACCGCGAGCCCGGTCGCGACGCCCGGCACGGACGTCCGCTCGGCCGACTCGGGGGTGAACTTCGGCCGGCCCAGGTAGCCGACGAGCGCGTCGGCGTCGACGTGCACGGGCACCTCGGCGCCCGAGTCGATCTTCACGGCCACCTTGCGCAGGACCTTGGCCAGGCCCCGCTCCAGCTGGCGCACACCCGCCTCGCGGGTGTACTCGGCGGCGATCATGCCCAGTGCGACCTCGGAGAACTCGACGTCCGAGGCGTCCAGCCCGGCCTTCTCGACCTGCCGGGGCAGCAGGTGGTCGCGCGCGATGGCGACCTTCTCCGCCTCGGTGTAGCCGTCGAGCGTCACGACCTCCATGCGGTCCAGCAGCGGGCCCGGGATGGTGTCGAACGCGTTGGCGGTGGCGAGGAACAGCACGTCGGACAGGTCGAGGTCGACCTCGAGGTAGTGGTCGCGGAACGTGTGGTTCTGCGCCGGGTCGAGCACCTCGAGCAGCGCCGCGGTCGGGTCGCCGCGGAAGTCGCTGCCGACCTTGTCGATCTCGTCGAGCAGCACGACCGGGTTCATCGAGCCGGCCTCGCGGATCGCGCGGACGATGCGGCCGGGCAGCGCGCCGACGTAGGTGCGCCGGTGGCCGCGGACCTCGGCCTCGTCGCGGACGCCGCCGAGGGCGACGCGGACGAACTTCCGGTCCAGCGCGCGGGCGACGGACTCCCCGAGCGAGGTCTTGCCGACCCCGGGCGGACCGACCAGCGACAGCACGGCGCCGGAGCCCCGGCCGCCGACCTTCGCGGTGCCCCTGCGCTCGCGGCGCGACCGGACGGCGAGGAACTCGATCAGCCGCTCCTTGACGTCGTCGAGACCGGCGTGGTCGGCGTCCAGGACGGCGCGGGCCGCGACCAGGTCGGCGTTGTCCTCGGTGCGGGAGTTCCACGGCATGTCGAGCACCGTGTCGAGCCAGGTGCGGATCCAGCCCGCCTCCGGGCTCTGGTCGCTCGCGCGCTCCAGCTTGCCCACCTCGACCAGCGCCGCCTTGAGCACGTGGTCGGGCAGATCGGCGCCCTCGACGCGGGCGCGGTAGTCGTCGGAGCCCTCGGGCTCGCCCTCGCCCAGCTCCTTGCGGATGGCGGCCAGCTGCTGGCGCAGCAGGAACTCGCGCTGGGTCTTCTCCATGCCCTCGCGGACGTCGGAGGCGATCTTCTCCGACACCTCCTGCTCCGCGACGTGCTCCTTCGTCCAGCCGATCAGCGTCTCGAGCCGCGCGACGACGTCGAGCTCGGCGAGCAGCTGCGCCTTGTGCTCGACGTCGAGCCACGACGCCCAGCCGGCGGTGTCGGCGAGCTGGCCGGGATCGGTGATCTGCTGCACGGAGTCGATCACCTGCCAGGCCCCCCGCTGCTGCAGCAGGCCGACGACCAGCGCCTTGTACTCCTTGGCCAGCTCCTGCGCGCGCCCGGTGGCGGGCGGGTCGGCGACCGGCTCGGCCTCCACCCACAGCGCCGCACCCGGGCCGGTCACCCCGGACCCGATGCGCGCGCGGCCCTCGCCGCGCACCACGGCCGCCTTCTCCCCGCTGGGGAGCCGGCCGACCTGCTCCAGCACGGCGATCGTGCCGACCGCCGCGTACTTGCCGTCGAGCCGGGGCACGACGAGCACCTTGCGGTCGACGCTCTGCGCCGCGTCGACCGCCGCCTGGATCTCCGCGTTCTCGAGGCGGAGCGGAACCACCATGCCGGGCAGCACCACCGAGTCGGCGAGCGGAAGCACCGGCAGCTTCAGCGTCTCTGTCATGCCCGGATCAACCGTTACACCGTTGAAGTTGTTCCAGTGCTCAAGCACGTCCGCTGTGAGCGAACGCAGGAACCCTGAGCCGGGCCCGCTCAACCCCTAGCGGCCCAGGCCCTCCACGACCTCGGCGCCGGGCAGGCGGGCGGCGAGCTCACCGGGCAGCGCGAGCTTGGAGCCGCGGATGCCGCTGCCGATGACGACGGCGGGGACGGCGGCGACGGCCGCGTCCACCAGCACGGGCCAGCCCTCGGGCAAACCGATCGGCGTGATGCCGCCGTACTCCATGCCCGACAGCGCGACGGCGTCATCCATCGGCGCGAACGAGGCCTTGCGCGCGCCGATCCGCCTGCGCACCAGTCCGTTGACGTCGGCGCGGGTGCTGGCGAGCACCAGGCACGCCGCGTGGGAGACGGCCTCCCCGCGCCGGCCGGCGACCACGACGCAGTTGGCCGAGCCGTCCAGGGGCGAGCCGTAGGCGGCGCAGAACGCGGCCGTGTCGGCCAGGTCGGGGTCGATCTCCGCGACGCCGACGCGGGCGGCGTCGGCGGGGTCGAGGGCCTTCAGCGCGGCGGCGACGGGGGCGGCGAGCAGGTCGGGCCGGTCGAGCGCCGGGACGGCGACGAGCGTGCCGAGGACGGACCAGCCGTTCACCAGTTGTGGCCGCCGCCCTGCACCCGCACGACGGCGGGCTTCACGTCGACGAGGTACACGAGCGTCGCGACCAGCCCGGCCAGCCAGAACAGCGAGGCGAACCCGCGGATGCCCTGGAACGAGCCGAGCAACCCGAACCACGTCGGGTTGGCCAGGGTCGAGAACACCGGGATGAGCAGCAGGAAGAACGCCGACCCCCCGGTGATGCCCAGCCAGGCGCCCTTGGTCTGCTTGCCGACCGCGGTGAAGGCGTCGGAGCGCTGCCGCAGGGCGTGGACGAACGCGTAGCCCGCCAGCGGTGCGACGGCCAGCCCGATGACGGCCAGCACCAGCACGTCGAGGTACTGCCACAGGTCCACGTCCGCAGCCTACCGGGTGCGCGCAGCAGCGCGCCCCCCTGGCGCGGGGACCAGGGGGGCGCGCGGGCGGTGGGACCTAGGCGGTCCCGTGCGCGGTGCCGTTCACGGCGGCGTCAGCGGTGCCGGCGGCGGGCTTGCGCGCCGCGGACTTCGGCCCGCTCTTCGGGGCCGACTTCGCCTCCGCCTTGGGGGCGGCCTTGGACTCCGCCTTCGGGGCGGCCTTCGACTCGGCCTTCGGCTCCGACTTCGGCGCGGACTTCGGCGCCGTCTTCGGGGCGGTGCGGTTCGCGGCGCGGCGGGTTGTGCTGCGCGCGGTGGCGGCGGCCTCGTCGCCGGCCTCGACGATCGCCTCGGCGGTCCCGGCGCCGACCCCGGCGACGGTGGCGGAGGCGTCCTCCGCGACCTCGGCGACCGTCTCGGCGGCCTCGGCGACCGTGACGGCGGCCCCGGCCGCGACGCGCTGGGTCGTGCGGGCGGCCTTCTCGCCGGTGGAGCGCGTCTGGCGGGTCACCGTGGCGAGCGCCTTCTCGGCGACGTCGTGGGCGTCGTCGACGAGGTCGTCGACGCGGGCGTCGAGCCGCTCGGTGTAGGTCTCGATGGTCGTGATGACCTGCTTGACCGGCGGCTGCTTGCGCAGCCGGCCCCAGGTGCTCTCGCCGCGGCGGGTGAGGTAGCTGTAGCGCTCCTCGGCCTCGGCGCGCAGCTCCTCGACCAGCGCGCGCAGCGCCTCGGGGGTGAACCGCTGGGGCAGCTCGACGACGCGGTGCTGCACCTCCTCGACCTGCACGGTGGCGCGGGTGCGGGCCTCGGTGACGGCCTTCGTGACCGTCTTGGTGACGGTGGTGTACGCGTAGTCGCCGACGCCGAGCGCGGCGAGCAGCGGCGTGCGGGCGGTCTCGGCGCCCTGCTCGCGGGCCTTGCGGACGTCGGCGGCGGTGGGCAGCTGGACGGCCATGGTGATCACTCCTCGTGGGCTGGTGCTGGGGTGGTGGCTGGGGGGGCCGCGGCGTCGTTCTCGCGGCGGAAGGACCGGTAGACGTCGAGGAGCACCTGCTTCTGGCGCTCGGTCAGCGTCGGGTCGGCGGACACGGCGTCGGTGACCGCGGTCGCGGGGCGCTCGTCGAGGATGCCGGCCTGGACGTACAGGGCCTCGGCGGAGATGCGCAGGCCGCGGGCGATCTGCTGGAGCACCTCGGCCGACGGCTTGCGCAGGCCCCGCTCGATCTGGCTGAGGTAGGGGTTGGACACGCCGGTGGTGCGGGCGAGCTGGCGCAGGGAGACCTGGGCCTGCTCGCGCTGGGCGCGGATGTAGCCGCCGATGCCCTCGACGGTGCGCCCGACGGCGGTCTCGGCCAGCTCGACGACGTCCTCGACCCGCCTCGGCGTCTCGACCACGTCCCTCACCTCCCTCGCTCGTCGACGACGCTACGCCCGCATGCTAGCTGTTGCAAGCACACTGCTTGCGCAGCTCACGTGGCATCGACCACACCCGGGAGGGCGGGCGTACGGTCCTCGCGTGGCCTCGGAGGCGCGGGTGCTCGCCGCGGTGGCGACGGGCGGCGCGCTCGGCTCCGCGGCCCGGTGGGCGCTGGGTCTGGCTCTGCCGCACCCGCTCGCGACCCTCGTCGTCAACGCGTCCGGGTGCCTGCTGATCGGCGTCCTGGTCGGGCGCCACCGGCCCGCGGTCCTGCTCCGCGCGTTCTGGGGCACCGGCGTGCTCGGCGGCTGGACCACGTTCTCGACGGCGAGCACCGACGCGCTCGCCGCGGGCGCGCCCGGGCCGGCCGCCCTGTACGCCCTGGGCACCCTCGGGACCTGCCTGGCCGCGGTCGTCCTCGGCCTGCGGCTGGGGACCGCGCGGTGACGCCGCCGGGATGGGTGCTGCTGGCGTGGGTGGTGCTGGGCGGGGCCGCCGGCGCGGTCGTCCGGCACCTCGTCGGACGGTGGCTCGGCGCGCCCCGCGGCACGTTCGCCGTCAACGTCGCCGGGTCGTTCGTGCTCGGCGCCGTGCTCGCGTCGGCGGGGCCGCAGGTGGTCGCGCTCGTCGGCGTCGGCTTCTGCGGCGCGCTGACGACGTACTCGACGTTCGCGCTGGAGGCGGCGGAGCTCCCCCGGGCCCGCGCCGCGGCCTACGCGGCGGCGACGCTGGTCTGCGGAGCGGCAGCCGCCCTGGCGGGCGGCCTCCTCGCCGCCTGAGCTAGGCGAACAGCAGCTGGCTGACCGTGTAGATCGCCAGGCCCGCCAGCGCGCCCACCACCGTGCCGTTGATGCGGATGAACTGCAGGTCGCGGCCGACCTGGAGCTCCACCTTGCGGCTGGTCTCCTCGGCGTCCCAGCGCTCCACCGTGTCCGTGATGAGCGTGGTGATCTCGTCGCGGTAGTGGCGCACCACGTAGCCCGCAGCGTCACCCAGCCAGCCGTCGACCTTGGCCCGCACCTCCTCGTCGCCGGACAGGCGCCGGCCCAGGCCGAGCAGCCCGTCGCGGACGCGGCGGCGCAGCGCGCTCGACGGGTCGGCGGCGGCGTCGAGGATCAGGCCCTTGACCACGCCCCACGCGCCGCCGATGAACTTCTGCACGTCGGGGTGGGACACGATCTGCTGCTTGATCTTCTCGACCCGGTCGATGGTGGCCGGGTCGCTCTGCAGGTCGCGGGCGAACTCGTCGAGGTAGCGGTCGACGGCCAGGCGCAGCGGGTGCTCCGGGTCGGTCTTCACGGCCCACGCGAACGTCTGGACCTCGGAGAACACGCGGTCGGCGATGAGGTCGTCGACGAACCGCGGCGACCACGACGGCGCCCGGTCGTGCACCACGCTCAGCACCATCTCCCGGTTGGCCGCCACCCAATCGTAGGCGCGGTCGATCACCAGGTCGACGAGGCGGTGGTGCGACCCGTCGGCCAGCACGCCGGCCAGCACCGTGCCCAGCGGCGGGCCGGCCGGGCGCTCCACGAGCTTGCGGACCAGGACCTGCTCGATGACCTCCTGCACGTCCTCGTCGCGCAGCACCGTGACGACGCCGCGGGCGGCGGTGGCCAGCTCGGCCGTGACGCGGTCGGCGTTGGTCTCCTGCCCGACCCAGGCCCCGACGCGCGAGGCCACCTGCACGCGCGCCAGCTTGTCGCGGACCACCCGCTCGGACAGGAAGTTCTCGCCCACGAAGTCGCCCAGGCTGTCGCCCAGGACGTCCTTCTTCGTCGGGATGATCGCCGTGTGCGGGATCGGCAGGCCGAGCGGGCGGCGGAACAGCGCCGTGACGGCGAACCAGTCGGCCAGCGCCCCGACCATCGCCGCCTCGGCGGTGGCGCGGACGTAGGCGATCCACACCGGGCCGTCGGCCGACTCCCACCAGCGGGCCAGCAGGAACACCGCCGCGGCCAGCACGAGCAGCCCGGTGGCGAACCGCTTCATCCGGGCGAGGTCGCGCGCCTTCGCCGCCGGGTCCATCCGCCCGACGCCCAGACCGATCGCGACGGCCGGCCGGTCCCGGCCTGCGTCCGTTCGGGCGGTCCGAGACGTGTGCACGAACCCATCTTGCCCTCATCTGCGAACGCCCGGGTGGCGCGGTCCGTGCGTGCGGCCGGCGCCGAGCGCGTTCCCCGGGGCCCGTGTTGCCCCCACGGCCCCGGGGGACGCGCGGACGGGTTGGAACTGGCCGGAGCCGGTGGTGATCCACCGGCCCCGGCCACGTTGCGGGGTGCGGCTGCGCGGCGGCGGAGGAGTGCCCCGCCGGGCGCCGCACCGCACCGGGGTCCGGGCCCGTCCGGCGCCGCCTCGACGGGCGGCAGCAGCGGACGGGACCCGGTCCCGGGGGGCGGTCCGGCTAGAACCGCGGTCCGGCCCCGACGGCAGCGGCGGGCCGCTGGGCGCCCGGATGCCGGTCGTGGTCGGTCCGCCACCGCAGGGACTCCGCGGCGGCGGTGAGGATCAGGTCGGCCGGGGGGACGCGGTGCCCGACGAGCGCCGGCGCGACCCGCCAGTGCACCCAGCCGTCGGGCACCTGCGAGGGCGGCGCGACGACGGTGGCCCCGGCGGCGTGGAGCACGACACCCGGGACGCCGGCGAGCGCGGCGGGGAGGACGGCCCCGGCGGTGAGGGGGTACCACCACGACCCGGTCGGCGTGCCCGCCACCGGGACGACCTCGCCCGCGGCCCGCAGCGCGGCGCAGATGCCGCGGCCCACCGCGGACGGCACCTCCAGCACGTCCAGGACGTCGCCGGTCACCAGGCGCAGCGTCGTGGACGACTCCTCGACGACCGCCCACCCGTGGTCGTGCAGCTCCCGCGCTGCCGCGCGCAGCTCCGCACAGTGGACCGTGCGGTAGCTGTCCCAGCCCGACATCGCGTCGACCTCCTGCGTCGTGGTCCGGTCGGCGCCGTGCGGGCCGTCCGGTGTGAGTGACAACACTGAGGATGCCCCCGCGGTCACGCACGCGACAGCACCTCTCGGTGACCGCGCGTGACTGCGGGACGAGCGGGTCGGCGCCCGCTCACGTCCCTCCGGACGAGCGGGGACCGGCGGGCGACCGGTTCCGGTGGGCGGTGCGGCGGCAGTCGCGCACGCGCCCGTTGCGCCGTTCGTCCGTACGTCCGACCGCCCGTCGGCGGTGGCGGGACGGTGCGGCCGTCCGGGGGGCCGGGGCGGGCGGGGCCGGTGCGACGATGCGGTCATGCTGCTGATCACCGGCGCGACCGGTTTCCTGGGTCGCGCGCTCGTGGAGCGGGCGCTGGCCCAGGGCCGGGAGGTGCGGGCGGCGGTGCGCGACGCCGGGCGGGCCCGCGCGGCGCTGCCGGCCGCCGTCGAGGTGGTGGTGGCGGACCTCGCGGACCGTGACGGCCTCGCCCGCGCCGCGCGGGGCTGCTCGGCCGTGCTGCACGTGGCCGGGTCGGTGGGCCGCACGGAGGAGGAGACGCGGCGCGCGAACGTCGACGGCACCGCGGCCGTCCTGGCGGCGGCGCAGCGGGCGGGGGTCGGGCGGCTGGTGCACACGAGCAGCAGCGCCGCGGTGATGACGGCGGACGGCCTGGTCGCCGAGGAGCCCGCCGGCCCGCCCGCCCTCACCGACCCGTACTCGGCCAGCAAGACCGCGGCGGAGCGGCTCGTGCTGGCGGCCGGCGGGACCGTCGTCAACCCGGTGAGCATCCTCGGACCCAGCCCGCAGGGGCCGCACAGCTACAACGGGCTGCTCCTGGCGGCCGCCCGCGGGGAGGTCCCCGCCGTCGTCGACGCGACGATCGGCTGGGTGCTCGCCGACGACGCGGCGCTCGGGCACCTGCTCGCCCTGGACCGCGGGGAGCCGGGGCGGCGCTACGTGCTGTGCGGGGGGACGGCGTCGTTCGGCCGGGTGCTGCACGGCTTCGCCGACCGGACCGGCGGCCGGCGGGTGGCGCTGCTGCCGCCCGGGTCGACCCTGGGCGGGGGCGCGGGGACGTTCGCGCGGCGCTCGGAGGTGTACGGCCGGTTCCCCCCGGTCCGCGTGGACGACCGCGGCGCGCGGGCGCTGGGGTTCGCGCCGCGGGGGGTCGACGAGGCGCTGAAGATCACCGCGCGCTGGCTGGGGACCCCCTGAACGCGCCGGTGCCGGCACCCCGAGGGGGTGCCGGCACCGGTCGGTACGACGGAACTCAGATGGGGCGGACCGTGTCGGCCTGCGGACCCTTCGCGCCCTGGCTCGCCTCGAACGAGACGCGCTGGTTCTCCTCCAGCGTCCGGAAACCGTCGGACTGGATGGCGGAGTAGTGGACGAAGACGTCCGGACCGTTGTCGTCGGTGGCGATGAAGCCGAAGCCCTTCTCGGCGTTGAACCACTTGACGGTGCCCTGCGGCATAGCTGTTCTCTCCCACACGTGAAGCGGACCCGGGAAGCACTGTGCTCCTCGGGGGCTGCGTGGTGGGACCACGGAACGGCGAGCGCGTCGACGCTCGTGAAGCCCACCGTCACTTTCCACGGACGCTTCACAACGAGCGGGGAACGACTGCAACCGACGGTGAACCTACCACGGTCCGCGGCGGGCCGAGGGGCACCGCCCGCTCAGGCCTCGCGGGCCTCCAGCGGGCGCGGGCGCGACCCGCCGGGCCGGCCGCGCACCGTGTTGCGCCCGGCGGCCTTCGCCGCGTAGAGGGCGGCGTCGGCCACCGCGACCAGCGCGTCGAGGTCGTGACCGTCGCGCGGCAGCGTCGCGACGCCGGCGGAGAGCGTGACCCGCGCGGGGCCCCCGGGCACGGCGGGGCGCAGGTGCGCGACGCGGTCGCGGATGCGCTCGGCCGCGACGAGCGCGCCGACCTCCAGGTCCTCCCCGCCGGCCCCGGAGAGCAGCACCACGAACTCCTCCCCGCCGAAGCGGCCCACGAGGTCGCCGTCGCGCACCTCGGCCCGCAGCACCGCCGCGACGGCCGCGAGGACGGTGTCACCGGCGAGGTGCCCGAAGCGGTCGTTGACGCCCTTGAAGTGGTCGAGGTCCAGCAGCAGCACGGCGGCGTGGTGGCCCTCGAGGCGGGCCCGGCGCACCACGACCGCCGAGCGGCGGGTCCACTCGGCGGCGGTGAGCAGCCCGGTCTTCGCGTCGGTGGCGGCCGCGGCCGCGAGCTGCCGGACGAGCACCGTGCGGTGCAGCACGACCAGCGGGGGCAGCGCCAGCAGGACGTACTCCGGCCCGCCCGCCGCCACGACCGCGGCCACGACCGCGCCCATGGCGAGGGTCGCGCCCTCCAGCAGCAGCTCGTCGCGGTGCCCGACCGCGCCGGCCAGCGTGGTGCCCGGGGCGCTGAGCCGGATCGCGAGCGCGACCAGCACGAGGTTGACGACCAGGTGGGCGGCCAGCGCGGGCAGGACCGCGAGGGGCGCCGCCCCGCCCAGGCGCACGACGGCCACCGCCGCCAGGACCGACAGCGCGAGCACGGCGGTGCTGAAGACCACGCGGTGCGGCGGGACGCCGAGCGGGCGCCAGGCCCGCAGGTGCAGGTGCAGGTGGACCAGGACGACCAGGGCGACGGCGGCGGGCGCGGGCAGCAGCAGCGCGCCCGCGAAGGTCCACACCGACGTCAGGTCGGCGTGCGGGGCGGTCTCCGGCCGGTGCCGGGCCCGCTCGACGCCGAGCGCGCACTCGGTGTGCACGACCGCGGCCAGCGCCAGCGCCAGCGCCGCGGGCGCGGCGGCGAGCAGCGCGGGCGCCCCGGTCAGCAGCACCGCCGGCACCAGCAGGGCGACGGCGAGGGCCTCGACCAGCAGCAGGAGCACCTGCACCCGGCCGGGGAGCTCGCGCACCGCCCAGCGCCGCCGGCCGGTCGCGCGGAGCGGGCGGGGCGGCGGGGAGCGCCGCGCGTCGGACATCTCCACCCCTCCCCGGCCGTCGACCGGTGATCGTCCGTCGGGCGATCGTAGACCGCGCCGCGGCCGGTCGGCCCGCGTCGCGGACCGGCCGCCGTCAGGCGCTGCGCACCGCGGCGGCCTCGCCGAGGTCGAGCAGGTCCACGCTGCGCTCCCGCATCTCCACCTTGCGCACCTTGCCGGTCACGGTCATCGGGAACTCGTCCACGACCAGCACGTAGCGCGGGATCTTGTAGTGCGCCAGCCGACCGTCGGCGAACTCCCGCACGGCCTCGGCGGTCAGCGCGGGGGCGCCCTCGCGGATCTTCACCCAGGCGCACAGCTCCTCGCCGTACTTGACGTCCGGCACGCCGACCACCTGCGCGTCGACGACGTCGGGGTGGGTGTAGAGGAACTCCTCGACCTCGCGCGGGTACACGTTCTCCCCACCCCGGATGACCATGTCCTTGATCCGGCCGGTGATGTTGAGGTAGCCCTCGTCGTCCATGACGCCGATGTCGCCGGTGTGCATCCACCGCGCCGCGTCGATCGCCTCGGCCGTCTTCGCCGGCTCGTCCCAGTAGCCGAGCATCACCGAGTAGCCGCGGGTGCACAGCTCGCCGGGCTGGCCCCGCGGCACCGTGAGGCCGGTCTCGGGGTCGATCACCTTGACCTCGAGGTGCGGGTGCACCCGGCCCACGGTGGACACGCGGCGGTCCAGGGAGTCGTCGGCCCGGGTCTGGGTGGACACCGGCGACGTCTCGGTCATGCCGTAGCAGATCGTCACCTCCGTCATGCCCATCCGGTCGACGACCTGCTTCATCACCTCCACCGGGCACGGGGAGCCGGCCATGATCCCGGTGCGCAGGCTGGACAGGTCGTAGGAGCCGAAGTCGGGGTCGTTGAGCTCGGCGATGAACATCGTCGGCACGCCGTAGAGCGACGTGCACCGCTCGGCCGCCACGGCGTGCAGCGTCGCCTTCGGGTCGAAGCCCGGTCCGGGGATCACCATCGTGGCGCCGTGGGAGGTGCACGCGAGGTTGCCCATCACCATGCCGAAGCAGTGGTAGAAGGGCACGGGGATGCAGACGCGGTCGGAGGGGGTGTAGCCGCAGAGCCGCCCGACGTTGTAGCCGTTGTTGAGGATGTTGTGGTGGCTCAGGGTGGCGCCCTTGGGGAAGCCCGTCGTGCCCGACGTGTACTGGATGTTGATCGGGTCGTCCGGGCTCAGCACGGCCTGCCGGCGGGCGAGCTCGTCCGCGTCGCCGGTGCGGCCCGGGGCCACGAGCTCCTCCCAGCTCGGGGTGCCGATGAGCACGACGCGGCGCAGGTCCGGGCAGTTCGGCCGGACCTGCTCGATCATCGCGGCGTAGTCGGAGGTCTTGAAGCTCGTCGCCGCGACCAGCACGGAGATGCCGGCCTGCTTCAGCACGAACTCCAGCTCGTGGGTGCGGTAGGCCGGGTTGATCGTCACCAGGATGACGCCCAGCTTCGCCGTGGCGTACTGGACCAGCGTCCACTCGGCGACGTTGGGCGACCAGATCCCGAGCCGGTCCCCCTTCGCGGCGCCCGCGGCGAGCAGCCCGAGCGCGACGGCGTCGACGTCGGCGCGCAGCTGGGCGTAGGTCCAGCGCCGGCCGGTCTGCACCTCCACCAGCGCCTCGCGGTCCGGGTGGGCGGCGGCGGTGCGGTCGAGGTCGTCGCCGATCGTGTCGCCGAGCAGGGGCGCGTCCGAGGGGCCGGAGGCGTAGGACGGGACGGCGGGGGTGGCGGTGGACACGGTCGGGCTGCCCCTCTCACGGCGGTGTGCTCTCGGCGCCATCCTGTGCCCCTGTGACGGGCACCACCACCCCCGGATGGGGAGTGCGGGATCCGGGCGTCCGGGCCGCGGCCGTGCGGTCGCGCGGCCTCGATAGCCTGGGGCGATGCACGACCCCCGCGTCCTGCTCGACCCCGCCACCGACGCCGTCCGCCGGCTCGCCCGCAAGGGCCACGCGCTCGACACCGCGTCCGTGGAGTCGCTGCTCGCCGCCCGGAACGCCGCGATCCAGCGCGGCGACGGGGCGCGCGCGGAGGCCAAGCGCGTCGCGCAGTCGGTGAAGGGGGCGTCGCCGGACGACCGCCCGGCGCTGGTCGAGCGCGCGCGGGAGCTGAAGGCGGTGGTCGCCACCGCCGAGGAGGAGCACCGCCGCCTGGAGGCCGAGCTCAGCGACCTGCTCCACGGCATCCCGAACCTCCCCGCCGACGACACCCCCGACGGCACCAGCGACGCCGACGCCGAGCTGCTGCGCGTGTGGGGCGAGCCGCCGGAGATCGAGTTCCCCCTCGACCACGTCGACCTGGGCGAGAAGCTGGGCGTGCTCGACCTGCCCCGCGCCACCAAGCTGGCCGGGCCGCGGTTCGCGGTGCTGCGCGGGCTCGGCGCGAAGCTGGACCGCGCGCTGGCCCGGTACTTCCTCGACGTGGCCGAGCGGCACGGCTACACCGAGTTCTCGGTCCCCTCGCTGGTCAACCGGGCGACGATGACGGGCACCGGGCAGCTGCCGAAGTTCGAGTCCGACCTGTTCAAGACCGGGGTGGGCGACCGCGAGCTGTACCTCGTCCCCACCGCCGAGGTGCCGCTGACCAACCTGCACGCCCACGAGACCCTGGCGCTGGAGGACCTCCCGCTGGCCTACACCGCGCACACCCCGTGCTTCCGCTCCGAGGCCGGCTCCTACGGCCGCGACACCCGCGGGCTGGTGCGGCTGCACGAGTTCTCGAAGGTCGAGCTCGTCCGGGTCGTCGACCCCGCCCGCTCGCGCGAGGAGCTGGAGCTGCTCGTCGGGCACGCCGAGGCGGTGCTGCAGGGCCTCGGGCTGCACCACCGCGTCGTCAAGCTGGCGGCGGGCGACACGAGCTTCGCCGCGCAGGTCACCTACGACATCGAGGTGTGGCTGCCCGGCCAGCGGGCCTACCGGGAGATCGCGTCGGCGTCGGACTTCGGCACCTTCCAGGCCCGGCGGGCCGGGATCCGCACGAGGGCCAAGGACGGCACCCGCGGGTTCGCGGCCACGCTGAACAGCTCGGCGCTGCCCGTCGGGCGCACGCTGGTGGCGGTGCTGGAGCAGGGCCAGCAGCCCGACGGCTCGGTCCGCATCCCCGAGGCCCTGGTCCCCTACACCGGGTTCGACGTCCTCCGTCCCTAGCGGCGGCGCCCCGGGCTCAGGGCGCCGCGTCGACCCGGTCGACCGTCACCGCCGTGCCCGTCGACGCGGGCGCCGACCGGCCGACCACCCGGATCCGCAGCACGTGCCACCCGGGCCCCGGGGACGGGCTGCGGTGGAGCACCGCCTGCTCCTCGGGGACGGGGGCGTAGTGGTCCACGAGGGTCTCGGGCCCGCCGTCCACGCTGACGGCGGCGATCCCGCCGTCCGGCCCGCGGGCGCCGCGCAGCACCACCGGCCCGGAGAACCCCAGCTCGGCGACGTCGCCGGTGTTGGCCGAGGTGTGCGCGTCGCCGCGGTGGGCGGCGGCGCGCTCCGCCCGGACCCAGTAGCCGGTGTAGAGCAGGGCGTCGTCGTTGACCGCCCCCGGCGCCGCGGGGGTCCGGCCGAGCCGGGCCACCGCCGCGACCTCCCCCGCCCACACCTCCGCCATCCGCGCGTAGCTCTCGCGGCGGGGGTGCACGCCGTCGAACAGCCCGGACACCGGCACCGCCGCGTGCAGGTCGACGAACCGCGCCGCGCAGCCGCCCCGCTGGAGCCCGCCGACGATGCCGGGCACCCACGCGTTGTACGCCGCCACCAGCGGCTCCAGCCCGGCGATCGGCAGGATCGACGCCACCAGCAGCGCGACGCCCGGCCGGCGGGCGCAGATCCGCCCGGCGAGCTCGTGGAGCCGGTGCGGGGCCCGGTCGAGCGCGTGCTGCTGGCCGATGTCGTTGGCACCGATCTGCAGCAGCACCACGTCCGGCCGGTGCGCGTCGAGCGCGCCGTCGACCACCGCGCGCAGCTGGTCGATCCGCCACCCGCCGTGGCCCTCGTGGCCCAGGTCCGGCCGGACCGACGGCTGGCCGCCCGCGAACCGGGCCGGGACGCCCCGGGCGGCGAGCAGGTCGTGCAGCGGGAGGCGGTAGCCGTCACCGAACCCGCCGCCCTCGTCGGCGCCCAGGGTGATGGAGTCGCCCATCGGCATCACCACCAGCGGCGGGCCGCCCGGGCCGTCCGCCCCGCGCCCCGCGGGCCCGAGGCCCGCGGCCAGGGCGACCGCGACGAGCGCGGCCGCCCCGGCCCGCCGGAGCGTCCCGCGCTCAGCCACCGGCCAGCCGCGCGAGCACGGGGCCGAGCTGGGGCAGCAGGGACGTGGCGAAGGTGTTGGTGATGTGGTTCTCGTCCTTGTAGACCCCGATGTCGCCGATGACGCTCGGGCACACCTCGGCGCACAGGTACGGGACGGGGTCCCACACCTCCGCCCCCGCGGCCAGCGCCCCCTCGATCTGCGCCAGCCGGGCGGGGGCCTCCACGCTCGCGGCGCCGCGCGGCACCGAGCACCGCTGGACGTCCTGCGGGTGCTCGGCCAGGCAGGTGGGCGGGTCGATGCCCATGTAGGGGTTGTCGGCGATGTAGAGCACGCGCGCCCCCGACCCGCGCAGGACCTCCACGGCCTCGGCCATGCCGTCGGGGGTGATCGTCACGCCCTTGGCGAGCGAGCCGAGCACGACCATCTCGGGCCGGGTGGCGGTCACGAACTCGAACGCCTCGGCCCGCCACCGGTTGCACTCGGTGTAGACGCGCTGCAGGGCCGGCACGACGTAGTCGGGGTAGACGCCCGGCTGGCAGGACGACTTGGCCATGAACTGCACCCGCCAGCCGTTCTGCTCGGCCCAGGCGAACACCGGCCCGGCCCACTGGGCGGCGTGGGAGTCGCCGAGCAGCACCATCGTGCGGGTCCCGGACGGGTCGCCGAAGACGCAGCCCGGGCCGGTGTCGGGCTCGGTGGCGAAGTAGTCGTCGAAGCAGGTGCGCGTGTCGGCCTGGTCGCGCAGGGCGCTCTCCAGCGCCGGGCGCAGGTTGCCCGGCAGCGCCGTCGCGCGCGTGGCCTCGACGACGGCCGCGGGCGTCAGCGCCACCGACGGCGCGGCGACGCCCGAGGCCGAGCCGGGCACGACGACCGCGGCCGACACGGCCACGGCGGCGGCGACCGACACCGCCACCAGCCCGGTGCCGATCATGATGGCCCGCTGCGGGAAGCGCACCAGGTCCGCGTCGCGCCGGAACGGCTCCTCGACCCAGCGGTGCGTGGCCGCGGCCAGCCCGAACGACGCCACGACCGCGACGAGCGCGAGCAGCGGGTCGGGGGCGGCCTCGGTCTCCGACCCGCGCCCGAGCGCGACGGGCAGCAGGAGCAGCAGCGGCCAGTGCCACAGGTACCAGGAGTACGAGTAGCGCCCCGCCACCTGCATCGGCCGCAGCCGCAGCAGCACCTCCGCACCGCCGCGCGGCGCGGCGCACCCGCCGGCGACGACCAGCGCCGCGCCCAGGACGGGCACCGCGGCGAGCGAACCCGGGTAGGGCACCGCCTCGGTGTAGCCGACCGCGGCGACCGCGATGAGCCCGAGCCCGAGCCAGGTCAGCGCGGCGGCCGCGGCGCCGGGCAGCCGGGCCCACCGCCGGGCGGTGACGGCCACCAGCGCGCCGAGGGCGAGCTCCCAGGCGCGGGTGTGGGAGCCGAAGTAGGCCAGGGGCGCGGCCGTGGCGGTGAGCACCACCGACAGCCCGAACGACCCGGCGATGACGACGGCGAGCACGCCCACCACCGCGCGGGTCCGGCCGACCGCCCGGCCGAGCAGCAGCGCGCTGGCGACCAGCAGCAGCGGCCACACCAGGTAGAACTGCTCCTCCACCGACAGCGACCAGTAGTGCTGGAACGGGCTGGGCGCCGCGGTCGCCGCGAAGTAGTCGGTGCCGGTGACCCCCAGCCGCCAGTTCACCCCGGACACCGCGGCGAGCGCGGCGTCGAGCGTCACGGCCGGCACCCGCAGCGGCGAGAGCCACCACCAGCACGCCAGCAGCGTCACCAGCAGCACGAGCGTCGCCGCGGGCAGGATGCGCCGGCAGCGCCGGGCGTAGAACCGCGCGAGGTCGACCCGGCCGCGCGCGTCGAGCTCGTCGACGAGCTGGCGGGTGATGAGGAACCCGGAGATGACGAAGAAGACGTCGACCCCGACGAAGCCGCCGGGCAGGGCCAGGCCGGCGTGGGCCAGGACGACGGTGACGACCGCGACCGCGCGCAGCCCCTCGATGTCGGGCCGGAAGCGGCGCAGCGCCGGCGGGCCGGGCGGGACGACCGGCCGGGCCGCGACGGTGGCGGTCACCGGGACGTCCCCGCGACGACCGGGGCGCGCCGCGCGGCGCGGGCGCCGGCGACGGCCTCGTCGCGCCGCCGCCGGGCCGCGTGCGTGGCCCGGACCAGCAGCCCCGTCGCCAGGGCGGCGAGCAGCCACACCAGCGCGAGCACGCCGGGGCGCCAGTAGTCGCCGTTGGACAGCACCTCGTTGCCCCCGGCCGGCGCGCCCTGCGTCGCCAGGCCGTTGTCGGCCAGGACGTTGCCGGACACGGCGTTGCTGCCCGGCTCCCCGCCGTAGACGCCGACGGCGACGCGGTTGTCGCGCACGGTGTTGCCCGTGACGGTGTTGCCGCTGCTGCCCGACACCACGATGCCGTCGCCGCCGTTGCCCTCGGCGACGTTGCCGGTGATCGCGTTGCGGTCCGAGCCGTCGTCGAGGGTGATCGCGTTCAGCCCGTTGCCGCGGGAGGTGTTGCCGCGAACCTCGCTGCCGGTGACGTGGTCGGACAGCAGGATGCCGTCGCGGCCGTTGCCCTCGGCGAGGCTGTCGGCGATGAGCAGCCCGGCCGACAGCTCGTGGGCGTTGATCCCGTACAGGGCGTTGCCGCGGAAGGTGTTGCGCTCGAAGCGCACGTCGATCGCGGTCGCCGCGAAGATCCCCATGAACCCGTGCTCGAAGGTCGAGCCGGTGGCGCGGCCCGTGGCGCCCTTGGTCCACGACACCCCGTAGGAGTCGTTCCAGTCGCGGCCCAGGTAGCGGAAGGTGCTGTCCTCGATCTCCATGCGGCCCCCGGCCGCCAGCACAAACGGGCGCGAGCCCGCGCCGACCTCGCCCTGGCCGGGCACCGCGCGGTCGCTGGCCTCCACCTCCACGCCGGTGAACCGGAGCGTGGCGTCCTCGCCGCCCAGGAACACCCCCGACCGGGCCTGCAGCACCATCCGCCGCAGCGGGGGGGCGACGGTGAGCGTCGTGCCCGGCTGCATGAGCAGGGCGGTGTCCACGACCACCTCCGTGGGTGTCGACATGCGGATCCACTCCTCGTCGGCGACGGCCGCGGCGATCTCCGCCGGGGTCGTCACGGGTCGGGCCAGGGGGACGGTGCGCTCGACGCGGCCGCCGCGCAGCAGCGTCACCGCGTCCGGGGCCACCAGGACGGCCCGGACGTCGGGCTTCGCGGTCCCCGGGGCCACGTCGGTCGAGTTGGGCTCCAGCCCGGACACCGTCCGCAGCATCGGGTCCGGCGCGGACACGAAGACCGGGCGCACCGGCAGGCCCGTGGTTGGGTCGTCGAGGCTGCGGTACACCCGGCCCGCGGCCAGCGAGGCCACCACGGCCAGGCCGAGCACGACGGCGACGACGAGCAGCACGGCGGGGTCCCGCCGGGCGGGTCGGGCGGGGTCGGGCCGGGCGGGGTCAGGCCGGTCCACTGAGCACCTCCGGGCGGCGGGCGGTCTGCTCGGTCTTGGCGATGACCTCGAACGTGCCGGGGTCACCGAGGTAGAAGCACACGACGCCGACGGCGACCGCCCAGGTGGCGGTGACCGGGGCGAGGACGACCGCCGCGGCGGCCTGACCGAGCCGGCGGGCGGTGTCGGCGACGCGGTCGGTCACCTCCTCGGGCGGGCGGGCGCTGTTGATCCAGCCGCTGAGCGCGTACGTGCCGAGCCAGGCGGTGAACGACGCCCAGGACACGACGTACACCGCGTAGGGCACGTCGGTGATCCAGCCGCCGTGGAGGAGCAGGACGGCGGCGGCGGACGCGAGGTAGGTCAGAACGCCGGCGGCGTAGGCCACCAGGAGCGCCGCCGCCGAGCCCAGCGGCAGCGCGTCGCGGTGCCGGATGCCGTGCAGGTTGCCCCACAGCCAGCGGCGGCGCTGCTTGACGAACGCCCCCACCGTCCACGGCGAGGTGTTCTCGATGTACTCGTGGAAGTAGCCCCAGGTGTGGCCGCGCAGCGCGCCGTTGTGGCCGAACACCAGGTCCTCCGAGGCGTCGACCGGGTAGTCCCAGGTGATCGAGGCCTCCGCGCGGCCGGTGACCGTCAGGCCCTCGCCGTGGACGTAGAGGGGGCGGCCGAGCACCCCCTGCGACACCGCGCAGTAGGTCAGGCAGCCGAGCACGCGCATGTCGTCCATGTGGCTGAGGAAGAAGTGCGTCAGCGGCCGCGAGCCGTACCGGTTGCGGTTGGTGACGGTGCCCTGGGCGAGGTCGTAGTCCGCGGCGAACGCCGTCTCGATGTAGGCCAGCGTCGGCGAGGTGTCGTCGTCGAGGTAGAGGATCTTGATGTCGTCGCGGTCGAGGCCCTCGGCCCCGCGCACCCGGCGGCTGTACTCCAGGGCCCGGGCCTTGTACCGGGCCCGCACCGAGAACTCCTCGGGCACGGTGAGCACCCGGTCGGCCGACGGGTAGGTGTCGCCCGCGCCGGGCTCGGTGACCACCCAGGTCTCGTAGGGCATCGTGAGGTGCTTGGAGTGGATCTCCCAGAGGATCTCGTTGACGCGGTCCTGCTCCCGGCCCACGGTCGTGATCTGGATGATCAGTCGCGAGAAGCGCTGCCGGTCGGTGCGGAAGCAGGTGTGGAACCACCACTCGCCCACCGCGATGGCGACGATCTCCACCGCCGGCCGCAGGAAGAACACCAGCAGCAGCCACCAGTACCAGCTCATGCGCCGGCCGCCGGACGGGCGGCGGGCGCGGGACGGGGCGGCGAGGCGCGGGGAGGGACGGGACGGGGGCGGGTGGGACGGGGCGGGGTCATGCGGGCGGACTCCTCTGCGGGGCGGCCGGGCGGCGCGGGGGCACCGGAGCGACAGCAGTGGCGGATCCGGAGCCGTTCGGCGCGAGCACTGCGCCGTCCGCCTCTGCATAGCGGCCGTTCGGCGGAACCGTTAGCGGTCACGGTCGGGGTTCAGACCAACGGGTGGCCGGAGCGGCCGCCCGCTCGACGCGGCGTCATCCGCGGACCCCCGCGGCCCCGACGGGTGACCCGCGACCGCCGGGCGCGGCGGGGCGGCGGGCGGCCCCGCGGCGGTCGCGCCGGGCCCGCGCGACCCCGCTGAGCAGCGCCGACGGCCCGCGCGTCGCGCCGGGTCACGGGTCGGACCGGGCGCCGCTCGATCGGGGGAACCGCGTCCGGCGGCCCCGTCGGACCCGGTCGGGCGTGGCAGGCTCGACGACCGTGCCGTCCGCCGCGCCCCGCCCCGACCCGTCCCCCCGCCCGGGGGGACGGCCGTGAGGCGGGCGCTGATCGTCGTCGTGGCGACCGCCGCGGTGGTGGCGCTGTGCTCCGGCGGCGCCGTCCCGGCCGCGGCGCCCGGGGCGTCCCCGGCCGCGGCCCCCGCGGCCCGCGGCTCCTACACCGTGCCGGGCCTGGGCGCGCGCAAGCAGGCCGTGCTCGCCGTCGGCGGCACGACGCTCGACCTGGCCGTGGCGATGCTGGAGACCGACGGGATGACCGCGGACTACCCCTACGGCGACGGCAAGACCGGCGACGCGGCCAACTTCGGGATCTTCAAGCAGAACTGGCACATGCTGCGCCAGGCCGTGCCGTGGTTCGGCTGGCTCGGCCCCGCCGACTCCGACTACGGCGCCGCGCTCAACAGCGACCTGTACTACGACGTCTGGGCGCTGCACGCCGCGCAGGAGCGCTGGGGCCAGGACCTGTGGTTCGCCGGGCACCGCAACGGGGAGACGGGCCTGGCCCGGCCGGGCACGGCCGACATCGCCGCCTACCGGGACGCCGTGCTGTGGATCCGGGCCCAGCTCGACGCCGACCCGCGCCGCCTGTCCGACGACACCCGCTTCTGGGTGGCGGTGCCGGCGATCTGACCGACCGCCGGCCCCGGCCGCCGGCTCACGCCCAGAGGTGGCCCTCCAGGGCCTCGGTCGCCTCGTCGAGGGTGCCGGTGTAGGCGCCCGTCGAGAGGTACTTCCAGCCGGCGTCGCAGACGATGAGCACGATGTCGGCCCGCTCCCCCGCCCCCACGGCCTTCTCCGCGACGGCCAGCGCGGCGTGCAGGATGCCGCCGGTGGAGATGCCGGCGAAGATGCCCTCCTTCTCCACCAGCTCCCGGGTGCGGCGCAGCGCGTCGTGGCTGCCGACCGAGTAGCGCCCGGTGAGCACGTCGGGGTCGTACAGCTCGGGGACGAAGCCCTCGTCGAGGTTGCGCAGGCCGTAGACCAGCTCGCCGTAGCGCGGCTCGGCCGCCACGACCTGGATGTCGGGCCGGTGCTCGCGCAGGTAGCGCCCGGTGCCGACCAGCGTGCCCGTGGTGCCCAGCCCGGCCACGAAGTGGGTGATCTCCGGGCAGTCGCGCAGGATCTCCGGGCCGGTGGTGCGGTAGTGGGCGTCGGCGTTGGCCGGGTTGCCGTACTGGTAGAGCATCACCCAGTCCGGGTGCTGCGCCGCCAGCTCCTTCGCGACGGCGACGGCCTGGTTCGACCCGCCCGCCGCCGGCGAGGGGATGATCCTCGCGCCGTACATCTCCAGCAGCTGGCGGCGCTCGGTCGAGGTGTTCTCCGGCATCACGCAGATCAGCGCGTAGCCCTTGAGCTTGCAGGCCATCGCCAGCGAGATGCCGGTGTTGCCGCTCGTGGGCTCCAGCACCGTGGCTCCGGGGGTGAGCAGGCCGTCCGCCTCGGCCCTCTCGATCATCGCCAGCGCGGGGCGGTCCTTGATCGAGCCGGTCGGGTTGCGGTCCTCCAGCTTCGCCCACAGGCGCACCTCGGGGCTGGGCGAGAGGTTCGGCAGCCCGACCAGCGGCGTGTCCCCGACCGCCGCGAGCAGCGAGTCGTAGCGGGCCATCAGCCGCCGGCCACGGCGGGGAGGATCGTGAACGTGGAGTTCTCGCCGACCGGGGCGTCGAGGCCGCCGGAGAACCGGACGTCCTCGTCGTCGACGTAGATGTTCACGAAGCGGTGCAGCTTGCCGTCGTTCACCAGGCGCGCGGCGATGCCGGCGTGGCGGGCCTCCAGGTCGTCGATCACCTCGGCGACGGTGCTGCCCTTGGCCTCGACGGACTTCTCGCCGCCGGTGTGGGTGCGCAGGATGGTGGGGACGGACACGGTCACGGCCATGCGGGTGCTCCAGAGGTGCGTCGGGATCGGGTGCGGTCGGTCGACGTCAGGCGTGGTCGGGCACGTCGTCCGCGCCGGTGTGCGCGAACATGTAACTCTCGACGACCTCGACGTCTTCCTCGGTGACCGCGCCGTCGACGATCCGGAACGACCGGAACTCGTGGGTCTCGGGATCCCGGGTGGACACCAGCACGTAGTGCGCGTCGGGCTCCTGCGCCAGCCCGATGTCGGTGCGCGACGGGTGCGCCTCCGTGGCGGTGTGCGAGTGGTAGATCACCACGGGCACCTCGCCGCGGGCGTCCATGTCGCGGTACAGCCGGAGCAGGTCGCCCGAGTCGAACTCGTAGAACGTGGGCGAGCGCGCGGCGTTGAGCATGGGGACGAAGCGCTCCGGCCGGTCCGAGCCCTCGGGGCCGGCGACGACGCCGCAGGCCTCGTCGGGGTGGTCGCGGCGGGCGTGCGCGACGATCGCGTCGACGAGGTCGGCCCGGATGCGCAGCACGGTCCCAGGGTACGGGGCGGACGCCGGTCGGGGCATCCGCCGGGCGCGTCTCACACCGCTGCGCGGGCCGCTCGGCTCAGGCGGTCGCCGGCCGGACCATCGCCGTCGCGTCGGGAGGGACGAAGCCGAAGCGGGCGTAGAGGCCGTGGGCGTCGGCGGTGAACAGCGTCCAGCGCATCCGCTCCGTGCCGGCCAGCACCGCCTCGACGAGCGCGACGCCGACGCCGGCCCCGCGCGCCGCGGGGAGCACGAACACGTCGGCGAGGTAGCCGAACGCGACCCCGTCCGACACGGCGCGGGCGAAGCCCACCATCGCCCCGTCGCGGTAGGCGCCGGCCACGCGCCAGGCCGAGTCGAGCTGGGCCTCCACGTCGGTCCGGGTGCGCGACCGGCCCCAGTACGCCTCGGTGGAGAGGTACCCCCACACGACGTCCCGGTCGATCCGCGCGGGATCGGTGTCGACCTCGGTGCCGATCCCGGCGCCGGTCACCGCACCTGCATCCGCGCCTGCACCAGCGCGTCCTGGACGAACGTCAGCCACTGGTAGACCCCCAGGTGCGCGGCCCGGGGGTCGTCGGGCGGGAACTCGTCGGGCAGGTCCTCGCTGACGTCGAGCGCGGTGCCCAGCGCGAGGCGCACGTCGTTGAGCGCGGCGAGCCAGGCGTCGGCCTGGTCGGGGGTGAGCTCGACGCGGCCGCCGTCGACGGGCAGCGTGTCCAGCACCAGCGCGGCCGCGGCGTCCTTCGCCTCGATCAGCGCCGGCTCGTGCAGCGAGCGCAGGCCGGCGGCGAGGTCGGCGTCCTCGGTGGTGAAGTCGGGCAGCAGCCGGGCCAGCACGCGGTCGTCGGGCCGGCTGGACGGGCCGGTGCGGATGCCGGTGAGGGCGGCGAGCTCGTCGGCCGGCTCGGCGGCCGCGCGCCCGGCGAGCATCTGCCGGATCTCGGTGACCAGCCCGCGCAGCACGGAGGCCTCCTGCGCCTCCAGCACGCCGACCAACCGCACCTTCGCCCCGCGGCCCGACTTCTTCCAGCCGTCCATCTAGTTCGACTTCTGCATCGTCGCCCACAGGCCCGCGGCGTGGAGCTTCGCCACATCGGCCTCGATCTTCTCCTTGTCGCCGCTGGACACGGCGGCCTTGCCCTTGTGGTGGACGTCGAGCATCAGCGCCGTCGCCTTCGGCTCGGGGTAGCCGAAGAGCTTCTGCAGCACGTAGGTCACGTACGACATGAGGTTGACCGGGTCGTTCCACACGATCGCCTGCCAGGGGACGTCGCCGGTGACGTCCTCGGTGACGACGGGGTCGACCTGCCGGGTGGTGGCGGGTAGCGGCGAGGCCATGCCGTCCATGGTGGCACGTACTGTCGCCCCCATGACCGGTAGCCCGCAGACGGCCGGGGTCTCCACGGCCCTGCTCACCGACCGCTACGAGCTGACGATGGTGGCCGCCGCGCTGGCCGACGGCACCGCCGAGCGGCGGTGCGTGTTCGAGCTGTTCGCCCGGCGGCTCCCCGAGGGGCGGCGCTACGGCGTCGTCGGGGGCACCGGGAGGCTGATCGAGTCGATCGCCCGGTTCCGCTTCGGCGACGAGGAGCTGGAGCCGCTGCGCGACGTCGTCGACGCGGGCACGCTGGACTGGCTGTCGCGCTACCGGTTCTCCGGCGACATCGACGGCTACCCCGAGGGTGAGCTGTACTTCCCCGGCTCCCCGATCCTCACCGTGCGCGGCACGTTCGCCGACGCCGTCGTCCTGGAGACCCTCGCGCTGTCGATCCTCAACCACGACAGCGCGATCGCCTCCGCCGCCGCCCGCATGGTCACCGCGGCGGCCGGGCGCCCGCTGATCGAGATGGGGTCGCGGCGCACCCACGAGGCCGCCGCCGTCGCCGCCGCGCGGGCCGCGTACCTCGCCGGGTTCTCGGCGACGTCGAACCTGGAGGCCGAGCGCCGCCACGGCATCCCCACCGCCGGCACGGCCGCGCACTCCTGGGTGCTGCTGCACGACGACGAGCTGACCGCGTTCACCAGCCAGGTCAAGGCGCTCGGGCCGGAGACGACGCTGCTCGTCGACACCTACGACATCCGCCGCGGCGTCGAGCTGGCCGTGCAGGCGGCCGGGCCGGGGCTGGGCGCGATCCGGATCGACTCCGGCGACCTCGGCGAGCTCGCCCGCCAGGCCCGCGAGCAGCTCGACGCCCTCGGCGCCCGCGACACCCGCATCGTGCTGTCCGGCGACCTCGACGAGTACGCCATCGCCGCCCTGCGCGCCGAGCCCGTCGACTCCTACGGCGTCGGCACCTCGGTGGTCACCGGGTCCGGCGCGCCGACCGCGGGCATGGTCTACAAGCTCGTCGAGGTCGAGGGGCGCCCGGTCGCCAAGCGCAGCGCGTCCAAGGAGTCCCGCGGCGGGGCCAAGTCGGCGGTGCGGCGGTACAAGCCGACGGGCACGGCGCTGGAGGAGGTCGTGCACACCACCGGGCACCGCGTCGAGGTCGGCCCGCACGACCGCGTGGTGCCGGTGCCGCTGCTGCGCGGCGGGGAGCCGGTGGCGGGCCTGCCGACGCTGGAGGAGTCCCGCGAGCACCTGCGCGCCGCGCTGGTGTCGGTGCCGTGGGAGGGGCTCAAGCTCTCCCGCGGCGAGCCCGCCCTGCCCACCGTGTTCGAGGGGATCTGAGATGGCCCGCGCGCTGATCGTCGTGGACGTGCAGAACGACTTCTGCGAGGGCGGCTCGCTCGCCGTCGCGGGCGGGGCGGCGGTGGCCGCGGCCGCGTCGGTGCTGGCCCGCTCGGGGAGCCACGACCACGTCGTCGCCACCCGCGACCACCACGTCGACCCCGGCGCCCACTTCTCCGACACCCCGGACTTCATCCACTCCTGGCCGCCGCACTGCCGCGTCGGCACGCCGGGCGCGTCGTTCCACCCCGAGCTCGACGTGGCGCCGATCGAGGCCGTCTTCGACAAGGGCGCGTGGACGGCCGCCTACTCCGGCTTCCAGGGCACCGAGCCGGGCGGGGCCGGGCTCGCCGACTGGCTGCGCGACCGCGGCGTCGACGCCGTCGACGTGGTGGGCATCGCCACCGACCACTGCGTCCGCGCCACCGCCCTCGACGCCGCCGCGGCCGGGTTCCGCACCGCGGTGCTGCTCGACCTGTGCGCGGGCGTGGCGCCCGAGAGCACCGAGCGGGCGCTGGCCGACCTCCGCGCGGCGGGCGTGGCGGTGGGCTGAGCGGCCGGTCAGGCCGGCGGGCAGGGGCCCGACTCGAGCCGCGTCGGCTCCGCGCCGGCGGGCGGGCCGCAGCCGGTCGGGGTCAGGTCCCCCTCCGGCGTCTGGCGCCAGGTCCGCCAGTGGATCGGCTCGGACGCACCCTGCGGCTGCGCGAGGTCGACGCGGTCGTCGCCGTCGAGGTCGACCGGGCGCGCGCCGGGGGCGCCGCCGGAGGCCCGTCCGGTGACGGTGAGGTCGTCGACGTCCACCACCACGGCGTCCGGGCCGACCACCGCGACGCACCGCTGCGCGTCGCAGACGGCGTCGGTCACCGGCGCGTCCGGCCCCGGTGCGACCGTGCGCACCCCGCCGTCCGCCGCGCGGCGCACCAGCACGCCCGGGCCGTCGGGGCCCTGCACGCCGGCGAACCGGCCGCCGTCGGGCAGGGCGATGTCGAACCGCACCTCGCACCCGCTCCCGCAGCCCGGCACCGTGGCCGCGTCGAGCGGGGAGCCGTCGATCGGCAGCGGCTTCGGCCCGGTGACCGCCGACGGCTCCACCGGCTGCGGCAGCGGCACCGGCTGCGGCAGCGGGACCGGCTCGGCGACCAGCGGCGCCGGGCCGGGCCCGGCGGTCGGTGCGTCCGCCGGCTCCCCGCCCGCGCAGCCCGCGAGCCCGGCGACGACGGCGACCGCTCCCAGCATCCTCGTGACGCGCATCCTCGTGACCCCCATGCGGGCAGGACGGGAGCGGGCGCGGATCGGGTTGCACCGACGCCCCGCGGGGCCCGGCGGGCGGCGGGTAGCCTCGCCCGGTGCCCGCGAAGACCGCCCTGCCCGGAGTGGCCGAGCTGCTGGAGGCGGCGGTCACCGCGGTGGGCGGTGCGCGCCGCGAGGGCCAGGACGCCATGGTGGCGGCCGTCCGCAAATCCCTGACCAGCGGCGAGCACCTGGCCGTGCAGGCCGGCACCGGCACCGGCAAGTCGCTGGCCTACCTCGTGCCCGCGATCCACCACGCGGTCGCGAAGGACACCACGGTCGTCGTCTCGACGGCCACGATCGCCCTGCAGCGCCAGCTGGTCGACCGCGACCTGCCCCGCGTGGCGAAGGCGCTCAAGCCGCTGCTGGGCCGGGCGCCCACGTTCGCGATCCTCAAGGGCCGGCGCAACTACCTGTGCCTGCACAAGCTGCACGGTCCCGAGGAGGTCGACCCGGCCGACGAGCTGTTCGACCCGTTCGCGATCTCGGCGATGGGCCGGGCCGTGAAGCGGCTGCACGACTGGGCCGAGGACACGCAGACCGGTGACCGCGACGAGCTCGTCCCCGGCGTCACCGACGCGGTGTGGCGGCAGGTGTCGGTGACGGCGCGGGAGTGCCTGGGCGCGGCGAAGTGCCCCGTGGGCGACGAGTGCTTCGCCGAGAAGGCGCGCGGCGAGGCCGGCAGGGCCGACATCGTCGTCACCAACCACGCCCTGCTCGCCATCGACGCCCTCGAGGGCCGCCCGGTGCTGCCCGAGCACGACGTCGTGGTCGTCGACGAGGCGCACGAGCTGGTCGACCGGGTCACCGGCGTCGCCACCGCCGAGCTGACGTCCGGCGCGGTGGCGGGGGCGGCGCGGCGGCTGGGCAAGCTGGTCGACCAGTCGGTCGCCGACGCCCTCGCCGAGGCGGGCGAGGGCCTGGCGATGGTGCTGGAGGACCTGCCGCCCGGCCGGTGGGACGCGCTGCCGCAGGCGGCCGGGGCGGTGCTGTCCGCCGTGCGCGACGCCGCCGCCTCCTGCCGCGCGTCGCTCGGCTCGGAGCGGCGGGAGGACCCCGACGCCGCGGCCGGGCGCAAGGTCGCGCAGGCCGCGCTGGAGGAGGTCGCCACGACCGCGGTGCGGGTGCTCGACGCGTTCGCCGAGGCCGACCCGGCCAAGCGCCACGACGTCGTGTGGCTGGCCCAGGCGGGCCCGGACAGCGCCCGCCACCCGGTCCTGCGGGTCGCCCCGCTGTCGGTCGGCGGGCTGCTGCGCGAGCGGCTGTTCGGCCGGTCCACGGTGGTGCTCACCTCGGCGACGCTGGCGCTCGGCGGCAACTTCGACGCCCTGGCCCGGCAGTGGGGCCTGCCTCCGGCCGCGTCCGCGCCGCCCGCCGACGACCCGCTCCCGGACGCCCCCCGCTGGTCCGGCCTCGACGTCGGCTCCCCGTTCGCCCACGCCCGCAGCGGCATCCTCTACGTGGCCAAGCGCCTGCCGCCGCCCGGGCGCGACGGGCTCCCGCCGGCCGTCCTCGACGAGATCGCCGGGCTGGTCGGGGCGGCCGGCGGGCGCACCCTCGGACTGTTCTCCTCGATGCGCGCGGCCAAGCAGGCCACGGAGGCGCTGCGGGGCAAGCTCGACACGCCCCTGCTGTGCCAGGGCGAGGACTCCACGATGCAGCTGGTCAAGCGGTTCGCGCAGGACGAGGCGACGTCGCTGTTCGGCACCCTGTCGCTGTGGCAGGGCGTCGACGTGCCCGGCCCGTCGCTGTCCTGCGTGATCATCGACCGGATCCCGTTCCCCCGGCCGGACGACCCGCTCGTCACCGCCCGCCAGCGCGCCGCCGACTCCCGCGGCGGCAACGGCTTCCTGCGGGTCAGCGCCACCCACGCGGCCCTGCTCCTGGCCCAGGGCGCCGGCCGGCTGCTCCGCGGCCTCGACGACCGCGGCGTCGTGGCGATCCTGGACCCGCGCCTGGCCACGGCGAGGTACGGGAGCTTCCTGAGGGCGAGCCTGCCCCCGTTCTGGGAGACGAGCGACGTGACGAAGGTCCACGCCGCCCTCCGCCGCCTGCGCGGCGCCTGACGCGCGCACCTACCCGTGGGTTGCGCACGTCCGGACGTGCGCAACTCACGAGCAGGTGCGCAGCTCGGCCGTCCACAGGGCGGGGCGTCCGTCCACAGGACCGCCTTCGGGGGTGGGACGCGCGGGCTCGGCGGGTCAGGCTCGACCCGTGGACCTCCATCTCCGCTCCGAACTGCTCGCGCGGGGGTGGACCGACGCCGAGGTGCGTCGCGCCCTGCGCTCCGGTGCGCTCACCACCGTCCGACCCGGGTCCTACGCAGCCGGACCCGCACCGGAGGACGACCGGCCCGAGGACCACCACGCCCGCCTGGTGCGGGCGACCCTCCCCCACCTGCGGCCGGGCTGGGTCGTCAGCCACGTCTCGGCGGCGGTGCTGCTCGGGCTCCCCGTGTGGAACGCGCCCCTCGACCGGGTGCACGTGTCGCGCGACGGGTACGGCGGGGGGCGCACGACGAGGGGGGTGCGCCGGCACGTCGGGCCGCTGGCCCCGGACGAGGTCGTCGCGGTCGGGGGGATCGCCGTCACCGGGCCGGCGCGGACGGTGCTGGACGTCGCGGCGACGGCCGGGTTCGAGCAGGCCGTGGTGGTCGCCGACGCCGCACTGGCCCCGCGGTCGGGACGGCGCCCCGCGCTCACCGACCGGGGCCGCCTGCACGAGGCCCTGGCGCGGCGCGGGCGCTCCGGCCGGGCGGCGGCCGTCCGCGTGGTCGGGACGGCGCCCCGCGCTCACCGACCGGGGCCGCCTGCACGAGGCCCTGGCGCGGCGCGGGCGCTCCGGCCGGGCGGCGGCCGTCCGCGTGGTGGCGTTCGCCGACGGCGGTGCGCACAGCCCGGGCGAGTCCCGCAGCCGGGTCGCCCTGTGGCGGGCCGGGCTGCCGCGCCCGGTGCTGCAGCACCCGGTGCTCGGGCCGGACGGGCGCACCCTGGCGTTCGCCGACTTCGGGTGGCCGGAGCTGCGCACGGTCGGCGAGTTCGACGGCCGCGTGGAGTACGGCCGGCTGGTCGCGGCGGGCCAGGTGCCGGCCGACGTCGTCCACGCCGAGAAGCTGCGCGAGGACGCGATGCGGGCCACCGGTCTGGGCGTGGTGCGCTGGGGCTGGGCGGACGTCGACCGCTTCACCCCGGTCGCCCGGCGCCTCACGAGCACCTTCCGCCCCGGCGCCGAACCGGCCGGTGATCGGACGTGGCCGGATCTCCGCGCATGATCACCGCGAGCTGCGCACCTACTCGCGAGTCGCGCATGTCGCGACGTGCGCAACTCGCGGGTAGGTGCGCAACTGGGCTAGCCGGGGGTGGTCGGCGGGTGGTCCTCCGCCAGCACCACGGCCTCCGGGAGGTCCACCGCCAGGTCGGCCAGCGCCTCGGCCAGGAGCGGGGCGCTGGAGGCGCGGACCGTGAGCACGTCGCCCTCGATCTCCAGCGCGGCGAGCACGCGGTCGTCGTCGTCGAGGCGCACCCACCCGTCGCCGGCGGGCTGGAGGACCTCGTCGAGGACGTCGGCGACCGCCGGGTCGACCCGCAGGCGGGCGGTGCGCTCGACGGCGTCCGGCCCGTCGAGGACGAGCGGGCGCGGCGGGGCCGACCGGGCCGCCGCCCACTCCAGGACGAGCGCGCCGGAGCGCTCGTCGAGCAGGGCCAGCAGGCCCCGCTCCCGTCCCGGGGGCACCGGCAGGATCGCGCCGACGAACCGGTGCCCGGCGCCGTCGGGCACGGCGCGGGCGCACAGCAGGGCCCCGGGCCGCACCGCCGCCGCGGCGGCGCGCTCGGTGACGGTGAGCGGGTCGCCGGTGCGCAGGTCGCGCACGTCGATGCCCTCGTCCGGCCGCACGGCGAGCACCTCGAACACCGTGCGCTCGACGGGCAGCCAGGACTCCCCGAGCCGGACCTCGTCCGGCGGCAGCAGCGGGCCGCGCTCGGTGAGGAAGCGGGCGAACCAGCCCTCCTCGTGCAGCGTGACGTCCACGGTGACCGGATCGGCCAGCGCCCGGTCGAGGTCGCCGTCCTCGCCGGCCCGCACCTCGGCGCTCCAGTGCAGCGCGTCCTCCGCCGCCCCGCCGCGGCGCTCTAGGAAGGCGACGGCCTTGCGCCACAGCCAGCCGGCCCGCTCCGGCAGCGGCGCCGCGTCCCGCTTCCCCAGGTGGCACTGCTTGTACTTGCGGCCCGACCCGCACGGGCACGGCGCGTTGCGGCCCGGCTCGGGGCCCGCCGCCCCGGCGAACCGGCGCACCTGCGCGACGTCGGGGTCGTCGTCCGGCGCGCCGATCGCCCGCCACCGGCCCAGCGCGGCCGCGGCGTCGCCCCGGTCGGCCTCGTACCAGGCCAGCCGGTCCTCCACGAACTCCCAGCCCTCGGCCTCCACGCACGCGGCGCGCAGGTGCGACTCCGCGTCGAGCACGCGGGCGTCCCGCTCGGCCGCCACCGCGGCCATCCAGCGGGCGGCGGCGGCGCGGGGCGACGAGCCGGCCGCGGCGACCAGCCGGTCGGCGAGCGCGACGAGCACCGCCGGATCCTCCTCCTCGCCCAGCAGCTCCTCGGTGACGGCGGCGATCACGTCCGGCGCGACCAGCAGGTCCAGCGCCCGGCGCAGCCCGCCCGCCTCGACGTCCGGGTCCTCCAGCAGGTCGAGCACCTCCAGCGCGACGGTGCCCTCCCCGCCGGTCCCGAGCCGCTCGATGAGCCGGGCGTGCCGGTCCGCCTCCGCGGCGGTGGCCCACACCTCCTCGGCGTGGGCGAACTCGGGGCCGCGGCGCTCCAGCCCGGCGGCGGCCGCGAGCTCGTCCAGCGGCGGCACGGGTTCGGTCAGGGCGGCCCGGTCGCGCCGGCGGAGCCCGAGCAGCAGCGCCTCGGCGGGGACGGGCAGGCCCGGCTCGGCCAGCTCCGCGTCGTACACCCCGCGCAGCCGCTCGACCAGGCCCGGCGGCACCGGCGGCGGCCCGTCCAGCGCCTCGATCGCGACCGCCCCGGCGTCGTCCACCCGCACGGCGAGCAGCGCGCCGTCGGGGAGCCCGGTGAGCCAGTCCTCGTCGCCGATCCAGGCGAGGTGGCCGTCGACGTCGTCCACGTGCAGCGCCGCGTCGCCGGCGTGCGGATCGGGCACGCGGGCGAACCCGGCCAGGTCGGTGTCGAGCACGAGGAACCCCCCGGCCCGCTCGTGGGGGTCGAGCCGGTGGGTGAGCACCGCGCCGGCCATCAGCCCGGGGGCGTGCACGACGACGTCCGGCGCGAGGAGCGCGAGCGCGGCGTCCGGGTCGTCCAGGGCGTCGTCGGCGGCGTGCAGCAGCAGCTCGTCGTCCGCGGCGAGGCCGTGCCGCCGCGCGATCCCGCCCAGCAGCTCCGCCAGGTCCGCGGCCACCGCCGCCCGCGCGGCCGCCACGACCGCCGCGGTCAGCGCCTTCCGCGACGGCCGGTCGACCGGTCGTCCCCGCCCCGCACCCCGCGCGAGCACCCGCTGCCTGGAGAAGTCCACCGAGCCCACGGTAGGCGCCCGGTCCGGCCCGGCCGCCCGCGCGGTCAGGCCAGCAGCTCCGCCTGCAGGGGCGCGGGGAAGCGGCAGGTGAAGCGCACGTCGCCCAGCAGCCCGGCCAGCTCGGCGCCGTGCCGCTCCAGCTCGGCGCGGGCGTCGGCGCCGACGTCGGTGAGCAGGCGCAGGGCGATCTCCCCGTCGCGGCGCTGCACCCACCCGCCCACGATCCGCCCGTCCACCCAGGCGGCGGGCCCGCCGTTGCCGTTGCGGTCGAACAGCACCGGGACGTGCGCGGGGTCGAGGTGGAACGCCCGCTGCTTCCACCCCATCGTCGAGGGGTCGAGCCCCGGCAGCAGCCGCGCCGACGGCGGCGCCTCCGGCGCGGGATCGACGTCGTCGGGGAGCACGAAGCCCGTCCCCTCCTCCAGCTCCACGGCCACCGCGCCGACGTCCGCCAGCGCCGCCCTCGTGACGGCGACGGTCCATCCCGCCCACCACTGCAGGTCGGCCTGCGTGCCGGGCCCGAACGCCCGCAGCCAGCGCCGCGCGAGCTCCGCCGCCGACGTCCGCAGGTCGCCCTCGCCGAACCCGCCGGGCAGCCAGTCATCGGCCGCGGCCCAGCGGTACTGCCCGTTGATCCACGTCCCCGTGGGGCGGGCGCGCAGCACCCGGCCCTCGAACCCGAGCACGAGCAGCACGCGGGTGTGCGCGGCCTGGGTGGTGGCGTACGCGCCGCCGCCGACCGGGACCGGCCGCGCGAGGTGCGGCAGCCGGACCCCGATCTCCCGGGCCGTGAGCGGCCCGGTCTCCCGCAGGAGCGCGTCGACGTCGACGGCCGCGGCGTCGAGGAAGCCCTCCGGGTCGGCCACGCCGCCGGCGGCGAGCATCCCGACGGCGTTGCGCCGCTGCACCCGGGCGATCGCGGTCGTGGCGGCGTGGTGGGCGTGCCGGGCCGTGTCGCGCCCGAACACCCACAGCGTCCGCCGCATCGCGTGGTGGCGGATCAGCGACCGGTCCTCGTACAGCGCCGTCGACAGGGGCTCCAGCGCGGGGGCGCGCATCCGCGCGGCCACCGAGAGGTGCACGGTGACGGGGTCGCTGGAGTGCAGCGCGACGAGGCCGTCGGTGAGCGCGACGACGTCGTCGGTGCGCTCCCCGGGCACGTGCCGGTGGCGCCGGGCCAGCCGGGCCCGCCGCTCGGCGGCGTCGATGCGGCGGGCGGGCACGGGGGCCACGCTAGGCGCCGGTCGCGCCCCGGTGGACCCGGCCCCCGGACCCGGGGGCGGCCGGCCCCGGGAGGGGTCCGCGGCCCGTCCCGGTCGGCACCCGGACGTGGGACCGTGTCCGCATGGATCTCGTCCCCGCGGCCGCGCCGCAGATGCACGCCGACCCGGAGGCCCCGGTCGTGCCCGAGCTGGAACTGATCACCGCGATGGAGCGGGCGGTCATGGCCGGCGACCGGGCCGCCGCCGCCCGCTACCTCGACGAGCAGGTCCGCTACCGGGTCGGCGCGCGCCCGGCCGCGGTGGGGATCGACGCGGTCTTCGCCTACATCGCCGCCCAGAGCGAGCACGCGCAGTGGACGGGCCACACGCTGCACGGCAGCTGGTCCGACGGCCGCGTCGTGGTGGTCGAGGTCGACAGCCACTTCCGGCGCGTCGCCGACGGCCGCCCGATCGTCCTGCCGTGCACGGACGTCTACCGGCTCGCCGGGGGTCGCATCGTCGACTGGCGGGTGTACGCCGACCTCACCGTGTTCGCCGACGACCGGCCCGCGGACCCCGGCTCCCCCGCCGGCTGAGCAGCAGCGGGGTCCGCTCAGATCATGCCGCCGTGCCACCGCACGGGGCCGGGCGGCCAGTCCTCGACCCCCGCCGCGACGGGGAGCAGCATCCAGCCGTCGTGGTCGGTCACCACGCGCGAGGCGTCGTCGACGTCGAGGGGCGAGTACGACACCGGTGTCGGCGGGAGGAGGTGCCAGCCGATCGCGCGGTAGAACCCGACCCGGTCCGGGCCGCACCCGAGCAGGCCGTGCGGCACGGGCAGCGCCCGCAGGGCCGCGGCGAGCCGCTCGCCCAGCGCGCGGCCGACGCCGCCGCCCTGCCGGTCGGGGTGCACGGCGACCATCCCGACCACCGCGACGAGCCGCTCGCCCTCCCCGACCTGCACGAACCGCCGCAGCACCCCGGCGTGCGCGACGGGCACCGGTCCGTCGTGGGCGATCACGCGCAGCTCCGGCCGGGCCCCCGCCCAGCTGCGGCGGTCCGGGTAGGCGTGGGCGTAGTGCGGGAACGCGGCGCGCAGCAGCGCGGCCAGCCGGCCGTGGTCGTCCGCGTCGAGCTCGCCCTCCCGGCGGACGCACCACGCGGTCACGGGGTCGCGATGCACGTGATCGTGCCCGGGGCGACCTCGGTGAACCCGGCGTCCCGGACGGCCACGGCCTCGCCCCGCTCCACGGCCCGGACCAGCTCGGCCCACGCGCCGGCCCCGGCGTCGCGCACGGCGAACGGCGGCACGGCGGTCAGCCCGCGGTCGGCGGCGAGCAGCATCGAGGCGTGCCCCACCTGCGCGGCGGCCTTGCCGACGGTCATCGCGAGGGCCGCGTTCACGTGGATCACCGGTGCCCCCGCCGGGGCCGGGCCGGGGTCGTCCGGCTCCAGGTCCGTCCCGCCGATCTGCAGCCGCGCCACGATCCGCGGCACGTCGTCGACCGGGCCGGGCAGCAGCGCCCGGACCTGCGCGTCGCCGACGGTCCACGTGACGCCGGGCAGCTCCTGCACCGCCGCCCAGTGCGCGCCCCGCGCCCGACGGGCGATCTTGCGGATGCGGCTGCCGACCCACGTCCCGACCGCGTCGTGCCACTCGCCGTCCGGCTCGGCGCGCGGGTCGAGGCACACGGCCAGCGCGGCGGCGGCCGCCGCCTCCAGCACGGCCGTCCGCGGGGCCGGCGGCCGCTCCAGGCGCAGCACCACCGGCATCGCCCGGACGACCCCGTCCGGCTCGGCCGGGAACCGGCGGGCGCGCAGCGGCGCGAGGACGGTCACGCCGGCTCCTCCACGATCAGCCCAGCGGGACGCGGCGGTGGATGCCCTCGGCCGCGTCGGCGCGCTCCACCTCGTCGCGGGTGATCCCGAGGACGAACAGCACGGCGTCGAGGTAGGGGTGCGACAAGGCGGTGTCGGCGACGTCGCGCAGCGCGGGCTTGGCGTTGAACGCGATGCCCAGCCCCGCCGTCGCCAGCATGTCGATGTCGTTGGCGCCGTCCCCGACGGCGACGCACTGCTCCAGCGGCACGCCGGACTCGTCGGCGAAGCGGCGCAGCGCCACGGCCTTGCCCGGCCGGTCGACGATGTCCCCGAGCACCCGGCCGGTGAGCCGGCCGTCGACGACCTCCAGCTCGTTGGCGGCGCAGAAGTCGAGGCCCAGGTCGTCGACCAGCCCGGCGATGACGCGGGTGAACCCGCCCGACACGACCCCGCAGCGGAAGCCGAGGCGCTTGAGCGTGCGGATCGTGGTGCGGGCGCCGGGGGTGAGCTCCAGCTCGTCGGCCACCTCGGCCAGCACCGTCTCGGGCAGACCGGCGAGCACGGCGACGCGGCGGCGCAGCGACTCGGCGAAGTCCAGCTCGCCCGCCATGGCCGCCTCGGTGACCGCCCGCACCTCGGCCTCCGCGCCGGCCCGCGCGGCCAGCATCTCGATGACCTCGCCCTGCACGAGCGTGGAGTCGACGTCGAACACGATCAGCCGCTTGCTGCGGCGCGCGAGCCCGGCCCGCTCCACGGCGACGTCCACGCCGGCCCGGCGGGCCACCTCCACCAGCCGCTTGCGCAGCGTGCCCGGCGGGTAGCTCTCCGACCCCCGGCCCGGCTCCGGGGAGACCATCAGCTCCAGGCCGGTGACGGGGTAGTCGGCGACCCGCCGGATCGCGTCGATGTTGGCGCCGACGTCCGCCAGCGCCCGCGCGACGTCGCCGAACGCCCGCGCGGTGATGGGCCGGCCGGTGAGCACCACGACGTGCGTGGGCACCCGGCGCGGCCCGTCACCCGGTTCGAGCGAGGTGCGGACGTCCATGCCGATCGAGGCCATCGCCTGCTCGACGGAGTCGGCGACGCCCTCGGGGTCGTGGTGCGCCGCGACCAGCGCCCCGAGGGTCAGCTGCCCCTGGACGACGACCTGCTCGACGTCGAGCAGGTCGACGCCGTGCCGCGTGAGCGCGGCGAAGAGCACCGAGCTGACACCGGGCCGGTCGGGCCCGGTGACCGTGATGAGGACCGACGTGTCCGCCACGACCTAGCGCGACTTCGGGTCGCCGTCCGGCTGGGTCTCCGGCCCGACCGACTGGCTGATCTTCTCGCCCGGGTCGGCGTGCTTGCTGATGTGGGCCTCGGACCGGAACTGCTCCACCAGGTGCGGGTAGTGCAGCTCGAACGCCGGGCGCTCGGAGCGGATGCGGGGCAGCTCGGTGAAGTTGTGCCGCGGGGGCGGGCAGGAGGTGGCCCACTCCAGGGAGTTCCCGAAGCCCCACGGGTCGTCCACGGTGACCACGCGGCCGTAGCGGTAGCTCTTGAACACGTTCCAGATGAACGGCAGCGTGGATGCGCCCAGCACGAACGCCCCCACCGAGCTGATGGAGTTCAGCACGGTGAACCCGTCCTGGGGCTGGTAGTCGACATACCGGCGCGGGAAGCCCTCGTTGCCCAGCCAGTGCTGGACCAGGAACGTCAGGTGGAACCCGACGAAGGTGGTCCAGAAGTGGACCTTGCCCAGCGTCTCGTCCATCATCCGCCCGGTCATCTTCGGGAACCAGAAGTAGATCCCGGCGTAGGTGGCGAACACGATCGTGCCGAACAGCACGTAGTGGAAGTGCGCCACCACGAAGTAGGTGTCCGAGACGTGGAAGTCGATCGGCGGGGAGGCCAGCAGCACACCGGTCAGACCGCCGAACAGGAACGTGGCCAGGAAGCCGATCGCGAACAGCATCGGCGTCTCGAACGTGAGCTTGCCCTTCCACATCGTGCCGATCCAGTTCACGAACTTGATGCCCGTGGGGATCGCGATGAGGAAGGTGGTGAAGGAGAAGAACGCCAGCAGCACCGCGCCGGTGGCGTACATGTGGTGGGCCCACACGGCCACGGACAGCACGGCGATGGCGATCGTCGCGTAGATCAGGGTCTTGTAGCCGAACAGCGGCTTGCGGCTGAACACCGGGAAGATCTCCGAGACGATGCCGAAGAACGGCAGCGCCACGATGTAGACCTCCGGGTGGCCGAAGAACCAGAACAGGTGCTGGTAGAGGATCGTGCCGCCGTTGGCCGGGTCGTAGACGTGCGCGCCCAGGTGGCGGTCGGCCAGCAGCCCGAACAGCGCCGCGGTGAGCACCGGGAAGGCGATGAGGATCAGCAGCGCGGTCACGAAGATGTTCCACGTGAAGATCGGCATGCGGAACATCGTCATGCCCGGGGCGCGCATGCAGACGATCGTGGTGATCAGGTTGACCGCACCGAGGATCGTGCCGAGACCGCCGACGATGAGCCCGACGATCCACAGGTCGCCGCCGGCGCCCGGGGAGTAGGTGGCCGTGGACAGCGGGGTGTAGGCGAACCACCCGAAGTCGGCCGCGCCGCCGGGGGTGAGGAAGCCGGAGATGACCGTCAGCCCGCCGAAGAGGAACAGCCAGTAGGAGAAGGCGTTGAGCCGCGGGAACGCGACGTCGGGGGCACCGATCTGCAGCGGCACGATGTAGTTCGCGAAGCCGAACAGGATCGGCGTCGCGTACAGCAGCAGCATGATCGTGCCGTGCATCGTGAACAGCTGGTTGTACTGCTCGTTGGACAGGAACTGCATCCCGGGCACCGCCAGCTCGCCCCGCATCAGCAGGGCCATCGCCCCACCCGCCAGGAAGAAGCCGAACGACGTGACCATGTACAGGATCCCGATGTCCTTGGGGTCCGTGGTCCGCAGCATCTTCAGGAACACGGACCCCTTGCCCGACCGGCGCGCCGGGTAGGGGCGCGACTCGATCGGCTGGGGGGCGACGGCTGTCACTCGATCTCTCCTCGGACGTGGAGGTGGTCCGAGGAGGAGCTTAGCTCTACTGCGCGTCGAAGGCGCCCCCGGGCGGCCGGGAAACCGTGTGAGGTGCTCGTTCCGGGGTAACCCCCGTCGCTCCCCCGGGGTGGGCTGCTCCATCCGCAGCAGCGTCGGGACCGTGCACCGCCGGGACCGGCCCCGACCGTCGCGATCGGCCCGCCGCTGGCCACCGGGCTGGTCGTGGCGCTGGCCGCCGCCGTCGGGGCGGCGGTGGCGCCGGAGCCGGTGGCGCGCGGCCGGACCGTCCGGCCCCGCGCTCAGCGCAGGGGTGTGAAGAGCTCCTCGAACACCTCGGGCGCCGACGCCGGGTTGACCGGCGGGTCGACGATGTAGAACTCCGTGCCCATGCCCATGACGAACATCGGCTCGGGCATGGCCAGCATGAAGTGGTCGGGGGCCATCTGGCTGGCGTGCGCGCGCATCGAGGCGCGCTTCTGGTCGGTGAAGTCGACGGCCTCGACGCGGTGGGTGATCTCCTCCTCGGGCTTGCCCAGCGTCGAGACGTCGGGCATGTCCGGGCTCGGGTTCGGGTTCTGCGCCCGCAGGCCGCGCAGCATCCAGTCGCGGTTCATCGTGCCCTGGGCGACGACCGGCACGGCCGACAGCTCCGCCGCCCGCTTCCCGACGCGGTGGACCTGGATGTGGTCGGGGTGGCCGTAGCCGCCGTTGTCGTCGTAGGTGGTGAGGACGTCGGGCTCCTCCTCGTCGAGGATCACCGCGAGGCGCCGCGCGGCGTGCTCGACGTCGGCCTTCCAGAAGCAGTACGGCGCGTCGTTGCTCGGCTCGCCCATCATCCCGGAGTCGGTGTAGCCGAGGAACTCCACGCGCTCCGCACCCAGCACCGCCGCCGAGGCGTAGCACTCGGCGCTGCGGCGCATCGCCAGCTGCTCCCCGGGCGCCAGCACCCCCGGCACGGGCTCGCCCAGCTCGCCGCGGGTCGCGAACACGATGACGACGCGGTGCCCGGCGGCGGCCGCCCGCGCGAGCGTGCCCGCGGAGGCGATCGACTCGTCGTCGGGGTGCGCGTGGAAGGAGACGATGGTGCCCACGGCGCGACCCTATCGGCGGGCCCGTCGCGCTGCTCGGACGCTCAGGTCAGGACGCGGGTCAGCGCGGGGGCGATGTCGGCGAGCCGCCGCACCACCTGGGCGCGCCCGCCCCCGCGGGCCGCGAGCGGGTGGGCCGCGGCCTCGGCCTCGGCGCCGCCGAGCGGGACGAGCACCTGGAGCCGGTCGATCCCGCCCAGCGCCTCGGCGGGGTCGCCGCCCGCGGTGTGCAGGCAGTCCGACAGCAGCACGACCAGCCGCTCGTCCGCGACGGCCGTCGCCAGCTGCCGCGAGGCCTCCCGCAGCCCGGCGGCGAGGTCGGTGGTGCCGTGCCCGCGCAGCGCGACGAGGTCGGCCAGCAGCTCCTCGGGCGGGCGGCGCGCGCCCTGGCGCTGCAGCACCCGCACGCCCGCGCCGAACGCGAGCACCGAGGGCTGCAGCGGGGGCGGCCCGTTCTCGTTCGCGACGACGACGCCGGCCGCGGCCACGGCGGCCAGCGCGACGGCGAGTCCCTGCATCGACCCGGAGACGTCGACCACCAGGCACACGGCCCGCCGGTGCGCCGTCCAGGTGCGGGTGACGAGCTCCTCCGGGCGGCGGGTCGCGGCCGGGTCCCAGGCGTCGACGGTGCGGTCCAGGTCGAGGTCGCCGTCCAGGCGGCGCGACGGGCCCAGGCGGCGCGTGCCGCGGCTCCTCGCCGGGCCCACGCGGCCGAGCCGGATGAACACCCGCCCGGCGAGCTTCCGCGCGGCCGCGCGCAGCTGCGCGTCGGTGGCGACGGCGAGGTCGGCGAGCAGGGCCGCAGCTGCCTCCGGGTCGCGCGCGGCGAGGGCGTCGAGGGCCTCGACGTCCAGCTCGCCGGTCTCCGGGGACACGTCGGCGAAGTCGGGGTGGTTCGTCGCGAGCTGCTGGCGGCCCTGCGTGCGCGCGCCGTGCTCGCGACCGGGGCGGGAGCGGGGCTGGAAGCCCGGGCTGCTACCCGGGCCCGGGGCTTTTCCCTCCGCGTCCGGGGGCTCGGCGTCCGGGTCGGCGTCCGGGTCGTCGGCGGGGTCGTCGGCGTCGGCGGGCCAGATCCGGTCGAGCAGCTCGTCGATCACCGACTCCGGGGTGCGGTCCACGCCGTCGGCGATCCGGATGCGGCCCGACAGCGCGGCGTGGGCGGCGTCGCGGCCCGTCCCCCGGGACGGCCGGGCCTCGCCCCGCAGGCGGGCCAGCCCGTCCAGCAGGAGCGCGAGGTCGATGGCGCCGCGCACCGAGCTGCCCATGCGGACGTCGCGGTGCTCGCGGGTGGCCCGGGCGAGCTCCACCGCCACCTCGGTCCAGCGCCCGGCCAGCCCGCTCACCGACGTCGTGATGGCCCGCTCGGCGGGCTCGTCCTGGTAGCCGAGCACCACGCGGCACATGCGGTCGGCGATGGCCTGGCTGACCCGGGCGGTGCCGACGGCGTCGAACGGGTTCATGGCCGCGATGAGCCGGAAGTCCGCGCCGGCCGTCACGGTGCCCAGCCGCGGCACGGCGATCTCGCCCTCGGTGAGCACCGTGATGAGGACGTTGAGCGTCTCCTCCGGGACCCGGTTGAGCTCCTCCAGGTAGAGCAGCCCGCCGGTGCGCATCGCGGTGATCAGCGGCCCGTCGAGGAACGCGTCGGTGCGGTAGCCCGCGCTGAGCACCTGGGCGGGGTCGAACTGGCCGACCAGCCGCGCGGGCGTCAGCTCGGCGTTGCCCTCCACGAACACGACGTGCTGGCCCGTGTCCGCGGCGATCGAGCGCAGCAGGGTGGACTTGCCCGTGCCCGGCGGCCCCTCGAGCACGACGTGCCGCCCCGTCGCGATGGCGACGACGAGCACCTCCCGCTCGCGCCGCAGCCCGACGACCGCCGTCACGCGTCCACCTCCGGTTGCAGGAAAGCCACCTTCACGCCAGGAGATTGCATGAAGGTGGCCTTCCTGCAACCCGCGAGCGCGATCAGCTGTACCTGATCACGCCGCGGATGTTCTTGCCGTCGTGCATGTCCTGGTAGCCCTGCCCGATCTCGTCGAGGGTGTAGGTCTTGGTGACCAGCTCGTCGAGCTTGAGCACGCCGGAGCGGTAGAGCTCCAGCTGGCGCAGGATGTCCCAGTTCGGGTTGGACTGGCCGAACATCGCGCCCTGGATGCGCTTCTGGAACAGCGTGACGTCGGCCAGCGACACCGGCAGCGGCGTGGTGTCGGCGATGTTGCCCAGCGCGGTGACGACGACGGTGCCGGCCTTGCGGATCGAGGCCATGGCCTGCCCGACCATCTCCGGCTTGATCACACCGACGGTGATGATGGCCTGGTCGGCGCCCTGGCCGTTGGTGAACTGCTTGGCGATCTCGGTGGCCTCCTCCATCGTCTCGACGGCGTGGGTGGCCCCGAGCTCCTGGGCCTTCTCGCGCTTGAACGCGACCGGGTCCACGGCGATGATGTTGGACGCGCCGGCGTGCGCCGCGCCCTGCACCGCGTTGATGCCGATGCCGCCGATGCCCATGATGATCGTGGTGTGGCCGGGCTGGACCTCGCCCGCGTTCACCGCGGAGCCCCAACCGGTGCCGACGCCGCAGCCGACCAGGCAGGCGACCTCCAGCGGGATGTCGTCGGGCACCTTCACGCACGAGTCCTGCGAGACCGTCGTGGTCTCCAGGAAGGTCGAGATGCCGCACATCTGGCCCACCGGCGCGCCGCCCTCGGCCAGCTTGAGGCGGTAGGAGGTCGGGTCCGCCCAGCGGGAGCCCGCGAGCAGGCCGGCGCCGAGGTCGCAGAGGTTCTGCATGCCCGAGGCGCACCAGCGGCAGTGCCCGCAGGAGGGCAGGAACGAGAAGACGACGTGGTCGCCCTCCTTGAGCCCCTTGGTGTTCTGGCCCGCCTTGGTGACGATGCCGGAGCCCTCGTGCCCGCCCGCGAAGGGGTACACGCCGACCGGGATGTCGCCGGTGGCCACGTGGTCGTCGGAGTGGCACATGCCCGACGCCACCATCTTGACCTGGATCTCCCCGATCCCCGGGTCGTCGACCTCCAGGTCCACGACCTCGTACGTTCCCGGTGCCTGCCGGATGACTGCTCCGCGTGTGTGCATGGCTGCTCCCTCGAACGGCGCTGTGCTGGGGTCTGAGGTTCATAGCAGGGCGCGCATGGGTTGGGAAGCTCTACGACACCGTTGACGGACCGTCGTTCGGCAGTAGAGTCCGGGAACCCCGACGTCGCAACGGAGCGCCCCCGATGACGGACCCGTTCAACGCCGCCGCCCACCTGACCGTCCGGCGGGTCTCCGCGGGGGACGGGGAGCGGCCGGCCCTCCACCACCCGCGCGGGACGACCGGTTACGCCGAGCTGACCGCCGAGGTGCAGCGCGTGGCCGGAGGGCTCGTGGCGCTCGGCGTCCGCCCCGAGGAGCGGGTGCTGCTGGCGATGACCGACGACGTCGAGCTGGCCGTGGGGATCCTCGCGACGATGTGGATCGGCGCGGTCGCGGTGCCCTCGTCCACGATGCTCACCGGCCCGGAGCTGCACGAGCTGGTCGTCGACTCCCGGGCCCGGGTGCTGCTGGGCAGCGAGCGGTTCGCCGACAACGTCGTGGTCGCCGCCACCGGCGCCCCCGACCTGCACGACGTCGTCCTCACCGGTACGAGCGCGCCGGACGTGCCGGGCGTCGCCGGCCACACCTGGGACGTGCTGCGCGGCGCCGAGCCGGTGACCGAGCCCCACCCCACCTGGGACGAGTCCCCCGCGCTGTGGCTCTACACCTCCGGCACCACCGGCAGGCCCAAGGGCGCGATGCACCGGCACGCCGACATCCGGTTCGTCTGCGACACCTACGCCCGCGACGTGCTCGCGGTCGGGCCCGACGACGTCTGCCTGTCGGCGGCGAAGCTGTTCTTCGCCTACGGCATCGGCAACTCGCTGTTCTTCCCGCTGTCGGTGGGCGCCAGCGCCGTGCTCGTGCCCGACCGCCCGGACCCGGTGGCGTTCGGCGCGCTGGCGCGGGCCCACGGCGTCACGCTGCTCTTCGGCGGGCCCAGCTTCTGGGGTCCGCTCCTGGCCGCCGACCTGCCCCGCGACGCGTTCGCCACGGTGCGCAGCGCCGTGTCGGCCGGCGAGACCCTGCCGCCCCGGATGCTGCACGGCGTCCGGGAGCGGTACGGCGTGGAGATCCTCGACGGCATCGGCTCCACCGAGGCGCTGCACATCTTCATCTCCAACCGGCCGGGCCGCGTCGTGCCCGGCAGCTCCGGGTTCCCCGTGCCCGGGTACGCGGTGGAGCTGCGGCGGCCGGACGGCTCGGTGATCGACGGGCCCGGCGAGCCCGGGATGCTCTACGTCTCCGGCGACTCGCTGTGCACCGGCTACTGGTGCCGCACGGCGGTCAACCGCAGGGTGTTCCAGGGCGAGTGGATGCGGACCGGCGACACCTACGTCCGCGGGGCGGACGGCAGCTGGACCTGCCTGGGGCGCGCCGACGACGTGCTCAAGGTCGGCGGCATCTGGGTCTCGCCGACCGAGGTGGAGTCGCGGCTGCTGGAGCACCCGGGCCTCGCCGAGGCGGTCGTCGTCGGCGTGCCCGACGCCGACGGGCTGGACAAGCCGGTCGCCTACGTCGTCCCGCGGCCCGGCGCCGCGGTCGACCCCGACGAGGTCATCGCGTTCTGCCGGGCCGGGCTGGCGTCGTTCAAGCGCCCGCGCGCCGTCGTGCCGGTGACCGAGCTCCCGCGGACGGCGACGGGCAAGATCCAGCGCTTCCGCCTGCGGGAGCGGGGCGCCGCGGCCGGCGTCGCCGCCGCCGTGGAGGGGGCCCGGTCGACCCCGTGACGGCCCCGGCGCGGTGCGCGCCGCCGGCCGTCCCGCCCCTGCCCGACCGGGTCCTGCACCTGGCGGAGGCGGCGAACTGGCCGTCGATCCGGCGCGACGGCCTGCTCACCGCGGCCCGGCTCATCGAGCGCTCCGGCGCCGACGCCGAGCGGCTGGGCCGCGCGCAGCGCCGGCACCACACGGTGCTGCCCGACGGCCGGGAGATCCGCGACCAGCGCCCGATGGCGCCCGGGGCCCTGGCCCGCTGCCTGGTCGGCGCCACCCCGGAGCAGTGGTACGCCGAGGTCAACTCCCGTGTGTTCTTCTGGCTCGACCCGGCCCGCCTGGAGCGGCACCGCCGGGCGTGCGCCCCCCGGCCGCAGGTGGTGCTGGTCGTCGACACCGCCGCGCTGCTCGCCGCCCACGGCGACCGCGCGGCGCTCACGCCGGTGAACACGGGCAACGCCCGCCGCCGCCCCGCGCCGCGCAGCCCGGCCACGTTCGTCCCCTGGTCCCGGTGGCGCGTCGACGGGTGGGCGTCCGAGGCCGCCGCCCTGGGGACCCGGCCCCGCCCGCGCTCCCACCGGCCCGTCGAGCTGACGGTGCGCGGCAACCTCCCCGACCTGGCGGAGCTCCTCGTGGAGGTGCGCGAGCTGCCGTCCTGATGTTCTACATCTCTGGTGTCGAACGACGCTGCGCTGTAGCATCTCAGGGGCCGACCCCGGAGGTGCCGATGACGACGACCCCCGAGACCGAGCGGGCCGACCCGGCCGTCTCGTTCGACGCCGACCCCGCCGCCTACCGGCACTGGACGCTCGACGTGCGGGGCGAGGTCGCCCACGTCCGGCTGGACGTCGCCGAGGACGGCGGCATCGTCCCGGGCTACGAGCTGAAGATGAACAGCTACGACCTGGGCGTCGACATCGAGCTCCACGACATCGTCCAGCGGCTGCGCTTCTCCCACCCCGGCGTGCGGGCGGTGGTGCTGACCAGCGCGAAGGACCGCAACTTCTGCGCCGGCGCGAACATCCGGATGCTGGCGCAGAGCAGCCACCCGTGGAAGGTGAACTTCTGCAAGTTCACCAACGAGACCCGCAACGGCATCGAGGACGCCACCGAGAACTCGGGCCAGACCTGGATCGCCGCCCTCAACGGCACCGCGGCCGGCGGCGGCTACGAGATGGCGCTGGCCTGCGAGCGGATCCTGCTCGTCGACGACAACTCCTCGGCGGTGTCGCTGCCCGAGGTGGCCCTGCTCGGCGTGCTGCCCGGCACCGGCGGGCTGACCCGGGTGACCGACAAGCGCCGCGTGCGCAAGGACCGCGCCGACGTGTTCGCCACCCGCGCCGAGGGCGTGCGCGGCCGGCAGGCCGTGGAGTGGCGGCTGGTCGACGAGGTGATCCCCAAGCGCCGGTGGGACGAGACGGTCGCGCAGCGCGCCGCCGAGGCCGCCGCCCGCTCGACGCGCCCGGCCGGCGCCCGCGGCATCGACCTGCCTCCGCTGCACCGCGAGGAGACCCCCGACGGCCTGGCCTACCACCACGTGCGCGCCGCGTTCGACCGCACTGCCGGGCTGGTGCACATCACCGTGCGCGGGCCGGAGGGCGACGCACCCGACACCGTCGAGCGCGTCCACGAGCTGGGCGCGGACTTCTGGCCGCTGGCCGTGACCCGCGAGCTCGACGACCTGGTGCTGCGGCTGCGGGCCAACGAGCTCGAGCTGGGCACGTGGGTCATCCGCACGGAGGGCGACATCGGGACCGCGCTCGCGTTCGAGCGGGTGATCGAGCGGTACAGCGGCTCGGACTGGCTGGTCAACGAGATCCGCCACTACTGCAAGCGCACGTTGAAGCGCCTCGACGTCACCTCGCGGTCGCTGATCGCGCTCATCGAGCCGGGGTCCTGCTTCGCCGGGGCGCTGCTGGAGCTGGCCCTGGCCTGCGACCGGCAGTACGTGCTGGACGGCGTCCTGGACGACGACGAGGCGAGCGAGCCGGCGCGGATCGTGCTGACGGCGTCGAACTTCGGCACCTTCCCGATGAGCAACGGGCTCTCCCGGCTGGGCAGCCGGTTCTGGGGCGACGACGAGGCCGTCGCGGAGCTGCGCCAGGAGATGGGCCGGCGCATCGGGGCCGCCGAGGCGCTGGAGCTGGGCCTGGTCACCGACGCCCCCGACGACATCGACTGGGACGACGAGGTGCGGATCATGCTGGAGGAGCGGGCGTCGCTCTCCCCCGACGCGCTCACCGGCATGGAGGCCAACCACCGCTTCGTCGGGCCCGAGACGATGGAGTCGCGCATCTTCTCGCGCCTCACCACCTGGCAGAACTGGATCTTCGTGCGCCCCAACGCCTCCGGGGCCGAGGGCGCGCTGCGCAAGTACGGAACGGGACGCAAGGCCGATTTCGACCGGAGGCGGGTGTAGGCATGTCGATCGACTACTCGGAGAAGATCCCGAACAACGTCGACCTCGCGAGCGACCGGAAGCTGCAGCGCGCGCTGGAGAGCTGGCAGCCCAACTTCCTGAACTGGTGGGTGACGATGGGGCCGGCGGTGCCGACCCAGGACGTCTACCTGCGCACCGCCGTCGCGGTCGGCCGCGAGGGCTGGGCGCAGTTCGGCCACGTCGCGATGGAGGAGTACCGCTGGGGCGTGTTCCTCGCCGAGCGGAACACCGAGCGGAAGATCGCGTTCGGGGAGCAGAAGGGCCAGCCGGTCTGGCAGCAGGTGCCCGGTGAGCACCGCGCCGACCTGCAGCGCCTCATCGTCATCCAGGGCGACACCGAGCCCGCGTCGGTCGAGCAGCAGCGCCGCCTGGGCGAGACCGCACCGAGCCTCTACGACCTGCGCAACCTGTTCCAGGTCAACGTCGAGGAGGGGCGCCACCTCTGGGCGATGGTCTACCTGCTGCACGCCCACTTCGGCCGCAACGGGCGCGAGGAGGCCGAGGCGCTGCTGCAGCGCAACTCCGGCGACCTCGACTCCCCCCGGATCCTCGGTGCGTTCAACGAGGAGACCCCGGACTGGCTCAGCTTCTTCATGTTCACCTACTTCACCGACCGCGACGGCAAGTACCAGCTCGGCACGCTGAAGGAGTCGGCCTTCGACCCGCTGTCCCGGACCTGCGAGTTCATGCTCAAGGAGGAGGCCCACCACATGTTCGTGGGCACCACCGGCATCGACCGCGTGGTCACCCGCACCGCCGAGCTGATGCGCGAGCACGACACGGCCGACGTCGCGCCCCACGGCGGCATCTCCCTCGACGTCCTCCAGAAGTACATCAACTTCCACTACTCGGTGTCGCTGGACCTGTTCGGCTCGGAGAGGTCCACCAACGCGGCCAACTACTTCACCGCCGGGCTCAAGGGCCGCTGGCAGGAGGAGCGCCGCCGCGACGACCACGTGCTCACCGAGGACTCCGCGCACATCGACGTGGTGCGCGACGGCGTCGTCACCACCGAGGAGGTCTCGGCGCTCATCGCGCTGAACCACGACCTGCGCACCGAGTACTCCGCCGACTGCGCCACCGGCGTGAAGCGCTGGAACCGCGTGCTGGCTGGTGCCGGCATCGACCGGCGCCTCGCCCTGCCCCACGTCGGCTTCAACCGGGAGGTCGGGCTGTTCGCCGGGCACCACGTGACGCCGAAGGGCGACGTCGTCGGCCCGGACGTGTGGGAGGCCAACAAGGGCCGCTGGCTGCCCACCGAGGCCGACCGGATCCACGTCCAGTCGCTCATGCGCCCGGTCTACGAGCCCGGGAAGATGGCGGGCTGGATCGCGCCGCCGATGAAGGGCATCAACGACAAGCCGGTCGAGTACGAGTACGTGCACCTCGCCTGACCCCGCCGCCGTTGCAGGAAGGCCACCTTCACGCAACGAGCTTGCGTGAAGGTGGCCTTCCTGCAACATCAGGGGGTGGCGCGGGCCGCGGCCTCGATCACGTCCGCGGCACCGGCCGCCCCGCCCGCGGCGCGGAGCTCGGCGCGCAGCGCGGCCAGGCGGGCGGCCACGTCCGCGTCGGCCTCCAGCTCCACGACCGCCGCCCGCAGCGCCGCGGGCGCGGCGTCGGCGTCGAGGCGGCGGGCCACCCCCAGCTCGACGAGGCGGTCGGCGTTGCCGAACTGGTCGACCGCCTGCGGCACCGCCACCATCGGCACCCCGTGCCAGAGCCCCTCGGAGCAGCCGCCCATACCGGCGTGGGTGACGAACGCGCTCGCGTGGGCCAGCACCGACAGCTGCGGCACCCAGCGGTGCACCGAGGCGTTGGGCGGGACGGGGCCGAGCGCGTCCGGGTCGACGCGCGGCCCGACCTTGACGACGACATCGCGGTCGAGGTCGGCGAAGGCGTCCAGGCAGGCCCGGTAGAACGCGGGCGGGGCCGAGTAGGCCGAGCCGAGCGAGACGAGCACCACCGGGCGGTCCGGGACGGGCCACTCCGGCTCGTGCCGGGGGGCGTCCAGCGCCGGCCCGACGAAGGTGAACCGGTGCGGGTCGACGGCGTCGGCGTGCGGCTGCATCGCCCGGGGCACGAGCACGACCGAGCGGGGCGGGCGCCCGGTGAACGCGTCGATGTCGAGCGGGACGCCCTCCATCGCCAGCCAGTCGGCGAACCGCTGCCGGTACCCGGCGTACCCGGGTAGCGCCCGCAGCCCGTCGAGGACCTCGGCCATGTCGCGCTCGTAGCCCTCCCACGCGACGTACGTCGGGGACAGCTGCACCAGCGGGAGGTCCCACCGGTGGGCGAGCACGCGGGCCGGGTAGGCGCCGATGTCGCCGATCAGCACGTCGGGTCGGTCGTCGGCGAACGCGGCGCGGGCCTGCGGCAGGACGTGGACGCCCTCGTCGAGGAAGAGCGCCATCCCGGCGACGGGGTCGTCGGGCCAGGTCCCGCCGCGGTCCTCGTCGGGCAGGACGGACGTGACCGGCACGACCCGCGCGCCGGTGGCCGCGACGGCCGCGGTGAACGGCGGCGGGGACGTCGCGCTGACGCGGTGGCCGCGGGCGACGAGCTCGGCGAGGACGGGCAGGTGCGGGTTCATGTGCCCGTGGGCGGGCACGCCGATCATCGCGATGTGCAGGGGGTGCATCGGGGATCCTCCGGAGCGGAGCGGGGCGGGACGGGCGCGACGGGGCGGCGGCCCGCGGCGCGCGCGGGCCGCAGCGGCGGAGCCCGGTCAGCCGTGCAGCAGGAGCTGGATCACGCACCGGAGCGTAGGGCGGCCCCCGCGGCGCGGCCATCGGGTTCCCGGGCGCCGCACCACCCACGACGCACCGAAACCCGGGCGCGTCGGGCGGCGTCCACCCTGTGACCGCCCGAGGGGCGCGATCCTCCCCCGACCTGGAGCAGACATGAACTGGTACGTCACGGTCCTCAAGCGCTACGCCGACTTCACCGGGCGCGCCCGCCGCGCCGAGTACTGGATGTTCACGCTGTTCAGCGTGATCGTCTCGATCGCCCTGGCGGCCGTCGACGGGCTGGTCTTCGGCACCGGCAGCTTCACGAACCTGGACGGGGGCTTCAGCGCGAGCTACACCAGCATCGGCGTGCTGAGCACCGTCTACGCGCTCGCGGTGCTGCTGCCGACCCTGGCGGTGACCGCCCGGCGGCTGCACGACACCGACCGCAGCGGCTGGTGGATGCTCCTGGGGTTCGTGCCGATCGTCGGCGGGATCGTCCTGCTGGTCTTCCTGGCGCTGGACGGCATCCGCGGCCCGAACGGCCACGGCTCCGACCCGAAGGGCGTCCCCGCCTACCCCGCCTACTGACCGGCCTCCCGGCGGGCGGTGCTGCCCCGCGCGACGAGCTCCGCGGGGAGCACCACGTGCGCGGGCTCGGGCGGCCGACCGGCGCGCTGGCGGGCGATCGCCCCGACCAGCGCGGCGGCGGCCGCCCGCCCCTTGGCCGCGATGTCCTGGCGCACGGTGGTCAGCTCCGGGCGCAGCCGGGTGGCCAGCGGGACGTCGTCGAAGCCGACGACGGACAGGTCGCGCGGCACGTGCAGCCCCGCGTCCTCGGCGGCGTGCAGCACCCCGGACGCCATGGAGTCGGACACGGTGAGCACGCCCGTGGGCCGGTCCGGGCCGGCGAGCAGCTCCCGGACGGCGGCCGCCCCCGCCTCGGGCGAGTGCTCGGCGGCGCGGAGCACGACCGGCTGCACGCCGGCCGGGCGCAGGGCGTCGAGCCACCCGGCCAGGCGCTCGCGGGCCGGGTGGAACTGGCCGTCGTCGTCGCTGTGGAGCGTGACGAGGGCGATCCGGCGGTGGCCGAGGTCGAGCAGGTGGCGGGCCGCCGCGGCCGCCCCGCCGCGGTCGTCGACGTTCACCGTCGCGGTGCCCTCCTCGAGCGGCTGGTCCAGCTGCACCAGCGGGAGACCCCGCCGGCGCAGCCAGTGCAGCCCCGCCGACGCCGGCGAGCAGGCGTCGACGATCGCGCCGTCCATGGCGACGTCGCGGGCCGGGAGCGCCGGACCGGCGTCGACCGAGGGCAGCAGGGTGAGCGCCAGGCCGGCGCGGCCCAGCTCGTCGGCGATCGACGCGAGCAGGATCGTCGAGTACTCGTCGGTGAAGGAGTACTGCGCGGTCTCGTTGCGCAGGATGCCGACCGTGCCCGTGGTGCCCCGCGCCAGCGAGCGGGCCGCGGGGTCGGGTCCGGCGTAGCCGAGCTCGTCGGCGACGGCCAGGATGCGCTCCCGCAGCTGCGGCGACAGCTGGTCGGGGCGGGAGAACGCGTTCGACACGGTCATCGCGCTCACGCCCACCCGCTCCGCGACGGTCTTGAGCGTCACCCTCGGCACGCACCCGAGGATAGGCGCGGCGCCGGCGGCGGGGCGACGGCGCGGGCGGTGGCGTGCAGCGCCGCGGCGAGCGCCGACCGGGCCGACCGGAAGCGCGGCAGCCGGAGGGGGTCGTGGACGAACTCGGGCTCGGCCCGCGGGTCGTACTGGCGGCGCACGGCCTCGACGGCCAGGTACGTGGCCATGGGCAGGGTGTTCATCGGTCCTCCCGGTGGGCTCTGTAGCGCTGCAGTTCGTCTGTAGCGCTACAGTAGTTCCAGCGGCTTTAGCGGTCAAGCCGATGAACGGCGGAGCGCTCCCGCGGTCCCCACCGGGGACCGCGGGAGCGCTCCGGTCCCGCTACGCGCCCGCGGACTCCTCGACCGTCGGGTCGGGCTGGGCCAGCGGCTCGCACCGGACGTCGGACCGGTCGCCCGGCTGCCGCTCCGGCAGCGCGCCCGTCGCCAGGTACTCGGCCACGACCGTGTCCGTGCAGGCGACGCCGGACAGCGACGAGGAGTGGGTGAACCCGCCGACGCCCTCCACCAGCACCGAGTTCGGGAACAGCCGCCGGGCCTGCAGCGCGCCCGCGAACGGGGTGGCGCCGTCGAACGTCTCGCTGATCAGCAGGGCGCTCTCCACGCCCCGGCCGTCGACCCGCACGGGCTCACCGGCCGCCGCGGGCCAGTAGTTGCAGGGCCCGTTGAACCAGGCGTTGGCCCAGGTCTCGAAGGGCGCGCGGCGGTCGACGCGGGTGTTGTCGCGGCGGACCCGGTCGTAGTCCTGCGGCCACTGCACGTCGGTGCACTGGACGGCCAGGTAGACGGCGTAGGCGTTGTCGTCGGTGGTGTCGGCCGCGCCCTCGTAGGCGGTGACGAGCGCGGCGGCGTCGCGCGTCCGCACCCAGTTCGAGAACACCTCTGCCACGCCCGTGTAGGACAGGACGTTGTAGCCGGCGGCGAGGAACAGGTCGTTCCACTCCGCCGGGCCGATCTTCCCGCCGGCGGGCGCGGCGCGCAGGAGGTCCTGCTCGCTGTAGTAGAGCCGCTCGACGTCGTCGCCGGACGTGCCCAGGCCGTAGACGGAGTCGTACTTGGCGACCCAGTCGAAGAACGCCCGGATGGTGCGCTCGAAGGCGACGTCCTGGGTGAGGTTGGCCTCGTACCAGATCCGGCGGACGTCGACGACGCCGTCCATCACCACGCGGCGGAACCGCTCCGGGAACAGCGTGCCGTACACCTGCCCGAGGTAGGTGCCGTAGGAGAAGCCGTAGTAGTTGATCTGCTCCTGGCCCAGGGCCTTGCGGATCGACTCCATGTCGAACACGGTGTCGGTGCTCTTGAGGTGGTCGAGCAGCTCACCGCCGTTGCGGGCGCACGCCTCGGCGTAGGCCCTCGACCGGTCGAGCCAGGCCTGCTCCGTGCCGGCCTCGGGCCGGTAGTCGGGGCGGGCGAAGCCGGCGTAGTCGGGGATGCAGCTCAGGGCGGGCTCGCTGGAACCGACGCCGCGCGGGTCGAAGCCGATCCAGTCGTAGGCCGCGCCCGCACCGTTCGGCACCGCGCCGCCGAGCAGGGCCAGGCCGAGGCCGGAGCCGCCGGGACCGCCGGGGTTGACCAGCATCACGCCCTGGTACTGCTCCTGCGGCACGGTGTGCACGACGCGCGACACCGCGATCCTGATCCTGGTCCCGTCCGGCTCCGCGTAGTCCAGCGGCACCTCGACGGTCCCGCACTCGACGCCGCGGGACGCCAGGCGCTCGGCCTCGCACGGCCCCCACTGCACCGGGGCCGGGGTGAACGTGTGCGGGCCGGCGACCGGGGCGGGGGGCGCCGGGGGCGGGGCGGCCTGCGCGAGCGGCGCCGCCGCCGTCCCCACCGAAAGCAGCCCGGCCGTCAGGACGGCCGTCAATGCTCTGCGCACGCTGCAGATCTCCTCACGACCGGGACGCCGGACGGGGGTCTCCCGCCCTCGACGCCGACCGATCGGCAGGAACAGTGCCACCCGCACGTCGTTCGAGCCAACACCAGTTCGGGTGGCACCGGGCCGCACCGGCGGGCCGTCGCCGGGCGGTCCGCGCACCCCGGCGCACCCCGCGGATCCGGCGCACACTGGAGGAGATGACCGCTCAACCCGACCGCGCCACCCGGCTGCGCGAGGCGCTCGACCGCGACGGCGACCGCTGCGTCTGGTGCCGCCGCCCCTGCACGGGCCTCGTCCGCCCCACCACCGAGCACCTCGTCCCGCGGGTGAAGGGCGGGCCGTCGTGGCGGGAGAACGAGGTCGTCGCCTGCTCCCGCTGCAACCGCCAGCGCGGGCACGCCACGCCGGCGGACTGGATCGCCGAGTGCGAGCGCCGCGGCTGGGAGCCCGACGTCGACACCGTCGTCCGCTCCCTGCGCGCGCTGGACCGCGCCATCACCGTGCGCGGCGGCCAGCGCCGCGCCCGGCCCTACCTCGCCGGGCAGCTCCGCCGCCTCCCCGACCCCGCGCCCCGGCCCTCCTGACCCGGCGCCCGGGGCGCCCTTGACCGGGTCGGGACGCGGCGCCAGCATCCGCGCATGGACCTGCTCCCCGGCGTGCGCGCCCACGAGATCGAGACCGACCGCATGCGCACGCACTACCTGGAGTCGGGTCCCGCCGACGCCCCGGTGGTCGTCATGGTGCACGGCAACCTGTCCACCGCGCGCTTCTCCGAGCACCTCATGCCCGAGCTGCCGCAGTACCGGGTGCTGGCCCCGGACATGCGCGGGTTCGGCCGGTCGGAGCGGCTGCCGCTCGACGCCACCCGCGGGCTGGACGACTGGGCCGACGACCTCGACGCGCTGCTGCGGGCGCTGGGGACCACCGCGCCGGTGCACCTCGTCGGCTGGTCGACGGGCGGTGCCGCCGTCGCCCGGTTCGCGCAGCTGCACGGGGACGCCCGGCCGGTCGCGTCACTGACGCTGCTCGACCCCGTGCCCCCGCACGGGTACGGCGGGGTGCGCGCCGACGGCACGCCCTGCGCCCCGGACTTCGCGGGCTCCGGCGGCGGCGGCGCCAACCCGGAGGTGGTGCGCCGCCTGCGGGAGGGGGACCGCTCGGCGGACAGCCCGTTCTCCATCCGCAACGTCATGCGCGGGCTCTACTGGGCGCCGACCCACACCGAGCCGCGGGAGGACCTGCTCGTCGACGAGGTGCTGCTGACCCTGGTCGGCGACGACGGCTACCCCGGCGGGGCGGTGCCGTCACCGCACTGGCCCGGCACCGCGCCCGGCACCACCGGGATCCTCAACGCCCTGTCCCCGAAGTACTGCGACTGGACGGGGATCGTCGACCTCGCCGACAAGCCGCCGGTCCTGTGGACGCACGGCGGCGCCGACCTCGTCGTGGCCGACGGGTCGCCGCTGGAGTTCGGCACGCTCGGCGCCTCCGGGGCCGTGCCGGGCTGGCCCGGCGCGGACGCCTACCCGCCCCAGCCGATGGTGAGCCAGATCCGCGCGCTGCTGGAGCGGTACGCGGCCGCGGGCGGGCGGGTGCGCACGGAGATCTTCGAGGGCTCCGGCCACGGCCCCCAGTTCGACGCGCGGGAGCGCTGGCTGGCCGTGTTCACCGACTTCCTCGCGACCGCCTGACCGGACGACCCGGGCCGGTGGAGCGGCGGTGCGACTGCTCCACCGGCCCGGGTCGCGGGCCGGTCAGGCCATCGTGGCCACGTCGATGACGAAGCGGTACCGCACGTCGCTGCCGACGACGCGGTCGTAGGCCTCGTCGATGCGGTCGGCGGAGATCGTCTCGATCTCGGCGCCGATGCCGTGCTCGGCGCAGAAGTCGAGCATCTCCTGGGTCTCCGGGATGCCGCCGATCATCGAGCCGGCCCAGCGGCGGCGCATGGGCAGCAGCGCGAACGCGTCGACCTCCATGGGCTCGGCGGGCGCGCCCACGTTGACCATGGTGCCGTCGAGGCGCAGCAGCGAGAGGTACTTCGCCACGGGGACCGGGGCGGAGACGGTGTTGACGATGAGGTCGAACGAGCCGGCGAGCTCCTCCCACGTCGCGTCGTCGCTGGTGGCGTGGTAGTGGTCGGCGCCCAGCCGCAGCCCGTCGTCCTTCTTCGACAGCGACTGCGAGAGCACGGTGACCTCGGCGCCCATCGCACGGGCGAGCTTCACGCCGATGTGGCCGAGCCCGCCGAGGCCGACGATCGCGACCTTCTTCCCCGGGCCGGCGCCCCAGTGGCGCAGCGGCGAGTACAGCGTGATGCCGGCGCACAGCAGCGGCGCGGCGACGTCGAGCTCGATCCCCTCGGGGATGCGCAGGACGTAGCCCTCGTCGACGACGATCCGCTGCGAGTAGCCGCCCTGGGTCGGCGCGCCGTCGAGCACGCCGCCGTAGGTGCCGACCATGCCGGTGCCGGTGCAGTACTGCTGCTCCCCGGCCCGGCAGTTGTCGCACTCGCGGCAGGAGTCGACCATGCACCCGACGCCGACGCGGTCCCCGACGGCGTAGCGCGTCACCTCGGACCCGACCTCGGAGACGACGCCCGCGATCTCGTGCCCGGGGACGAGCGGGAACTCGATCTCCCCCCACTCCTCGCGGGCGGTGTGGATGTCGGAGTGGCAGATGCCGGCGTAGGCGATGTCGATGAGCACGTCGTGCGGCCCGAGGTCGCGCCGCTCGATCCGGATCCTCTCGAAGGGGGCCTTCGCGGCCGGAGTGGCGTAGGCGTTGACGGAGACAGGCATGTCCTCCGGGTACCCCGGTCCGCCGGGCCCGACGGGGCGCTGTCGGATGCGTCACCCGCGATGGTTCCGCGGGGAGCCGGGCGTCGGCATACTCGACCCCCGTCGCCCGACGGAGGAGCCGCTCATGCCCGTCACGCCGCCCGACCCCGCCGCGCTCGACGCGGTCGCCCGCCGCTACGGCCTCGGCCTCGACGAGGCCGACCTCGCCTCGTTCGCGCCGATGGTGCAGGGCCTGCTCGCCTCCTGGGACACCGTCGAGGAGCTGTACGCGGCCACCGCGCCGGTGCCGCCGGACCGGTCCTGGACGCGCCCCGAGCCGGCCGACAACCCCTTCAACGCCTGGTACGTCACCACCTCGATCACCGAGCGGGACGACGGCCCGCTCGCCGGGCGCACCGTCGCCGTCAAGGACAACACCTCGGTGGCCGGCGTCCCGCTGATGAACGGCTCGGACACCCTCGCCGGCCACGTCCCCGTCCGCGACGCCACGATCGTCACCCGGATGCTCGCCGCGGGCGCGACGATCGCCGGCAAGGCCGTGTGCGAGGACCTCTGCTTCTCGGGCGGCTCGCACACCTCCCGGACCGGCCCCGTCCGCAACCCCTGGGACGAGACCCGCTCCACCGGCGGGTCGTCGTCGGGCAGCGCCGCGCTCGTCGCCGCGGGCCTGGTCGACGTCGCGACGGGCGGGGACCAGGGCGGCTCGATCCGGATGCCCGCCTCGTGGTGCGGCATCGTCGGGCACAAGCCGACGCACGGGCTGGTGCCCTACACCGGTGCGTTCCCGATCGAGCAGACGCTCGACCACGTCGGCCCGATGACCCGCACCGTCGCCGATGCCGCCCTCGTGCTGGGCGTGATCGCCGGGCCGGACGGGCTCGACCCGCGCCAGCCGCGCGACCTGCAGCCCGACGACTACACCGCCGCCCTCGCCCGCGGCGCCGAGGGGCTGCGCGTCGGCGTGCTCACCGAGGGCTTCGGGCACGCGGACTCCGACCCGGCCGTCGACGAGGCGGTGCGGACCGCCGCGGAGGCGCTGCGCGGCGCCGGCCTGGTCGTCGAGGACGTGTCGGTGCCCTGGCACCGGCACGGTGCGCGGATCTGGGACGTGATCGCCACCGAGGGCGCGGCCGCGCAGATGGTGGACGGCAACGGCTACGGCATGAACTGGCCCGGGCTCTACGACCCGGAGGTGATCGCCCACTACGGCGCGCAGTGGCGCCGCGACGGCAGCCGGTTCTCCGAGACCGTGAAGCTGGTGCTGCTCGCCGGGCGGCACGCGATCGACACCCACCAGGGCACCCACTACGGCATGGCCCGCAACCTCGTCCCGGCGCTGCGGGCGGCCTACGACGAGGCGCTCGCCCGCTACGACGTGCTCGTGCTGCCCACCACCCCGATGGCGGCGACCCCGATCCCGCCCGCGGACGCCCCGCGCGAGGAGGTGATCGCCCGCGCCCTGGAGATGATCACGAACACCTGCGTCACCGACGTCACCGGGCACCCGGCCTGCAGCGTGCCGGCGGGGACCGCCGGCGGTCTCCCGGCCGGGATGATGATCGTGGGCAGGCACTTCGACGACGCGACGGTGCTGCGCGTCGCGCACGCCCACGAGCAGGTCGTCGGGGGCTTCCCGGCGCCGGCGGCGACCGGGCGGCCCTGAGGGGCGACCGCCCGGCCGGTCGGCGGGGGGCGCGGCACCCGGCGCACCGACCGCCGCCCGGCGGGCCGCGGCCGGCCAGCCCCGGATGATCAGCGCACGGCCGGCTCGAAGGCCGTCGCCCGCCCGGTGGCCTCCCAGGCCAGCACCTCGGCCCGGACGGCGTCGAGGTGGCCCAGGACCCCGTCCACGGCGTCGGCCCCCAGGGGCAGGCGCAGGGGCGTCTCGTCGGCGTCGAGCGCGGCCAGGACGGCGGCGGCGGCCTTCGCCGGGTCGCCGGGCTGCGTGCCGTCGATGCCCGTGATCATCTCGCGGGTGGGGCCGACGGTGCCGTCGTAGGCCGGGATCCGGGCGCTCTGCCCGAGCGCGCTGCCGGAGAAGGACGTGCGGAACGCCCCCGGCTCGACGATCAGCACGCGGATCCCGAGCGGGCCCACCTCGGCCGCCAGCGCCTCCGAGTACCCCTCGAGCGCGAACTTGGTGGCGCAGTAGGCCGAGAAGCCCGGGTAGGCGACCTGCCCGCCGAACGACGACATCTGCACGACCGCGCCGCTGCCCCGCTCGCGCATGCCCGGCAGCACCGCCCGCACCAGCGCCGCCGGCCCGTGCACGTGCAGGTCGAACAGGTCGCGCAGCTCCTGGTCGGTGGTCTCCTCGGCCGCCCCGACGTGACCGCGGCCCGCGTTGTTGACCAGCACGTCGACGCGCCCGTACCGGGCCCGCACGTCGGCCACCACCGCCGCGGCGGCCGCCTGGTCGGTGACGTCGAGGGCGACGGCCTCGACGCGGTCGGGGTGCGCCGCCACCAGGTCGTCCAGCGCCGCCGTGCGGCGTGCGGCCGCGACGACGACGTCCCCGGCGGCCACCGCCGCCTCCGCGATCGCCCGCCCGAACCCGCTCGACGCGCCGGTGACGAGCCAGACCCTGCCGCTGCTGTTCCGTGTCATGGCTCCAGCGTCGGGGCCGGCGCCCGCCGCGTCCAAGACCCGCTGTGATAACCATCGGGCATGGACGTGCACGGGCGCGAGCTGCGCTACTTCGTCGCCGTGGCCGAGCACCTGCACTTCACGCGGGCCGCCGAGGCGCTGTTCGTGAGCCAGCCAGCCCTGTCCAAGCAGGTGCGCGCCCTGGAGGAGCGGCTGCGCACGCCCCTGTTCGCGCGCGACCGCCGCACCGTGGCGCTCACCCCGGCCGGCGAGGCCCTGCTGCCGCACGCCCGCGCGGTGCTGGCGGCGTGGGAGGGCGCGGAGGCGGCGCTGGCCGCCGCGGCCGCCGAGCAGGACGCGGTGCTGGAGGTCGGGATCAGCACCGGGCTGGGCCGGGGCCTGCTCCCCGCCGTGCGGGCCCGGCTGGCCGAGCTCGCCCCGGCGGCGCGCCTGCGGGTGCGGCAGGTGCCGTGGGACGACGCGACCGGCGGGCTGGCCGGGGCGGACGACCGCACCGACGCCGCGTTCGTCTGGCTCCCCCTCCCCGACCCCGGCCGCTACGCCTGGACCGCGGTGCTCACCGAACCGCGGCTCGTCGCCCTACCGGCGGCGCACCGCCTGGCCGGCGCCGACGTCGTCGACTTCGCCGACCTCCTCGACGAGCCGTTCCTCGCCCTGCCCCCGGCCGCCGGCGCGCTGCGCGGGTTCTGGCTCGCCCTCGACGCGCGGGCCGGGCGCCCGCCCGTGATCGGCGCGGAGGTCGCGGGGACCGACGAGACGGTCGAGGCGCTGCAGGCCGGCCTCGGCGTCTGCCTGCTCGCCCGGGGCAACGCGCCGCTGATCGCCCGTGAGGGCGTCGTCGTGCGACCGGTGCGCGGGGTCGGCCCGTCCGAGCTCGTCCTGGCCTGGCGGCGCGGCGACGACCGCCCCCTGCTCGGCGCGCTGCGCACCGCCGTGCGCCTCGCCGCGCCGCCCGACTGACGGCGGGGGCCGCACCCCCGGCAGCAGCGCGAGCTGCCCGCTCTCCGACCGGTGCGGGGCGCGGCGGTGGGCGACGACCCACCCGGTGTCGCGCGCGTGCCCGTGGACGAAGCTCATGGACGGCAGTGCAGCACGCCCCACCGACACTCTCGCCGGACTCCGCACCCTCCGGCCCCACCTGAACATATAGCGCACCCGGGGGCTTGCGGCAAGACCCCCGGTGCGCAGCAGGATCACCCGCCGACGGGCCGGGACCAGCGGGAACGGGAGTGCTGACGTGCGAGTGCTGTTGACGTCGTGGGGGTCGCGCGGGGATGTCGAGCCGCTGGCGGGGCTGGCGGTGGCGCTGCGGGGGGCCGGTGCGCGGGCCGTGGTGTGCGCGCCGCCCGACGAGGAGTTCGCGGAGCTGCTGGCGCGGGCCGGCGTGCCGCTGGTGCCGCTCGGTCCGACGGTGCGCTCGGTGGTCGCGGGCCCGGTGCGGCCGACGGCGCAGGACGCGTTCCGGCTGGCCCCCGCGCTGGTCGACGCCCGGATCGCCACCCTGGGCGCGGCGGTCGAGGGGTGCGACGCGGTGCTGGCCACCGGTCTGCTCCCGGCCGGGGCGCGGGAGGTGGCGCAACGGCGGGGGGTCCCGTACGTCTACGCCTGCTTCACCCTCTACGGGCTGCCGTCGCGGCACTTCCCGCCGGGGGCGCGGCCGGGGGCGCCGTCCCCGGCCGGCGGGGCCGACCACCGGGTGCTGTGGGAGGACGACGCCCGGCGGGTGGACGCCCTCTACGGCGAGGCGCTGCACCGCCACCGGGCGGCGCTCGGCCTGCCGGCGGTGGACGGCGTCCGCGACCACGTGTTCACCGACCGGCCGTGGCTGGCCGCCGACCCGGTGCTGTGCCCGTCGGCGGGCCTGACCGACCTCGACCTCGTGCAGACGGGGGCGTGGATCCTGCCCGACGACCGCCCGCTCCCCGACGGACTGGAGGCGTTCCTCGACGCGGGGGAGCCCCCGGTGTACGTGGGCTTCGGGAGCATGGCCGCCCACGCCCCCGACGGGATCGCCGCGACGGCCACCGCGGCCGCCCGCGCCCGCGGCCGCCGGGTGGTCCTCGCCCGCGGCTGGGCCGGCCTGACCGCGGTCGACGACGGGGTCGACTGCGTCGTCGTCGGCGAGGTGAACCAGCAGGCGCTCTTCCGCCGGGTGGCCGCCGTCGTGCACCACGGCGGCGCGGGCACCACGACGACGGCGGCGCGGGCCGGCGCGCCGCAGGTGGTGGTCCCCCGCATCGCCGACCAGCCCTACTGGGCCGGGCGCGTGGCCGAGCTGGGCATCGGGGCGGCCCACAGCGCCCCGGACCCGACCGCCGGGTCCCTGACGGCCGCGCTCGACGCGGCCCTGGCCCCCGCGACCCGGGCCCGGGCGACGGCGGTGGCCGGGGAGGTCCGCAGCGACGGGGCGGCGGTGGCCGCCCGCCTGCTGGTCGACGAGATCGGCCGGGCGACGTCGGGGTGACCCGCGTCCGCCCGACCGGCTCCCGCCGAGCACCGCACGGCGCGCCGCGCTCAGGCCCCGTCGGCCCGGCGCGCGGTCCCGAGGACGACGCGGGCGTCGCGACCCTCCGGGCGGATGTGCATCGTCAGGCCCTCGACGGAGTCGTCGACCCGGTCGGCCAGCTGCGCGAGCAGGTTGAGCAGCGCCAGGCGCACGGCCGGCTCCGCGGCGGCCGCGGCCCGGCGGGCCGACTCCTCGGAGGTGCCGTCGGCGAGGGACAGCACCCGCGCCAGGTCCTCGGTGCACTGCTCCACGTGCTCGCCCAGGTCGAGGAACAGGGTGTCGTGGTCGTCGCCGGACGCGGCCATGGTGGTCCTCCTCGCGGTGGGGTTCCGGTCGGACGCCACGGTGGCGGCGCGGGCGGGCGGGCCGCCTCCCCCGTCCGGTCGAGGACCGTCGGTGGGGAGCAGTCCGATCGGCCGAGGGGGGCCCGAGGAGCACCGTCACCATCCGCGACTAGACACGCTGTGTATAACCCGTGCGTATAGTGCCGCTGCGTGGCCCTCGCGATCCCGCACTCCGACCCGACCGGTGGCCGCCCGTCCATCGGCGCGGCCCCCGGACCGGACGGACCGGCGGGACCGGACCGGCTGCGGTGGACGGGGGCCGGCGGCACCCTGCTGGTCACCACGGCCGCCTGGGCCGGTGCGGCGGCGCCCCCGGCGGCCGCGCTGCCGCTGGCGGCCGGGGTCGCCGGGACGGGCCTGCTGGTGCTGTCGTGGGTGCTGCTGGCGCTCGACGTCCACCGCGGGCGGGCCGGGCCGTCGGGGCGGTGGCTGACGGGGACGCTGGCGCTGTGGTGCGGCCCGCTGCTGCTCGCCCCGCCGCTGTTCAGCCGGGACCTGTTCAGCTACCTCGCGCAGGGCGAGATCGCCGCGGCGGGCCTCGACCCCGGCGCCGTCGGTCCCGCCGAGGCGCTCGGGCCGGGGTCGGCGACGGCCGCGCGGGTGGACGTCCACTGGCGGGACGCCCCGTCGCCCTACGGGCCCGTGTTCGGCGCGGTCGCGCGGACGATCGCCCGGCTCACGGCGGGCGACCCGGTGACCGGCGTCCTCCTGCACCGCCTGGTCGCGGTGGCGGGGCTGGTCCTGGTCGTCTGGGCGGTGCCCCGGCTCGCCGCCGCGGCGGGCGCGGCGCCGCGCGACGCCCTGCTGCTCGGGGTGCTCAACCCGCTGGCGCCCTGGCACGCGGTGGGCGGCGGGCACAACGACGCGCTGATGCTCGGGCTCATGCTCGCGGGTACGGCGGTGGCGCTGGACGCGCTCCGGGGGGCGCCCCGGTGGGGGCCGTTCGGGCTCGGCGTCGGGCTGGTCGTGCTCGCGGCCGGGGTGAAGCTGCCGGCGCTGGTCGCGCTGGCCGTGGTCGGGACGGCGCTCGCGCACCGGTGGGGCGGCGCGGTCCGCCACCTGCTGCTCGCGGGGGCCGGCGCGGTCCTGGCCGTCGCGGTGGGGGCGGTCGCGGTCCGGCTCCTGACCGGCCTCGGCTCCGGCGCGCCGACCCTCCCGGGCGCGGCGGGCGGTCCTGACAGCTGGATGGCCCCCACGAACTGGTTCGGCTTCCTGGCCGGCGGGATCGCCGGCCCGGCCGGGGCGCGGACCACCCCGACGATGATCGCGGTCGGTGAGGTCGCGGGCTGCGGGATCGCCGTGTGCGGGACCGCGGTCGTGCTGCTGCGGCAGCTGCGCGGCCGGATCGGTGCGGTCGCGGCGCTGGGGAGGGCCCTGGCCCTGGTCGTCGCCCTCGGTCCGGTGGTGCAGCCCTGGTACCTGCTGTGGGCCGTGGTCCCCCTGGCCGCGGCCGGCCCGGAGGGCCGCCGGTGGACCGGGCTGGTCGCGGTCGTGGCCGTGTCCGCCGTGCTCGTCCCGCCGTCGGCGGGGAGCTTCGGCGGGCGCGTCGGCGAGCTGGTCGTCGGCTACGCGACCGGGACCCTGCTGGCCGGGGCGGTGCTCGTGCTGGTGCGGCGGCGGAGGGCGGGGGCCGGTGCGCGCGGCTGACCCCGGGCGCGGCGCCGCCGCCGCGCTGGCGGGACTGCTGCTCCACGCCTCGTTCCCGCCCCGCGCGCTCTGGTGGACCGCGGTCGTCGCGCTCGCGGTGCTGTGGACCGCGCTCCGGGGGGCGTCCGTCCGCCGCGCGGCGCTGCTGGGGCTGGTGTTCGGCCTGGCGTTCGCGCTGCCCCACCTGGTGTGGATCGACGACTTCCTCGGTCCCCGGTTCGGGCCGGTGCCCTGGCTCGCGCTGTCCGCGGTGGTGGCGCTGTTCCCCGCGGCGGCGTGCGCGCTCGTGCCCCTCGTGGCCGGGCTGCCCGGCGGGCCCGTGTGGGCGGCGCTGCTGCTCGTGCTGTCGGAGTCGGTGCGCGCGCGGGTGCCGTTCGGCGGCTTCCCGTGGGGCCGGCTGGCGTTCGGGCAGGTCGAGGGGCCCTTCCTGGCCCTGGCGGCGGTCGGGGGTGCGCCGCTGGTGTCGTTCGCCGTCGCGGCGACGGGGTTCGGCGCGGCGGCGTGGGCGCTGCGGCCCGCGGTCCGGCGCGCGTGGCCCGTGCTCCCCCTGCTCGCGGCGCTGGTCGCGGCACCCGCCGTCGGCGTGGCCGCGCAGGACGGCGAGCGCGTCGTCGCGCTGGTGCAGGGCGGCGCGCCGGACGTCGGGCTGGGGCTGCTCGACGAGCGGGAGACGCTGCGCCGCAACCACCTGCGCGCCACGGCCGGCCTGGCCGACGCCGTCCGCGCGGGCCGGGTGCCCGCGCCCGACCTCGTCGTGTGGCCGGAGAGCGCGACCGGCGTCGGCGACCGCGACCCGGCGCTGGACCGGGCGGCGGCCGACGTCGGCGCGCCCGTCCTGGTCGGGGCGCTGCAGCGGGTCGACGGCCGGGAGGAGAACGCGGTGGTGGTGTGGGACCCGGTCACCGGCCCGGGGCAGCGCTACGCCAAGCGGGTGCTGGTGCCGTTCGCGGAGCGCGTCCCGCTGCGCCCGCTGGCCCGCCTGGTCAGCCCGTTCGCCGACGCGGCCGACCTGCGGGCGGGCGACCGGCCCGGCGTCCTCGACGTCGCCGGCACCCGGGTGGGTGTGGGCATCTGCTTCGAGGTGGCCTTCGACGCGGTGCTGCGCGACGGCGCGGCCCGGGGCGCGCAGCTGCTCGTGGTGCCCACGAACAACGCCTGGTACGGCCCCGGCGAGATGAGCCACCAGCAGCTCGCGATGGCCCGGCTGCGCGCGGTGGAGCACGGGCGGGCGGTGGTCGTGGCGGCGACCAGCGGCGTGAGCGCGGTGGTGCGCCCGGACGGCGCGGTGGAGCGGTCCTCCGGGCTGTTCGTCGAGGACGTGCTCGTGGCCGCGGTGCCGCTGAGGTCGGCCACGACGGTCGCGACCGGGTGGGCCGGGCCCCTGGAGGTCGGGCTCGGGGCCCTCGCCGTCGCGGCCTGCGCGGTCGGCGCCCGCCGGGTAGTCACCCGGTGTAGAGAACGCGGGTAGAGTGCCCGGCATGTCGGTCGGCGCCACCCTGCTGGGCCTGCTCGAGTCCGGGCCCCGCCACGGCTACGACCTCAAGCGCCTCTACGACGAGCGGTTCGGCCACGACCGGGCGCTGCACTACGGCCAGGTCTACTCCACCCTCGCCCGGCTGCTGCGCAACGGCCTGGTGGAGGTGGAGTCCGAGCCCGGCGACGGGCCGGAGCGCAAGCGCTACGCGATCACCTCCGCCGGGGTCACCGACGTGGAGGACTGGCTCAACCGGCCGGAGCGGCCCGAGCCGTACCTGCAGAGCACCCTCTACACGAAGGTCGTCCTGGCCCTGCTCACCGGACGCGAGGCGGCCGCCGTGCTGGACGCCCAGCGCGGCGAGCACCTGCGGCTGATGCGCGAGCTGACCCGCCGCAAGAGCGGGGGCGACCTGGCCGACCAGCTGGTCTGCGACCACGCCCTGTTCCACCTGGAGGCCGACCTGCGCTGGCTGGAGCTCACCGCCGCCCGGCTCGACCAGCTCGCCGCGCAGGTCCGCCCGTGAGCCGCGCGCGGTCGACGGCGTGAGCGAGCCCCTCCTGACCGCCGACGGGCTGCGCCTGAGCTTCGGCCCCACCCCGGCGCTGGTGTCCGCGTCGCTGCGGGTGCACGCCGGGGAGGTGCTGGCGGTGCTGGGGTCGTCCGGCTCGGGGAAGTCGACGCTGCTGCACTGCCTGGGCGGCATCCTCGTCCCGGACGCGGGCCGGGTGCGCTACGCCGGCCGGGACCTGTCGGCGATGCCGGACGCGCAGCGCAGCGCGCTGCGCCGCACCGAGTTCGGGTTCGTCTTCCAGTTCGGCCAGCTCGTGCCCGAGCTGACGTGCCTGGAGAACGCGGCGCTGCCGCTGCGCCTCGGCGGCGTCGGCCGCCGCGAGGCGGGCCGCCGGGCCGGCGACTGGCTGGAGCGCCTGGACGTGGCCGGCGTCGCGCACCAGCGCCCCGGGGAGGTCTCCGGGGGGCAGGAGCAGCGGGTGGCGGTGGCGCGCGCCCTGGTGGCCCGGCCGCGGGTGGTCTTCGCCGACGAGCCGACGGGGTCGCTGGACACCCTCAGCGGGGAGCGGGTGATGCACCTGCTCGTCGGCGCGGCGCGCGACACCGGCGCCGCGGTCGTGCTGGTGACCCACGAGCCGCGGGTCGCCGCGTACTCCGACCGCGAGGTCCTCGTCCGCGACGGGCGGGTCCGGGAGCCGGACCGCGTCCGGTGACGGGTGCGGCCGGACCGCGCCGCTGGTGCGCCGAGCTGCTCCTGGGGGTGCGGCTGAGCGCGGCCGGCGGCCGGGCCGGGTGGGCCCGGCTCGCCCTGGTCGCGGCCGGGGTGGGCCTCGGGGTGGCGGTGCTGCTGACCGTCGCCGCCGTCCCGACCGCGGTGGCCGCCCGGGACGCCCGGCTCGCCGCCCGGGCGGTCGACGCCGCGGCGGCCCCGCCGCGGGGCCCCGACACGCTGCTGACCGCCGCGGTCCGGACCGACCACCGGGGCCGCTCGATCACCGGACTGCTGGTGCAGCCCGAGGGCGCGCGGGCCCCGCTCCCGCCGGGGCTGACCCGGCCGCTCGGCCCCGGTGAGATGGCGGCCTCGCCCGCGCTGGCCCGGTTGCTCGCCGACGAGGAGGGGGCGCTGCTGCGCGGCCGGTGGGACGAGCGGGTGGTCGCCGTGATCGGGGACGCGGGGTTGGCCGGTCCCGGTGAGCACGCCTTCTACCTGGGCACCGACCGGCTCACCGAGGACACCGCGATCCGGGTCCGGGAGTTCGGGCGGGCCGGGGTCGACGAGGGGGTGCCCCCGGACCTGGTGCTGCTGTGGGCGGTCGGGCTGGTGGTGCTGCTGGTGCCGGTGGCCGTGTTCGTCTCCACCGCGGTGCGCTCCGGCGGGGAGGCCCGCGACCGCCGGCTCGCAATGCTGCGGCTGCTCGGCGCGGACGCCGCGGCGACCCGGCGGATCGCCGCCGGGGAGACCCTGGCCGGCGCCCTGCTGGGGCTGGCCGCCGGGGCGCTGCTGCACCTGGCCGCGGTCGCGCCGGCCGCGCGGCTCCTCCCGCCCGACCTCGCCGTCCCCGCCGCCGACCTCCGACCGGTGCCGGCCCTGGCGGTGCTGGTCGCGGTGCTGGTGCCGGTCGCGTCGGTGCTGGTCACCGCGTCCGCCCTGCGGCGGGTGGTGGTCGAGCCGCTCGGGGTGGCCCGCCGGGGGGCGGCGCGGCGTCGGCGGCTGGGGTGGCGGCTGCTGCCGCCCGCGGCCGGGGCGGCCCTGCTGCTCGCGCTCCCCGCCGACGCGCTCGCCGCCGACGACGACCGGTTCGCGGTCCCGGTCGCGGTCGGGGTGGCGGCGCTGCTCGCCGGGGTGGCGCTGCTGCTGCCGTGGGTGGTGGAGGCGGTGGTGCGGCGGCTGGGCGGCGGCGGCGTGGCCTGGCAGCTGGCGGTGCGCCGGCTGCAGGTCGAGGGGGGCACGGCCGTGCGGGCGGCGGCCGGGATCGCCGTGTCCGTCGCCGGGGTGGTCGCGTTCCAGGCGCTGCTCGCGGCCCTCCACGAGCAGTACGCGCTCGAGATCGAGCGCGAGACCGGGCCGTTCCAGGCCCAGGTGTGGGGCCCGGGCCTGGACGACGGGCACCGGTGGGCCGCGCTGGGGGCCGTTCCCGGGGTGCGCGCCGTCGGCACCGAGGCCGTCGTGACCGCCGTCCCGGCGGAGCCCGGACCCCCGGTCCCGCGGGCCGGGGTCGACGTGGTGGTCGGCGGGTGCGCCGTGCTGCGCCAGTCGGGCGCCCTGGGCCCTTGCACCGACGGGGACGTCTTCGTCGTCGGCGGCGAGCTCGGCGCCCCGCCCCGCCCGGGCGGCGTCTACGCGATCGGCGGGTCGGCCGGAGCGGCGACGCGGTGGACGCTGCCCGCCGGTGCCCGCACCGTCGCGGGCACCGGCGGGCCCGCGGACGGGCACCCGAGGATCCTGGCCACCCCGGCGGCGCTGGGCGGCGTCCCGCCCGCGGCCGACCTGCGCAGCGTCTACGTCGCCCTGGACGCCGCCGATCCCGACGCCCTCGACCGGGTGCGCAACGCCGTCGCCCGGCTGGACCCGACGGCCGCGGTCGACGCCGTCCCGCGGCGGCACCTCGAACCCGCCCTGGCGGGCACCCGGCAGGCCGCGGTCGTCGGCGCCGCGGTGCTGCTGCTGCTCGTCGGGGCCGGCGTGCTGGTCGACGTCGCCGGGCAGCTCCGCGAGCGGCGCCGGCCGCTGGCCGTGCTCGTCGCCGCCGGCACCCGCCGGGCCGTCCTCACCGGATCGGTCCTCCACCAGATCGCGATCCCCGTGCTGCTCGGCCTGGTCCTGGCCGTGGTCGCGGGCGGTGGCCTGGCCGCGGCCCTGCTCACCGCGATGGGCCTGCCGGTCCGGCTCGACTGGGCCGCGGTCGGCGCCACCGCCGCCGCCGCGGTCCTGGTCGTCCTGCTGACCACCGCGGCCAGCCTGCCGCTGCTGCGGCGGGCGACCGACCCGGGCGGGCTGCGCAGCGAGTAGGGCGCCGCGGTCAGGACGCCAGCCGGGACGGGTCGCGGCGCACGGGGTCGGCGCCGTCCGGGGTCGTGAGCCGGGTCAGCCACGCCCGCGCCGCGTCCGCGTCCGCCGCGCGCCCGCGCGCGGCGACGATCCCGTCGGGTCGCACCACGACGAAGGCGGTGGCGGCGCAGCCCCGCAGGGCGCGCAGCGCGGGCACCGCCACCTCCGGGACGCCGGGGACGCGCAGCACCGGGGTCCCGGGGTGCAGGACCGTCCACCCCGCCGGGGTCGCGGCGGGCGGGGCGAGCCGCGCGAGCACCTCGGGCGGCACCGGGGCGCCGACGCGCAGCGGACCCCGGTCCTCACCGGCCGGCGGGGCCAGCAGCGCGGCGGAGGCGCCCGGCGCGTAGCGCAGCCGGCGCCCGGCCAGCACCGGCAGGTAGCCGCGCTCGATCAGGCCGCTGCGGTGGGCCAGCCGCAGCGCCGCGTCGCGCACGCCCACCAGCGGCGCCGACCGCAGCATCCAGGCGCGGGTCTGCGCGTCGGTGGCGCGCACGACGGCGGCGGCGACGGGCCGGCGCTCGGCGGAGTAGCTGTCGAGCAGGGCCGCGGGCGCGTCGCCGTGCACCACGGCGGCGAGCTTCCAGGCCAGGTTGTGCGCGTCCTGCAGGCCGGTGTTCAGCCCCTGGCCGCCGGTCGGGCTGTGGACGTGCGCGGCGTCGCCGACGAGGAACACCCGGCCCACCGAGAACCGCTCGGCCTGCCGGCGGTGCACCCGGAAGCCGCTGGTCCACTCGGGGTCGCGCAGCCGCAGCCCGCCCGGGCCGCGCTCGTCGAGCAGGCGCTGCACCAGCGGCAGGTCCACCCCGCCGGGGGGCGCCTGCGGCAGGCTCGCGAAGACGCGGTGGAGCCCGTCGGGCAGCGGCATCACCACGAGGGCCCCCCGCGCGCTGAGCAGGTAGTGGGCCTGGTCGACGGCGGCCCCGCCGTCGATGCGGGCGTCGGCGATCACGAAGTGGTCCGCGTAGGTGGAGCCGGTGAACGCCACGCCGAGCTGGGCGCGCACCGCGCTGCCGGCGCCGTCGCAGCCCACCACCCACGCGGCGTCGGCGCGCTCGACGCGGCCGTCGGCGTGCTCCAGGATCGCGGTGGTGCCCCGGGTGCGGGCCGGGTCGCCGGAGCGGTCGACCCCGTCGAGCGCGAGCAGGCGCACACCCTGCTCGACGCGCCCCCCGAGCGCGGCCAGCCGGTCCCGCAGGACGTCCTCGGTGCTCGCCTGGGGCAGCGCGCGGGCCGCGAGCTCGGCGGGGAAGCGGATGTCGACCAGCTCGCGCCCCTCGGAGGTGTAGCGGAACGAGTCGATGCGGATCGACCGGCGGACCACCTCGCCCCCCACCCCGAGGTCGGTCAGGACGTCGAGGGTGCGGGGCCACAGCAGCAGCGCCTTCGAGTGCGGGGCGGGGGCGGGGGCGCGGTCGACCACCCGCACCGGGACGCCCCGGCGGAGCAGCTCGCACGCCGTGAGCAGGCCGGTCGGCCCGCCCCCGATGACGAGGACGTCGGTCATGACGGCTCCCTCCGCGGCGCCCGGTCGAGCCGGTGGTCGCCGCGGACGCTAGCCGGGGCCCGGGACGCACCGCACCGGATGCGGTCCGCTGCGCGGTCCCGCCCCCGGCGGGCGCGCGTCAGGCGGGCACGGCCAGCACCGGGCACGCGGCGCGCAGCAGGATCTGCTGCGCGGTGCTGCCGAGCAGCAGCTTCCCCACCGGGGACCGGTGCCGGAGGCCGATGACGACCAGCTCCGCCCCGACCTCCTCGGCGACGGCGACCACCCGGTCGGCGGGGTCGCCGCCGTGGGGCAGGTGCCGGAACTCCGCGTCGACGCCGGCCCCGGCGAGCTGCTCCAGGACCTCGGAGACCTCCTGCGGGGAGGCGAGCGCGGGGTCGACCAGCGCGTCCCCGCGGGAGGCGTTGACCACCACCAGCCGCAGCCCGCGCAGCCGCGCCTCGTCGATGGCGCGCCGCAGGGCGGTGCGCCCGTCCGGCCGAGGGGCGTAGGCCGCGACCACCGCGCCCGTCACCGCGGCTCCCCCACCGTCGCGCGACCGGCGAGCAGGTCGGCCGCCACGCGGGCCTCGCGCCGCTTGAGCCAGTGGCCCAGGGCGAGCAGCGCCAGCACCGACGCGTAGGCGGCGACGGCGAACGGGCTGCGGACCAGGGCTCCGAGGTCGCCCTGGCTGATGGCCAGGGTCCGCCGGAACTGCTCCTCGGCGATCGGGCCGAGGATGAGCCCCACGATCGCGGGGGCGATCGGGAACCCGAAGCGCCGCATCACCCAGCCCAGCACGCCCAGGGCCAGCAGCAGGAGCAGGTCGACGCCGGAGGCGTTGACCGAGTAGCTGCCCAGCGCGGCGAAGGTGAGGATCCCGGCGTAGAGGTACGGGCGCGGGATCTGCAGCAGCTTCACCCAGATCCGCACCAGGGGCAGGTTCAGCACCAGCAGCAGCACGTTGCCGACGTAGAGGCTCGCGATCAGCGCCCACACCAGCGCCGACTCGTTCTGGAACAGCAGCGGGCCGGGCCGGATGCCGTAGCTCTGGAACGCCGCGATGATGATCGCCGCGGTCGCCGAGGTCGGCAGCCCGAGCGTGAGCAGGGGGACGAGCACCCCGGCCGCCGCCGCGTTGTTCGCCGCCTCCGGCCCCGCGACGCCCTCGATGGCGCCCCGGCCGAACTCCTCCTCCCGCGCCGAGAGCCGCCGCTCGGCCGAGTAGGACAGGAACGTGGCGACGTCGGCGCCGCCCGCCGGGATCGTCCCGATCGGGAAGCCGATCGCGGTGCCGCGCAGCCACGGCCGCCACGAGCGGCGCCAGTCCTCGCGGGTCATCGACCCGCTGCCGACCGGGGTGAGCGGGATCGGGCCGCGGCGCATCCGCGAGGCCACGTACAGCGCCTCGCCGACCGCGAAGACACCGACCGCCACCACCACGACGTCGATGCCGTCGGCCAGCGCCGGCACCCCGAAGGTGAAGCGCTGCTGGCCGGTGAGGGTGTCGGTGCCGACCAGGCCGAGGAACAACCCGACGGCCAGCGACGCCAGACCGCGCGCCGGGGAGCCGCCCAGCAGCGCGGCGACGGTGAGGAAGGCGACGACCATGAGCGCCACGTAGTCCTGCGGGCCCAGCTGCACGGCCAGGTCGGCGATCGTCGGCGCGAGCAGGGTGAGCGCGACCGTCGCGATCGTCCCGGCCACGAACGACCCGATCGCCGCCGTCGCCAGGGCCGCGGCGCCCCGGCCCGCCCGGGCCATCGCGTTCCCGTCGATGGTGGTGATCACCGAGGAGGCCTCGCCCGGGGTGTTGAGCAGGATCGAGGTCGTCGACCCGCCGTACATGCCCCCGTAGTAGATGCCCGCGAACATGATCAACGAGGCGGCCGGCTCCAGCGTGTAGGTCAGGGGCAGCAGCAGGGCCACGGTCATGGCCGGCCCGATGCCGGGCAGCACGCCGACCGCCGTCCCGAGCACCACGCCGATCACCGCGAAGAGCAGGTACTGGGGCTGCAGCGCGGTGGCGAACCCGTCGAGCAGCAGGCCGAGGTCACCCAAAGAGGGTCACCGCCTCGAACGGGCCGGCGGGCAGGTACACCCCGAGCAGCTGGGTGAACACGATCTGGGTGACCGCGCCGAGCAGCGCGCCGACGAGCAGCGGCCGCCACAGCGGGCGGGCGCCCAGGCTCCAGGCCGCGCCGCCGAACAGCACCGTCGCCGCCAGCGGCCAGCCCAGCGGCTCGATCAGCACCACCAGCGCCAGCAGGGACCCGGCGAGCAGCGCCACCCGCAGCCAGTCCGTGCCGAGGTCGGTGTCGACGTCCTCGCCGCCCTCGGCCTCCCCCCGGTGCCCGCGGGCCAGCGCCACCAGCACCGCGGCGCCGGTGCCGACGAGCAGCGCGCCGACGGCGTACGGGAACGCCCGCGGCCCGACGGCCCCGGCCGACCCGGGCACGGCGATGGTCGTGGCCTCCATCAGCGCGAACACGCCGAGGGCGACCAGGGCGAGCGGGAACACGGCCTCGGCCCACGGCCGTCCGCGGACGGGCGCGGGGCCGGCGGCGGTGCTCACTGCACGAGCCCGAGCTGGGTCAGCACACCCCGCACGCGGGTCTGCTCCTCGGCGAGGAACTCCTCGAACGCGGCACCGGAGAGGAAGGTGTCGGTCCAGCCGTTGCGCTCCACCTGCTCCTTCCACGCCGGCGAGGCGTGCAGCTGCTCGACGAGCGAGGTGAGCCGCGCGCGGGCCTCGTCGGACAGGTCCGGCGGGCCGACGACGCCGCGCCAGTTGGACAGCTCCACGTCGAGGCCGGCCTCGGTGAGGGTCGGGGCGTCGACGCCCTCCACCCGCTGCGCCCCGGACACCGCCAGCGCCCGCAGCTCCCCGGCCTGCACCTGCTCGGCGTACTCCCCCACCCCGGAGATGCCGGCGGAGACCTGGTTCCCCAGCAGCGCCGCGAGCGACTCGCCGCCGCCGGAGAACGGCACGTAGTTCAGGTCGGCCGCCGGGACCCCGCCGGCCTCCGCGATCAGCCCGGCGAGGATGTGGTCGGTGCCGCCCGCCGACCCGCCGGCGATCGACACGGCGCGGCCGCGGGCGGCCATGTCGGCCACGAGGTCGTCGATCGTCCGGTACGGCGAGGCGGTCGGCACGACCACGATCTCGTCCTCGGCGGTGAGCCGGGCGATCGGCGTGGTGTCGGCCAGCGTCGCCTGCGAGCCGTTGGTCTCGATCGCGCCCACCATGACCAGGCCCATCACCATCAGGTACTCCTCGCTGCGCTCGGTGGCGAGCTGCGCGAGGCCGACCGTGCCGCCGGCGCCGCCGACGTTGGTGACCTGGACGCTGCGGGCCAGGCCCGCCTCCTCCGCGGCCGCCCCCAGCGCCCGGGCCGTCTGGTCCCAGCCGCCGCCCGGGTCGGCGGGCGCCATGACCTGCAGGCGGGTGATCGCGTCGGCGCCGGCCGGGCCGGACCCCCCGGCGCCGCCGGAGCAGCCGGCGACGAGGGCGAGCGCGGCGGCGGTCGCCGTCAGCGCGGCCCGGCGCGGGCGCCGGGCGCCCGTCCTCGAGCGGGTGCGTGCCATCGGTCCTCCTCGACCCACGAGCCGGTGCCGGCCCTCGTGGCCCGGGACGGTAGGGACGGCGGCGGCGCGGCGAGAACACTGCGGTCGTAGCGGTCGTACTGGTCGTTTCGGTCATGAGCTGGGTCACAGCGCGGTGGGGCACACTGTCGGACGTGCGCCGCCGGATGCCGCTCGGCCCGCAGCTGCTCCTGCTGCAGGTGGCGATCGTGCTCACCACGGTGCTCGTCGCCGGGCTGCTCGCGGTCGTGCTGCAGCAGCGGCAGATCCGCGACGCCTACCGCCACCAGGTGCTGTCGGTGGCGACGAGCGTCGCGCAGCTCCCCAGCGTCGTCGACGCCTACACCGCCCCCGAGCCGACCGCGGTCCTGCAGCCGCTGGCCGAGCTCATCCGCGAGGCGTCGGGCACGACCTTCGTCGTGATCACCGACTCCCGCGGGGTCCGCTACACCCACCCCGACCCCGCGCGGATCGGCGAGCCGGTGTCCACCGACCCCACGCCGACCCTGGCCGGGGAGGTGTTCGTCGGCACGGAGACCGGCACTCTCGGCCGCACGCTGCGGGCCAAGGTCCCGGTCCGCGACCCCGACGGGCGCGTCCTCGGCGCCGCGTCGGTCGGGATCCTGGAGAGCGAGCTCGACGAGGACCTCGCCGAGGACGTGCCGGCCCTCGTCGGCTGGCTGGGCGGGGCCGCCCTGCTGGGCACGGTCGGCTCGGCGCTGCTGACCCGCATGGTCCGGCGGCGCATCTACGGCCTGGAGCCCGACGAGATCGCGCGGCTGCTGGAGGCCCGGGAGGCGGTGCTGCACGGCATCCGCGAGGGCGTCCTGGCCGTCGACACCGCGGGCCGGGTGGCGCTGGCCAACGACGCGGCGCAGCGCCTGCTCGGGCTGGACGCCGACCCCACCGGACGGCCCGCGGCCGAGGTCCTCGACCCGGCCCTGCTCCCGCTGCTCGCCCCGGGGAGCACGGTCGTGGACGAGCCGGTGCTCGCCCGCGAGCGGACCCTGGTGGCCAACCGCACCGCGGCGGCGGTGGCGGGCCTGCGCATCGCCGACGTGCTGACGCTGCGCGACCGCACCGAGCTGTTCACCGCCCTGCGGGAGCTGGACGGCCAGCGCAGCCTCACCGACACGCTGCGGGCGCAGGCCCACGAGTTCAGCAACCACCTGCACGTGCTGCAGGGGCTCATCGAGCTGGACCGCCGCGACGAGGCGGTCCGGTTCATCGACCGCATCGGCGGTGGCCGGCTGCTCGCCGGCACGGCGCTGGGCGAGGTGCAGGACGCGGCGGTGGCGGCCCTGCTGCTGGCCAAGGCCGCCGTCGCGCGCGAACGCCGGGTGCGGCTCGTGCTCGACCCGGACAGCGCCCTGGACAGCCCGCCCGACGGCGCCCCGGACAGCGGCAGCGACGACGTCGTCACCGTGCTGGGCAACCTCGTGGACAACGCCGTCGACGCCGTCGACACCGGGGCGCCCGGCGGCGCGGCGGACGACGGCGGGCAGGTCGTGGTGCTCGTGCAGCGGGAGGAGGACGGCGGCGTCTTCGTCCGCGTGGACGACGACGGGCCCGGGGTGCCCGAGGCCGACCGCGCCCGCGTGTTCGAGGCCGGCGTGACGACGAAGTGCGCCGGCGAGCCGACGCAGGGCCGCGGGATCGGGCTGGCGCTGGTCGCCCGCATCGCCCGGCGCCGGGGCGGCGCCGCTGCGCTGTCGGCCTCCCCGCTGGGCGGCGCGCGCGTCATCGTGCGGCTCGGCCCGCTCACCGCGCCGCGCGGGACCGGTGACCGGGTGCCGGCCCGGTGACCCCGCCCGGCCCGCCCGTCCGGGTGCTGGTCGTCGACGACGACTTCGCCGTCTCCGCGGTGCACCGCGGCTACCTGGAGTCGCTGCCCGGGTTCGTCGTGGTCGGCGAGGCGCACCGGGGCGCGGACGCGGTCGACGCCGTCGTCGCGCTCGCCCCCGACCTCGTCCTGCTGGACATCCACCTGCCCGACCTGTCGGGGATCGAGGTGCTGCACCGCCTGCGGGCGCTGCCCGGCCCGCCCGTGGACGTCATCGCGATCACCGCGGCCCGCGAGGTCGAGACGGTCCGCGGGGCCATGGCCGGCGGGGTGGTGCACTACCTGGTCAAGCCGTTCGCGCTGCCGGCGTTCCGCGAGCGCATGGAGCTCTACGCCGCCACCCGCAACGACCTGCTGCGGCACGCGGCCCGCCCCGGCGTCGGGCTGGCCCAGGGCGACGTCGACCGCATCCTGCAGTCGCGCCAGCGCACCCTCGCCCCGCCGAGCCTGCCGAAGGGCCTCTCGCCCCGCACCCTCGACGTCGTCGCCGCGGCGCTGCGCGAGGCCGACCGGGCCGACCTGTCGGCGGTCGAGGTGGCCGAGCGGTGCGGCATGGCCCGGGTCAGCGCGCGCCGCTACCTGGAGCACCTGGCGCAGGCCGGGCTCGCGGCCGTCCGGCCCCGCTACGGGCAGACGGGGCGGCCGGAGAACGGCTACCGCTGGACGGGGTGAGCCCGGCCCCGCCCGGCCCTCGGCGTTCCCGGACCGCCGGGGACTGCTGTGGCAGCATGGCCCGGGCGCAGCGACCCCGGCGCCGGTGGCCGGTGCGCGGCGGCCGTCGCAGCACGACGGAGGGGGAGGGCGCGTGGGCCGGCGACTCGGGGTGGGCGCGGCACTCGTCGACGGGGAGCTGGTGCCCGGTGACGTGGAGCTCGACGGCGCGGTGGTCGGCGCGGTCGGTCTGGCGCCGGCGCGCGGCGGGCGGATCGCCGCCCCCGGGCTGGTCGACCTGCAGGTCAACGGGTTCGCCGGGGTCGACCTCATGGACACCGACGCCGACGGCGTGCGGGCGGTCGGGGCGGCCCTGGCCCGCACCGGCGTGACGGCCTGGCTGCCCACCCTCATCACCGCTCCCGCGCCGCGCACCCGCCGGGCGCTCGCCGTGCTGGCCGACGCGGTGGCGCGCCCCGACCCGGCCGGCGCCCGCCCGCTGGGCGTGCACCTGGAGGGGCCCTACCTCTCGCCCGACCGGCTCGGCACGCACCCGCCGGAGCACCGCCGCGACCCCGACGCCGCCGAGCTCGCGGCCTGGCGCGCACTGGCCCCGGTGCGGGCGGTCACCCTCGCGCCGGAACTCCCCGGCGCGCCGGAGCTGGTCCGCGCGCTCGCGGCGGACGGCGTGCTGGTCTCGCTCGGCCACACCGCGGCCACCGCCGCGCAGGCCCGCGCCGCCGTCGCCGCCGGGGCCCGGACCGTCACCCACGTCTTCAACGCGATGGGCCCGCTCGACCACCGCGAGCCGGGTGTGGCCGGGGTGGCCCTGACCCATCCCGACGTCGCGGTGCAGGTGATCGTGGACGGCCACCACGTGGCCCCCGAGATCGTGCGCCTCGTGTTCGCCGCGGCGCGGGGCCGGACGGTCCTGGTCACTGACGCGGTCGCGGCCGCGCTCCTGCCCGACGGCCCGTCCGTGCTCGCCGGGGTGCGGGTGGAGGTGCGCGGGGGTGCGGTCCGCAACGCCGCGGGCGACCTCGCGGGCAGCGCGCTCACCCTCGACGCCGCCGTGCGCGGCGCCGTCGCGGTGGGGGTGCCGCTCGCCGAGGCGCTCGCCGCGGCGAGCGAGGTGCCGGCCCGGCTGATCGGCGCGGGGGACGGCCTGCGGCCGGGCGCCCGCGCCGACGTCGTGGTCCTCGACGACGACCTCACCGTGCACCGGACGCACCTCGCCGGCGTCGGGGTCGAGCCCGCCGCGGCAGCGGACTGACGCGCGGCCCCCGGATCGCAGCGGGGTGACATCGCTGCGACCGGATCGGAGCGGTGTCACCCCGCTGCGATCCCTCGACCGGGGCGCCCGGGGGCGAGGGCTCAGCCGCGCCGGCCGACGAGCGCCTCGGCGGCCGCCCGGACGCTCACCGCCGCGGCCGAGTGCGCGAGCACCCACCGCGCGGCCGGCCCCGCGACCGCCTCGGCCAGCACCGTGTCGGCCGGGGTCCCGAGGCCCACGAGGACCGCGTCGGGCCGGGCCCGCAGCACCGCCTCGACCGCGCGGTGCTGCCACGGGACGCGGTGCGCGTCCCGCACCGCGATCACGAGGGCGCCGTCCCCGGGCAGCTCGTCCGCGGTCCACGGACGCGTCCCGGTCACGGTGACCGCCCCGACCCGGACGCCGAGCCGCGCCACGGCGTCCGCGACGCTCCACGGGGCCGCGCCGACGGCGAGGTTGACCTCGCCCCGCACCTCGGCGACCACCACCCCGCCCGCGAGCTCCGCGCGGCTCAGCGGCACGGCCCCGCGGGTGCGGACGGCGGCGCGCGCCGCGCGCAGGCCGACCCCGCGGTCGACGGGGCCGGGCGGTGGCAGCGCCGCGACCGCCCGCTGCAGCTGCGCCACCCGCGCCGCCGCGTCGGCCAGCCGCTCCTCGGGCACCGCCCCGTCGCGCACCGCCCCGACCAGCGCCGCCCGCGCGTCGGGGTGCGTCGTGGCGCCGTCCTCGGCGCCGAGCAGCAGGAGGTCCGCGCCGGCGGCGAGCGCCCGGGCGGCCGCGCCGGCGACGCCGTGCCGGGCGCGGACGGCGGCCATGTCGAGGGCGTCGGTGACGACCGCACCGGTGAAGCCCAGCTCGCCGCGCAGCAGGTCGACGAGCAGGCGGCGGCTGAGCGTGGCGGGCTCGGGGTCCAGCGCGCGGAGCACCACGTGGCCGGTCATCACCGCGAGCGCCCCGGCGCGCACGGCGGCGGCGAACGGCGGCAGGTCGCGGGCCCGCACCGTCGCCTCGTCGGCGTCGACCACCGGGGCGGCCACGTGCGAGTCCTCGGCGGTGGCCCCGTGCCCGGGGAAGTGCTTGACGACCGCGGCGACCCCGCCGTCCTGCAGGCCGCGCACCGCGGCCGCCCCGTGCCGGGCGACCAGCGCCGGGTCCGCCCCGAACGACCGCGCGCCGATCACCGGGTTGCGCGGGTCGCTCGCGACGTCGACGCACGGCGCCAGGTCGACGGTGATCCCCGCGGCCCGCAGGTCGGCGGCCAGGGCGCGGAAGACGTCGCGGGTGAGCGCCTCGTCGTCCACCGCGCCGAGCGCCTGGTGGCCGGGGTGGCTGCTGCCGCGCCGGTACTCCAGCCGCGTGACGTCGCCGCCCTCCTCGTCGACGGCGACCAGCGCGTGCGGCCACCCCGCCCGCACCTGCGCGGCCAGGGCCGGCAGCGACTCCTCCGACGTCGCGTTGGCCCCGTACAGCGCGACGCCGGGCAGGCCGTCGTCGAGGGCGGCGCGGACCCAGTCCGGCAGCCGCTCGCCGGGGAAGCCGGGGAGCAGGCACGCGGTGGCGAGGCGGTCGAGGTCGTTCACAGGCCCTGCCACGCCGGCTTCCCCGCCCAGGTCTCGCGGTGGTGATCGGCGCCCGCGAGCCGGCTCGCGGCCGCGTCGTCGAGGACGACCGTGGCGTGCGGGTGCAGCTGCAGCACCGACGCCGGGCACGACGCGGAGACCGGCCCCTCGACGGCGGCCGCCACGGCCGCGGCCTTGGCCTCGCCGGACGCGAGCAGCACGAGGTGGCGCGCATCGAGCAGCGTGCCCAGCCCCTGGGTGAGCACGTGCCGGGGCACGGCGTCCGGGTCGCCGCCGAAGAAGCGGGCGTTGTCGGTCCGGGTCCGGCGGGTGAGGGTCTTGAGCCGGGTGCGCGAGGCGAGCGAGGACCCCGGCTCGTTGAACCCGACGTGGCCGTCGGTGCCGATGCCGAGCAGCTGCAGGTCGACGCCACCGGCCGCGGCCAGCGCCGCCTCGTAGCGCGCGCACTCCCCCGGGACGTCGACCGCCGCCCCGTCCGGGCCGTCCACGGCGCCCGGGGCGAGGTCGAGGGCGTCGGTGAGGTCGCGGCGGATCACGCGGGCGTAGGCCTGCGGCGCGGCGGGCGGCAGCCCGACGTACTCGTCGAGCAGGAAGGCGCGGGCGGCGCGGAAGGACACCCGGCCGGCGCGGCACCGCTCCACCAGCTCCCGGTAGACCCCCAGCGGGCTGCTGCCGGTGGCCAGGCCGAGCACGGCGGCCGGGCGGCGGGCCAGCAGCGCGACGACGGCGTCGGCCACGAGCGCGGCTCCCCCCGCCGCCGTCGGGGTGATCACGACCTCCACGGGCGGCCTCCCGGGACGGCGAGGGCGGGCGGGGACTGCCCGGCGCGGGCGCGGCCGGCGAGCGCGGCGCCGAGCGCGGCGACCGGGGGACCCGCCGGGACGGTCACGACGCGCCCGGGCAGGTCGAGGCCGCGCAGGTAGGGCGACACGGCGGCGGAGCGCTCGAGGTGCTCGCGCACCGGCTGCGCGAGGCGCTCGCCGAGCTCGGCGACGCCGCCGCCGAGCACGACCAGCTCGACGTCGACGGTGAGCACCACCAGCCGCACCGCGGCGGCGACGTGGGCGACGACCCCGGCGCGCACCGCGCGGGCCCGGGCGTCGCCCGCGTCGGCGGCGGCGAAGAGCGCCTCGGCCGCGGGCGTCCCCGGCGGTCCGGGCCAGGCGCGGGCGATGGCGGCGCCCGAGACCAGCACCTCCAGGCAGCCGCGCTGGCCGCACGAGCAGCGCGGGCCGGCGGGGTCGACGGGGACGTGCCCCACCTCCCCCGCCGAGCCGAGCAGCCCGCGGCGCAGCCGCCCGCCCAGCAGGAGCCCGGCGGCCAGCCCGGTGCCGATCCCGAGGTAGGCGAGGTCGGGCACGTCGAGGGCGAGGAGGCGGGCGGCGCCGAGGGCGGCGGCGTTGACGTCGTTCTCCACCGCGACCGGCACCCCGGCCAGCCCGGGCAGCTCCGCGAGCCGGTCGCGCAGGCGCAGGGGGGTCCCGTCCAGGCCGAGGTTGACGGCGTGGCTGACCGAGCCGGTCGCGGTGTCGACCAGGCCGGGCACGCCGATCCCGACCGCGGCGAACGCGCCGACGGGGCGACGGGCGTCGCGGGCGAGCGCGGCGAGCGCGGCGCCCGCCGTGCCGAGGACGCCCGCCGTCCCGCCGCGGCTCACCGCCCGGTGCTCCGCGAGCACCTCCCCCGCGTCGTCGACGGCCACGGCGTGCACCTTGGAGCCGCCGATGTCGAGACCGGCCCACAGCTGCGCCAGTGCGCCGGTCATCCCTTGACCGACCCGGCGGCGAGACCCGAGGTCATCCGGCGCTGCACGAGCAGGAAGAACACCACGACCGGCACGGCGAGCAGGGTGGACGCCGCCATGATCGCGCCCCAGTCGGTGCCCCGGTTGACGTCGCTGAACGAGCGCAGCCACACCGGCAGCGTCTGGGCCTCCGGCCGGTTCATCACGACGAGGGCGAGGGTGAACTCGTTCCACGCCTGGATGAAGCCGAACACGCCCGTCGCGACCAGGCCCGGCGCCAGCAGCGGCAGGGTGACGCGGAGGAAGGCGCCGGTGCGGCTGCACCCGTCGACCATCGCCGCCTCCTCCAGCTCGACCGGCACGCCGTCGACGAACCCGCGCAGGGTCCAGATGGTGAACGGCACCACGGTCGCCGCGTAGACCAGCGTGAGCCCGGCGACGGTGTTGAGCAGGTCCACGGCGTCGAGCATCGCGTACTGGGACAGGAAGAGCCCCTCCGCGGGGACCATCTGCACGGCGAGCACCGTGAGCACCACCGCGCGCCGCCCCCGGAAGCGGAACCGCGACAGCGCGAGCGCGGCGAGCAGCGCCAGCACCAGCGCCACCCCGACCGTCGCGCACGTCACGAGCAGCGACGTGCGCAGCGCGGTGACGTACCCCCCGTCGGCGAACACGCGGGCGTAGTTGGACAGCGTGCCCTCGACCGGGAACCACGTGGGCGTGGGGCTGCGCACGAGGTTCCGGGGCAGCAGCGACGAGGACACCATCCAGTACACGGGGAACAGGCACGCGAGCACCACGACCGCCGCCGCGGCGCCGCGGGCCGCGGCGGCGACCCGGGACGGGCGGCGGCGCCGGGCGGGCGCAGCGGCCGCGACGACCGCTGCCCGGCGGTCGCCGGCGTCGACCGTGCGGCGTCCGGACGGGGAACTCGCCAGCTGGGTCACGCCGCGTCCTGACGGAGCATCGAGCGCACGAGGACGGCGGTCAGGACCGCGGTGAGCACCAGGAGGAGCATCGCGGCCGCGGCCGAGGTGCCGAACCGCCCCTCCGCGATCCCGACGCGGTACACGTAGGTGCCCAGCAGGTTCGTCTCCGACGACACGCCGCCGGCGTTCTGCAGCACGTAGATGTGGGAGAAGACCCGCAGGTCCCACACCACCTGCAGCAGCCCCACCACCGTCAGCACCGGGCGCACCACCGGCCAGACCACGTGCCGCAGCCGCTGCCCGGGGCCCGCGCCGTCGAGCACGGCCGCCTCGACGACCTCCCCGGGCACCTGCGTGAGCGCCGCGTAGGCGGTGAGCGCGACGAACGGCACGCTCATCCACACCACGACGACGGTCGCGACGAAGTAGAACGACAGCGGGTCCAGCAGCCACGAGTGCTGGGCGAAGTCGCCGCCCAGCCGGGTGAGCACGTGGTTGACCACCCCGTACTGGGCGTCGAACAGCCACACCCACACCGTCAGCGCGGCCAGCACCGGCATCGCCCACGCCAGCAGCAGGCTGACCTGCACCAGCAGCCGGACGGGGCCGCCGAGGCGGGTCATCAGCAGCGCGACGCCGCAGCCGAGCACCATCGTCACGGCCGCGTTGACCAGGCAGAACGCCACCGTGCGGGCGAGGACCGCCCACAGGGTCGGGTCGCCGAGCAGCGCGCGGTAGTTGTCCAGCCCGACCCACTCCGGGGGCCGGCCGAACTGCTGCGCGAGGCCGTACTCCTGCGCCGACATGACCACCTGGCGGCCCAGCGGGTAGGCCAGCACCGCGGCGAGCAGGACGGCCGTGGGCAGGAGCAGCGCGTAGGGCAGCGGCCGCGGCACGGGCCGCCCCGCGCTCCGGGGCGGTCCGCCCGGCGCCCGGCCCAGCGCCGGCACCGGGGTGCTCACCACGGCCGCTCCCCTCCCCGCGCGCCGGCGCCCGCCGCCTCAGCCACGCGCCAGCGCCGCGTCGATGGCGGCGTCCGCCTGCCGCGCCAGCTCGGCGGGGTCGCCCCCGTTGGCCAGGCCGACGAACAGGTCCTCCATCGTCCGCGCGCCCTCCACGCCGGCCCAGCCCGCCGCCGACGGCGTCAGCTTGGCCTCGGCCCCCGCGGCGATGGCCGCCTGCGCGAACTCGTCGTCGCCCAGCAGGCCGGCGAGCGACGTGCGCGCCGGGGTGAGCCCGTTCTCGCCGAGGATGGTCTGGTACTCCTCGCTGAGCATGATCCCGACGAGGGCGAGCGCCTCCTCCTGGTGCTGCGACGCCGCGGACACGGCGATGTCGGAACCGCCCAGCAGCACCGGCGCGACGCCGCCGTCCAGGCCCGGCAGGGCGAAGGCGCCGATGTCCGCCACGAGGTCGGGGCACCCGGTCTCGGGGTCCTCGAGCACCCCCAGCAGCCAGCCCGGCGCGGACACCATGGCCGCCTGGCCGGCGCAGAACGGCACCTGCGGGTCCTCCTCGTTGGCGTCCTTGCCGGCGCCCGAGGTGGCGAAGAGCTCCTGCGCCCGGGCCAGCCCGGCCTGCGACTGCGGGCTGGACAGCGACCCCGACCACGTGTCCCCGTCCGCGGTGGCGATCTCGCCGCCGTGGGCCCACACCAGCGCGACGCCGTTGCGCCAGTCCTGGCCGGGGAACCAGAACCCGGAGAACTCCGGGGCCGGGTTCGCGGCCTTCAGCGCGGCCGCGGTGTCGACGAACTGGTCCAGCGTGGTCGGCACCGGCAGCCCGGCCGCCTCCAGCAGGCTCTTGCGGTAGTACACGACCTTGCTGCCCGCGTAGTACGGGACGGCGTAGGTGGCGCCGTCGACGGTGGCGCCCTCGACGAACCCCGGCAGGAGGTCGTCGCCGCCCCACTCGTCGAGGCGGTCGGTCAGGTCGCTGAACGCGCCGACGGAGGTGAAGGTCGGGGCCTGCGTGTTGCCGATCTCGACGACGTCGGGGGTCTCGGTGTCGCTGGACAGCGCGGTGGTGAGCCGCTCGACCAGGCCCTCCCACTCCTGCTGCTCGATCTCCAGCGTCGCGCCCGGGTTCGCGGCCGCGAACTCCTCCACGAGGTAGTCCCGCGCCTCGGCGGGGGTGTCCTCCCCGTTGAGCCACAGCCGGACCGTCACCGGTCCGGCCGCACCCTCCTGCGCGGCGCCGGGGGCGGTGGCGGTGGCGGCGGCGCCGCAGGCGGTCAGCGCCAGCGCCAGGACCGCGCCGCCGGCGGCCAGTCGTGTCCTCATGAGGGCCTCCTCGTGCCGAGTGGTGCGTGCGGGGTCGTGCCGATCGGAGCCGGGCCGGGCGGGGGCGCGCTCACGCGACACCGAGCTCGGCGGCCAGGACGGTGGCGGCGGCGCCGACGAGGCCGACGTCGTCACCGAGCGGGGACAGGCGCACCACGAGGTCGTGGGCGTCGACGGCGAAGGTGCGGTGCCGGATGGTCGCGACCAGCGCCGCGCGCAGGGCGCCGTCGAGCAGGTCCGCGGGGCCGCTGAGCACCACCTCGCGCAGGTCGAGGGTCGCGACGACCGGGGCCAGCGCCGCGCCCAGGAGCCGGCCGGCGGCGGTGAGCACCGCGTCGCGCTCCCCCTCGCCGGCCTCGGCGATCCGGCGGCGCAGCCGCGGCACGGCGAGCACGGTCTCCAGGCAGCCGGTGCGCCCGCACGAGCACGGCTCGCCGTCGTCGGTGACGGTCACGTGGCCGAGCTCGCCGGCGGCGGAGCGCTCGCCCACGAGCAGCCGCCCCTCCAGCAGCATCCCGGCGCCGACACCGCCGCCGACCGTGAGCACGAGCGAGCCCGACCCGTTGGCGCCGCCGAACGAGTGCACGCCGAGCGCCGCGGCGTTCGCGTCGTTCAGCACGTGCACGGGCCGGGCGAGGGCGGCGCGGAGGTCGGCGGCCAGCGCGACGTCCGCCCAGCCGAGGTTGGGCGCCTGCAGCACGATCCCGTTCCGGTCGACGATCCCGGGCGTCGCGACGCCGAGGCCCACCACCGGGTGCGCGGCCTCGGCGCACAGGTCGCGGGCGAGGGAGAGCACGAGGTCCTGCGCGTCCCGGCCCCGGCGCCCCGCCCACGGCCGCGACCGGCGCAGCAGGACGCGGCCGCCGACGTCGATGAGGGCCGCGCGCAGCTGCTGGTCGTCGGAGAGGTCGAGGGCGGCGGTGGTGGTCGACTCGGCGCGCAGCCGCACGAGCGTCGCCGGCTTGCCCACCCGCGCCTCGGGCCGCGCCCCCGTCTCCTCGACGAGACCGGTGGCCAGCAGCTCGCCGATCAGGGCGGACACGGTGACCGGGGTGAGGCCGCTCTCGCGGGCGATGTCGGCCCGGCTGCGCGGGCCGCCGGCGAACAGCGACTGGAGGACCAGGGCGCGGTTGTGCCGCCGCGCGTCCGCGGGCAGGACCTTGGTCGTGCGCCGGAGCGGCGTGGACGAGGCGACGATCACATTTGTTAGTTGACACTCTTAATGAACGTCAGTCAAGCTCCCGAGTGACCGGTGTCACTCCGTAGTGGACCGGACCGTCACGGTGAGGGGAGACGTCATGACGAGGACGATCAGAGCGGGGCTGCTCGCGGTCGTGCTGGCGGTGGTGCTGGTGGGCGTGGTGGCCGCGCCTGCGGCGGGCGCGGAGGGGGTGACCGCCCGCTTCGCCCCCACCTCCGACTGGGGCAGCAGCCACGAGACGGCGGTGACCGTCACCAACGGCGGCACCACCGCCCTCGACGCCTGGGGCCTGGAGATCCAGCTGCCCCCGGGCACCACGATCAGCTCGTCGTGGGACGCCGACGTCACCCGCACCGGTGACCGCTACCGCGTCACCGGCACGAGCTGGGCGGGCGCCCTGGCGCCCGGCGCGTCGCGGTCCTGGGGCTACGTCGGCACCGGGCCGTTCCGCGCCCCGGTCTCCTGCACCCTGAACGGTGCGGACTGCACCACCGGGGCCCCCGGCCCGGCCCCCACCCCGACGCCGACCCCCACGCCGACGCCCCCTCCCCCGCCGCCGCCCCCGGCCGGGTCGGACGGGCGCAAGGTCGTCGGGTACTTCACCGAGTGGGGGATCTACGGCCGCGACTACCTGGTCCAGGACATCGAGCGCAGCGGCTCGGCGGACCGGCTGACCCACATCGTCTACGCGTTCGGCAACACCACCGGCGGGCGCTGCACGATGGGCGACTCCTACGCCGCCACCGACCGCGCGTTCACCGCCGCGGACAGCGTCGACGGCGTGGCCGACACCTGGGACCAGCCCCTGCGCGGCAACTTCCACCAGCTCCGCGAGCTCAAGGCGCGCCACCCCGGGCTGAGGGTGGTGTGGTCGTTCGGCGGCTGGACCTGGTCCGGCGGCTTCACCGAGGCCGCGAAGGACCCGGCCGCGTTCGCGCGGTCCTGCAGGGCGCTGGTGGAGGACCCGCGCTGGGCCGACGTGTTCGACGGGATCGACGTCGACTGGGAGTACCCCAACGCGTGCGGGCTGAGCTGCGACACCAGCGGACCCCAGGCGTTCTCCCGGATCACCGGCGCGCTGCGCGCGGAGTTCGGCCCGTCCGCGCTCGTGTCCGCCGCGATCACCGCGGACGGGACGCCGGGCGGGAAGATCAGCGCCACCGACTACGCCGCGGGCGCCCGCCACCTCGACTGGCTGATGCCGATGACCTACGACTACTTCGGCGCCTGGGCCGCCGGCGGCCCGACCGCACCGCACGCTCCGCTCGACTCGTACCCCGGGATCCCGACGGCGGGCTTCCACGGCTCACTGGCGATCGACGCGCTGCTGGCCCAGGGCGTGCCGGCGGAGAAGATGCTGCTGGGCGTCCCGTTCTACGGCCGCGGGTGGCAGGGCGTCAGCCAGGCGGCGCCGGGCGGCAGCGCCACCGGCCCCGCACCGGGCCGGTACGAGCCGGGCATCCAGGACTACGAGGTCCTGAAGGCCGAGTGCCCGGCGACGGGGACGGTCGCCGGCACCGCCTACGCGCACTGCGGGACCCAGTGGTGGAGCTACGACACCCCCGCGACCATCGCCGGCAAGCTGGCCTGGGCGCGGAGCCGGGGCCTGGGCGGGGCGTTCTTCTGGGAGCTGTCCGGCGACACCCCCGACGGCGAGCTGATCCGCGCCGTGGCCGCGGGCGCGTGACCGACGGGCCGGAGGGGTCGCGTCCGCGCGGCCCCTCCGGCAACGGGCGCCCTCCTCGTCGGCACCACCCCGCGGCGGCGGACGCCGCCCGTCGGGCCCGGCCCACGCTGTCCGCCGGGGCGGACCAGGCGGCTACCGGGGGAGGCTGTCCAGGAAGTCCGTGACGAGCTGGTTGACCTGCTCGGGGTGGGTCAGGGCCGGGGAGTGCCCCGCACCGGGGACGACGTGCAGTTCCGTGGCGCGGGCGAGGCCGGCGCGCAGGCGCTCCTGCCGCTCGGCCGGGATCGAGTGGTCGTGCTCGCCCCGCGCGACCAGGGCGGGGACGGTGATCTCCGCGAGGCGGTCGTTGATGTCGTCGCGCCCGACGAGGCAGTCGACCGGCGGACCCAGCGGCACGCCGCGCTCCTGCCAGGTCTGCGCCCACCGGTCGGCGGCGGGGTGGTCGCCGACGATCTGACCGGCCAGCGCCGTGGTCAGCTCGGCGGTGGGACCGAGCGCGGCGAGCGCGGCGAACAGCTGCCCGTAGGCCTCGGCGTCGGCGGGGCTCAGCGCGTCGGCCTCGGTGTCGAGGAGCAGCAGCGCGGAGACCCGCTCGGGCGCGACGAGGGCGGTGCGCAGGGCGATGAACCCGCCCTGGGACACCCCGCCGACGACCGCGCGCTCGATGCCGAGCACGTCCATGAGGGCGACCTGGTCGCGCGCGAGGTCCCAGAAGGTGAACGCCGTGTCCCCCACCGGGGAGCCGCCGTGCCCGGGGGCGTCCCAGGCGATCACCCGCCGGGCGGGGGCGAGCGCCGACGGGCCCGAGTGCAGCCCGGCGAACATCGTCGAGTCCAGGGCGAAGCCGTGGGCGAGCAGGACCGGTTCGCCGGTCCCGCCGCTGTCGACGACCGAGACGGTGCGGTGCGGGAGGGAGACGCTCGTCGCCCGGGTCATGGGATCGTCCTGCCGTCGGGGGGTCGCGCCGGTCCGCCACGACGTGGGGATGCGCGCTGCTGGTGGGATCCGATCACCAGTGGTACTGCCCACCAGAGGCTCCGTCAAGCCGACCCGATCCCGCTCCGGGCGACGTCCGGGTGCCGGTGCCCCGGTCCGAGGACGGCTCCTGATCACCGGTGCTGCCCCTCAGCGGAGACGCGGGAGCAGCAGGGGGAGGGGAGCGAGAGCGAGGGCGGCACAAGCGATCCACAGCGCCGCGTGCACGCCGAGGGTCTCGCCGAGCGCACCCGCGAGGAGCGCCCCTGCGGGCATGGTGCTCCAGGTGGAGAACCGGATGGTCGCGTTCATGCGCCCGAGGAGGTGGTCCGGGCAGACGGACTGCCGGTGGCTGACGCTGGCGATGTTGAACACGGTGAAGCCGTAGCTCCTGACGGCGAGGCCGGCGGCGGCGAGTGCGACGGGCCATCCCGGCTGGGTCAGCGGAGTCAGCAGGGCCGGCGGCCAGGTGAGCAGGGGGACCATCCAGAGGGAGCGCTCCTGGCCGCAGCGCACGATCACCTTCCGGGCGGTGACGGCTCCGACGACTCCACCGACCGCGCCGAGGGCGAGCACGACCCCGAGGGCGCCGGTGGTGAGGCCGAGGACGCGGGTGAGGAACAGGATCTGGAGCGCCACCACCGCCGCGACCGCGAAGTTGGCCAGCGCAGCGCACAGGGCGATCCTGCGCAGGACCGGTTCGGCCAGCACGAAGCGGAGACCTTCGAGCACCTGTCCGTGCAGCCGGGCACCACTCCGGGGCGTCGAGCGGGGCTCGTGCGGGCCGGTGCTCGACAGCAGCAGCGCCGACACGGCGTAGCCCGCCCCGTTGAACAGCGCCGCGCCCGCCGCTCCGAGCCCCTGGACCAGGACTCCGGCAGCACCCGGCCCCGCGACCTGGGCCACCGACTGGTCTGCGCCCGCGGCGCCGCGGCCATGCTCAGGGTGGGCATGGCCCGTAGGCCGGGCCGACCCCGGCCCTGATGACGACCGTGCCGAGCACGACGTGCCAGACCCCGGCGTGCAGCAGCGCACCCAGCACGCAGCCCGCCGTGACCACGGCGGCGCCGAGCAGCAGGGTGGTGCGGCTCCGGCGCGCGAGGTGATCCGGCCGACACCGGGGACACGGCCATCGCCGTCAGCCCGGCGGGGGACCATCACGCGCTGCATGGGGACCGGCCGCATGCTGCACGCCCCGCGTCCGGTGCCTCGTCCGAGCGCCTCCACCCACAGCCCCCACCCTCGGACTGCCGGGCATCCGAGGGTCGGGGCCGACCTGAGTCCGCACCGGCTCCGCTGCTGGTCGACGATCCCCCGCCGTCCACCGGCATCCGGCCGATGTCGCACCGGTCGTCACTCGGTCGTTCGCTCACCCACCCGCGCGGAGCGTCCACGGCTGCGGGACGACCTCGATCGGTTCGGCGTGGACGGCAACGCCCGTGGGCACACCCCCGGTCGGGGGTATCGCGCGTGTCCCCCCGTCGTTGGTCCAGCAACAGCCAGCGACGGCAGCTGCACCGACGAGCGGAAGGTGATGTCGTGGCCCGCCCCGATGCCCGCAGAGGGGACCGGGACCCCGGTCGACGCACGCTGCGGTGGCGCTACCTGCCGCTGCCCAGCAGCCTGCCGGATCTGCGTACTCGGGTCCGGGCCGCTCTGGGGTTGTGGGGGATCGTCGGGCGGGTGGTCGAGGACGTGGTGCTGGTCGTGTCGGAGCTGGCCGCCAACGCCGTCGAGCACGCCCGTACACCGCTGGTGGTCACCCTGGGCCGGGACGAGGAGGGGGTGCAGGTCCGGGTGCGCGACCACAGCTCCGACCCGCCGGTGCTGCGCCCGACCGAGGACGACCCGCGGCGGGGCTGGGGACTGCGGATGATCGCCGAGCTCGCGGCCTGGGGGTGGGAGCCGCACCCCGACGGCAAGACGGTGTGGGCCACGATCGAACTCCCCGCCCGGAATGTGCAACTCGTTCGGCCGTAGTTGCGCCAGCGTTGCCCGACCCCGCCTACACTCCGTCGCTGTGAGCGGAGCGCAGTCACCGAGCGCCCCACACGGCGACCCGGGGCTGGAGCTGACCTGTCGCCAGGTCGGCGACGACGTCGTCGTCATCGCCATGACCGGGGAGCTGGACATGGTCACCGCCCCGCAGGCCCGCACCTACCTGCAGGACAAGACCACGGCCCGACCCCGCCACGTCGTGCTCGACCTGGCCGGGGTGAGGTTCATGGGCTCCCACGGGGTGAGCCTGCTGGTCGACGCCCGCGATCAGCGCGAGGGCCTCCACGGCCAGTTGCACCTGACCGGGGTCTCGGGGAACCGGCCGGTCCAGCGGGCGCTGGACGTGACGGGCCTGACGCCGCTGTTCGACGTCCACGACGACCAGGACCAGCTCCTGCGCACACTCGCCCGCCGATGACCTGTCGGGGCTGACCGCCTGCTTCGGCCGGAGTGCCGAACCGTCGACCGCCCGGAACAGGATCGGTTCCGCTGCTCCTGCGTCGTCCGCGAACCGATCCCGGAGGTGAGCCGGGGCACCCGCACACCCGGTCGGCTGGCGGCCGGTCAGCGCCTGCCGTAGCGTTCCCGTCGGTCCCGCAGTGCGGCCGCTTCCGATGCATGCTCCGAGAAGTGGCCGAGGTACACCATGAACGCACTGCTGGTCGACGTCCTGATCGCACAGACCCGACCGACGCTGGTCACGATCGCCGGTGAGATCGACATCGCCACCGCTCCCGTGCTGCGCGACCATCTCCACGCCCTCCCCGCACGCAGCACCGTCCTGGAGCTGTCCGGGGTGCGGCTCCTGTGCGCCGCCGGCGTCACCGAACTGGTCGACCTGCACGCCCGCCTCACCCGCGCCGACGCCCTCATGGCCCTGGCCGGCGCGTCCACAGGGGTGCGGCGAGTCCTCACGATCACCGGGCTCGATGCCGTCATGGCGCTCACCGACACGCCCACCGAGGCCGTCCGCCTGATGGGGAGCCCGACACCCGGGCGACGGCCACCGTCGTCATCGGCGGCCCGGGCGCACGGGCCGCACCACCACCACTGCGACGCCGAGGATGTCGAGATGCCGCAGGACCTTCCGGAGCGATCCGCCGGCGGCGCAGCGTGAGCGCTCCGACCCCGCGCGGACGCCGCTGCCGAGCCGTCCGCTCCGGATCCGCTCCGTCCCGACCACGTCGGGGTCTGCGGGTCATCCCGTCGGTCTGGCGCCGCCCGGCCGCGCGGCGGCCTGGCGCAGCCCCCGACGCGGTCGCCGACCGACGTCGCCCGGGCTCTGCCACGCGTCGGCGTGCGGCAGCTCCGGAGGCTGACCGTCCCACCCGCGCAGTTCCCAGGAGTTGACAGCTCGGCGACCGGGACCGACCCTGGGCGGGTCGGAGGTTCTTCGCGCCTGCCAGGTCAGTGACCGGCCGTCTTCGGTTCTCGTCTTCCGGAGCACGGCTCCAGGACAGGCCCTCACATCACTGGACCGCACCGCGCGTCCGCCGCCGCGGAGCTGCTGCAGCTCCTGTTGGCGACCGACGGCGTCACCGACTTCCTCGATCACCTCGTCCGACTCACCGTCACCTCGCTGGGAGGAGGCGTCTGGTGCGGGGTCACGCTGCGCCGCGACCACCACCCGGTCACCGTGGCGAGCAGCGACGCCCGCGCCGACCAGGTCGACGAGGTGCAGTACCAGCACGATGAGGGGCCCTGCCTGACCAGCATCGCCACCGGGGAGATCGTGCACGTCGAGGACCTCCTCGACGAGGACCGCTGGGGCGAGTACCGCCCCCGCGCCCTCGCGCACGGCGTTCGTTCATCGCTGTCACTACCGCTGGGGACCGGCGGCAGCGTGGTGGGCGCCCTCAACGTCTACGCCGGCAGTGCCCACGCGTTCAGCGATGTCGACCGACGTCACGCCGAGCAGTACGCCGCCGAGGTGTCCCGGGCGCTGGCGCTCGCCGTGCGGATCACCGAGCTGACCGAGATGTCCACCCAGCTGGAGGAGGCCCTGGCGTCGCGGGCGGTGATCGACCAGGCCCTCGGCGTCATCATGGGCGGGCGCCGCTGCACCGCCGACGAGGCGTTCGCGGTGCTCCGGACGGTCTCGCAGAACAGCAACGTGAAGCTCCGCGACGTCGCTGCGAGCATGGTCGCCACGGTGTCCGGCCAGCCCGCACCGAGCACGGCCCGCTTGTCCCCGAGGCCGGGACCGACCGGGCGACCGGGTTGACCGGGGACCGCGAACCTGCCCCGGCCCCGGCGGCCGAGGACCTCGCCGCGCTGCGGACAACAGCTCGGCGTCGTCCGCAGCGCAGACGTCCAGCGCCACCGCCCCTCCCGGTGCGCTGCGTCCCGCCGCGGCAGACCTGCTGATCACGGTGCTGGCCGGACCCAGCGGCGCGCCACGAGCCGCACCGGGCGCTCCTGACGCGAGCGACAGCGCTCGGAACGTCAGGCGGAAGGCCCGGGACGGTCCAGCCGTGCAGCCGACCCGGGAGCAGTGCACGCGGCGACCGACGGCGGCGACCCCGCCGCGCTCGGGCTCCTGGTCCGGCCCCGGCCCGCCCGAGGACCGGTCCGGGGCGGACGGCCCGTCCGGGTCGGGGCGGTTATGGTCGTGCCCGGGAGGGCGGATGGACGTGGACGAGCTGGCTGGCATCCACGCGTGCGCGGTCTACGGCTCGGTCGAGGAGTGCCGGGAGAACGTGTCGGAGTTCGTCGGGACGGGGTTCACCGCCCGCGATCGGGCCGGCCGCGACAGGGCGGTGGTCCTCGACGGCGGCGGCGACGCACGGGGTCTCGTCACCCGCCTCGACGAGGACGGATGGTCGCCCCGGCGCCTGCTGGACGAGGGCACCCTGACCGTGGTGGGCGCGACCGTCACCCGCGACCTCGTCCTCGGCGGACCCGCGGCGGTGGACGCGGCCATCGGCGACCTCGTCGATCAGGCCTGCGACGCCGGGTTCCGCGGGGTCCGCATCGCCGGGATCGCGCCGCTCGACCTGCAGCGACGGGCCGGGGACCAGCTCGCGGCGTTCGACCGCGCGATGGCGCGCGCTGACCGGCCGGCCGGTCACCGTCCTCTGCCAGTACGAGGGACCGCGGGCGGGACCGGTCGCCGACGCGACCCTGGTGGGGCAGCACGACACGGTCGTCGAGGCCCCGGCGCTCCTCGACGACGGTGTGCTGCGCATCACCCACCGCAGTGGTGTGCTGCGGCTCGCGGGTGAGGCGGACCTGTCCCACCGCGACGCGCTGCACCGGTGCGCGGCTGCGGCGCAGGCAGCCGGGCCGGTGTGCATCGACACCGCGTCCCTGCGCTACCTCGACGTCCAGAGCTACGAGCAGCTCGACCGCTTCGTCGCCGACCACCGCGATGCGGAGTGGGGCTCGCGCTCGGCGGCCGTGCGACGCACGGCCGACCTGTGCGGCTCCGTCGGCCGGGCACGTCCCGTCGGGCCGGGTGCGGGATGACCACGAACACGCCCGCCTCCGCCGGACCCGGGTCGACCCGTCGACCCCGGATGCTGCGGCACTGCGAGCTGATCGTGGAGTCGACCGAGCAGCAGGCCGAGGTGCTCGCCCCCGTCGTCGACGACGCCCTGCGCGCCGGGCAGCCCGTCGTCGGTGTCCTCGGCACACCCGTCGCACGGGAGCTGCGGGCCCGCCTCGGCGGTCGCGCCGAGGGGCTGCAGGTCATCCCCGCCGAGGACGGCTTCCGGTACCCGGTGCGCACGATGGCGCAGTGGGTGGACCTCGCCCGCCACCTCACCGCGGACGGCCAGCGGATCCTCGTCCTCGGCGAGCCCGTCCTGTCCGGCACCGAGCAGAGCCGGGCCTGGCTGCAGGCAGAATCGATCTTCAACACCGCGCTGGCCGAGCGGCCCGTGACCGCGATCTGCTCCTACTCGACCCAGCACCCCGCCGATGTCGTCGACGCCGTCCACCGCACCCACACCCACACGCTGCGCACGGACGGCACCACCGCGCCCAGTGCCCACTACCTCGACACGGTCACCTACCTGGCGCGCCACCCGACCGTCGTGGCCGATGCGCCGGCGTCGGCGCAGGTCGTCGAGCTGGACGGGCCGGGCGAGCTGCGCGCGCTGCGACGTGCAGCCGCCACCGCTGCGGCCGCCGGCGGACTGCCGCCCGAGCAGGTGAACGACTTCGTGCTGGTCGTCGGCGAACTCGCCACCAACAGCCTCGAGCACGGACGCGCCCCCCGCTCGGTGCGGATGTGGGCCGACAGCGACGGGATCACCTGCGAGGTCAGCAACGACGGCGCCTACGGCGACCCCTACCTCGGCCTCCTGCCACCCACCCCGCACCAGCGTCGCGGGCGCGGTGTCTGGCTGACCCGGCAGCTGTGCGACCGCGTCGACGTGCAGCTCGACGGCACCGGGGTCCGCGTCCGGGCCCGGATGACGCGTTCCGAGCCCTGAACGGCGCACTCATCCCGCCCGTGGTGGTCGTCGTCCGCCGGTACCTGCCGTGAGCAGTGGTGCCGACGGCTCGGGCTCGTCGTCGTGGGTCGGTGCTCGGCGGTCGGTCCGGGTCCCGAGAACGTCCCACCGGTCCCCCGTCCCACCGCCGTACCTCCTCCGGGGCCTGCCCCACCACCGCACGCGGGTCCTGCCGCACCGAGGAGCCCGTCTGCTGCTCCACCGGAGCGCTGCTGAACCGTCTGGTGGAGATCAGCCGGCCGGATCGGTGACCCCGTAACGTCGCGGCGGTGAACTCCCACGGTTCGGACTCGCTCCCCTCGCCGGAGGAGCTGCTGGTCATCGGCCGGGCCCGGGTCGGCGGGGCCACCGTGATCACCCTGACCGGGGACGTCGACAGCGCGACCGCTCCCCGCCTGCGGCAGGTCGTGCTCGACACGCTCACCGGCCCCGACGCCGGCCCGGTCGTGGTCGACATGACCGACGTGTCATTCCTGTCGTCGGCCGGGCTGGGCGCCCTCATCGACGCCCACGACGGCGCCGATCAGCACGGCGGACCGTTGCGGGTCGTCGTCGATCACGCTCGCCCGGTACTGCGCCCGCTGCAGCTCAGCGGCCTCGACCAGGTGCTGACCCTGTTCCACTTCCTGGACAACGCTCTGCGCGGGGATCCTGCTGCGGAGGGCCACGACGGTGACGCCGGCGACGTCGACGCGACTGCCGACGACGTCGGTTGAACCACACACCGAGCGGTGTGTTCATCCGGAGGCCACACTGCTGGAATGGTTCCACCCCGTCGTGATCCCGGGGGTGCTGCCATCCCGCGACCATCCCCCGTCCCGCTCGCCGCGCCCGTCGCACCGGCCATGGCGTTCGTGGCGACCGTGCCCGCCGCAGCCACCACAGCCTGGCTGCTCCGGGAGCGGTTCACCGCCTGGCTGACCGCGCTGCGCTGGCCCGACCCGGTCATCGAGGACGTGGTGTTCGCTCTCAGCGAGGCAGTCAGCAACTGCACCGAGCACGCCTACCCACCCGACGCCGACGCGCCCGTCGTCGAGGTCAGCGCGACCATCGAGCCCGGCGACGGCATCGAGCGCACCCCGGCCGATCAGAACCCGTCCGACACGACGGCCCGCCAGCCGGGCCAGCGACTGCGGATCCGGGTTCGCGACCACGGGACGTGGCGCCCGATCCCACCCGAACCCAGCTACCGCGGCCGCGGCCTGCACATGATGACCGCGCTCATGGACGACGTCGTGATCCACCACAGCGGGGCCGGCCAGCCCGGCACCGAGGTCATCCTGGTCAGCCCGACGGTGACTCCCGTGCCCCCACCCCCACGCTGAGTCCGACCCCCGGAGCGGGGCACCGGGCCCCTCCTACGACGCCCGCCACGAGATCGGGTCGCCGTTGCACTGCTCGGCGAGCACACGTCCCGGGACCGCGAGCACGACCGTACCGGTCATCCGGACCAGCGCGGTCGCACCCTGCCGCCCGGTGAGGGCGCCCTCATCGGTCGTCCCGCTGCTCCTCGGACGTCATGCAGCCGGCGCCGGACGAGGAGTTCGGCCCACCGCCAGCAGCTCCGGCCGGTGCTGGAGGAGGGCGCGACGGCCATGGACGCGATCCTCCCGCTCGACGACGCGGGACGGACACTCAGTCAGTCACTCACCGGGAACGACGAAGGGGCGCCGCCGGTGGCGACACCCCTTCTGATCTGCGTGGAGCTGAGGGGACTCGAACCCCTGACCCTTTGACTGCCAGAGATACGCGGCCAGTCCAGGGGGAGCGCCACCGGCTGTTGTGGCTGGTCAGAGTCCGGAGTGCGGTCCCCGTCGGGGGCCGTGGTCCACTCCGCGAAGCGCAGTCCGTTAGACGGCTGTGTGAGACGGGGCGGCCCGTAACGAGGCGGGCCCGGACGCGGTGCTAGGAACACCGGCCGGGCCCTCGACCAGCCCCAGGAGGCTGACCGTGAGCACCATCCTGTCCGACGTGACCGCGACGAGCCAGACCGACCGCGCCAACGGCCAGGCGCACCCGTCGTGGTGCAGCCCGTTCGACTGCCGCACCGACGAGCTCGACGGCACGCCCGTGCGCGTGCACGCCGTCCGCCTCTACGCCGACCGCTACCGCTCGATCACCCTGCACCAGGTCGTCGCGACCGACACGGGTCGCGTGCACCAGGCCGTGGTGATGACCGAGGGGCGCCTCGACACCGGCCTCGACGCCGAGCGGGCCGCGCTCGTCGGCGCTGCCCTGGCCCGCGGGGCCGAGCTGGCCGCCGTCGGTCTGCCCGTCACGCCGCTGCCGGGCATCGACGCGATCAACGCGATCGGGCGCCACGTGGACCGCGCCGGCACCTACGTCGCGCCGATCGTGCTGGACGGCCTGCGATGAGCCGCTTGACCCGCACCGCGCCAGTGCGCTGGTGCCTCACGCTGCTCGTGCGGCTGCTCCGCTCGCCGGCCGTCCGCCGGCGGCTGCTGCCGCTGCTGTTCGGACAGACGGTCGACGCCCGCGGCCGCGTCCGGCACGAGGAGTGGCGGGTGCCCGCGCCCGCGCTCGGTGACCGGTGCGTGCCCGGCTGCACCGACCCGCTCGTCGACTGGGACGGCGCACACTACTGCAGGGTCGAGATCGGCTACGTCGATCACGTGCGCGACTGGCTGGCGCCGGTTTCCAAGACCGACGACCCCGGGTTCGTCGTGGAGGTCACGCAGGTGCAGCGCGAGAACGGCCGGTTGGAGCCGCGCAAGGTGTGGCTGCTGGAGGTCAACCCCGACGGGACGTACGCCGGTGACGGGCTGGAGCTGACCCCCGCGGGCGCGGCCCGGCTCGGCGCACTGCTGGACACCGCGTTCGTCGTGGCCGGCCAGTTCGCGCCAGCTCGCGACCAGCACGCTGGTGGTGCGCGATGAGCGGGCCCGTGCCGCCGCCGGTCGGGGTGCATCACCCCGCCTGGGCCGGGTCGTCGTGGTACGACAAGTCGTACGGCGACGGTGTCCGCGAGGTGGTCCACGACCTGCACCTGGCGCGCGTTGGTCGGCACGACGCCGTGCTGATGAGCTACCAGTACGTCGACGCTGCCGGGAACGTCACCGTGCACGACGAGGTGGTCCACCTCGCCGGTGAGGGGCCGATGTCGGCGGCCGAGGCCGAGCAGCTGGCGGCGGCGCTGGTGCGCGGCGCCAGGCTGCTGGCGGAAGACCAGGCGGCTCGCCGTGGGGCTGGCGGCGACGACCGCACGTGGAGCGCCTCAGGGGCAGGGTGACAGCCTGCGCCGGCGATGTGCGGGCGGGACCGGGCGGCGGTGGGCGGGTGATCGGACCTCCGCCCGCCCGGTCCGGACCACCGGTCGGACCTGACCCCGCCCGGCCCTGGCTACCGCTGGTGCGCCCGCCAGCCGGGGCGCCAGCGGTCGCCAGCCGCCGGCCGGGCGCACCAGCGGTAGCCAGGGCCGGGCGGGGTGGGCGGTGATCGGGCGGGAGCGGGCGGCTCAGAGCGTGACGAGCCGCCCGCTCTGCTCGTGGTCGGGGGTGGTCGGCACCAGCCGACCACCAGGCGCCGCCGGCCGGGCTGGTGCGCGCTGGCGCGGCGCTGAGCTGTGGTCGGTGGCGGTCGGGACCGGGCGGGCGGCGGGCGGGGAGCAGGCGGGCCGGGTGACGAGGGTGCCGCCCGCCCCGCCTGCTCGTGCTCGCGGCCGCGGGCGCCCCGACCGCGGGCCGACCGCGGTTGGGCCGCCGTGCTCGGCGTGCTCAGCGTCGTGCTCACCTGGCGGGCACGGCCGCGGGCACGGGTTCACGAGCGCCTCAGTCGTCCGGCGGCAGGCCGATCGTCCACGCGCTGACGTGGCTCAGGCTCACCTGCCAGGAAGCGACCTTGTCGTAGGCCAGTTGGCCGGTCGCGCGAGCCGCCGTGACCATGGCCTTACCGAAGAACACGTTCCCGATCTCGTCAGCATCGGGCGGCGGTGCGTCCGCCACGTGCTCCGTGAGGCCCTGCAGCAGGCCGGTGAACGCAGTGGTGTCCTTGAGCTCGTCCCGCTCGCCGATCTGTTCGATCATGGTCCGGTAGAACACCGCCGGATGCACCACGAGCCCGCTGATGACGGCCCCGTCGACGACCACGGTGATCGGGCAGGAGTTGCGCTCGTCGCTGTAGATGACGGAGAGCAGCAGCCGGAGGGCGACGAGGCTGCCGGGTTCAGGAGCGACGCGCTCGCTCGTGGCGGCGTTGTCGGCGGTCGGGACCTCGGGGGCGGTCATGACAGAAGAGGCTACTGCGGTCGCGCTGTGTAGCCGCCGCACGTAGCGCACGGCCACGGGCGGCGCAGTCCGGCGGTGAGGCACGCCGACGGCACGCCTCCCGTCCAGGCTCCCGCGCCGGCTCCCGTACGGGAGACCTCCCGCGGCCACGGGAGGCGCGGCCACCTGCGCACGGGAGGGACGGAAGCCGCTGCGCCTGGCCGATGGGCTAGCTCCTGACCACGGCCCTACGGTTCCACCGCCGACCCCTGGTGCCCCGGCGGTTGGCGAGTTCCCGCGGGTCGCTCGTGGAGCGCGACCTGCGGGAACGGCCGGGGACGTGGGGTGCTCGTCCAGCCGCTACAGCCGCTACACCGCAGGTCAGCGCGTAGCGGCGACATAGCGGCACCGCTACGTCCTGGCCGCGCCGCTACACCCGGCGGGGTGTCGGCAGGATGGGCCGATGCTGACCTTCGTGAGCCGCAACGGCCCGCCCGAGGCGATGATCTGCCCGGTCTTCCTGTGCGACGAGTGCCGCGCCCCGATCCAGGGCAGGGAGGGCGGCGACGGCTTCGGAGGCATCGTCATCTGGGCCAACCGCGACGACGGCACGCAGCTGGTCGCCACGACGCACAAGGGCCGGTGCAACCGACGGTTCGAGGCGCGGCACCCCAGCCTGATGTGGCTGTGGGAGGAGCTGGCGGTGTCGCTGGACCAGCTGGTGCACAACACGCGCTCCCCGTTCCCGGACGAGGCCAACGTCGAGTACGTCGCCCCCGCACCATCGACGTGGCGCAAGGGCCGGTACCGCCGGGGCTAGCCGCGGAGGCAGCAGGGGGCAGCCGGGGAAGCCCGGCCGCGGCGAGTTAGGTCCGTAACCGTCCGTTCAGAGCGCTTCGTGGTGGCCGTGGCCAGCGCGGAGTTACGTCCTGGGCCGAGTTAGGTCGACCGCCGGGACGGCGCTCCACGGCCCGCAGGGAGGCCAGAGAGCGCCGTCCCGCCAAGCACGGCCATGAACCACTCCGGCAACACAGGTGACCCCCAGCGTGCGGCACGCTGGGGGTCAGTCGGAAGTCGGCTGGAGGGTCAGCAGTCTGTGGACAGCGCCATCGGTCGGACGGAGGACATCGCGCGCTCCATGTCGACTTCCCATCCGGGTGTACCCGCCCCGGCCTTGTGCGCTGCTGATCGCACCGCGACCAGGACATCCCGCAGAGCCGTAGGCTGGTCAGCGCTGCGGATGCCTGTACCGATGGTCACACGGCCTGTGGCGAGCTCAGCGGTGAAGTCGGGGTCCAGTAGCCCCGGCTCCTCGATCAGGGCGTCCATCAGCGTGTCGGCGGCCGTCTCCAGATCATCAGCCTGAAGCTCGCACACCACCTCGACGTGGAAACAAGTCATCATGCCTCCTCTCGCCAACATGTCGCCCTCTTCAACTGTCCCACCAAGTTCTGAAGGTAGCCAGCGGTCGATGGGGTGAGATGAACGGTCTTCAAGTGCTTGAGTTCACAAGGGCAGTACGCCTTGTAGTACTTCTTGCCCTTCGTCACGCGCCAGCGTTGCCGCTCTAGCGACTGTAGAACACGCTCGATGTCCTTGTCCGTGTGGCGGGGGCGCTGACCCAACGTTCACTCCCCTACTGCTCAACGCGGCACACCGTCAACCGTCGTACTCGATCACTCGATCGTTACAAGTTGCAGCGGAGCGTAACCGCACTGTGAGACGGGTCCAACTCCAGTGTGTCAAGGCAGTGAGGATCAGCGCTCACCGCCTCGTGCGGCCAGCACCAGCAGGGCGACGCCGAGGGCGGCCCAGCCGGCGTGCCAGAGCCAGGCGGCGGCCACGAGCGAGGCCAGCCCGGCGACGTCGGCGGTCGCGCGCAGACCGGGCACGGTGACGCGGCCGAGGATGGCGGCCAGGATCGGCCTGGCGGGGAGACGGGGGTCGGTCATGGGGAAGCCCTTCGAGGGGAGCGATGGGGCGCAGAACGGGGGTGTTCGGGGCGATCAGGGAGGCTCTGTCGATCTTCCCCCTGGCCCGTTGTCGCAGCTCAGGCCAGGGAAGCGAGCAGGGAGGCGGGTGAGGGGAAACTTCCCTCCGAGGGGGACGGCTTCCCCACCCGCTTCCCTGCCCGCCGCGGGCCGGCGCGAGCCCTCCCCAGGGCGCCGGCCCGCGCTCGTCAGCCCTGCCGGGGGTCCGGGAGGGCGTGGCTGGTGGTCGTCGGGTCGCTCATCCGAACACCCCGGCCGGGGCCTCGTCGGCGAACGGCTTGCCGTCGTGGAACAGCTCGGCCTCGAGCTGGCGCACCCGCTCCTCGCCCTTCTCCTCGACCAGCTGGGCGCGGGCCTCGGCGTAGTTGCGGCGCGCGACCCGGTCGGCCTGCTGAGCCTCGTAGGCCTCGCGCCGCTCGTCGATCGGGTCGCGCCTCGGCTGGCTCACGACCTCGGCCCCCTTGAACCACCCGGCCTGGGCGGCGCGGGCCTCGTCCATCGAGGTGTCGCGCGGCGGCACGAACGGCTCAGGCAGCGGCGCTCCGGCCAGCAGCCCGTCGCTCTGGTCCTCCAGCTGGCGCACGCCGTGGTCGCGGCGCAGGCGTTCGGCCAGGCCGACGTGCTCGCCGCTGTAGGCCCGGGCGACGCCGTAGACCGCGCGCTGCACCACGGCCATGGGGTCGATGCGCACCCACCAGCGACCGCCGACCCGCAGCGTCTCCTCCCGCGTCGCGCCGACGGCGAAGTCGTGGACGACGTCGCCGTCGACGTAGCGCACCGGCAGGCCGGCCGCCAGAAGCTCGCGGGCGGACTGCGCCACCAGCTGGTCGTGCGCCGAGGCGGCTCGCTGCAGCCGAGCCAGCGTCTCGACGGCGGCCCGGGACGCCGCGGCGAGGGTGTCGCGGCTGCCGACCAGCGTCGCCTCCATCTTCGCGAGGCGGGCGGTCTCGGCCTTCGCGGTGGCCGCGTGGTCGACGACGGCCTGGTCGAGCGCCTCGGCGCGGCGGGCCAGCTCGGCGGCGTGGTCCTGTGCGTCGCGCACTCGGCGGGAGCGGTGGGCGATGGCCGAGAGGCGCTCGACCTCCGCAGCGCGCAGCAGCTCGGCGGGCTCGACGTCGGCCAGGTGGGGGTTCGCGCGCAGCTCGGCGGCCTCGCGCTCGGCGAGCGCGGCGGCGCGCTTGAACGGGTTGATCACGGGGTGTCCTCTCGGGGAGCGGAGGGGGCGGGGGTGGAGTCGGGGACAGGGGTCGGGGCGGTCGCGGGGGTGGCACGGTCGCGCTCGGCGAGCACCTCGCCGACGGGTCGGACGCCGGTGACGACGTCGGCGATCTGGGCGGTGGTCAGGCCCTCGCCGGCCAGGGACGTGAGCAGATGCGTACGAGCCCGTGTGCGGCTCATGAGCGCGCCGACGGCGGCACGGGGGTCCACGCGCCCGCACGACGGGCACCGCTCGTCAGGGGCGAGCTCGGGGCCGTGCTCGCCGTGCTCGGCGCTCATCGTCGGGCCGCCCTAAGCGCGCGCAGGGTCGCCATCGCCGACGGCACGGGGCGCCGGCCGGCGGGGCGACGGGCTGGGGCGCCCACGCGGGCCAGGGGGACGCCATTGGCCGAGCCGAGCGCGGCGCGGAAGCCCTCCCGCAGTCTCGGCCCGACGGCCTCGCTCGGGTAGTGGGCGAGAGCCTCGGCCGTGGCCCGATCCCGACGGGCCTGCGCTGCGACGGCGGGCGCGTCGGCGACCCGGTCTGCCAAGCCCGCGGCGACGGCTTCAGACGCCGAGTACCAGACCTCGGTACGCATGACCTCGCGCCACGCGGCCGCGGTGCCGCCGGCGCGGGCGGCGTAGATGGCGGCGAGCTGGTCGCTGACCTTGCCGAGCAGGGCGGCGGACGCGAGGTGCTCGGCCTCGTTGCCGTAGGTCATGGTCAGCGCGTCGTGCAGCATGAACATCGAGGTGCTGGTCATCACGACCTCGGTGCCGGCCATGGCGATCATCGAGGCGGCCGAGGCGGCGAGGCCCTCGACGTAGACGGTGACCGGGGCGGGGTGCGACCTGATCGCCTCGTAGATCGCGATCCCGTCGAACACCTCACCTCCAGGGCTGTTGAGGTGCAGGTGGACCGGTCCGCCGGCCGCGGCCTTGAGGTCGTTGACGAACGCCTGGGCGCCCACGCCCCAGACGCCGATCTCGTCGTAGATCCACAGCTCGGTGACGCCGCTGCTCGCGCGGACGTGGGCGCCGTGGCGGGGTGGCGTGGTGCGGGTTCGGGTGTTCGTCATCGGGGTCCTTCCAAGGGGGCGAGTCGGTGAGATGCCGTGAGATGGCACTACGTATGCGCTGGTCACAGGGTCGCTAGGGGCGGTCATCTGATTGACCATCAGACGCGCGCGCATCGTTCGGCGGACCGGCGGCGGTTGCGTGCGCGCACCAGCCGGGGCTCGGTCTGCCGTGGTTGCGTGCACGCAGCGGCCGGCGGTCGGTCTGCGGTGGGTGCGCGTATGCAGCAGCCGGCGATCCATAGGTGGGCTGGCGTCGGGCTCGTCCATGGGTGGGCCGCGCGGTCAGCTCCTCGGCCAGCTCGACGGCGGCGTCGGCGAGGTCAGAGCTCCTGGGGTCGTATGGGCCGCCGAGCACCGTGATGACGGCCAGCAGGTCGGGGTCGGGTCTGCCCTGCTCGACCTCCTCGCGCAACACCTCGACCGCCGCGCGCACCGGTGCTGGCCACGTGGTGCCCAGTCGGTCGGCGGCGCGGTTCAGGGCGTCGTAGTGGGCGCTCACGAGCCCACCGAGCGCAGGTGCCGGGCCACGACCTGGCGGGCCTCGTCGGCCGTCTCCCGCGGGATCTGCACCGCCGTCGCCAGATGGGTGAGGCCGGCGTCGAGCGCGGCCACCACCGCGGCGGCTTGCAGCTCGCTGATCCGGGCGAGGCGCTCGTCCAGGTTGAGCTTGGCCATGACGGCGAGCACCTGCACGCACCGGTCCATCGCCCGCTCGAAGAGGGCGACCTCGGCGCGGAGCTGCTCGGTGCCCGCGCCGTGAGCCTCGTAGCGGATCTCCCGTAGCGCGTTGACCCGCGCGGCCAGGGCGTCCTTCCACTGCACGACCTCGCCGGCGAGCTGGGCCAGGGCCGTGAGCGGGTCGTCGACGGGCTCCACGCCGAGCTGGGCGAGCGCCTGGCGGGCCTGCTGCTCGAGGCGCCGCTCCGCGGCCGCGGCCTTCACGTGCGGGGCGCCGGCGCCGTGCTTGGCGCACACCGTCGCCCCGCGGGTGGGCCAGCGGCCGCACGGCTCGCCGTTGCTGCGTCGCGCGACGCAGCGCGCGGGGGTGGTCACCGGATGTCCCGGGCATCGAGGCCGGCGGGGAGCTTGTGGACGTACTCCGAATGTCCACCTCCGGTGATGACAAGGGCGCCGGGGCGGGTGTGGCAGCGTCGACCGGCGACCGTCCAGAGCAGCGAGCCCGGAGGCGGGGCGGCGAGTCGGTCAGCCGCGGCGTGGAAGACGCGGCGGAGGTGGTCAGTCATGCGGACTCCTGGTTGGTGAGCTTCTGATCGCGGAGCGCGGCGAGCTGCGCACGGTTCGCCTTCGGGGAGCTGGTCAGCACGACGCCGCCCCAGACGCCCCGCGTGCCGGCCGGCAGCCCGTCGAGCAGGTCCCGGCAGGCCTCCAGGGCGGGGCAGCTCTGGCAGACCGCCACGGCGCGCTGGAGACGGCGCTCGCGGGCGTGGTGGTCCTCGCCGTCGACGTCGGCGTCGAACAGCGGCCAGCGCCCCGCGCACGCCGCCCGGTGCTCGAACCTGGGGCCGAGGGCCTCGCCGAGGCGGAGCGCCCAGGCGTTCTCGTGCGCCCTGTAGCTGGGGGCCGCGGGGGCGGCGTCGAGCGGGGTGGACAAGCAGGGCCTCCGAGGGGCAGAAGGGGGTGACGGGGGGCGACAACCGGGAGACCGCAGAGGTACGGGCTGGGGAACGGGTGCTGCCGCACCGCTTCCGCTCCTCGCCGCCAGGGCGGCTGCGGTGCGGGTCGGCTTGCCCTCGAACAGGAGCGGCCGGCCTCCGTCGATTCGCCGAGTGGGGGACCAGTTGGCACGCGATGGCACGCGTACATCTGCACTGCAGCGCCTACTACGAGTCGTATATAGGTAAGGCAATACTTACTAACCAAGACCTCGACCCACAATAGAAATGAACGCGTGCCAACGCGTGCCACGACGCCCCCGCCCCCGTCGGTCACGAGACCCCGCCCCCCATGTAGGCCGAGGGTGTCGGCACGCTCAGCCCACCCGTCACAGCGCCCTGACCTGGGTACATCGGCGCCGGTACCGCCCGGGGCGCCAGGTGCAGGCCTACGTAGTAGCGCACCCGCCGGCCGCCTTCCCGGGGCTGGCGGACCTGCAGGGCGGGCAGCGCAGCACGCAGGTTCCGGCCGAGCGTCTGGGACGAGGAGTGCGCATGCCCGTTCAGGTCGGCCCAGCCACGCCACGCCGCGAACAGCGCCTCGGCCGACACCTCCCCGGAGCCGACCTCGCAGCAGTCCCGGACGAACGCGCCGACGGGGCTGGTCAGGTCGTGCAGCTCGGCAATGGCCTCGGCCGACGAGGCGGGCGAGGTGAACGCGTTGCGCGCGGCGAGCCGGTCGAGCCCGTCGAGGGCCCACCCCAGGATCCCGGGCAGCTCGGCGTGGAGCGCGGGGCCGAGGGTGACGTCCTCACGGCCCAGGAAGCTCTCCCGCATCGTCAGCGTGGAGAACCGCCGCGCGATGGCACCCGACGCGTCACCGAACCGCGGCAACTCGTTCGACAGGATCAGGAAGCGGGTGGGGAGCCGGCCGTGCCAGGCCTCCCGGAACTTGCGGTGGACGTCGATCGGGTCCTCGCCGGAGATGCTGAGCAGCCGCTCGACGACCTGCGAGGAGTCGACCTTGGTGCCGAGCCGGGCGTCGCCGATGGTCGCCAGGCTGCGGCCGAGGAGCCCCTGCAGGCCGAAGGGGGTGGCGAGCGAGGCGAGCGTCGGGGAGGCGCAGTTGCCGCGGCCCATCAGCTCGGCGAGGACCCGGCCGATGGTGCCCTTGCCCGACCGCGGTGGCCCGACGAGCAGCATGATCTTGTGCAGGTCGGTGCGGCCGCTGACGACGTAGCCGAACCACTCCTGCAGCAGGCTGACCGCGTCGACGTCGTCGGGCCACAGCTGGTTCAGGAACGCCAGCCAGCGCGCCGGCGGGGCCGGAGGTGCTGCGGGGTCGTAGCGGAAGGGCACGGCGGTCACGTTGAGGAACCGCGGGGTGTGCGGGTGCACCTTCCGGTCGGCGAGGTCGAGCAGCCCGTTCGCCACGGCGATGAGCCGGCCGGCAGGGGCGAGCTCCGGGCCGGCCAGCCACGTCGGCGCCTCGACGTCGGCGGGCAGGTGCGCGACGGCGGCCCACGCAGCGAGGGTGTCGCCGACCTTCGCGCGGTTGGGCGCCCAGGGACGCTCGTCGGGCTCGGGCGCCGGGTTCCTGGCCGTCGGCTTGACCGGGGCAAGCCACTTCGCGTCCTCGAGCCGGGTGTAGATCCACGCGGTCAGCGTCGACTCGTCGATCATCGCCCAGCCGGTGCCGGTGTAGGTCCACCAGCTGCCGCCCCAGTGCAGCAGGGTGCGCCCCTCGGGGATGGTGCGCTCCTCGTTGAGCCGCCGCGCGACCCCCATCGGGTTGGACGGCGCCGGCCAGTGGTCAGGCAGGCCCGGCATGGCGGCCGCGAGGATGCCCGCCGAGGCGGCTCGGTGCGCCGTGGTGGGGAGCGGCGGCGGGGGCAGGGTCATCCGTAGGTCTCCGCGGTCTCGATGTCGGTGAGCCAGGTCTGCATGAGCCGGAAGCCGCGGATCCGGTCGACGCCGGGGTGGTGCCGCACGGCGTGCGCGCGGGCCGCCCAGTCGGGCCCCAGCAGGCCGCGCACCTCGACCTGGGCCGCGAGGAGCGCACGGCGACAAACGTCGGTGTAGCCGGCGTTCAGGGTCCGCCCGGCGTGGGTCTCGGGGCGGCCGAGCTGGCGGGCGATGCCGCGCATGACGTCGTGCGCCGCGTCAGCTTCGAGGTGACCGACGAGCACGTGCGCGGCGAGCCGGGCGGCCGCCCAGTCGAACGTCTCGGGCGAGGCGAGCACGCGCGCGACGAGGCCGCGCAGGCTGTGCGTGGTCGGGGCCTCCAGCGTCGCGGCGAGCTGGCGGCCGGCGGCCTGCTCGGCGAGCACCATCCGCGCGACGAGCTCGGCGACGTCCTCGGTAACCGCCTGATAGCTGCGCATCGGGGGTGCGGCCGGGTCGCGGCGGAACAGGATCAGCACGCTGGCCGCGGGCTCGTCGGCGATGCGCAGCCCGGGGTGTGGCCCGTCGACGAGCAACGGGAGGCCTGCGATGTCCCGGACGATCGCGGCGGCCTGTTCGGGGTCCCGGACGTGGGCGTACGGCTCGACGGTGAGCACCTCGACCCCGCGCTCGTCGAGCCACAACCGCGGGTGGTCGAACCAGTCGGGGCGGGCGTAGGGGGCGTCGTGCTGGCCAGCGAACGCGCGCAGGTGCGGCGCGTAGTCGTCGACCGGCGCCAAGCCGTGGCGCACGTGCATGCGGCGCTCGTAGGCCTCGTCGGGGTCCAGCTCGGCGTCGTCGTCTGCGCCCTGGGTTGTGTCATGCTGTGCCGGAGCGGTCATCTGGGTGGCCGTTCTGTGTCAGCCCTGGGGTGGTGCCCAGGGCGGCGGTCTGGGGTGGTCCCGGCGGTTGGAGAGCCCGCCGGGTCTGCTCAGGCGGAGCGGGGCTGCGTGGCGCTGGGCTCGGTGTCGAGCAGCGCGACGAGCGCGGAGCGGGGCACGCGGTACCGCGACCCGACCTTGATGCACTTCACGGGCAGGTCCCCGCGTCGAGCCAGCTCGAAGGCGTAGCTGCGGCTGATGCCGAGCACCGCGGCCGCGGTGGGAACGTCGACCATGGGCGGCAGGTTGCGGACGTCGATGTTGGACGCAGTGCGGGGCATGGCGACTCCTCTTCGTCGGATCGCCAAACGCATTCGGCGATCTGCGGACGTCGTAGTCCTACCACGCAGCTTGCGTCCACGGCAATCTGCGCAGTACGTTCGGCGATGTGACGAACGAGAGTCCGCTGGCTGCCGTCAGCGATGCAGTAGGGGCCCGGGTACGCCAGGTCCGTGAGCAGCGCCGTTGGACCGTCGAGCAGGTTGCGGAGGCGTGCTTCCGGGCCGGCGCTGCGCACCTCACGGTGGCTTCGCTGTACGCGCTGGAGAGCGGCAGGAGGGAGAAGGCCACGGGGCGCAGGCGGCGCCTCATCACGGTCGACGAGCTGCTCGTGCTGGCGTACGTGCTCGCCGTGCACCCCGTCGACCTCGTCGTGCCGCCGGAAGTTGACGACGACGCCCCCTTCGCCGTGACGCCAGGCACGACCTCGACGGCCGGAGCGGTCCGTCAGTGGGTAGGCGGACTGGGCTTCATACGCGAGCCGGCGACGGTGCAGGAGCTCGCTGAGGCGCTGCGCACGATGCCGAAGGGGCGTGCGGAGGCGCTCTCCCGCGCCTGGTTCACCCGCGAGCGCCAGCTCGAGCTCACCCGGGCAGTGAACGCCGCCCGCCCGCCGGACACGCGGAGCCTGGCCGATCTGATCGCGGGTGCAGCCGCGGTCAGCGACGATCCGGAGGCCGTCGCCGCGCAGATGCTCGAGGCACTCCGTGACCTGACGGACAAGCCCGACGAGGGGGGCGACAAGGATGGCTGACCCGATCAAGAAGATCACGCTGGCCGACGGCCGAACGCGCTACCGGTTCGTCGTCGACGTCGGGCGGGACCCGGTCACCGACAAGCGCCTGCAGAAGACGTTCACCTTCGACCTGCGCCGCGAGGCCGTCGAGGAGCTCGCGCGGATCCGGCACCAGCGCCGCACCGGCGACTACGTCCAGCAGTCGAAGATGACCGTCGGGGAGATGCTCGATCGGCTGCAGCCCGCGCTGTGCGTCGATGTCGAGGCGGCGACCGCCCGGAACTACGCCGACGCCCTGCGGCCCGTCCGCGCCCGCCTCGGCTCGCGGCAGCTGCAAGCGCTCGACGAGCAGGACGTCGACGACCTCGTGACGTGGATGCTCACCGAGGGGCGGATCCGGGGCGGGCAGACCGGCACCGGGCTCGGCGTGCGCGCCGTCTCGCTCACCCTCGGCGTGCTGCGCCGGGTTCTGAACGAGGCCGTGCGCCGGAAGCTGGTCGTCCGCAACGTCGCCGCCTACACCAAGATCCCCCGCGCGGCGCGCGCCGCCGCGGAGGCCGGCCGCGAGAAGCGCCAGCCGTGGACCACCGCCGAGGTGCGGGCGTTCCTGCTCGGCATCCGGGACCACCGGCTGTTCCCGGTCATGCTGCTGTCGCTGATGGGGATGCGGCCGGCGGAGGTGTGCGGGCTGCGCTGGTCCGACGTCGACCTCGATGCGGGCACGCTGACGATCGCGAACACCCGGACGCTCGTCGTCGGGGAGGTCGTCGAGAAGGGCGCGAAGTCGGCCGCCGGCCGGCGCGCGCTCCCCCTGCCCGCGCCGGTCGTGGCCGCGCTGCGGACGTTCCGCCGGCTGCAGGCCACGGAGCGGCTCGCGATCGGGCCTGACTACCTGGACTCGGGTTACGTCCTGGTCGACGAGGCGGGCCAGCCGTGGCGGACTGACGCGCTGCGGCGCGCGGCCTACCGGCTGATGAACGGCGTCGGCACGCGGCAGGTGCGGCTCTACGACGCCCGGCACGCGTGCCTGACCTACCTGGCCGGCGCCGGCGTCCCGGACGTCGTCGTGTCGGCCTGGGCGGGGCACGCGGACCTGTCGTTCACGAAGCGGACCTACGTCCACCCGAACGCCGAGCACCTGCGGGAGGCGTCCGACGCCCTCGCGCGGCTGCTGGGCTGACCTGCCGTGTTGCCTTCCAGCACCACCCCGGGTATCGTTTCCAGCATCACCTACAGCACCGGAGGGAGGGACAAGATGGGGCCCGAGACCGAGAAGGTCCGCGAGAACCGGCTGCGCCGCGCAGCCACGCGCCAGGGCCTCGCGCTGGTGAAGTCGCGTCGGCGCGACCCGCGGGCCGTGGACTTCGGCCTGTACGTCCTGGTCGACGACACCGCCGGGAACCGCACGGCCGGGGCCCAGGCACCGGTCTCCGCGTTCGCGCGGGGCGAGGGCGTGAGCCTCGACGAGATCGAGAAGCAACTGCTCGGCTAGCAAGATCCACAACTGCATGTGAGATTCGGTGAGATCCCGCGGCCTGCGGAACGTCAAAGGCCCGGCCTCGCCGTAGCGATACCGGGCCTTGACCTGCTGCTATGTGAGTGGAGCTGAGGGGACTCGAACCCCTGACCCTTTGACTGCCAGTCAAATGCGCTACCAGCTGCGCCACAGCCCCTTGCCCGGAAGAAGTTACACGAGCCCGGACGCCGCCCGACAACCGGGGTGAGGGCGGGGGCGGCCCCGGCTAGCGTGCGGGTGGTGCAGCCCGCCGACATCGCCCGCCTGACCTCCGTCGCCGACCCCGCCGTGTCCCCGGACGGGCGGCGGGTGGCGTTCACCGTCACCCGCGTCGACCTGCCCGGCAACCGCTACCGCAGCAGCGTGTGGCTGGCGGAGGCGGACGGGTCGCGCCCGCCGGCCCCGCTGACGTCCGGCGAGCACGCCGACTCCTCGCCGCGCTGGTCGCCCGACGGGACGCGGCTCGCGTTCACCCGCTCGGTCGACGGGCGGGGCGGCCTGCACGTGCTGCCGGTGGACGGGCCGGGCGAGGCGGTGCGGGTGTGCGAGCGGCCCGAGGCGATCGGCACGCCGGCGTGGTCGCCCGACGGCACGCGGCTGGCGTTCCCCTCGCGCGAGCGCACGGGCCGCTACGCCGACGGCGACGACGAGGCCTCGCGGCCCCCGCGGCGGATCGACCGGCTCGTGCCCAAGGTGGACGACCTGGGCTGGACGGTCGACCGGCCGACGAGCGTGTTCGTCGTGCCCGCGGACGGCTCCGCCGACCCCGTGCTGGTGGCGGGCGGGCCGTACGAGCACGGCGGGCCGAGCTGGTCGCCCGACGGGGAGCAGCTCGTGGTGGCGGCGAACCGGCGGCCCGACGGCGACCTCGACCAGCGGGCCGACCTGCACCTGGTCGACCCGACCGGGCGCGCCGAGCCGCGCGCGATCACGCAGGGGCCGCTGTCGTACTCCCTCCCCGCGTTCGGCCCCGACGGGCGCATCGCCTGCCTCACCGTGCCGGTCGCGGTCGTCCCCACCCACCAGCAGGTGACGGTGCTCGACGACGGCGCCGAGCGCGTCCTCACGGCCGGGCTGGACCGGCAGTGCGAGCCGTACCCCGGCGTCCGCGCCCCCGCCTGGACGCCCGACGGGCTGCTGTTCGCGATCGAGGACCACGGCGACGTCCCCCTGCTCCGCGTCCCCGCCGACGGCAGCGGGGAGCCGGAGGTGCTGCTGGGCGGCACGCGGGCGGTGCGCGGCTACGACACCGCGGGCGGCGTGCTCGCGTTCGTGGCCGCCGGGCCCGCGGCGCAGCCCGAGCTGTTCGTCCGCGACGCCGACGGCACCGAGCGCCGGCTGACGCGCATCGGCGACGCCTTCCACGCCGCCGTCCCCCCGCGCGTGCCCGAGCCGCTGGAGGTGGTCTCCCCGCACGACGGCGAGCCCGTCGACGCCTGGGTGGTGCGGCCCGACGGCGACGGGCCGCACCCGGTGCTGCTGTCGATCCACGGCGGACCGATGAGCCAGTACGGGCCGGCCTTCCTCGACGAGTTCCAGCTGTGGGCGGGCGCGGGGTACGCGGTGGTGTTCGCCAACCCCCACGGCTCCACCGGCCACACCGACGCCTTCGCCCGCGAGATCCGCTCCCCGCAGGCGGCCGAGCACCCGGGCACGGGCTGGGGCGAGGTGCCGGCGGCCGACGTGCTCGCGGCCCTCGACGCCGCCCTCGCGCGGTACCCCGAGCTCGACGGCGGGCGGGTCGGGGTGCTCGGCGGGTCCTACGGCGGCTACCTGACCACTTGGCTGGTGGCGCACACCGACCGGTTCGCGGCCGCGTGCAGCGAGCGCGCGGCCAACAACCTGCTGTCGCTGGAGTGGGGCGGGTCCGACGTCGCCGGGCTGTTCCACCCCGAGGTCGGGGTGACGCACCTGGACGCGCCGGAGGTGTACCGCGAGCAGAGCCCGCTGGAGCGCGTGCGCGACATCGACACCCCGGTGCTGGTCCTGCACTCCGACGAGGACCTGCGCTGCCCGCCCGAGCAGGCCGACCAGCTGTTCGTCGCGCTGCGCATGCTCGGCAAGGAGGTCGAGTACTGGCGCTTCCCCGGGGAGAGCCACGAGCTGTCGCGCTCGGGGTCGCCGAGGCACCGGATCCAGCGCGCGGAGATCGTCCTGGACTGGTTCGGCCGGCACCTCGGCGGGCGCCGGCCGACGATCACCTGGGACCACCCGTCCCGGGCCTGAGTCAGGCCCCGAGGGCGTTCTGCAGCCACTCCTCGTCGGTGATGTCCACCCGCGCGCCGTTCAGCAGCACCGTCGGGGTGCCGAACCCGCCGTCGGGGTTGCGGGCGGCCGGGGTGGCGAGCGCGGCCTCGGTGACCGCCCGGACGTCGCCGGTGTAGCGGCCCTCGGCCACGCACGCGGTGAGGTCGGCACCCAGCTCGCGCCCGAACCCGACCAGCTGCTCGTCGCTGAGGCCCGCGCTGCCCTCGGCGGGCTGCTCGGCGAACAGCCGCTGCTGGTAGGCGGGGTGCACGCCGGCGTCCACGGAGCACCGCGCCGCGTTGGCCGCCCGGGTGGAGTAGCCGGGCGGGGTCGTGCGCGGGTCGAGGATCGCCACGAGGTGGTAGCGCACCGTGATCCGACCGGCGTTCATGGCCTCGGTGAGCTCGCTGCCGTAGCGCTCCTCGAAGCGCTCGCAGACCGGGCACAGGAAGTCGGAGTAGACGTCCACGACGATCGGCCCGGTGCCGGCCACGACGATCCCGCCCTGGGCGGTCACCGGGTGGGTGGCGACGACGGGCGCGTCGGAGTCCCGGCCGTTGACCAGGAACACGACCCCGACGACGAGGGCCACCACGGCGAGCGCGGCCACCGCGATGAACGTGGTGCGCCGGTTGTCGCGGGTCTGCTGCGGCGGCGTGATGCCGGCCCGGCGCAGCCTCTCGTCGGCCAGCTGCTGCTTGCGCCGCTTCTCGGCGCGGGACGCCCCACCCATCGTGCCTACTCCTGTCCCCGGTCCCACCGGTCCGCGGACACGAGCGTCCGCGGTCGCACCACCAACCACACCGCCAGCGCGAGGAACCCGGCGTCGCGCAGCAGCTCCGCGACGTACTGCGTCTCCCCGGGGGCGACCGCGCCGCCGCCGCCGAAGCAGCCGCAGTCGATCGACAGCCCCCGCGCCCACGCCTGCGCGACGCCCGCGACGAACACGAGGAGCAGCGCCGCCGACGCGGCGGCGACCGCGCGCGTGCCCAGCCCGAGCAGGAGCAGGACCGCGAGCGCGATCTCCAGCCACGGCAGGACCGCGGCCACCAGCCCGACCCCCCTCTCCGGCAGCACCTGGTAGGCGCGCACGGCGACGTAGGTCTGGTCGGGGTCCAGCGCCTTCGGCGCGCCGGACAGCAGCCACACGGCCGCCAGCGCCACCCGTGCCAGCGTGCCCACGACGTCCTGCACGCGCGTCACGTGCCCGAATCTATCGCTGCGGCGCGTCAGTAGGTCTCGCGGGCCGCCTCCTGCTCCAGCACGGCGTCGAGGTCGGACAGGCGGTCCATCGACGACACGGCGCGGGCGGTGCGGTTGTTGGCGGCGAGCAGGTCGCGGTGCCGGTGCGTCCACGCCCAGTACCCGGCGGTGAACGGGCACGCGTCGTCGCCGAGCCGCTTGCGCGGGTCGTACGCGCAGCTGCCGCAGTGGTCGGACATCCTGTTGATGTACGCCCCGCCCGCGCTGTAGGGCTTCGTGGCCATCATGCCGCCGTCGGCGTGCTGGCTCATGCCGATGACGTTGGGCGGCATCACCCACTCGAACCCGTCGACGTAGACCTCGCGGTACCAGTCCGACAGCTGCCGGGGGTCGTAGCCGCGCTGCAGCGCGTGGTTCCCGATCACCATGAGCCGCTGGATGTGGTGGCTCCAGCCGCGGTCGCGCAGCCCCTCCAGCGCGGTGCCCAGGCAGCGGGCGGTGACGGCGTCGGCGTCGAGCTCGCGCCACCAGTCCGGCAGCGGGTTGCGGGCCCGCAGCGCGTTGCGACGAAGGTAGTCGCGCCCGAAGCGCCAGTACAGCTGCCAGATGTACTCCCGCCAGCCCAGCACCTGCCGCACGAAGCCCTCGGCGCTGGGCAGCGGCACGTCGCCGGTGCGGTACGCGGCCTCGGCCTCGCGGACGACGTCGAGCGGGTGCAGCAGGGCGAGGTTGAGCGGCACCGACAGCAGCGAGTGGGCCATCGCCCAGTCGTCGGTGAGCATCGCGTCCTCGGGCGGGCCGAAGTGCGGCAGCCGCTCCTGCACGAAGTGCGCGAGCGCGCGGCGGGCCTCGTCGGCGGTGACGGCGAACCAGCGCGGCCCGTCGCGCCCGACGGTGGGCAGGTCCATGCGGTCCAGGTCGGCGCGCACCTGCTCGTCGATCTCGTCCTCGGGCGGCTGCCACGGGCCCGGCACGTCGAGCCGGCGCTTCCCCTTCGGCGGCGGCTCGCGGTTCTCGTGGTCGTAGTTCCACTTCCCGCCCGCGGGCTCGCCGGCGTCCATCAGCACGTCGAAGCGGCGGCGCTGGGAGCGGTAGAAGTCCTCGAGCCGGAAGGTCTCGCGGTCGCCCGCCCACTCGTCGAACGCCGCGCGGGGCAGCGCGAACATCGGCGTCGGGAGGATCTCCTCGACCAGACCCTCGGCCCGCAGCCGCTCGACGAGGTCGGCCGCGGCGTGCGACGTCGGCTCGTGCACGACCACCGGCCGCCCCACCCGCTCCAGCGCCTCCCGGTAGGTGTCGACCCGCAGGTAGTGGGCACGGTCGCCCAGCTCGGCGGCGAGGTGGCGCATGCCCGAGAGCACGATGTGCAGCTTCTGCCGGTGGTAGGACCGGCTCCGCAGGACCCGCCGGGACTCGACGAGCACCACCTCGCGGTCGGCGTGCCCCTCCAGCATGTGCGGGCCGAGCTGGTCGGCGAACAACCACAGCGGCGCGGTCACCGCCACAGTCTGCTCGGGGGGCGGAGCCCGCGCCCGCCGGGGAGGATGGGAGCCATGACGACGGCGCCGGGCCCGGCCGAGTTCGCCGACCACTCCGGCAGCGACCACCACGGCAGCGACCACCACCACGCGGACGTCTCCGGCGGCTGGCTGCGCGCCGGGGTGTTCGGCGCCATGGACGGTCTGGTCACCAACATCGCGCTCGTCGCGGGCGTCGGCGGCGCCGGGGCCGACCGGCAGATGATCATCCTCACCGGCGTGGCCGGGCTCGTCGCGGGCGCGTTCTCGATGGCCCTGGGCGAGTTCACCTCGGTCGACACCCAGAACGACGCCGTGCAGCACGAGGTCGACGTCGAGCGGGCCGAGATCCGCCGCCACCCGGGGGCCGAGGAGGCGGAGCTGGCGGCGAGCTACCGGGAGATGGGCCTGTCCGACGCCACCGCCGCGGCGGTCGCGCGCGAGCTGCACGCCGATCCCGAGCGGGCGGTGCGCGTGCACATCGAGCGGGAGCTGGGCGTCGACCCGGCCGAGCAGCCCTCCCCGTGGACCGCGGCGCTGTCGTCGTTCGTCGCGTTCTCGATCGGGGGGCTGTTCCCGCTGATCAGCTACCTGCTCGGCTCGTCGTCCCTGGCGCTGGCCCTGGGGATCGGCGCCGTCGGGCTGTTCGTGACCGGCGCGCTCACCTCCCGGTTCACCACGCGCAGCTGGTGGTGGTCGGGCCTGCGCCAGCTCGCCTTCGGGGCGCTGGCCGCCGGGGCGACCTACGTGGTCGGCGTCCTCATCGGCGTCGGCGTGCCGGGCTGACGCGACGGCAGCGTCTCCGGCGCGAGGGCCCAGGCGACGAGCCCGATCACCAGGACGGCGCCGGTGAGCCCGAACGACGGGCCGAACCCGAGCACCTCGGCCAGCAGCCCGGCGAGCAGCGGGCCGAGGATCGCGCCGGTGTCCGAGGCCATCTGGAACCCGGCGAGCACCGTGCCGCCGCGCCCGCCGGCGCCGACGACGTCGCCCACCGACGCCTGCAGCGGCGGGTTGATCAGCCCGCTGCCGAGCCCGGCGACCAGGCTGACCAGCAGGAACAGCCACGGCTCCCCCACCACGCCCAGCGCGGCGGTGCCCGCCGCGGCGACGGCCAGGCCGACGAGCAGCGGGGGGCGGCGCCCGATCCGGTCGGCGATCCGGCCCGCCACGGTCAGGGTGAGCGCGTTGCCGACGGCGAAGGCGGCCAGCGCGATCCCCGCCCACGACTCCGGCTGCTCCAGCACCTCAACGACCACCAGCGGCACCAGGGCGATGCGCGCCCCGAACACGGCCCAGCCGACCCCGAAGTTGGACAGCAGCGCGGCGCGGTAGGCGGGGTGGCGCAGGGCCGCCCGGAAGCCGACCTCCGGCACCGGCACGGCCCCCGGCTCCGGCGCGGGCGCCTTCCCGCTGCCGCGCAGCAGCACGGCCGACAGCGCCACCACCACGACGAGCACGGCGGCGTAGACGAGGAACGGGGCCCGCAGGCTGATCGCGACGAGCGCGCCGCCCAGCAGCGGGCCGATGACGCTGCCGAGCAGGAAGCCGGTGGCCCACAGGCCCGACGCCCGCCCCCGCATCTCCGGGGGCGCGAGCCGCAGCAGCAGCGACAGCGCCGAGATCGTGAACATCGTGGAACCGATGCCGCCGACCAGCCGCAGGGCCAGCAGGTGCCAGTACTCCGCGGCGAAGGCCGTGAGCGCGGACGTGGCCGCCACGGCGATCAGGCCGATCATGTAGACGCGCAGCTCGCCGATCCGCGCGACCAGCGCGCCGGCGCCCGGCGCGAAGACCAGGCGGGACACGGCGAACACGCTGATGACCAGCGACGCCGCGGTGATCCCGACGTCGAAGCTGCGGGCGAAGACGGGCAGGGCCGGCGACACCAGCCCGAACCCGACCGCGATGAGGAACGCGCCACCGGCGAGGAACCAGACCTCGCGCGGGAGGCGCTCGGTCCGGATGTCCGACGAGCCCACCCGGACCCCTTTCCGTGTCATCGCTATCGACCGCGCCCCACGGTACGCCGCCGGCCCGGCGGGGCGCGCGCCCGTTCCGGCCGCCGCGGCGGCGCGGGGCGCGACCGGGTAGACATCCGCCCATGAGCGAGTTCGAGGACGAGCGCCCGATGCCCGCCGGCCGCGATGCGGTGTTCGCGGTGGTGTCCGACCTGGGCCGGCTCGCCGAGTGGCTGCCCCCGTCGGTCGCCGTCCGGCCGCTGGACGGGACGGGCGGCGACGGCGCGCACGCCGTGCAGGCGGTGGTGGAGCCGCGCGGGGTGGACGCCCGCGGGGTGGTGCGCGTGCGCGGCGAGCAGATGCGCGTGGAGTGGGGCGACGACGCGGGGCGGTACGCGGGCTACCTGCAGGTGATGGGCGGCGAGCCGGACCGCTCCTCGGTGCTGGTGCACCTGTCGTTCCTCGGGAAGCAGCCCGAGACGCACGGCGGCGGCGCGGCCGCCGACGTGCGCACCTGGCTGGACGAGGCCCTGACCCGCCTGGAGCGGCTGGTCGGTCAGGCCACCGCGACGTCGTAGGTGTGCCCGGCCACCCGCAGCCGGTCGATCAGGGCGCGGCCCATCGCCGTCGCGGGGGTGAGGGAGCCGGCGCGCTCGGGCAGGTCGTCGAGGGCCAGGCTCAGCGCGCTCTGCCCGAGCATGACGGCGGTGGCCGTGTAGCCCGGGTCGCCCGACCCGGCCACGGTGGCCCGGTAGCGGCGGCCCGAGCCGGTGGTGGCGTGCAGCACCGACCGGAAGAAGCCGTTGCGGCGGGTCTCCTCGTCCGGCCCGGTGCCCGGGGCGGGCAGGACGCGGTCGACCACGCTGCGCAGCGGCCTGACCGACATCGCCCCGAACAGCCCGACCAGCCCGCCGGCGATCCCGAACGCGGTGGCCGCCCCGACGGCGCCGCGCCCGGCCCCCATCACCTCGCCGTAGCGCAGGGCCGGACCGTAGGCCCAGTCCAGCAGCGCGTTGCTGCGCCGCACGATGCGGGTGTTGTACGGGGCCATGACGAACGGCGCGGTCCACCGGCCGTCCGCGGCGCGGGACGGGGGGCCCGCGTCCGCGGGCTGGGCGGGCGTCGGCTCCGCGGCGCGGTCGGGGCTGAGGGCGTGCGGGTCGGCGGCGACGCGGCGCAGCGAGCGGTCGGCCTCGTAGGCCTCGATCTGGGCCCGCATCGAGTCGACGGTGCCGCCGGAGAACCCGCCCCGGGCGGTGGCGACCAGCTGGACCTCGGTGAGCTGGCCCGCGCCGTCGGCCTCCGCGCGCTCGTGCAGCAGCAGCACGCCGAGGTCGGAGGGGATCGAGTCGTAGCCGCAGGAGTGCACGATCCGCGCACCGGTGTCCCGGGCGAGCGCGTCGGTGCGGTCGATGGCGTCGCGGACGAACAGCACCTCGCCCGTGAGGTCGGCGTAGTGCGTGCCGGCCCGCGCGCACGCCTCGACGACGGGCAGCCCGTAGCGGGCGTAGGGGCCGACGGTGGTGGCCAGCACGCGCGTGGAGGCGACCATCGCGGCCACCGCGTCGGCGTCGCGCGAGTCGGCGACGACCAGCGGCCAGGCGCGCGCCGCGGGCGGCAGCGCGGCGCGGGTCGCCTCCAGCTTCTCCTGCGACCGCCCGGCGAGCGCTATCCGCACGCCCTCGGGGGCGTGGACGGCGAGGTGGGCGGCCGTGAGGGCCCCCACGAACCCGCTGGCTCCGTACAGGACGATGTCGTGCTCGCGCGCTCCGCTCACCCCGTGATCCTGCCCGAGCGCCCCGCGACGCGCCGGGGGACGGTCAGCGCCCGCCGAGCAGGCCGCCCAGCCCGCCGCCGGCGCCGGCCTGCTCGCCGCCCCCCGTGCCGCCGACGAGCCCGCCGGGCGGCAGCTCGGAGGGCTGCACGACGACGAACCCGCGCCCGCTGAACGACAGCGTGACCCGCTCGCCCGTGCTGCGGCCCAGCAGCGTGCCGAGGTTGAAGGTGTCGTTGCTCTTCAGCCCGGTCTGCAGGCTCGCCGACCAGGCGACGGCGGCCTGCGGGTCGGCGTAGGTGGGCTGGTCCACGGTGAGCACGACCGGCGTGCCCTCGGTGGTGATCGCGATCCGGCCGCGGCCGGTGAACTCGCAGTTGAACAGGCCCGCGTTGCTGGCGAAGCCGGCCGCGCCCGACACCCGTGCGACCCGGTAGGACAGCGAGGAGTCGAACGCGAGCACGTTGGCCCCGTTGATCGTGAGGCCGTCCGAGCCGTCGAGGTCGATGAGGTGCACGTCGCTGGCCGCGTTGGCCAGGAACAGGTCGCCCCGCCCGGACACCCGCATCAGCGGCACGCCCTCGCCGGTGAGCCGCTGGCGGATCAGGTTGCCGATGCCGCCCGAGCCCAGCGCCTCGAACCGCAGGTCGCCCTGGTAGGCGACCATCGACCCGGCGCGGGCCAGCACCTCGCCCCCGCTCATCGCGACGCGGGCCATCTTGCCGCCCTGCTTCTGGATGCCGGGGCCGGCGACCTCGGCGTGGGCGGGGCTGAACAGGTCGCTCTGCACGGGCGGGTCTCCTCGGGTCGGGGCGGGCGGGGGCGCGGCCGGTGCGGGCGGGACCGGGGCGGCGGGCGCCGGGGCCGGCGGCGGGGCGGGGGCCGGGTCGTCGAGCGTGACGCCGTACTCCACGGCGATGGCGGCCAGCCCGTCGTCGTAGCCCTGGCCGACCGCCCGCACCCGCCACGCGCCCTTGCGCCGGTACACCTCGACGCACACCACGGCGGACTCGGTGGTGAGCCCAGCGATCTCGAAGGCCAGCGGACCGACGGCGGCGGTGATCGGCCCGACGCCGGCGAAGGTCGCCGGGCCGGAGCCGTCGAGGCTGGCCACGACGGCGACCGTGGCGACGTCGGCGGGGACGGCGGCCAGGTCGATCCGGACCTCGTCCCCGCGGCCCCGGCCGTGGTGCAGGACGACGCCGTCGCCGACCGGCTGGTTGAAGAACACCAGGTCGCGGTCGGTGCGCACGCGCCCGTCCGCACCGAGCAGCAGCGCCGAGACGTCCACGGGCACGGGGCTCGCGACGGTGACCGCGACCCGGTCGTCGGACAGCGGCCGGTTCTCGCCGCGGGACAGGGGCGTCACGCCGACGAGTGTGCCAGCCGCGCCCGCTCCGCACGGATGTCCGGGCCGACCGGTGTCCGTCCGTGATCTGTCCGTGATCGGATCCGGGGGGTCCGGAGGAGGCGCGGGAGCCCGATCCCGGTGATCGCAGGAACAGTTCCGCAGGATCGGGGGACGCGCCCGGAACACACCCGTCCGGGCGGGGAGCACCTCGCCCCCCGGGAGGGCCGGACAGCCGCACTGAGCGGTTCGCTGGACCGGAAGGACCAGTGCGATGAGGGCTGTTCGGGCCTTGCCCTGAGCGCTGAGTAACGGGCAGCATCCTGTCGGTGTCCGACGCCCCGACGTTCCTGCGGCTCGACCGTCCGGAACTCGAGGACGGCAGGACCATGGTCGTGCTCGCCGTACCCGCAGCCGACAGGGAGAGACGACGCCGCGATTCCGCTTCTCCGCTCGCGTACCTGTTCGAGATCGTCGATCCGGCGGAACCGATCCGGGACATGCGCATGGACGCGGGGCACTACGACGAGACCGGCCAGGTCTGGTCGTTCGACGGGGAGGTCACCGCCATCGCGGGCCTCACCGAACCGATGACGCCCGGGAGCGCCGCTCCCGGGGAGTAGACGGAGGTCGAAGTGACTGCACCACTGCTGGCGGGCAACCCGCTGCGCACGTCCCGATCGATGACCGAGGGGCACGACATCCCCGACGCCACCGCCATCACCGAGAACGGTCTCCCGCTGGGCTACGAGTACGCCCGGTGGCAGGCCGACGAGGCGGCCGACGCCGGGGAGCCGGGTCACTACGACGCCGACGAGCAGGTGTGGGTGCTGCCCGAGGGCACGCCGCAGATGGGCGTCTACACGCGCACCCGCACGGGGCCCTACGTCAGCAGCGACCTCGTCACCGACGACGCCTGCTTCTGAGCCGGTGCCGATGACGCAGCACGGACCCACCGTCCTCGTCCTGACCCAGGACTTCGACCCGACGGCCGATCCCGTGGTGGTCGCGCTGGGGGAACGGGGCGCCGAGGTCGTCCGCGTGGACCTGAGCTACTTCCCGCAGCGGATGACGCTCACCAGCTCGGACCTCGACGGGGTCGAGCGGGCCGTGCTGCGTCATCGCGACCGGGCCGTCGACCTGACCGCCCTCACCGGGGTCTGGTACCGGCGCCCCACCGCGTTCGCGTTCGACGACGCCATGGGCGAGGCCGAGCGGCAGTTCGCCCGCAACGAGGCGGTGCACGGCGTGGGCGGGATCCTGCGGGCCACCGACTGCACATGGGTGAACCGCCCCGACCTCGACGGCACCGCCGAGCTCAAGCCGTACCACACGAAGCTGGCCAAGCGGCTGGGGATGCGCACCCCCCGCACGCTGATGACGAACGACCCGGACGAGGTGCAGGCGATGCTCGACGCCGCCACCGGGCCCGTGGTGTACAAGGCGCTGACCGGCGGGGTGGTCCACTACCCGGGCGGGTTCCCCGGCGGACTGCTCACCACCGTCGTCGGCGACGAGCTGCGCGAGCACCTGGGCCGGGTGCGGCACACGATCTGCACGTTCCAGGAGTACGTCGAGAAGGCCCACGAGGTCCGGCTGACCATCATCGGCAACACCTGGTTCCCGGTCGTCATCAGCTCCCAGAGCGAGGAGGAGACCCACGTCGACTGGCGGGGCGCGGAGCAGCTGCCCTACGGCGGCTTCGCGCCGCTCCCCGAGCACGTCGTGAAGTTCTCGCAGTCGCTGATGGAGGAGCTGGGCCTGGTCTACGGTGCGCTCGACTTCATCGTCACCCCCGAGGGCGAGTACGTGTTCCTCGAGGTCAACCCCAACGGCCAGTTCATCTGGATGCAGCACGACCTGGGGCTGGCGATGAGCGACGCCCTGGCCGACCTGCTGGTCGCGGGTGGCGTCTTCCGGCGCGGGGACGTCACGCAGGTCGCGTACTGATGGCCGCCCGCCCAGCGGCCCCCGCACAGGGGTCCCGCACCGGTCCGGCCGCTCGCGCGGCGTGAGCGGCGCGCCGCGGCCGCCGCTGCTGCGCCCGGCGCTCGCCCTGGCCCGGGAGGTCGCACCCGGGCTGCTCGCGGTGCGGCTGGTCGTCGGCCTGCTCACCGCGGCCGTGCCCGCGGTGGTGGTGGGCCTGACGGGTGCGGTGCTCGACGGGGTGGCCACCGGGCGTCCGGACCTCGTGCCGCTGGTGCTGGCGCTGGCCGCGGGCGGGGTGGCCGCGGTGGTGCTGCCGCACGTCGTCCAGTTCCTCGACGCGGAGCTCGCCCGCCGGATCGGGCTCGCCACCAAGCAGCGCCTGCACGCCGCGGTGGGGCGGCTTCGGGGGCTGGCGCGGCATGAGCGCCCCGACTTCCACACGCGCCTCGCGCTCGCCACGGAGGTGGGCCCGTCCGGCCCCGCCGAGGTGGTCTCCGGGTCGCTCCTCGTCGTGCAGGGCGCGGTGACGGCCACCGGTCTCCTCGGCGCGCTGGCGACGATCAACGCGTGGATGCTGCTGGTGGTGCTGGCCGCCGCCGTGCCGGCGCTGCGGGCCGAGCTCGTCCTCAGCCGGGGCCGGGCCGCGATGATCACCCGGTTGGGCCACGCCGCCCGGCGCGAGCACTTCTACGCCGACCTGATCACCAGCGTGCAGTCGGCCAAGGAGGTGCGCCTCTACGGCCTGTCCGGTCTCTTCGGCGCCCGGATGGTCGCCGAGCTGCGGCGGGTCGACGCCGGGCACCGCGACGTCGACCGCCGCGAGCTCGGCATCCAGGCCCTCCTGGGCGCGACCGGTGCGGCGATCGCCGGGGCGGGGCTGCTGTGGGCCGTCGGCGCCGCCGTCCGGGGCGAGCTGTCGGTGGGCGACGTGTCGGTGTTCGTCGCGGCGGTCGCCGGGGTGCAGAGCGGGCTGTCGGCCGCCATGGCCGCGTGGGGGCGGGCGCACCACGCGCTGCTGCTGTTCGAGCACGTGCAGCACGTCGTCACCGTCGAGCCGGACCTGCCCGCGCGGGGGACGGTGCGTCCCGTGCCCGGCCTGGTGGACGGGATCGAGTTCCGGGACGTCTGGTTCCGCTACGCCGAGGACCTGCCGTGGGTGCTGCGCGGGGCGTCGTTCACGATCCCCGCCGGGGCCGCGACCGCGCTCGTGGGCACCAACGGCGCGGGCAAGAGCACTGTGGTGGCGCTGCTGTGCCGGTTCTACGACCCGGTCCGCGGTGCGGTGCTGTGGGACGGGATCGACCTGCGCGAGCTGGACGTCGACCAGCTGCGGCGGCGCACCGCCGCCGTGTTCCAGGACTTCGTCCGCTACGAGCTGACCGCCGGGGAGAACATCGCCGCGGGCGACGTCCGGACCGGCGCCGGACCGGACCCGGTGACCGCCCTGCCCGCCCCGGACCGGGTGACGGCCGCCGCGCGGTGGGCGGGCGTGCACGACGCCGTGGCGGCGCTCCCCCTGGGCTACGACACGATGCTCACCCGCATCCACCTCAGCCCCGACGCCGAGGACGACCCGGTCACCGGGGTCCTGCTCTCCGGCGGGCAGTGGCAGCGGCTCGCGCTGGCCCGGGCGGTGCTGCGCGGCGACGCCGACGTGGTGGTCCTCGACGAGCCCAGCGCCGGCCTGGACGCCGAGGCCGAGCACGAGGTGCACCAGCGGCTGCGGGAGCTGCGGGCGGGGCGCACCAGCCTGCTCATCTCCCACCGGCTGGGCAGCGTGCGCGACGCGGACGTGATCGTCGTCCTGGACGGCGGGGTGGTCACCGAGACGGGTACCCACGAGGACCTGATGGCGCGCGGCGGTCGCTACGCCGACCTGTTCGCGCTGCAGGCCGCCGGTTACCGGGACGAGCCGTCCCCCTGGCCGGCGGTCCCGGACGGGGCCGCCGGCCCGCACCCAGCGGGTGTCGACCGGCGCTGAGCGGCGTCGGCCGACCGTCGGCACGATCCTGCCGCGGCGCGGCTCCCGGCTCTGCCGCCGCCGGTCCGCCTACCGCTCAGGGCGACGTCCGCCTGAGCCCCGGGGAGGAACGGCGCCCGGAACGGCAGCAGCCCCGGCCACCGGGTGGTGGACGGGGCTGCTGCGCGGGTGGTGGAGGTGCCGGGAATCGAACCCGGGTCCTCCGCCGCTCCACGAGGGCTTCTCCGTGCGCAGTCCGCTCTGCCTCTGCTCGGATCCACCGGTCATGCGGACGAGCCGGTGTGACGATCCCAGTCGCTGTTGGATGTTCCCGTCCACCCCGCGACCGGGCGGACGGGTGAGCTCCCTAGCTGATGCCGGGGTCCGCGGCGGGAGCACCCGCGGTCCGACAGAGTCGCACTCGCTCAGGCGGCGAGGGCGAACTCGCGCTGACTGGAGTCGGCGCTTGTAGGTTTGCGACGCGTGGTTTACGAGCTCATCGTCGCCTTCCTCGGCACGCTTCCCCTCGATCGACGGACGGAGTCGAAACCGTTCACCCCCGTCGGCGCCCGGCCATCGGGCGTCCGCACAGGGTAACGCCTCCGCCCACCGACTTCATCCCGGACCGGCGCCGGATCAGTGGTGGTGCTGGTGGACCACGGCGTGGCCGCGCCCGCGCCGGATGAGCGCGCGGTTCACCGGCACCGTCACCACGAACGCCACGGCGAGCGCCAGCGCCAGCGAGCCCCAGAACAGCGGGTCGGCGACCCCGTGGTCCATCGCGCCCGGCAGGAGCAGCAGCACCGCGTTGTCGACGACCTCCATCACGGTGATCGACAGGGTGTCCGCGGCCAGCACCACGCCCAGGGCCGGGCCCAGCGCGACCCCGGAGCGCAGCACCGGGACCAGGGTGAGGCCGTAGCCGAACAGGAAGGCGAGCCCGACGGCGAGGGCGATCGTGGGCAGGTTCCCCCAGCCCAGCGCGGTGCCGATGACGACGCCGAGCACCTCCCCGATCGCGCAGCCCGTGAGGCAGTGGAGGGTGGCGCTGACGGCCCGGCGGGTCAGGGTGTCCATGGCCCCTGGAACGTACCCCTAGGGGGTATCTGTTCCCCCTCCTCCTCGGAGCGGGTCAGCGCGCGCCGCGGTGGTCGGGCGGGCCGTCGACCGGGGCGGCGGCGCCGTGCGGGTCGAGCTTGGCGGCGCGCTGCTGGGCCTTCTCCGCCGCGGCCCGCTCCTGCTCCGCCCGCTCGGCCAGCTCGCGGGACGCCTCGGCGTCGGCCCGGGCGCGGGCCGCGCGCTCGTCGGCCTCCCGGCGGAGGCGGTCGGCGTCCGCGGTGAGGCGCTGCGCCTCCGCGGCCCGCTGCTCCGCCTCGCGCCGGTGCGCGGCCGCGGTCGTCCGCTTGTAGGTGGTGCTGCGCCGGCGGAACAGCAGCACCGCCGCGGTCACCAGCGCGACGAGCACCACCAGCACGACGATGGCGACGATCTGACCGGTCTGCATGCGGCTCTGTACCCGGGCGGGGCGCCCCTCACGCGACGGGCCGCCCCAGCAGCCGGGCGGGGGCGTCGTGCAGGACCGAGCGCAGGAACGGCGCGCCCAGCCGGTCGTCGGCCGCCGCCCACGCCGTGATCGCCGCCAGCTGCTCGGCGTAGGCGTAGGGGATGTTGGGGAAGTCCGTGCCCAGCACCACCCGGTCCGCGACGCCGGCGAGGCGGGCGGTCCAGTCGGGCGGGAGCGGCGCGAACCGCTCGCTGAACGCCGTGCCGACCATCGTCGTGTCGAGGTGCACGCGCTCGTACCGCTCGACGAGGTCCAGGGCCGCCCCGTAGTCGGGCATCCCGGCGTGGGCCAGCACGACGGGCAGCCGCGGGTGCTGGGCCAGCACCTCGCCGAACACGTCGATCCCCGTGTGCGCGCCCGGGACCGGCCCGTGCCCGCAGTGCACCACCGCGGGCACGCCGGCCTCGGCGAGCAGGCCCCAGGCCGGGCGCAGCAGCGGGTCGCGCGGGTCGAAGGCCCCGACCTGCACGTGCACCTTGACCACCCGGGCGCCCGCCGCCACGGCGCTCCCCAGGTAGTCGGCGACGTCCGGCTCCGGGTACAGCGTGGCCGTCGGGACCGCGCCGGGGGTGCGGGCCGCGAAGTCGGCGACCCACTCGGTGAGCCAGCGGCCCATCCCCGGCCGGTGCGGGTAGACCAGCGGCGCGAACGCCCGGACGCCGAGCGCCGCCAGCACGGCCACGCGCTCGTCGGCGGGCGTGCGGTAGTGGATCGGCCACTCCATGCCGTAGTGGACGCCGGCGCGGTCGAAGTACGCCCACACCTTGTCCATCACGTTGTCGGGCAGGAAGTGGACGTGGACGTCGACGAGCCCCGGGACGCCCAGCTCGGCGAGGAAGCGGGGGACGTCGGCGTCCGACCGCGGCGGGGCCGGCGTCACCGCAGCTCCCGCGCCCGGCCCTTCGCGGCCCGGCCGTAGGCGCGCGCGATCTCGCGCTGCGCGTCGCGCTTGGCCAGGTCGGTGCGCTTGTCGTAGGCCTTCTTGCCCCGGGCCAGCGCGAGCTCGCACTTGACCTTGCCGTCGGAGAAGTACAGCGAGAGCGGCACCAGCGACAGCCCGCCCTCCTTGATCTTGCCGATCAGCCGGTCGATCTCGCCGCGGTGCAGCAGCAGCTTGCGCGTGCGGCGCGGCTCGTGGTTGGTCCAGCTGCCGTGGAAGTACTCGGGGATGTGGAGGCTGCGCAGCCACACCTCGCCGTCGTCGACGGTGGCGTACGCGTCCACCAGCGACGCCCGGCCCAGCCGCAGGCTCTTCACCTCGGTGCCGAGCAGGGCCACGCCGGTCTCGTAGGTGTCGAGCACCGTGTAGTCGTGTCGCGCCTTGCGGTTCTGCGCGATGACCCTGTTGCCCTTCTCCTTCACCGGACCAGTCTAGAGGCGGACGTAGAGCCGCAGCGTCGCGTAGCCGGTGACCGCCGCGATCCCGGTCCCGACGGCCACCAGCACCGGCGAGACCCACAGGACGTCCGCGACCTCGATGGGGGGCACGACGCCGGCGGACACGATGCCCGACAGCAGCCCGTCGAGGAACAGGAACTTGCCGGCCAGCAGCCCGAACGAGGCGAGCACCGCTCCGACGAGGCCGGTCGCGACGGCCTCGATGAGGAACGGGAGCTGGGTGTACCAGCGGGTGGCGCCGACCAGCCGCATCACGCCGACCTCGATGCGGCGGGTGAACGCCGAGACCTGCACGGTGTTGGAGATCAGCAGCAGCGCCGCGACGGCCTGCACGACCGCGAGCGCGAACGTCACGTCGCGCACGCCGCCGAGGAAGTCGAACAGCTCGGCCACGACGTCGCGCTGGTCGACGACGCCGCGCACGCCCACCCGGCCGTCCACCGCGGCCCGGACGGCCTCGGCGCCGCCCTCCCGGTCGGCCAGCCGCACCCGCAGCGTGGCGGGCAGCGACTGCGGGCGCACGACGTCGGCCAGCACCTGCCCGGAGAACAGCTCCAGGTAGCGCTCGTAGGCCCGCTGGCGGCTCTCGAACCGCACCGCCTCGACGGCCGGGGTCGCCTCCAGGACGGCGCGCAGACCGGTGCACACGGCCCCGCTGCAGTCCGCGTCGGTGGCCGACACGTCGTCGGTCAGCGCGACCTGCACCTCGACGCGGTCGCTGTAGAGCTCCTCGGTGCGGTCGATCGTGCGCACGGCCAGCAGCCCGGTGCCCACCAGGGCCAGGGAGATCGCCGTGGTCAGCACCATCGCGACCGTCATCGTGACGTTGCGGCGCAGGTTGGCGGCGACCTCCCGCACGACGAAGTCGGTCCGCATCAGTACCGCCCGACCCCGTACACGCCGCGCACCTCGTCGCGCACGACCCGCCCGAGGTCGAGCTCGACGACGCGGCGGCGCATCGAGTCGACGATCGAGTGGTCGTGGGTGGCCATGACGACCGTGGTGCCCGTGCGGTTGATCCGCTCCAGCAGCAGCATGATGTCCTGGCTGGTGTCCGGGTCGAGGTTCCCGGTGGGCTCGTCGGCCAGCAGCACCAGCGGCCGGTTCACGAACGCGCGCGCGATGGCGACGCGCTGCTGCTCGCCCCCGGACAGCTCGGTGGGCATCCGCTCGGCCTTGCCGCCCAGCCCGACGAGGTCGAGCACCTCGGGCACGACGGTGCGGATCACGGACCGCCGCTTGCCGATCACCTCCAGCGCGAAGGCGACGTTCTCCCCGACCGTCCTCGTCGGCAGCAGCCGGAAGTCCTGGAACACGCAGCCGATGCGCTGGCGCAGCCGCGGCACCCGCCGGCGCGGGAGCGACGCGACGTCGAGGTCGGCGACGACGATCCGCCCCTCGGTGGGGGTCTCCTCGCGCAGCAGCAGCCGCAGGAACGTCGACTTCCCCGACCCCGACGGGCCGATCAGGAAGACGAACTCCCCCGGGTCCACGGCCACCGACACCCGGTCCAGCGCGGGGCGGGTGGAGGTCGGGTAGGTCTTGGTGACGCGTTCCAGGCGGATCACGAGGAGTGACGATACCGCCACTGTGCGTCAGCTGTCGGCCGACTCCTGGTTGCGGCGCCAGCGGATGCCCGCCTCGATGAACCCGTCGATGTCGCCGTCGAGCACGGCGCCCGGGTTGTTGACCTCGTAGCTGGTGCGCAGGTCCTTCACCATCTGGTAGGGGTGCAGCACGTAGGAGCGCATCTGGTTGCCCCACGACGAGCCGGTGTCCTTGAGCGAGTCCATCAGGGCCCGCTCCTCCTGCCGGCGGCGCTCCAGCAGCTTGGCCTGCAGCACCACCATCGCCGAGGCCTTGTTCTGGATCTGGCTGCGCTCGTTCTGGCAGGAGACCACGATGCCGGTCGGCAGGTGCGTGAGCCGCACCGCGGAGTCGGTGGTGTTGACACCCTGCCCGCCCGGGCCCGAGGAGCGGTAGACGTCGACGCGCAGGTCCTTCTCGTCGATCTCGATGTGGTCGGTCACCTCGACGACGGGCGCCACCTCCACCCCGGCGAACGACGTCTGGCGGCGGCCCTGGTTGTCGAACGGCGAGATCCGCACCAGCCGGTGGGTGCCCTGCTCGACCGACAGCGTGCCGTAGGCGTAGGGGGTGTGGACGGCGAACGTGGCCGACTTGATGCCGGCCTCCTCCGAGTAGGAGGTGTCGTAGACGTCGACGCCGTAGCCGTGGCGCTCGGCCCAGCGCAGGTACATGCGCATGAGCATCTCGGCGAAGTCGGCCGCGTCGATGCCGCCCGCCTCGGCGCGGATGGTCACCATCGCCTCGCGCTGGTCGTACTCGCCCGACAGCAGCGTGCGCACCTCGAGGGCCTCGACGTCGGTGCGGAGCTTGGCCCGCTCGGCGTCGGCGTCGGCGATCGCGGCCTCGTCGCCCTCGTCCTCGGCCAGCTCGTAGAGGACGGGCAGGTCCTCCAGGCGGCGGCGCAGCTCCTCGATGCGGCGCAGCTCGCCGGACGCGTGCGCGAGCCGGCTGGTGACCTGCTGGGCCACGTCGGTGTCGTTCCACAGGTCGGGCTGGCCGGCCTGGTCCTCCAGGTCGGCGATCTCGGCGCGCAGCCGGGGCAGGTCGGTGACCGCCTCGATGCTCTCGATCGTGCCCGAGAGTTCCTTGAGGTCGGCTGCGACGTCGGGGTTCACAACGCTCCAGGTTACGCGCCGCTCCGCGGGGCCCCGCGCACCGCTCACCCGTCGCCGAGCACGTCCAGCCAGCCGCCCGAGCGCCAGTAGGCCCCGCCCTCCCGGGCGAGCAGCCCGTGGTCGACCAGGTAGCGGCGCAGCGTGGCGTGGTCGCTCGCCTCCGCCAGCGCCCGCAGCACGGCGTCCACCTCCTTCTCCGCGTACCGCCGGCCGGGCTCGAACACCTGCACCAGGTGCTCCAGCACCAGCCGCCGCTTCTCGCCGGCGGCCGGCATCGCGACCAGCCGCCCGTCGCGGACGAAGCGGCCCACGACCTGCTCGACGGCCGGGTCGGCGTAGCCGAGGTCCTCCGCCGGGACGGGGGCGGTGCGGGCCGCCTCCGCGATCCGGTCGACGCGGACCTCGTGGCCGTCGACCAGCCCGCCGGCCTGCAGCCGGGCCAGCGCGCGGCCGACGTCGCGGGCGGGCAGCCCGGTCGCCGCCGCCACGTCGCGGTGCCCGAGCACCAGCGCCGCGACGACCGCGAGGCGCGTCCGGTCCGCGAGCAGGCCCACGATCGTCGCCGAGTCCACGGGGAGCGAGGCTAGCGACGGTTGACCGGGCCCGATCACGGCAACCCGGTCCCGTGGACACCGCCGCCCCGGTCCGGTCCGACGGGCACCCCGGTTGACGTCGAGCGAGTGGACCCCCCTGCCGGACGGGCCGCTGCACGCGGCCGTGGTCGGCCCGCCCGGCGCCCCGACCGTCGTCGGCGTGCCCGGGCTGGGCTGCTCGCACCACTACTTCCTGCCGCTGGCCCGGGCGCTGGCCCCGCAGGCGCGGACGGTGGTGCTGGACCTGCCCGGCTTCGGGCCCTCCCCCGGCCCGCCGCGCGCCCTGGACGTCCCCGGCCTGGCGCGGGCGCTGGCCGCCTGGCTGCGCGCCACCGGCCGCTCCGGCTCGGTGCTGGTGGCGAACTCGGTGGGCTGCGCCGTCGTCCTGGAGCTCGCGGTGCAGGCGCCCGAGCTGATGGGCCCGGTGGTGCTGGCCGGGCCGGCGATCGACCCGGCCTCCAGCCGGCCGCTGGGACCGGCGCTGCGGCTGCTCGGCGACACCGGCCGGGAGGCCCGGCTGGTCCCCCGGCTGCTGCACGACTGGCTGATCGCCGCCGGGCTGCCCCGCGTCGTGGCGACCTACCGGCACGCGCTGGACCACCGCATCGAGGACGCCGCCGCGCTGGTGCCCGTGCCGACCGTCGTCGTCGCCGGGGAGCACGACCCGATCGCCCCGCGGGACTGGGCCGAGCGGTTGACCGCGCTCCTGCCGCACGGGCGGCTGGTGGTGCTGCCGGGCCGCGCCCACGCGCTGACGACCACCGCGCCCGAGGCGCTCGCCGCGATCACCCTGCCTCTCCTGACCCGCCCCCGTGTTGCAGGAAGGCCACCTTCACGCAAGGAACTCGCGTGAAGGTGGCCTTCCTGCAACGGGCGCGGGCGGCGCGTCAGCCGATCGTCAGCTCCGCGATCCGGGCGCGGTGGGTCGACGCCGAGCCGAGCTGTCCGGCCAGGCGCTTGGCGCGCTTGTAGAAGAAGTGCGCCTCGTGCTCCCAGGTGTAGCCGATGCCGCCGTGGTACTGGATCATCGCCGCGGTCGCGTCCACCGCCGCGTCGCTCGCCTTGGCCTTCGCGACGGCGACGGCCAGGGCCGCGTCGTCCAGCCCGGCGTCGACGGCGTGGGCCGCGTACAGCGCGGCGTGCTCGGCCAGGGTGACGGCCACGTGCAGGTCGGCCAGGGCGTGCTTGACCGCCTGGAACGAGCCGACGGGCACGCCGAACTGGTGGCGGTCGCGGTCGTAGGCCACCGTGCGGGTGACCGCCTCCCGCGCGACGCCGGCCAGGTCGGCGGCCACCAGCACCGTCGCGCGCGCGGTGAGGTCGGCGACGACCTCCGCGGTCGCGCCGGGCAGGGCCTCCCCCGCCCCGGCCTCGACGTCGGCGAGGCGCACCGTGCCGTCGTAGGAGCCGCGCGGGGTCGCCGCCGCCCCGGTCACCAGGGCGAGCCCGTCCCCGGACGGGGCGACGACGACGTCGGCCACCGCCCCGTACTCCACGGCCGGGAGCGCACCGGGCGCGGAGCCGCGCAGCGTGAACGCGCCCACCGCGTCGCCGGACCCCAGGCGGGGCAGCCAGGCCGCCCGCTGCTCGTCCGAGCCGGCCAGCCGCACCGCCTCCGCGGCGAGGACGGTGCCCCGCCACGGGCCGGGGGCCGCGCCGGCCCCGAGCGCGCGGGCGATGACCTGGGCCTCCAGCAGGCCCAGCCCGAGGCCGTCGTGCTCCTCGGGCACGGTGACGGCGAGCCAGCCCTGCTCGGCCGCGGCCTTCCACAGCGCCGCGGGGTGCCCGTCGGCAGCGCCGTCGACATCGGGGGACGCCTCCACCACGGCGCGGACGGCGTCGAGGTCGAAGCGCTCGGCCAGGAACGTGCGGACGGCCGCGTCGAACTCGCGCTGGTTGTCGTCGAGTGCGAAGAACATCTCTGCGTGCCCCTTACCGCGGCAGGCCGAGCACGCGCTCGGCGGTGACGTTGCGCTGCACCTGGGACGAGCCGCCCCAGATGGTGACCGACCGCGACCACATCGACTGCGCGTGCAGCGGGCGCAGGTCGAGGTCGCCGTCGGCGGGGAGCCGGTCGAGGGTGGCGTCGTCGGCGAGCAGGTCGTCGAACACCTCCCACAGGTCCTGGAAGGCCTCCGACCAGATGAGCTTGGTCATGGAGGCCTCGAACCCGAGGTCGCGGCCCAGCTCGACCTGGGTCTGCACGTGCATGGCGTGGTAGCGCAGGCACTCCAGGTCGGTGAGCGCCTTGCCGAGCTTGTCGCGCACCACGGGGTCGCGGTCGCGGCCGAGCCGGCGGGCGACGTCGACGATCTCGTCGTACTGGCGGCGGAACTCGGTGTACTGGGCGATGCCGGACGCGCCGCGCTCGAACGACAGCAGCAGCATCGCAGTGCGCCAGCCGTCGCCGATCTCGCCGAGGCACTCGCTCGCGGGCACGCGGGCGTCGGAGAAGAACACCTCGCCGAACTCGCTGGCCCCGCTCATCTGCTTGAGCGGGCGGGCGTCGACGCCGTCCTGGTGCATGTCGATGAGCAGCATCGAGATGCCGCGGTGCTTCTGCGACCCGGGCTCGGTGCGGACCATCGTGAAGATCTTGTCGCCGTGCAGGGCGTTGGTGGTCCACACCTTCTGCCCGTTGACGACGAAGTCGTCGCCGTCGCGCACGCCCCGGCAGGACAGGGCGGCGAGGTCGGAGCCGGCGCCGGGCTCGGAGAAGCCCTGGCACCAGATGACCTCGTTGCGCAGCATCGGGCCGATGACGTCCTTCTTCTGCTGCTCCGTGCCGATCGCCATCACGGTGGGCGCGAGGAAGGTCAGCCCGAGCGGGTTGACGGTGCGCGGGGCCCGCGCCAGCACCATCTCCTGGTCGTAGATGGCGCGCATGCCCGGCGTCCCGCCCCGGCCGCCGAACTCGGTCGGCCACTCGATCCCGGCGAACCCGGCCTCGGCCTTGTCGCGCTCCCAGTCGCGGCGCAGGCGGAAGCTCTCGTCGTCGTCGAGGGACTCCCAGAACCCGGGACGCGTCCACTCCTGCGGGATGTTGCCGCCCAGCCAGGCGCGGAGCTCGCTGCGGAACTCCTCCTCGGCGGCGGTGTAGCTCAGATCCATCTCTCACGGCCTCCTCGCGCGGTGGGGCCCACCTTCGCATACCGCCCGGTAACCCGGCAGGGGCGCGCGGGGACGGCCGGTCCGCCGGTACCCTCCGCGCATGCGCAGCGAGCGTGTCACGGTGAGCCTGCCGGCCGAGCTGGTGGCCGAGGCCCGCGACGCGGTGCGGCGCGGGGCGGCGGCGAGCATGTCGGCCTACATCGCCGAGGCCGTGGCCGCCCGCCAGGTGCGCGAGCGGACCCTGGCCACCCTGGAGGACCTCTACGGCGGGCCGCCCCCGCCGCGGGAGCTCGACGAGGCCCGCCGGACGCTGCGGCTCGCGCCGCCCGCGGCCGCGGTCTGACGGGGCGACCGTGAGCCACGCACCGTGATCGGGGGCCGCGTCCTCGACTCCTCCGCCCTCGTCGCCTTCGCCACCGGACGACCGGTGTACGTGCGCGCGCTGGTCTGGGCGGCGGTCGAGGCCAACATCGTGCTGGCCGTGCCCAGCGCCGCCCTGTCCCGCGCCTGGTCCCTGCTCTCGCCCGAGCACCACTCCGCGCTGGGCGTGCTGCTCGACCTGCCGATCACCGTGATCGACGAGCTCGACCCGCGCGCCGCGCAGGAGTCGGGCCTGCTGCTGGCCGAGTCCGGCCTGTCCGACCTGTCCGCGGGCCAGGTCGCGCTGTCCGCGCGCCGCCGCGGCTGGCCCGCGGTGACGGGCGAGCCGTGGACCCTGCGCAAGGTCGACGCCGCGGTGGCGCTGGAGGAGCTGCCCTGACTGTGAGGCTGGCTGCACCGGCTCGGCAGTGGTGGGCTGGTGGTGACAGCAGCGGGTGTGACCCTTGCTCTGACTGGCGTGATGCCTTTGTCGGGACTTGTCCACCTGCTGCTGTCGGCACCG